>Ga0190334_1000109_pt1 | contig 40218 bp, 40 predicted proteins | sample 48720478_MG_FD_161270 | JGI IMG/M metagenome (GOLD analysis project Ga0190334, IMG submission 161270) | Hydrothermal vent sediment bacterial communities from Southern Trench, Guaymas Basin, Mexico - 4872-04-7-8_MG | ecosystem: Environmental > Aquatic > Marine > Hydrothermal vents > Sediment ... | reverse complement strand
AGTTTTTTCTTCGAAAATTCCAAATTATTGCTTTTTATCGCAAGTTCAATGTTTCCTGTTAAAATTGACAAAATATTATTAAAATCGTGTGCTATCCCTCCTGCCATTTGTCCAATTAATTCTAATTTTTGGCTTTGAAAAAGTCTTTCTTCAGCCATAATCTCATTTGTAATATCTCTAAATATCATAAAGAAAGCATCATTTTCAAAATATTTTAATTTGTCCCAAGTTATTTCAAGATATTTTGTCTTATCCTTTTTATCTAAAACATATCTGAACTTTTTCTCATCACCTTTATTGCTTATCAAATTCTTATGTATTGCATTCAAAAAATCGTATATTTTCTTACTATTTATCTTCAAGCTCATAGTTTCTTTATTTTCATGTACTTTATCATACCCCACACCAAAAAAATCAAGAAAGTATTTATTCAAATCAAATATTCTTATTCTCTCCATTTTATTAAATACGACTAAACCAAATCCAACTTTTGACAAACTTTCTTTTATTCTTGAATTTTTTTGCAAATCATTTATATAATTATTCTTTAAAATATTAAATTCATGAAATAATGATTTAATTTCCGATAATTGTTTCTCCCTGTTTTTGCTTGATGTAGATGAAATTATTATTTCAGAAAATTTAATTATTGGACTTATTACAGAGTTCCTCAAAACAAAAAGAATTATAATGACTATAATAAGAGAAACAAATAAAGTATATATTATAAAATTATAAAATATTTGTCTGAAATTTTGATATTCATTTACAGGAATTAGGACAACCAAAAGCGTATCTATATCTTTTAACTCCGCTTTGCTTATTAGGTAAGAATTTCCCTTTTCTGTGTAAACTTTTCTGTTGCTTATATTTAATTTTCTTAAAGGTAGTTTTTCAGGGGAAGAGTTAAACAAAATTAAATTACTGTTTTTTCTAACTAAAAGAACTATTTTTTTTAAGAAATATTCCTTTTTACTTATTATATTGACAAGAGAACTCAAAAAAATATTCCTTACTAAAATCTCATTTTCAGATGAGTTTAAATTAAATTTAACAAGAGAGAACATTATTTTACCGGTAAATGGGTCCAAGTAAGGATGTATTATTTTAATACCCATTTTATTTTCTATATTTTTTAAATATCTACAGAAAGGAAAATTTGAAAGATCCAATCCTCTGAAAAAATATCTTCTCTCAAGTGCACTACTCCATAAAGTATCTATCACTTCACAATTTTTATTAATGGTAAAGATTATTGAAGTGCCATTCCCAAATATCTCTTTCCCCTCAGGACTAAATAAGTTCTTATTAATACTTTTTGCAATAAAATCTGTTATTAAAATTTCTCTTGATAATTTTGATTTAAAGTCATCCTCAATCTCCTTTAACAACACTTTTGAGTTTCTTTTTATTTCATTCGTTATCTCATTTTTTAATTTTTGAGTGTAAATTATTATTAAACTTACAATAATAGAAATAGAAATTAAGAAAATAATTAAAATCAGATGTCTTAATCTAAGTTTACTTTTCATATTTACCTGCATTTATAAAAAGAAGTTGCCTTCTTGAATCTCCGTATTTATCCAACCTATAGTGTTTAGCTTTGTTATCATTTAAAAATTTTTTAAAGTTTTTCAAATTTAATGAGCCGTAAGTTCTGAAAACATTATTGATAAAGTATACGGATTCTCTTCCGAGTAGGCTTAATACTGTTGGAGATATTTTAAATATTTTCCTGTGCTCACTTGTAAGCTTTCTTAGTTTCAAATCTCTCAATATGTCAAAATAGTGTACTATGATTATGTTATTTAAAAATTTTCCTGCAAAAATTTCATAATTTTCAGAAGCCCATGTTGTTAGAACAATTGGAGTGTTTTTAAACTTTTTTCTAAGCAATTGAATAATTATACCGCTTTCAAAAGAATAACCGACAAGTAAGTAAAAAGCATCAACATCCGATGATACATCCTTCGCAAAATTCAAAAATTCATCTATATTTAGTTTTCTACTTTCAAATTCAAAAGTATTTTCAATTTTACCATTGTAAAATTTCCTAAAATTTAAAAGAGCAGGTTCAGTATATTTATAATTGGAAGTTTCCCTGATTAAAATAATTTTATTCCATCCATTTTTGTTAAAATACTCTGCAATCTGTTTTTGTTCCTCTCTCAAATTTAAAGCAAAGGAAAAAATATTATCGTCAAGTGATGTTATTTTAGTTGTTGTTGAAGATAGAGATATTATGGGGATGTTTAGTTTTTCCAGTCTATCAAGGATTTTCAAAAGTGCTGTTGAGGTTGTTCCTAAAACAATAATATCAGGATTGTACCTTACTACTTTTGTAAGTGCTTTGCCAATTTTATCAGGACACCAACTATCGTTAGCAACTATAAAATCATAATTATTGAAGCCCAACTTATTTAGAGTTTGATCCATAGAAGAGATCAAAGATATTCCTGCCCCACCGTTAGGACCAGAAAAATTTGTAATTATTGCAATTTTAATTCTATTTTCCTTTTCACATTCATTGATAATAAAAGATAAAGGCAAGAGTAATAAAACAAAAGCAAAAATATAAAGTGTTTTTTTCATTTTCTCATATATTTACTATTATATTTTAATAATACTAAATCTTCAACATCTCTTCAATAAAATATTTAATATAAAGTTATATAATCACTCAAACTTGATCCATTTCTATTGACTTTTTTGTCAATTTCTGCTATTTTACCTCATTCTATTTAATTTTAAAGGAGAGTTTATGATGTATGCTATTATTGAGAGCGGAGGAAAACAGTATATTATTAAAGAAGGTGATATAGTTAAAATTGAAAAGCTTAACGCTAAAAAAGATGTTATTTTTGACAAAGTTCTCTTTTTAGATACTGAAAAAGAAAAATTAGTTGGCACCCCCTTTCTTGAAAATGTAAAGATTTTAGGTGAAAAAGTCGAAGACAAAAAAGACAAAAAGATAATAGTTTTTAAGAAAAAGGCAAAAAAAGGTTATAAGAAGAAAACAGGACACAGACAAACATACTCCTTTGTAAAAATTAAAAAGATAGAGGTGGAGGCATAAAATGGCTCATAAGAAATCCGGAGGATCTGCAAAAAACGGTAGAGATTCAATAGCAAAAAGGCTTGGCGTAAAAGCTTACGGAAACCAGATAATAAATGCGGGAGCAATAATAGTGAGGCAGAGAGGAACAAAAATAGCTCCCGGGAAAAATGTGGGAAGAGGGGGAGATGATACCCTCTTTGCATTGGTGAGGGGAAGAGTCCACTATTACACAAGAAAAGGCAAAAAAACAGTGGAAATTATCCCCGAATCCAATTAATGTTTATTGATTCGGTTAAAGTTTTTCTAAAAGCAGGAAAGGGCGGAAATGGTTGCATTGCATTCCGGCGTGAAAAGTATGTCCCAAGAGGAGGTCCCTCCGGAGGAAACGGTGGAAATGGTGGCTCTATATACTTTGTCAGCGATCTTAATGTTGATCACCTCATACATTTAAGATATAAACCTATTATAAAAGCAAAAAACGGAACACACGGAGAAGGCTCTAATAAGAATGGTAAGCGGGGAGAGAATACAATAGTGAAGGTACCTGTAGGCACAGTTGTTAAGGATCCGGATACAGGTGAAATTTTGTTCGATTTTTCAGAGCCGGGAATGAGATACTTAGCTGCAAAAGGAGGAAAAGGAGGAAGAGGGAATGCAGCTTTTAAAACACCTACAAGAAGAGCTCCAAGAATAAGTGAGGAGGGAAAACCCGGGGAGGAAAAAGAGCTTCTTTTGGAACTAAAAACAATAGCTGATGTTGGTCTTGTAGGTTTTCCAAATACAGGAAAATCCACATTTATATCCAAAGTTTCAAGAGCAAAACCAGAAATTGCGGAATACCCTTTCACTACCCTAACCCCGCATCCGGGCGTTGTGGAATTAGATGGTTATAGAACATTTATAATTGCTGATATCCCGGGAATAATTGAAGGAGCCGCGGAAGGAGCTGGACTTGGTTTGCGATTTTTAAAACATATAGAGAGAACAAGGGTTTTACTTTTTATGATTGATGGCAATCCTTATTCTAAAAGAAAACCTTTGGAACAATTAATAGTGCTTTTAAAAGAGGTAAAAAAGTACTCTAAAATTTTATTTCAAAAACCAAAGATAATTGCTTTGAATAAAATTGATTTGATTCATGAAGAAAAAGATGATATAAAAGAATTTGTGGAATATTGCAATAAGGAAAATTTGCAATTGTTTAAAATCTCAGCCCTTAAAAATGAGGGGATTAAACCTTTACTTGAACGCCTATACTCTAAAATGAAAGAAATAAAGGAATCGGTTGAGAATGGAAAAATTTAGCAAAATAGGTATATACGGAGGAAGTTTTGATCCTATTCATTTTGGCCACTTAAGATTTGCGGAAATATCAAGGGAAATATTCGGGCTTGAGAAAGTCTTTTTTGTTCCTACTTACACCCTACCCCATAAATACAAATTTAAAGTTTCGGATTTTAAATTAAGAGTTAGAATGTTGAATCTTGCTATAAGCAATAATAATGAATATTTTGAAGTTTCTGAAATAGAATCAAAAAGAAAGGAAAAATCTTACACTATTGATACTTTAAAAGAGTTCTCAAAATTGTTTCCCGAAAAAAAAATATTCTTTTTAATGGGATCTGACTCTTTCCTAAAGATTGAAACATGGAAAGAGTGGAAAAGGCTTCTTAATGAATACAGTCAAATTATAGCTGTAAGACCTGGTACTGAATTTTCACAAGTAAAAAAATTAATTAAGAAAATACGATTAAAATATAGTGTAATAAAAAGAGAGAAAACTAATGAATTTGAAAAAATAAATATTTTAATAGATTCTACTATTTTAGATATCTCTTCAACTGAGATAAGAAAAAGAATAGCAGAAGGCTTAAGTGCTAGATATCTTATTCCGGAAAATGTATATGCTTTAATAAATAAAGAGAACTTTTACAAGGAGGAAAAATTTGGAAAAAACCGATGAACAAATGTTAAAATTTATTTGTGAAATTATTTTGAACAAAAAGGGAGAAAATATTAAAATTCTTGATGTAACCCCTCTAACATCTGTCACAGATACGATAGTAATAGCTTCTGGCAATTCAACAAGACAACTTACAGCTATTTCAGATGAAATTGAAAGAAAGGTAAAAAAATCATTTAAAACAAGACCTTTGAGTATATCCGGAAAAGAGTTATCAGAATGGATTCTCCTTGATTATAATTCAATTATCGTTCATCTTTTTTTAACAAAAACGAGAGAATACTATAATTTAGAAGAACTTTGGGAAAAAGATGATAATCAAATCTCTATCCAAGAACTTAATATATAAAGAGGCTGAAATAAAGAATATAATTGCTACAATAGAGCGGTTATCTCGGGTAAAAAGTAATATATTTTTTTTGGGAGAGGGAGGAACAGGGAAAAGGACATTAGCTTTTCTCTATCATAAATTGTTATGGGGAGAAAATGATAAATTTTTCTATCACATAAACTCAGGAAATATTGACAGAGAAATAGGTTATTCAATGCTATTTGGTCATGTAAAGGGAGCTTTCACAGGAGCTGTTGAAGATAAAAAAGGGATTTTAGATTTTGCTAAAACACTTTATGTTTCTTCCATTGAGCTTTTGCCTACCAACCTTCAATCTCCTTTATTAAGATTACTTGAAGGAGGTGAATACATTCCCTTAGGAAGCGATAAAAAAAGTATTTTTACCGGAGTGATAATTATATCCTCTACAATAACAGATATCTCTAAATTAAAGAGATCAATATCAGAGTCACTGTTTTATTACTTAAACTCAAAGCTTATTTTTATTCCTCCGTTAAGAGAAAGAACTGAAGAGATAATTCCTCTTGCAAAGTTGAAATTGAGGGAATTAAATAAGAGGTTTAATAGAAAAAAGAAATTTTCAGAAGAATTTTTGTTATTTCTAAAACAGTATAGATTTAAAGGAAATATAAGAGAACTTTTCAATATAATAGAAAAATCCTTTATTGAAAGCCAAAATAGTAATTTATTAGAATTTACAGGTGAATTAAGAAGTTTTTTCTCTGGAGGAGAATTCATAAAAGATAGTGTTGAAAATCTTATTTCTCTTGAAGAACTTAAAAGAAGATATTTTTTAGAAATATTCAGACTAACCGGAGGAAATAGAACAAAAATATCTAAAATTTTAGGAATTACAAGAAAGAGTGTATATAATTATTTAAAAAAATACGGTCTTTTAAAGGAAAATGGAAAAAATTAGAACTGTATGGATCGGGAAAAATAAGTTTAAAGCTTTGGACAATCTTGAAAAGGAATATGAATATAAAATCAGGCGAATAATACCTTTTAAAATTCATCTAATTCAAAAATCGAGTAAAAATTACTCAGAAAGAAAGCTTTTAAGCGAAGAGGGTAAAAATATATTAAAATCTATTTCAAAAGATGATTTTTTAATTTTATTGGATGAAAAAGGTGAGGAATTTAATTCTCTTGGATTCTCTAAGTTTTTAAATGAAAAAATAAATTTTTCTAAGAGAATAAGTTTTGTTGTTGGAAGTTTTTCAGGAGTATCTGAGGAGATTAAGCAAAGAGCTGATTTTAAACTATCTCTTTCTAAAATGACATTTTCAAACTATATTTCAAGAATAGTTCTTTTGGAACAGATATACAGAGCAATCACTTTAATAAAAGGAATTGAGTACCATAGATGAAAAAAAATATAATTTATATACAGGAGGTTAAGCTTGAGCTCTATAATTAAAAATCCCCAAAATGTAAAAGAGGCGGAGCTTATTGTAGGTATTCCATCTTACAATGAGGCTGACAACATTGCCTACCCTACCGATATTGTGAGTAGAGGCCTTGAAGAGTACTTCCCGGATAAAAAGTCAGTAATTATCAATGTTGATAATAATTCACCTGATGGTACGATGGACGTATTTTTAAACACTCCAACAAGAATTCCCAAAGTCTACATATCAACTCCGGAAGGAGTAAAAGGCAAGGGAAATAATTTAATGAATCTTTTCAGAGCTGCGGTAGAGCTTAATGCAAAAGCTGTTATTGTGGTTGATGCTGATTTAAAAAGTATTACTCCACAATGGGTAAGATATTTAGGAGAGCCTCTTTTTGCCGGGGTTGATTACATTACGCCTATATATGTTAGACACAAGTATGATGGAACAATTACAAATCACATCTCCTACCCTATGCTAAGAACACTTTTTGGACTAAGGGTTAGACAACCTATCGGCGGAGATTTTGGTTTTTCCGGAAAGCTCGCAAGAGCTTTTCTTTCTGAAAAACTCTGGAATGAAAAGACATCTAACTTTGGTATTGACATCTGGATGACAACAATTGCAATTGCAAGGAGATTTAATGTGTCACAGGCCTTTTTAGGAAGTCCAAAAATTCACAGAGTAAAAGATCCTTCAAAACATCTTTCAAAAATGTTTATTGAGGTTGTTTCTACTCTTTTTGATCTTATGATTGATTTTGAGTATTTCTGGAAAGATACTTTTGAAAGTAAACCAAGCAGTATATATGGATTTGGTCTCGGGATAAATGGGGAACCTCCTGAAATAAAGGTTAATATTGAAAATCTCCTGAAGAGCTTTAAAGATGGTTATAAAAAATTCAAGGATGTTTGGGATGAAATTCTCCCCATTGCAGAAAAGAATGAAATTGAAAAGCTTTTAGATATTGAAAAAGCATCAAAATTTTATTATCCCTCTTGGTTATGGTCAAGAATAATTTTCAACTACGCAGTAGCATATAGAAACAACATTAAAGAAAGAGAAAAGCTAATGAAATCACTTATTCCATTTTACCATTCAAGAGTACTTTCCTATGTAAATAAAACCATAAACATGGATACAAAAGATTCTGAGGAATATCTCGAGAATATTACGCGAATATTTGAAAAAGAGAAATATTATCTTATAGAGCGATGGGATGAGTGCAAACGAAAGCAGGGAGGTTTTTTCTTTTTTTAACAAACATTAAGTATTGACAAAAATTGAAAAAAGCCTATATTGTATTGTCTTTTTTTACGGAGAGAAATGAATTCTGTTGATTTAATAAAGGAAAAAATTGATTTTATAGAGGTGGTAAGTAAATATACCAATTTAAGAAAAAGTGGAAGAACTTTTGTGGGGCTTTGCCCTTTTCATAATGAAAAAACACCATCTTTTCATGTTGACCCTGATAAAAAATTGTTTCACTGTTTTGGGTGCGGAAAAGGAGGAGATATTATAACTTTCATAATGGAGATTGAAAAATTGTCCTTTGGAGAAGCGATAGAATATCTTGCAAAAGAGTACAATATAAAATTACCCGAAAAAAAGTTTAAAGGCTCCAAAATAGAAAGTGATATTTATAAATTGAATAAAGATCTTCTTGATTTCTATCACAACCTTCTTTTCACAGACAGAGGAAAAGAAGCTTATAATTACTTAACTAAAAAAAGAGGGTTTTCAAAGCAGACAATAGAAGAGTTTAAACTAGGTTTTTCTCCCTTAAATATAAACCTTATAAAACATATTACAACTAAATATCCCTTAAATGTTCTCGTAAGGAGTGGAAATTTTGTGAAAAAAAATAACTCAATTATTCCTTTTATGAAAGGAAGAATTATAATTCCTATTTTAAGTATTTCGGATAGAGTTCTTGGGTTTGGGGGAAGAGCAATAAAAGATAAAGATAATCCAAAGTATAAAAATTCACCTGATACACCTGTTTACAGAAAAAGAGCTTCCCTGTATGGACTAAATGTAACAAAAAAACATATACGAGAAAGAGGGTTTGCAATTTTAGTTGAGGGATACTTTGATCTAATATCAATTTACCAGAGTGGAATTAAAAACACAGTTGCTTCATTGGGAACCTCTCTAACACATGAGCAGGCTTTTCTTTTAAAAAAATTTACAGATAAAGTAGTGATATTCTATGATTTTGATGAAGCTGGACTGAACGCAATCAAAAGGTCTCTGCCAGTTCTTTTTGAAGCAGGCCTTTTTATTGAAATTTTTAGAGGAGAAAAAGGTTTGGATCCAGATGAGTTTGTAAAGAAACATGGAGTTGAGGAATTTGAAAAAAGGCTTTCTAAAACAATTAACCCGGTAAGATTTTACCTTGGAAATAAAAAAATTAAGGATCCTGTAAAAAAAAGAAAAGCTCTTTCATTAATAGGAGAAATTCTTTCAAAGGTGGATGATCCTATTTTTTTAGATGAATATATAAATGAAGTTTCTACAATATTGGAAATTTCGCAACAGTATTTAAGAGATACTATTTCTAAACATAAGTATAAAACTAAAAAAGATGAAGAAAGAAAATCCTCTAAAGAATTTGAAATAGAACTTTTTGAGAAAATAATAATAAAATTCCTCTATGATAATAGTTTTAAATCATTAAAACCCTTCCTCAAAGAAATAAAAGAAGAATATCTTGAGTATTTAAAGTACCCTCAAATAACAAGGGCATTGTTAAAAAGTAAGGAGATAGATGAAGATTCAATTGATGAGACATTAAATAAGCTATTATCGGGAGAGGAACTTAAGATACTCTTTTTCATAATTTTTGACAAAGAGGAAATTTATACTGAACAAGATTTTTACTCTGCCCTAAAAGAGTTAAAGTCAATGTTTTTAAAGGATAGAATAAAAAATTTAAATATTATTTTAAAAGAAAAAGAAAAATCAGCTGATAAAAATGAGTTTAATAAAATATTAAGTGAAAAGATGAAACTTTTACAAACTCTTGACAAATTAAACATAGAGGAGGTTTTTTAATGGAAAATAAAATTTTTATATCCAATGAGGTAAAAAAGATAGTAAAATCAAAGGCGAAACTTAAAGAATTAAAAAAGCTCCTTGAAAAAGGGAAGACAAGGGGATATATTTTTTATGATGAATTATCTGAGATAGTTGATTTAACTCAAGATAATGAATATAAAGCCGTTGAAAGTGTTTTTAATGACAATGGAGTGGACATTGAAGGATTTGATTCTCTTGAAAAGAGCGAAGGTGATATAGATCTTGAAGGTAAAACTCAAAAGGGTGAAAAAATTATGGTTAGTGAAGGAGAAGTTGATCCAGTTAAACTTTATTTAAAGGAAATGGGAGATACTCCACTTTTAACAAGAGAAGGAGAAGTTGTTATTGCAAAAAGAATTGAAAAATCAAGGGATAAAATAATCAGAGGGCTTTCTCGTTCTCTTATAGTAATGAAAGAAATTGCGAAAATTAGAGAAGAAATTTTAAGTGGAGAATTAACATACTCAAAAGTAATAGAATTTATTACTGATGATGAGGAAGAAAGTGGTAAAATTGATGATCAAAAAAGTGAAGAGAAAAAAATTGAGGACCAGCAGAAAGACTTTTTGGAAAAAACATATGAAATCGATAATATAAGGGAGAGACTTGAAAAACTACTTAGAGAAGGAAACAAAGGAGAGAATAAGAAAGAGGTTGAAAAACTATTTTTAAAAGCGTCAAAAATTTTCAGTAGCCTTAATCTAAACATGAATACAATTAACATACTTGTTAATCTACTTAAAAAGAAAGCAAGAGAGCTTGGAAAACTTGAAAGTCAGATAAAAGAAATAGAAGAAAAAATAAAAAACGAAAAGAGCAAAGAGGAAATTAAAAGATTAAATTTTCAAAAAAAAGATTTAAAGAAAAAACTAAAAGAATTTGAAAAAGAAGAAGGTACAACATTAGCACAAACCAAAAAATCCCTTGAGATTGTTAGAACAGCTCAAAGGGATCTTGAAGCAGCAAAAAGAAAATTAGTTGAATCAAATTTAAGACTTGTAGTTTCTATAGCAAAAAAATATACAAATCAAGGTCTTCAATTTTTAGATTTAATTCAAGAAGGCAATATAGGATTAATGAAAGCTGTTAAAAAGTTTGAATACAAAAAAGGCTACAAATTTTCAACCTATGCAACATGGTGGATAAGGCAATCTATTACAAGAGCCATAGCTGATCAAGCAAGAACAATAAGAATACCTGTTCACATGATTGAAACAATAAACCGAATGAACAGAACAGCAAGAAGGCTTTTACAGGAAAAAGGGCGAGATCCCAAGCCTGAAGAAATAGCTGAAGAGATGGAAATCCCCGTTGAAAAAGTAAGAAAGATAATGAAAATCTCTCAGGACCCTGTCTCCTTGGAGACCCCTATTGGAGAAGAAGAAAATTCCCACCTTGGTGATTTTATTGCAAATGAAAAAGATGCTCCACCCTCTGAAACAGTTGTTCATAGTAGTTTGAGCGAAAAGATTGACGAGCTTTTGAAAACTTTAACTGATAGGGAAGCTAATGTTCTTAGAATGAGATTCGGCCTTCAGGGAGCCACTGAGCATACATTGGAAGAGGTCGGACAATATTTTAATGTTACAAGAGAAAGAATTAGACAGATTGAAGCAAAAGCATTGAGGAAATTAAAACAATCGGCAAACTCAGACGCAATAAAAGATTTTCTTAACTATTATACGGGAAAACCTATCCAAAAAAAGGAGAGAAGAAGGAAAAAGAAAAAAGCTGAAAAAAACAAACAAAACACTGAAGAAATAATTAAACTTGATTCAAATGTTGAAAAGGGAGGAATCAACTGATTCATCTTTTTGATAATAAATCAAAATTTATTTTCTATTTTAAGGAGGAAAGATGAGAAAAAAACAAAACTTACTTATTTTCTTTCTATTAATTGTTTTTGTATTTTTTGTCGATTCTGTTCAGGCTAAAAAACCTTTCACTCTTTTTGAACTATATAAGCTTAAATCAATTGGAAATTTGGCAATTTCCCATAATGGTGATTATCTTGCTTTCACTTTAACTACCTATAATCTTAAAAAATCTAATAAAAACAGTGATATTTATTTGTTGAATTTAAAAACATCCGAAATTAAAAGACTGACATACAATAAAAAGAGTGATTATTCACCATTCTGGTCTTTAGATGATAAGTCCATTTACTTTTTAAGCACGAGAGAGAAAGAGCCAAAGATTTTTAAAATAAATATTGATGGTGGAGAAGCAGAAAAAATTATGGAATTTTCTCCGGGAATTTCAAAACCTGAGTTTATAAACAATAAACTTATAGTTTTCACATCTTCGGTATATCCTGAATGCGGAGCTAATGCAAAGTGTAATAAGAAGTTTTCGGATAAGCTTTCCAAAGGACCTGTTCATGCTCACTATGCAACATCTCTTCTTTACAGGCATTGGACATTTTATAGAGATTGGAAATATACACATATAATCACATACAACTTGAAAACAAAAAAATTTGAAGATCTCACCCCAGGTAAGCATGATTTTCCCCCATTTTCCCTTTCAGGAGATAAAGGTTTTGCAATTTCTCCGGATAAGAATGAGCTCTGTGTTGTAAGTAATTTTGACAAAGATCTTTCAAGATCTACAAACAATGATCTCTTTCTTTTAAACCTTAAAACAAAAAAGTTAAAGTGCATAACCTGTGATAACAAAGCATTTGACGGACATCCAAAGTACTCTCCTAATGGCAAATATATTGCTTATTTGATGCAAAAAATCCCCGGATACGAATCAGATCTCTTCAGGCTTGCAATTTATAATAGGAAAACCGGTGAAAAAAGAATAATATCAAAAGTAATTGACAATTGGATTGATGATTTTGTATGGTCTACTGATTCAAAATATATCTATTTTAAAGTGGAAGAAAGGGGTCATTATCCTCTTTATAAAGTAAATCTTAAAACAAATAAAATTAAAAAGATTGTTGACTTAAAAGCTTTGAGAGAATTTGAAATAACTTCTGATGGAAAAAGCATAATCCTAACAAGAACCTCCGTAAGCGAGCCTGTGGAGATATACAGATACAGAATAGGGAAAAAGGCAGTGAAGCTTACAAGTTTTAATGATAAAATTGTAAGTAAATATGATATTCGTCCGGCGGAAGAGTATTGGGTTAAAGGTGCAGAGGGAGCAAACATACATGTATTTATAATAAAACCCCATAATTTTAACCCGACTAAAAAATATCCCCTTATTTTAAACATACACGGAGGACCTCAGCAGATGTGGGCTGATTCATTCAGAGGAGATTGGCAGATATATCCGGGAGCCGGTTATATTGTTGCCTATGCAAACCCACATGGTTCTCCGGGTTATGGTCAGAAATTTGTGGAGGCTATATCTGGAGATTGGGGTGGAAAAGTTATGGAGGATATTGAAAAAGTTACCGATTATCTTGCTACCCTACCCTATGTTGATAACAAACGAATGGGAGCTATGGGATGGTCATGGGGAGGATACGCAATAATGTGGCTTGAAGGACATACCGACAGATTTAAGGCAATGGTGGCTATGATGGGAGTTTATGACCTAAGATCAATGCACGGAGCAACCGAAGAGCTATGGTTTCCCGAATGGGAGATGAAAGGAGCTCCCTGGCAAAACCCTGAACTTTACAAAAAGTTTTCCCCTTCAAATTATGTTAAAAATTTTAAAACTCCCTGTTTGGTTATAACAGGTGAAAGAGATTATAGGGTGCCCTATACCCAGAGCCTTCAGTTTTTTACAGATCTTCAATCAATGAATGTCCCTTCAGCTCTAATAATTTTTAAAAATGATGGGCATTGGCCTAATTACATAAAATCAATGCCAGTTTACTATAATGCTCATTTGGAATGGTTTCACAAATATTTAGGCGGCGGCAAAGCTCCATTTTCAACTGAAAAAATGATAAGAAATCAGATAAAGTACAATCATACTTCAAAAAAAATAAATAAGTAAGAATAAAAGCCTAAAAATCTTAATATATTTAAGAAACGCTGTATACAGTGTCTCTATAAAAACGGGTAGAAGATAACGAATTCAGATCATTTGTGGGATCCTAGCTGTTGTAGTAAAACAAAAAGCTGCTTTGTCAGGCAACAGATCTACACCAAATTGATGATGAATTGCTGATAAAAAGAAAAAAATCATTTGATTAAATTAAAATTTGATTGTAAATTCTATCATATGAATAACCATGGGTTAATTTTTAAGGTGATACAAGATAAAAAATTAATAAAGCTGTTCAGCTTGGGACTTTTCAGACAACATCTGCTCAGATGTTCGGCTTTTAAAAAGACTTCTCTTTCTTAAGGCTTAAAGAAATTTTTAAGAAAACTTGCACTTTTTGATGAAATAGTATAAAGTTTAATATAAATTTTCCGATATATATCAGGAGGTGGTAAAGATGAGTACAATCTCATCTATAAACTCTTACGATTTCACACCTCTAATCAATAATTCTCAATTATATTCGCATAGTAATTTATTATCGGAAAATATCTCAGAAATTTTAGAGCAGCAAAGTTCTTTAAATACAATTTCTGAAATGGGTTCTCAAATTAATAAAATATACAGTTTCGTAAAATCAACAAAAAATGATAATGTTATTGGTGGTTTTAAAACTTCAATGTTTCTTTTAAACAATCAACTAACTGGTACAAGAGCGATAAAATTTTTCAAAACAGCGGAAAATCTTACTGTTGGTAATGTTGAGACATTTGCATCTTTGTTCTCAAGTGTTGACAATTTAAATAAGAATGGTTTTACTGGGGTAATTAATAATTTTATGGATACTGTAAATAACATCTCAGAAAAGATTGGAAGCGATAAATTAAAAAATTTTCTTGAAATTACAGATAAATTATCTGAGAAATTAGGTGCAGAAAACACAAATAAAGCTTCTCAAATAATGTTTTCTTTTTTTAATACAGCAAACACCTTATTAAAGTCTTCGTCTATTTCAAAGGAAAACAAAAATGATCTATTTAATGATTTAATAAGTAAATTGAGTAAAAAGAACACCTCCACAGAAATAGAATCATATCTAAAAAAGTTTAGAGAAAATAATATATAAAAAGAATTAATTATCCTCCCTTTTTGTTGAGAAAGATAAATATTCCCTTATTTTTTTTGTTAGAATATTGACTTTAAGTTTTAAAATGATATAATTATCAATGAACATTAGAAATCAAAATTTTGAAAAATTTAGTGGGAAAAAATTAATATCAAAAGGAGGTATAATATGTCTCTTATCAAAGAGGTAATCGCGAAAGTTAAGGAGAAAAATCCCGCACAGCCTGAATTTCATCAGGCAGTTGAAGAGGTTCTTACTACCTTGGAACCTACAGTTGAAAAACATCCGGAATTTGTCAAGGCAAAAATTTATGAAAGAATAGTAGAGCCTGACAGACAAATCATCTTCAGAGTTCCTTGGGAAGATGATCAGGGTAATGTACATGTAAACAGGGGAATGAGAATTGAGTTTAACAATGCCATTGGACCTTATAAAGGCGGTATTAGATTCCATCCCTCAGTTTACGAAGGAATTATTAAATTCTTAGGTTTTGAACAGATTTTCAAAAACTCTCTCACAACGCTTCCCATGGGAGGAGGAAAGGGAGGATCAGATTTTGACCCCAAGGGAAAATCAGATTCGGAAGTTATGAGATTCTGCTATTCCTTCATGAGAGAGCTTTTCAGACATGTCGGTCCAAACACGGATGTTCCTGCCGGTGATATTGGTGTCGGTAGAAGAGAAATTGGTTATCTTTTAGGAATGTATAAAAAGCTCACAAACGAGCATTCAGGAGGAGTCCTTACAGGAAAAGCCTATGAATGGGGCGGAAGCTTGATCAGACCTGAAGCAACAGGTTATGGTAACGTTTATTTTGCAGCAGAGATGCTTGCTACAAGAGGAATGGATTTCTCAGGTAAGGCAGTGTTAGTTAGCGGATCCGGGAATGTTGCCCAGTACACAATTCAGAAAGTCAATCAGTTAGGCGGTAAAGTAATCACAATTTCCGACTCCTCAGGTACAGTTGTTGATATGGACGGAGTTAAGGGGGAAAAATGGGACTTCCTTATGGAACTTAAGAATGTAAAGAGAGGAAGAGTAAGAGAGTATGCAGAGAAATTCGGAGTTGACTATTATGATGGTAAGAGTGTCTGGGATGTGGTAGAAGAGCATGGAATTAAAGCTGATGTGGCACTTCCTTCGGCAACTCAGAATGAGATCAATGGTGAACATGCAGAGGCATTGGTAAAGAATGGAGTTATTTGCGTATCAGAGGGTGCAAACATGCCTTCAACTCTTGATGCAATCAATGTTTACCTTGATAATAATATTCTATATGGTCCCGCAAAGGCAGCAAATGCTGGTGGGGTTGCAGTATCAGGTCTTGAAATGAGTCAGAACAGTCTCAGACTTCAGTGGACAAGAGAAGAAGTTGATAGTAAACTTCAGGGAATTATGAAGAGTATTCACAAATCTTCTCTTGAAGCAGCCGAAGCATACGGAAAACCGGGAAACTATCTTTATGGTGCAAATATTGCAGGATTCCTCAAAGTAGCAAAAGCAATGCTTGCATACGGAATCGTATAATAGCTGAAAATTCAAATACAAGGGGGAGAGAAATCTCCCCTTTTTTTTTACTTAAAAAATGGAATTAGGATTAAAAGGAAAGGTTGCAGTTATAACAGCAGCAAGCAAAGGGCTTGGAAGAGCAGTTACAGAATCTTTGGCAAGAGAGGGAGTTAAATTAGCAATATGCTCAAGAAATAAAGAAAGAATTGAAAACACAGCGCAAGAAATCAAAGATAAATTTAATGCTGAAGTTTTACCTTTTCAATGTGATGTCACATCAAGAGATGAAATAAAAAATTTTGAAAAAGAAGTTATAAAAATATACGGTACCATACATATCTTATTTACAAATGCAGGCGGTCCGCCCTCAGGAAAAGTTCTTGATTTTAAGCCCGATGATTATAAAAAGGCAATACAATTAAATTTAATGAGTACAATAAACCTAATATATACATTTTTACCATACATGAAAGAACAAAAATGGGGAAGAATAATTGCTTCAACTTCAGTTTCAGTAAAACAGCCAATCCCTACAATAGCACTTTCAAATGTATCAAGAGTTGGAATTATTGCCTTTATAAAAACATTAATAAATGAAATTTCAGAGTTTAATATAACTGCCAATATAGTGGCACCCGGATACATAATGACAGAGAGAGTAATTGAGCTTTTAAAAGATAGAGAAAAGAGAGAAGGCAAGGAATTTGATACTTTATTAAATGAGCTTTCTAAAAACATTCCTGTCAAAAGAATAGGAAAGCCAGAGGAATTTGGAGATTTGGTTGCGTTTTTGTCGTCAGATAAAGCAGGCTATATAAACGGAGAAACTATCCTTATAGATGGCGGAATGTACAGAGGGCTTTTTTAACTTGAACTAATCTTTTTAATATTGTATATTAGACTTTAAAATTTTAAATACAGGAGGGTAATATGGCAAAACTCGTTGAATGTGTCCCAAATTTTTCAGAAGGAAGAGATAAAGGGAAACTTGATGAAATTAAAAAAGCAATTGAATCGGTAAAAGGAGTTAAACTTCTTGATATTGACCCGGGAGAAGCTACAAACAGAACAGTATTCACCTTTGTTGGTGATCCCGAAAGCATAAAAGAGGCTGCATTCAGGGCAATAAAAAGAGCTTCGGAAATAATTGATATGAGAGAGCATAAAGGTGAGCATCCGAGATTGGGAGCAACGGATGTTGTTCCGTTTGTTCCCCTTGAAGGTGTTACAATGGAAGATTGTGTGCAAATTGCAAAAGAATTGGGAGAAAGAGTTGGAAGAGAACTAAATATTCCCGTTTATCTTTATGAAGAAGCTGCGGCTACCCCTGAAAGAAAAAGCTTATCTTATGTGAGAAAGGGGGAATATGAGGCATTGCCTGAAAAACTGAAAGAATTAAAACCTGATTTTGGTCCTGATGAATACAATGAGAAAATCGCAAAAACAGGAGCTACGATTATAGGAGCAAGAGAATTTTTAATTGCTTATAATGTGAATCTCAATACAAAAGATAAAAAACTTGCCAATGAGATTGCACTCAATATAAGGGAAAACGGAAGATTAAAGAGAGACGCAAACGGAAAGGTGGTAAAGGATTCAAACGGAAAATCATTGAGAGTTCCTGGAACATTAAAGGCTGTAAGGGCAATTGGTTGGTATATAGACGAGTATGGAATTGCTCAAATTTCAATTAACCTTCTTAATTACAAGATAACACCTCTATGGAAAGTTTATGAAGAAGTAAGAGAGCAGGCTGAAAAATTAGGCCTTTTAGTTACCGGTAGTGAGGTTGTAGGACTTATTCCCAAAGAAGCAATTTATGAAGCAGGAAAATATTATCTTAAAAAACAGGGCAAAACAACAGGAGTTCCGGAAAAAGAAATAATAGATATTGCAGTAAAATCACTCGGTTTGGACTCAGTATCTCCTTTTAACCCTGATGAAAAAATCATTGAATACATTATAGCAAAAGATAATTCCGAAAATCTCTTAACTAATCTTACGGTAAAAAACTTTGTTGATGAAGTGTCAGTTGACTCTCCTGCTCCCGGAGGAGGAAGTGTATCCGCAATTGCAGGAGCTCTTTCATCTGCTTTATCTTCAATGGTAGCCTCTCTTTCTTACAATAAGAAAGGATATGAGGATTATAGGAATGAGTTTATTTCTCTGGGAGAAAAAGCTCAGAGTATTAAAGATGAATTTATAAAACTGATTGACGAAGATACAAATGCTTTCAACAAATTTATGGCAGCAAGAAGATTACCTAAAAAAACAGAAGAAGAAAAAACAGAGCGAGCAAAAGCCCTCGAAGAAGCGGCAAAGTATGCTGCTGAAATTCCTCTTAATATTTTAAAAACATCTGTCATTGCTCTTCAATTGGCAGAAAGAGTCTCAGAAATCGGAAATAAGAATTCAATATCTGATGCTGGTGTTGCAGGATGGCTTGGAAGGGCAGCTGCTGAAGGGGCTTTTCTTAATGTCAAAATCAATTTACCTTCTATTAATGATGAGGAATTTAAGAAAAATCTTCTTTCTGAAGCAAGTGACTCTCTTGAAGATGCAAGAAAAATAAATCAGAGAATTTCAATAAATGTTTTAAAAGCGCTTGAAGAAGAATGAACATAAGAGAAGAGATAGAAGAGATAGAGGAAAAATATCTTCACCCTAAAGCAACACGAAATTCTCAAAGCAAAGGGAGGCCTCATCCGGAAGAAAAGGATGATATAAGGCCTCCCTTTCAAAGAGATAGAGACCGAATAATACATTCAAAATCTTTTAGAAGACTTAAGCATAAAACACAGGTATTTATATCGCCGACAGGAGATCATTACAGAACAAGGCTTACCCATACACTTGAAGTTTCCCAAATCGGAAGAACAATTGCAATGGCTTTACATCTTAATGAAAGTCTCACGGAAGCTATTGCACTGGGGCATGATCTTGGTCACACCCCTTTCGGTCATTTTGGCGAACAAGTCCTTAATGAACTTTCAGATACAGGGTTCAAACACTATGAACACAGTTTAAGAGTTGTGGATAAGCTTGAAAATGAAGGTAAAGGTCTTAATCTCACACATGAAGTAAGGGATGGGATATTAAAGCATTCCAAGGGATTCGGAGAGGTTTTTGTTCCGGAAAAAATGCCGTTTACTCTTGAAGGACAGATAATAAGATACTCTGATATTGTTGCCTATGTTAACCATGATATTGATGATGCTCTAAGGGCTGGACTTATAAAAGAAGATGAAATACCTGGGAGTTTAAATAAAACATTAGGAAGAACAAGAAGAGAGAGAATAAATACAATGGTAAGAGATATTATTTTTACAACAAAAAAGTATGATTATGATTACATAAGAATGAGCGATACAATTTATTCGTCAACAATGGAGCTCAGAAATTTCCTGATAAAAAAAGTATATAAAAAAGAGGAGCACGAAGCTGAAAAAGCTAAAATTATGAAAGTGCTAAAAGATCTCTATTATTATATTATGGAAGATCCTGAAAAATACATAGAAAAATTTCCGGAAGAGGATACAGTTAAAACAAGAGTGATAGACTTTATAGCAGGTATGACAGATAGATTTGCAATAAACATTTATGAAAAATTATTTGTCCCAAAACCTTGGAGCAAAATTTAAGATAATATTTAGATTAATAAAACCACATTCCGAATTTTTCACACCTTGAAAAACAATAATCCAAAATTTTCCATTGGAACAGCCGAAATTTTTAATAAAATACCCACAAAATATTTAAAAACTTTCTCGTTCTTTACGTTTTTAAATCAGAAAAGCTATTTAGTGAAACTTAATAAAAAAGAGATGGTGCTGTCGTAGCGGTAGCCTCGAAGCAAAGCAAAAATCCGCCGTGGTGAAGAAATCTGCCTTGGCGGGCTACGGCTCTACAGATGGTTTGCTACTGATTATTTGATATTTTAATTTCGTAAAAAATCCGATATACAAACAACAAAGGTTTTGGGCTTTATTTGCTTTATAGCCCCGAAAGTTGTCCCGTCCTTAAAAGTTTACAAAATTACATCCCACACGCTTTAAAAGAAAGATTGCTTATTTACCAGCTATAACACTTGTCTCAACTCTCACATCTTTCGGAAGTTTTGAAACTTCTACAACAGCTCTTGAGGGAAACGGCGGGGAAAAATATTCTTTATAAATTTCATTGAGCTTTGAGAAAAGTCCAATATCCTTAAGATAAACATTCACCATTAAAATATTGCTAAAATTAAGATTTTCCTCTTTCAAAATCTCACTGATATTATTAAAAACTTGTTTTACTTCCTTTTCAAAATCTCCCGAAACAAGAGTCCCGTCTTTTCTCAAAGGAATCTGACCGGAGACAAAAACAAAATCACCAAAAACAACTGCCTGAGAATACGGCCCTATAGCCTCAGGAGCATTTTTGGAAAATATTGCTCTTTTACTCATTTTTTATCTCCTATTTTTTTCTCTGAAAAATTTACAAAATTCTTTTACAGAGCATTCCTCACACTTTGGTCTTAAAGGAGTACAAATGCTTTTTCCATAAAGAACAAATAATGTGTTAATTTTGCTCCACCACTTTTCAGGTAAAACTCTTTTCAATTCCATTTCTGTTTCAAAAGGTGTTTTTGTTTTAACAAAGCCTAATCTGTTTGATATTCTATGCACATGTGTGTCTACACAAATTGTATTTTTACCAAAACTCAAACTAAGTACAAGATTTGCGGTTTTTCTTCCTACACCCGGAAGTTTTATAAGCTCTTTAAAACTATCAGGAACATCACAATCATATTCTCTTATTATCTTTTTAGCTGTTTCTCTTAAATACCTCGCTTTCTGTCTATAAAAACCTATTGGTTTAAGGATTGTTTCAAGCTTTGATTTTGGAATTTTCAAAAGATCTTTAGGAGTCTTAACCTTTTTAAACAATTTCTTACAAACAACCTCGGTTGTTTCATCCTTTGTTCTTGCACTTAATATAACAGAAAGGAGGACTAAAAAGGGGGCCTTTGTCTCCTCCCTTACCTTTTCTCCGAAAGGAAGCATACCTTTAACTTCTTCCTCTATCCTTAAGAGAATTTCCTCTACATTATTTTTTTGTGCAATATTACCCTCCGGCAATTACTTTTTTTCCGAAAGATACTTATCTATGGCTATTGCTGCATCCCTTCCATCTCCCATTGCAAGAATAACTGTCGCTCCTCCTCTCATAACATCACCACCGGCAAAAACACCGGGAATAGATGTTTGAAGATTATTATCTACCTCTATTTCTCCTCTTCTTTTTATCTTTAAGCCTTCGGTAGTATCAGGAATCAAAGGATTTGGTTTTGTTCCGAGTGCAACTATTGCAACATCAGCTTCTATAATATGTTCGGTTCCTTCAATGGGAATAGGTCTTCTTCTTCCGGAATCATCGGGCTCCCCAAGTTCCATTTTTATGCACTTAATTCCTTTTAACCATCCATTTTCATCACCGATAAATTCTATTGGTTGTGTTAAGTAGATAAACTCAATACCCTCTTCTTCTGCGTGTTTTATTTCTTCTATTCTTGCAGGCATCTCTTTTCTTGTTCTTCTGTAAATTATCATAGAATGCTCTGCTCCCAATCTTTTTGAAGTTCTGACAGCATCCATTGCAGTATTACCTGCACCTATTACGGCAACTCTTTTGCCCTTTGCAATCGGTGTTTCGTATTCGGGGAATTTGTATGCTTTCATTAAATTAACCCTTGTTAAATACTCATTTGCAGAGTAAACTCCATTAAGATTTTCTCCCGGGATATTGAGCATCCAAGGTAATCCAGCCCCAGCACCAATGAAAAATGCCTCATAGCCTTCTTTTCTGAGTTCATCTATAGTAGCGGTTCTCCCGACAACAAAATCAGTTATTATCTCAACTCCCATTTTTCTCAAATTATCAATCTCATGTCTTACGATTTCCTTTGGAAGTCTGAATTCAGGAATACCATAAATCAAAACCCCGCCGGGTTCATGAAGAGCTTCAAATATTGTCACATCATAACCCATTTTTGCAAGATCACCAGCTGCAGCAAGACCAGAAGGCCCAGACCCTATAATAGCTACCTTTTTACCTTTCTTTTCCTTGATCTCAGGAATTTCCGCAGCTTCCATCTTTCTTTCATAATCAGCCACAAATCTTTCCAAGTGTCCAATAGCAATAGGAGGTTTACCCATCTTTATGTAAATACAATTGCCTTCACACTGCTCCTCCTGAGGGCATACTCTTCCGCAAACCGCAGGAAGTGAGTTTGTTTCCTTTATCTTTTTTGCGGCTTCCAAAAATTTACCCTGCTCCACCAATTTAATAAAACTCGGAATTTTAACAGCAACAGGACATCCCATAACACATGTGGGGGAAGGACAATCAAGACATCTTTTAGCTTCAAGAATTGCCATTTCTTCCGTATAGCCAAGATTAACTTCTTCAAATATCTTATTTCTTACTTCCGGCTCTCTCTCAATCATATGAACTCTATCAATATTTCCTCTCTCTTTTGCTTTTATGCTTCTCCTTAGCTCAGCTCTCCATTCCTCTTTTCTTTCAATATTTATTTCATCAATTATTTTTTGAATATTTTCCTTTGACATCTCTTTACCTCCTCAAAGAATTAATTTGATTTCCCATGTTGGGTTAAAACTTTTTCATAAGCAATCTTTTCCTGCTCTTTGTAAACCGTTGCTCTCTTTAACATATTATCCCAATCAACAAGATGGCCATCAAATTCCGGCCCATCAACACAGACAAACTTTGTTTCATTACCAACAGTTACCCTGCAACTCCCACACATACCGGTACCATCAACCATTATAGTATTCAAACTTACCAATGTGGGGATATTGTACTCCTTTGTTAAAAGTGAGACAAACTTCATCATTATTGCAGGTCCCACTGCCAAAACCATATCCAATTTTTCACCCTCATCTATGAGCTTTTTAATTGCATCGGTTACAAGCCCTTTCTCTCCATAGCTTCCGTCATCAGTCATAATCATTACTCTGTCAGAATACTTTGACATCCTGTCTTCAAGTATTAAAAGCTCCTTTGTTCTTGCTCCTAAAATAGTTATTATTCTGTTTCCTGCTTCTTTCATTGCAGCAGTAATTGGAAGAAGAGGAGCAATTCCAACACCTCCTCCTACACTTACCACTGTTCCCCATTTCTCAATATGTGTAGGTCTTCCCAGAGGTCCTACCAATGAATAAATCTCATCTCCCACATTCTTAAGTGATAGCTTAAAAGTAGTAGCACCAATAACTTGAAAAATAATTTCAATCCAGCCCTCCTCAGGAGAAGAATCTACAATTGTTAAAGGAATTCTTTCATCGCCCTGAGAAGGGATAAGAATAATGAACTGTCCTGCCTTTCTCTTTTTAGCTATACGCGGAGCAACAACTTTCATAGAATACTCATTTTTTGCAATGGTATTCTTCTCAATAATCTTATACATATAATTCCTCCTAAATATAAAATAGAACAGCATATAATAATATAAATCGCTCAAACTGTCCATCGAAAAAATAAATTTAAATTTTATTAACATTTATGTTTACATTATCTTTATATATTTTTTCATACTTCTTACACCTCCCTTTTTTGAAATCTTTCAAAGGTAACATTCTTAGAACAGCGGAATTTAACATCTAAAATGTAAAAAAATATATTTTTATTACAAGTTGATAAGAGAATTCAAAATTTAAATACACATATAATCCCTTCCATTATCCCTTTAAAAGCTCATAAACTATCAAATTATCTAAAAGAAGAAAAAAATATTGATTTTCTTCTATCTACTTTAACTCTTAAAATATTGCAAATAATTCTTCCAGTAATACTTCCAAAAAGTAAAATAATTATTCTGAAATAATTATTAAGTTTAGACCTAAAGAGTTTCCAATTTTTTACCTTTTCTATTAATCCCCTATTAATAAAAAAGAAGGAATAACAACTGTGACAGGCCAATTCCTGCTATTCCAAAAAGAAGGCTTGGTATAAAGATTAGTATAAATGCAATTAAATACATTGACTACTGTCTTTATGTTTAAGAATTTTGTAAATCTTTCGAGATTCGTTATTTTTCGTTAAAAATCAAGTTTACAAACAAAATCATAAAAATAAATGGTGAAGTCAAAATAGTTAAAAATATTGCAATTATAGAGTAAACAAAAAAGAAAAAGCTTTTTATTAAGATTTCCCCCTTACTTATTTTTTTTATTTCTCCTTTTGAATTAATAACATAAATATTTTTCGTTCTTAATAATAGTGTCATTATAAGAACATTAAGGAACCCTGCACCCGAGAAATTAGAAACAGGAATAATGATGTAATCAAAGAATACTTTTTTCATCTCTTTAGGAATTGAAAAGATACTGAAATCACCTTTCTTCTTATATTCCATGATCTTATCAATATTCTTGTATTTTTCAACTCTTTTTACAGAATGGCTGTGGGTTAATAAAAAATAATCAACAGAATTTCCGAATTTTTTAGTTATAATGGGTAAGAGTTTATCCAGAAGCTGAATACTAACACTTCTTACTATTAAAACTTTTCCCTCTTTCATCTGAATATTATAAATGCTAATTTATATGTAATTTTCAACTTGTCAATTATTTCCCTTTTTACCTTCATCCTTTTTCTAAAAGCTTTTTTTGAATTTTTAATTGAATCTGCCATAGCTTTAACATATATTAAAGTCTTCTGCTCCAAAGAAAAGTAAATGCACAGATAAATCATTTTAACTACAGAAAAGAAAAATTTCTCCGCAGGAAAGAACTTAAAAATTATCCAGAAAAGGTTTCTTGTGTAAAAAAAAGGGCCTCTTTCTGATTCCCTATTTTTCGGGGAAAATTTATGATATACAACAGCACCCGGTAACCACACTATTTTGTATCCTGCATTGAGCACTCTTATGGAAAGATCGGTTTCATTCCAATAAAGAAAAAATTCATCAGGGTAACCTCCCACCTCCTCAAAAACACTTTTTCTTAAACCGGCTCCAGCTCCATTGAACCCCATCATATAGGAGATTTTATTAGTTTTCACTTCTGAAAACTTTTCTTCATTACCAGAATAATCTTCACTTCTTACATCAAGAGCAACAATTCCGATTTTATTATCACCTTCAAAAGCTTTTATCATCTTTTCAATTGTTCCTTTCTCAGGATATGAATCATCATCAAGTATAAGAAGGTAATCTCCTGTAGCTTTTTCTAAACCTATGTTGTAAGCAGCAACTCCAATGTTTTTATCAATTCTTATTAATTTTATTAAAGAGAAATCATTTTTTATCATTTCCTGTGTACCATCTGTTGAAGCATTATCAACAACTATTATTTCCAGGTTACTTAAACCATAAGATAAAATCTTTTCAAGGCTATCTTTTAACTCCTCTTTTCTATTATAGCTTAAAATAACTATTGAGACTTTTGCCATAAAAAATTATCTCACAAATAAATATATTTTCAAAGAATAGGCGAACAAGTCCAATAAGATTATAAGTCTTAATATCAATTCTAAAAGTCAATTCACTATTGACAAAAATTATTTTTTAAAGGATAATTTAGGCTTGCGGGCATAGCTCAGTGGTAGAGCATCAGCTTCCCAAGCTGAGGGTCGCGGGTTCAAGTCCCGTTGCCCGCTAAATTCATTTATAGAGGTAATAAAATGGGATTAATTTCAAAGTCAGGAAAGAAAGGTAGTTTAAACGAAAACTCAATTGAAAGCTTTTACAATCCTTCAAATCTTTCGTCAGAAAAAACCATAATCGGGAAAACACTTATCATTGATGGAGAAGTCAAATCAGATGAAGATGTAATCATAGAGGGAAAAGTAAATGGAAAAGTTGAAGTTGGCAAAACTTTAACTATTGGAAAACATGGGCATGTAAATGCTGAAATTAAAGCAAGAATCGTAAGAATTGTAGGTAAAGTTGAAGGAAATGTTGAAGCAGGATACAAAGTAGAAATTGTACCCAATGGGCATTTAACAGGAAATATAAAAGCTCCTAAAATTGTAATTGCAGAGGGAGCTATATTCAAAGGAAACGTTGATATGAAAATCAACGAACAAGTAATTACTCCCACTGAAATTACTACTCCATCCTTAGAAAAAGGAAAAGAAGAAAAAGCTACCAAATAATGGAATCATCTAAAAATTGGATTTTAATCCTTCATAAGGAGCCTCTTTCTCCCTATAAAAATATGGCAATAGATGAATATTTGATGAAAAATTGTGAAAAAGAGAAGAATAAAACTTTCCTAAGGTTTTACAGTTGGAATCCACCATCGATTTCAATAGGAAGATCGCAAAAAGCTAAAAGAGTTGTTAACCATGAACTTCTTAAAGAAAAAGGGATTGGATTTGTCAGGAGACCAACCGGAGGGAAAGCCGTTTTACACTATGAAGAACTAACATATTCAATAGCATCTTCTGATGAATTATTTATTAATTCTCCTTCGGTAAGAACTGTTTACAATCAGCTTGCAAAAGCCCTTTTGAAAGGATTACTAAATTTAGGGATTGAAGCAGAAATAGTTAGTAAAGATCCGAAAGGCCTGGTCAGAACTAATCTTCCCTGCTTTTCCTACCCTACCAGAGATGAAATTGAGGTAAAAGGGAAAAAAATAATAGGTAGTGCCCAAAAAAGATCAAAAAATGCAATTCTTCAGCATGGTTCCATCCCAATAAAAGATTATAGGGAACTCTATGCGGAGTTAACTTTCGTGGATAAGGAGATACTTTTTAATTCAATGACTACAATTGAACTTGAAACAGGAGAAACAAATTGGAATAAAATATCAAAAGCTTTTATAAAAGGTTTTCAAGAGGAGTTTAGTATAAATTTTGAAAAGTATGATTTTAGTAAAAATGAAAAAATTGAAATTGAAAAATTGGTTAAAAACAAGTATTTTACTGATACTTGGAATTTTGAGCTTTAAGCTCTACTCGGTTGAATATTATGTCCAAGTTCATAAGATATCTCAAAGAGAGATAGATTCTTTTGAAGCTTACTTAAGAAATTTAAAAAAAATTGGAATAAACGGGGCTTTTATAAAAGTGTTTCAAAATAAAAATGATAGATTTCACAATATATTGCCAATAAAAAAGAAAGTTGGTGTTTACTTTAACAATGAAAGTAATATTCCCGTAGTAAACCCTATTGCAAACAATTTAAACTCTCCTTTTAAACTTTTTTTCTGGATGAGTTCAAGGTGGATGGACTGGATAAAAGGCCCTAAATACGGAAAATATTTAATATTGCAAAATGAAGATAATAAGAAAACAATAATAAACACCTTTTCTGAGCTTTCAAAGATAAGTTCAAATGGAATTTTAATTCAGGATGATTTAGTTATAAAAAAGGCGGAAGAGAAAGCATTCGGACTAAAAAACAAAGAATTAATTGTCGAAAAATATATTTCCGAGATAAAAAAGAAGATGGGAGATAAAAGTCTAATTATCAATGTTTACTATGAAGTTCCCATAAACAAAAAAATTGGTATAAGTTGGTACGGGCAAAGTATTGAAGGGTTGTTAAATTCAGGGGCTGATTATGTGGCAATAATGTTATATCATAGACAAATAAAGAAAGAATTAAAATTTAAAAATAAAAAACTTTTTTCTTATATAAAAAAAATTGTTAAAAACTTAATGCCGTATTCGGATAGAACATTTATTAAATTGCAAATAAAGGATTTTAAATCCTTGAACTCTATCCCCCAAAAAGAACTCTTAAAAATAGTCAAACTAATACCTTCAAGATTTAAAGGTATTGTATTTACTCCCATAACAACAAACAAAAGAAATTTTAGCTATTTAAGTCAGCTATTACCAAAAATTAAATCAGAACAAAAGTAAAAATCATTATTGACTATAAAACTTTTTATTATTATTATATACGATGAATATAAGTTCTATATTAATCACTGGCGGTTATGGATTTATAGGCTCAAATTTTATAAGATTTTTGAGAAAAAAACTACCAAATGTAAAAATTTACAATTTGGACAAACTTACCTATGCTGCAAATATTGAAAACTTAAAGGATTTTGAAGAAGATAAAAATTATATTTTCGTAAGAGGAGATATTAAAGACAAGTCAATTCTTGAAATTCTTTATCCGAAAGTTGATGCTATCGTTCATTTTGCTGCTGAAACTCATGTTGACAGATCAATCATAGCTCCCGGAGAATTTATAATGACAGAAGTTTACGGAACATTTAACCTTCTTGAAACTATGAAAAATTTTAATAATATAAAGCTCTTTTTACACATTTCAACCGATGAAATTTATGGTAGTATTGAGAGAGGAAGTTTTAAAGAAAACTCTCCGTTAAATCCCTCTTCACCCTACTCTGCAAGTAAAACGGGAGCTGATAGACTCGCTTATTCGTACTTTAAAACATTCGGAGTACCTGTTATTATTGCCAGACCTTCAAATAATTATGGTCCATACCAGCATGTTGAAAAATTTATCCCTTTATTCATTACGAATGCACTTGACAACAAGGAACTTCCGCTTTACGGGAAGGGAGAAAATGTAAGAGATTGGCTCTATGTCATTGATAACTGCGAAGCCCTCTTTTTACTCCTTGAAAGGGGGAAAATAGGAGAAGCATATAACATAGGGGCAAAAAACGAGGTTAAAAATATTGAGATTGCAAAAAAAATTCTTAATATATTAGGAAAAGATGAATCCCTGATAAGATTCGTTGAGGATAGGAAGGGACATGATCTTAGATACTCAATAGATTGGACTAAGATAAAAAAGTTAGGTTGGGGACCTAAAAAATCCTTTGATGAAGGGCTTGAAGAGACTGTCGAATGGTATAAAAATCATCGTGAATGGTGGGAAAAGGTAAAAAGAGGAGAATTTTCAAATTTTTATAAAAAGTATTATAAAAGTGAAATTCAATGAAAGTACTAATAACAGGTATAAATGGTTTTGCTGGGTATCATTTAAAGAATCTTCTCAAAAGAAAGGGTTATGAAGTATGGGGTATAGACATAAAAAGTAAAAAAAATGAGAATAAAATTATAGTAGGTGATTTGAATAATAAAGAACTTACAATTAAAACTTTAAACAGGGTAAAACCAGATATAATTTATCACCTGGCTGCCACAACATCGGTAAGAAGGTCATGGGAAATACCTTTAGAAACAATAAAAAACAATTACATGGCATCTCTTACTTTAATAGAATGGACAAGAGAGAATAATAGAAAACTTTTTATCATGGGGAGCGGAGAAATTTATGGAAATAAGAAAAAATTTCCAATAAAAGAAACTTCTTCTGTTAATCCTCTAACCCCTTATTCATTATCAAAGTACATGATAGAAAAAACAGCAATTTTTTTTTCTAAGAATTTTAATACAAAGATTTATCTTTCAAGAGCTTTTAATTTTACGGGACCCGGACAGAGAGAAGTATTTGTAATACCAGCTTTTTCAAAACAGCTTGCAGAGATGGAGATCGGTAAAAGAGAAAAAATTATAAAAGTCGGAAACCTTTCTGCAATAAGGGATTTTTTAGATGTTAGAGATACAGTTGAAGCAATATTCTTAATTACCCACAAAGGTAAACCTGGAACTCCCTATAACATTGCAAGTGGTAAATCACACAGTATAAAAAAAATTCTTACAAAGCTTTTGTCTTTGATAAACTTTAATGTAAAGATAGTGGAAAATAGCCAAGAGTTTAGAAAAAATGACATAAGAAAATTGGAAGGAGAGAATTTAAAATTAAAAAAAGCAACAGGATGGAACCCTAATTTTTCATTAGAAAAAACATTAAAAGATACTCTTGATTATTGGCGAAAAAAAGTAAGTGAAGGATAAAAAAGAGTTAAAAAGAAAGATAATTCACATATTTTTTGGATTACCTATTGTCTTATATCTTTACTTTGACTTTAAATATCTTGTTTTAATAGCATTAATTGCTTTATTTCATAATATCTTTATAGCACCATTGTATATGAAAGAACTCTTCAGAGAAAATAGAAAGCATGATATCGGAATAATTAGCTATCCTCTCGGGGTTCTTTTTTCTCTTTTGGTTTTTAAAGATGAGCCTATATTTGCTTCTCTTTTATGGGCCTCTTTATCATTTGGAGATGGCTTTGCTGCTTTGGTAGGATCAATTTTCGGCAAACATAAAGTAATAGCAAATAAAGATAAAAGTATTGAGGGAATGCTCGCTTTTTTTCTGTCAACAACAATCTCTGGAATTTTAATATTCTTTCTTTTAATGCCAAGATTTCCCACTAATTTTCCTTTTAAAATTTACATAGTGATACTAATTGTGTTTTCTCTTTTTCTTTCATTAGTGGAAGTTTTTCCTTTCAATTTTACAGATAATATTTTTATACCTATTTTAGGTTTTATTTTTCTCTATCCTTTTAAAATTTTATTAAACACAGGAACATACAATTTGAATCTTCATTTTCAATATATTGATAAAATAACAATTTTCTTTGTTTTTGTTCTCGGAGTAGAAGCGTTTTTTCTGAAATGGTTAAATTTTAAAGGGGCTTTAACTGGCATTTTTTTTGGCATCCTTATAATTATCTTTTCTGGAACCAGTTCAATAATATTATTAATTATATTTTTTATTCTCTCCATATTAGCCACAAAATTCAAATTCTCCTATAAATTGGAAAAAAATATTGCTGAATCTAAATCTGGAATACGAGGTTTGTACAGTGTAATACCCAAAGGGATTTTGCCTGTTTTTGTTTCTTTCTTAATTTTTCTTTCAGGAAATTCAGAGTATTTTATCTTTTCATTTGTAGTAATAATTGCAACATCTACTTTTGACACAGTAAGTTCTGAAATAGGTAAAGCTCTTTCTAAAAATTCATTTTCATTATTTAAATTTAAAAAAGTAAAAAGTGGAGAAGCAGGAGCAATATCTTTTGCTGGAACTTTAGCTGGAATCATAGCTTCCTTAATAATATTTTATTCTGCTGTTTTTCTTCTTTCTTTGCAAAAAAATCTGATATTTGCTGGTTTGTTGTTAACAATTATTGCAAATCTCACAGAACCACTTTTTTATAAAATACTTTACTCTTCTCCTCTCACAAAAGCTACAACAAATTTTCTTCTCCTTACCTTTTCCCTTTTTCTTTCTCTTATAACTTACCCTTATATTACATAATACTTCTTCTTAAATACTCTTTAAACTCGAGAGGTATATCTTTTAATTTAACTCCCATTCCACTCAACATATAGGAATAAAAATGAGAAGGATACTTTATACTCCACCTTACCTCACCTTTCAAGCTGTAAACTCTGTCATTATCTTCTAAAAGTATTGTAATCTCTCTTCCTGAAGGAAGAATTTGAGTGGAGGCAATATGAAGCCCCCCCGATGATATGTTTGATGTGAAACCTAACCTTTCATAATTATTTTCTCCGAATTTTACCATTACTCTCTTTTTAATCCTATTTTCCCTTCTTTTTTCCATCTTCACAACCCCTTTTACAAAAATCTTATTAAATTACTATATATAATTATACGACTTTTTTTATTATTGTCAAGAGAATTTTTTTTGACAGGGAACTTTTCAAATATTGAAGCCGTTATAATTATATTAATTAAACCCAAGGAGGATAAAATGAACAAAAAACTGATAATTATAATTCTAGCGCTGATATTTTTGACGCTTTCAACTTTATCTTACGGAGAAACTCTTTTGAAATTTGACATTGTTTCAAAAGATAAGAATGAAGAAGTTAAAATCAATATGATGATTCCCTTATCAGTATTACAAAAGATAATTAAATCAGAAGATTCTTTCAGAATTAATAGAAAAATAATTGACAAGGAATCTTTAATAAAAGCTTTGGACATTTTAAAAAGTGGAGAATCATTTGAAACAGAAATCAAGAGCGAAAAAAGTGGAGAAATAGTTTTCTTGAAAATAAGGGCTATGAAGAATATAAAAATATCTAAAAGGCACAAGATAAAGAAATTGATTATAAAAATAAAAGATAATGAAGACAGTTTAGATGTAAGCGTCCCTATTTTTTTGGTAAAAATTTTCTCTTCAATTATAAAAAACAGTATTGAAAATGAGGTGGGAGAATCAAAGGTACTTTTAGATTATATTTTTTCCCCCTACAAATATGTAAATTATTTTGAAAGTAATGAAATTCCCCTTGTTGAGATAAAATCTTCGAACAATGAATATGTTAAAATTTCATTTAAGAATTAAGCAAATTTTACTATCTTTTTGAGTTCAGGATATTTACAGTATCAAGATTATAAAAATCCTTTAACAATTCATAAACTTCAGGACTATCTCTCTTTAAAAGCGAGGGATTTTCAAAGAAATATTCTGTTGCCACAGCAAAAAATTCAGCTTCATTCGTACCCGCATAGCTTCTTAAATAAGGTTTTTTTCTCACTTTTGACCATTCCTTATGAATTATCTTTCTCCATCTTTCAATTTTTGAAGGCAATATTCTCGTCATTGGTATTCCACCGGCTTCTCCATCTTCCCAATCAAAAAAATGTGCTATCTCATGATAAATAACATTATAACCATCTTTTTTATTAAAAAAGCTCTGCTTAAGACCACCTTCCGTAATAATCATAGGTCCTGTTTTGGGAGCCATTCCTGTTATGTTCCCCTTATTCATATTAAATTCATTATCTATCGTATTACTCGGATAAATAACTATGCTATCTCTGAATGGGGGTTCCCATTCCGGATGCCCGTTTAACATTGAAGCTACAGCCCCTGCTATTATAAGTTTCATACTTTCATCTATCTCTTTTCCCTCGGTCCCTTCAATTCTATAAGATGAGAAGAAAATTTTTACATCATTTTCAAATCTTTCCTTTCTTTCCCCCTTAATTGCTCTGTAAAAGCTCAAGTTTTCATTTAAAATTTTTCTCCATTTGTCAGGGAAATCCATTTTAATTGCCTTTATTCTCTTAAATTTATCTTTTAAGACAATAATGAGATAAAAAAATTCGACAAAAAAACCTAAAAGTAAAATTAAATGATTTTCAAAAATAAAAAAGAAAACAATCGTTGAAAATAAAATAATAGTAGAATTTATTATTAAAAATATCTTTTCTATTTTATATATTACTTTCATTTGTAAATTCATATAAAAAGATAGAAACCGAAACAGATAAGTTTAAAGATTCAAAATTTGTTGGAGATTCAATTTTAACTGAAAAATCACAGTATTTTTTAGGTTCAGAAGAGATACCTTTATCTTCACTTCCGAAAAGTAGGACAAACTTTCCTGCTTTTTTAAAATTCTTTATACTTTCGCTTCCATTACTTTCAGCACAAACTATTTTAAATCCTTTATCTTTAGCAAGCCTTAAAAAAGAAGGTATGCTCTTTACCCTATAAGGCTGAACATATGTAATAGCCCCGGCTGAACTTTTGGAGACAGCATCTCCAATGGCTGTTACTCTTTTAGAAGGAAGAACTATAGTATCAATACCAAAAAACCAGGCACTTCTTATAACTGCTCCCAGGTTTCGAGGATCCTGAATACCATCAAATGTAATTATTAAGTGTGTGTCTTCCAATTTTTTTAATAATTCTTCTTCACTTTTCAAAGAAACCAAATTTACCTCTGCAATAATTCCTTGAGAGTTTTTATACTTTGAAAAAAAACTCTGCCTTACCCTTTGAATGTGAATATTAAACTTTTTTGCTTCTTTGATTATCTCAAAAACTTTTGAATTTAGTTTTTTATCATTTTTGATAATAATTTTGTGAATTTTTTGAGGACTCTTTTTTATAAATTCATAAACAGGATTTATCCCTTTAATAATCTCCATCTCTTTTCCTTAAAAAAAGTGGTACTATAAATGTGATTAAAAAAAGCAAAATTACAAAAATTTTAAAAATAAATATCTTTCCTAAAGAAAGAAAGATTGTTGAGATACCAGAAATAAGAACAAGAAAACCAAAAAAATAAGTTGTATTAACAACTCCGAACCTCTTTCTTATATAAAAGGAAAGGTGATGCGGAGAACCTTTCCAAGGAGGAATTCCAAAGTATACCCTTCTTAAAATTGTAAAAACTAATTCTGCAAGAGGGATAAATAAAATAATCAAAGGGTTTATTACGGAAATTTTGTTTAAATAAGAATAATCAATGGCAAATGATAAAACAGCAATAATATAACCCAATAGCATACTTCCGGAGTCCCCTAAAAAAATCTCGGCTTTGGGAAAATTATGATAGAGAAAAGATAAAAGTGCTCCTAAGGTTGCAGTTGAAATTAACATTAAAGAAAAACTGTTTTCAAGAGAGGAGTAAAAGATAAAAAAAATCATAGTCACGATTGCAACCATTGTTGCAAGCCCATTCATAACATCCAAAAAATTAAATGCATTGATAATTGTAAGGAGCCAAAAAAATGTTAAAATGTAATTTACATAATCAGGAAATAAAACTATTTTTATATAAATTCCTCCTCTTATAACAATTAACACTGCAAGGCTTTGGAGAAGAAATTTTAATCCGGGACTCATTGCTTTTAAATCATCAACAAAGCCAATCATTACTATCATAGTAGCACCTAAAAAGAAAGCTGCCACAAATTTATTAAAAGGAATGAGAATACTGACTGAGAATAGAATGGCCATATAAACAGCCATTCCTCCCATATATGGTGTGGGTTTCTCATGCTTTTTTAATTTATTATCCGGAATATCCAAAATATTAAGCTCTAATGCGGCTTTTTTCATAAGAGGGATTAGATAAGAAGCAAGGAAAAAAGCAAGAAGAGAAGATAATAAAATATTAATCAGGATACCTTTGTCCATATCTTTCTCCTCTTCAAAAGAGCTTTTTTAAAGATTGGATAAGATTTTATAATCTGCTTAAAAATAGAAGGTTTAATCATAATAATAAATAAATATACTATATCTCTTGTGATAATGAAAGGAAGATGAAGAATAACTTGTGATATTCTTGCATTTTTTATTAAGGTAAGATAGCGATTTTTTATTATGTGATATTGAATAAAGGAAGATCTCTTAAATGTAAGAAAAATTTTACCTTTTTGAGCAAGGGATCCTGATCTATAATGATATGCAACAGCATTATCAACATAGACTCCCTTCCATCCTAAAATATTGGCTCTCCAACCAAGATCAATATCATCAAAAAACATAAAAAAGTCCTCATCAAAATACTCATCATCTATTTTAATTTTCTCAAGCATCTCTTTTTTGTAAAAAGCGACAGCTCCGCAAACTGAGAATATTCTTTTCTCTCTTTTAATATATTCCGAATCCATCTTATTGTAATCCCTTTCAACAGGATAAAGAGAAAGTGAAAGAAACTGTCCTGTTGAATCAATAGTCTTACCATCAAATCTTAATATTTTTCCGGAAACAAAACCTATTTTCTTATTAGAAAAACCTTTAAGTGCATTTTCAAGAAAATTATCTGACAAATAAACATCCTGATTTAAAACAAGAATAAACTCTCCTGAGGCTTCCCTTATTCCCTTGTTAACAGCAACAGTGTAGCCATAATTTTTATTTAATACTAAAAGCTTTAATGAAAAAGAGAGCTCTTTTGTTTTATCTTTAATAATTTCAAGAGTTTTGTCTTTTGAATTATTATCTATAATAATCACTTCAAAATCCTGATAAGTTTGTTTGTCAATCGAATCAAGAAGTTTTTCAATAAACTTCTCTCCATAAAAAGTGACAATTATAATTGAAACCATCAAAAAGACTTTCCTATTCTAAAATAATACCTTGGTTTTAGTTTTTGAACATTATTGTTGGATATAGCCACTCCTCCAGTTAAAGTAAACTTAAAAGATGACCATAAAATCATATCAAAGGAAAGTTCTACTCCCACACTCAAAGGATATTCCACACTCTCTCCCGTAAGCTCAAGTCTTGAAAAATCAACAAACATTGAACTATAAATTTGAGAAAGAAAAATTGAGTAAAAGCCCAACCCTCTTTCAACCACAGCAATTGGATTTCTAACTTCAAAGTTTAAAGTAAAGATTCTGTCCCCTATAAAAGATGTTGAAGAATATGCCCTTTGAAGGGAAACAGAGGGGGATGATATTGAAGGATAATCATAATAGCTATCTTCTCCTCCTACAAAATGGACAAGTTTGATATCCCCGAATGAATAATAAAACCCTGTTTTAAAAGCAATTATTTGACTTTTATACAGTCCTCTTAAATACGCTCTTAAATCAAAAAATAATTCGGAAACATTATACTCACTTCCGATGGCTCTAATATTTTTTCTAAAACCGCCCGAAAGCAGGAATCCATCCTCTCTGCTTATTGAAAGAGGATATTCATTGGAAGAATCAAAATTAATATTAAACTCTATCCCTGCCAAACGGTATCCACGGGGAGTTCCAGTAATAGAATTTAGTGAATAATAAAGAGAAGTAAACAGATTATTGTAATAATCTCCGTAAGAAAAATATGTACCTATCTTTATTTCTCTATCCGTATAATTACCATAATAGGAATTGTTTGAAAATATATTTTTTACATATATATGTAAAGGCAAGTACCAAAAATAGTGAGATAGAGAAAATTCACTTGAAGGATACTTTGAAGCTTTATAATTATAGTACAAAGCTCCGTAAAATGAATTCCTCTGGTAAGGATCCATGCTAAGTGTCATTCCTCCCAAAAGGTACCTTCCGTCAGTTTTCATATAGTATGGTAGCCAAAAGGTTGGTTTTAAGAATTTTAAAAGATTTGCAGTTTTATAATTATTTTTTTCAAATTTATCTTCCAATTTGTGCTCCTGCTTTGAAAAAATTTTCTCAACTGAATTAAAATCAACCTCTTTACCCTCGTTTATTTTATCTTTTAAAATTTCAATACCATTTTTATATAAAGATAAATAGTAAATAGAATTTTCCGTAATAGAAAAGCTTCTCAGATCTATAAATGGTTTTATAATCTCTTTTACTTTTTCTTCCTTTAGATCAAAATAATAAAGAGCTTTATCCTTTATTCCTACGGATACAAAAAAAAGTTTATCATTATAAATTTTCAAATACCTTTCAATATTTTTGTCAAAGGTGAGCCTTTTCAGTAATTTATCATTAACATTATAACAATAAACATCCCATTCACCCCCATTGTGACCAGCAAAATATATTCTATTATTATTTTTATCAAAAACAGGAAATGAAATTTGAGTAAATTCAAAGAGCTTATTTTTTTCCTCTTTCTTTTCATAATCATAAACAATCAAAGATGATTTACTATCAGCTTTTTTAACAGCAAGAAGATAATTATCTATGAAAGGTGTCGGGAAAAAGAGAGATTTTCCCTTGGATAATCTCCTAACTTTTTTCTTTTCAATATCATAAGAGTACAAATCACTAACAAAATAATAATTTTTGTACTTATTAACAGCTGAAAAATAAAGGATATTTTTATCTTCTGAAAGGGCTAAACTGTTTAGAGCGTAAAAACTAAAAAGTTTTTCCTCTTCTTTTTTCTTAATAGAATATTTCGCAATATAAGGCATTTCAAAAGGAGTAATTCTGTAATAATAAAAATTTTCCTCTCCATCAAAATTTAAAAAATATTTCCAAAAACCGCTTTCAGTAATCCTTTCTGAGGATATTTTTTTATCTTTAAAAAGAGCTTTATAATACCTCTTCATATCCGAATAATGAGATTTAGGAAATTTTCCTGTTATCTTTTTTATAGAGAAAGATGGGCTGTAAATTATGGGCTCCTTTGAAGATTTTTCTATTGATTGTACAATTTTATTCCAGCCATATTTGTTGCTTATATAATCAGTCAAATATGAGCCATAGATATAAATAATCTCGGGACCCGGAAAAAGTGATGTAACTCCACAAATTCTATCAAAAGTCGGGAAATTATTAAAAACTGCATTGTTTTTTATATAAGAAAGATAATCTGATGAATTTAATCTTCCTCTTCCACTTTTCAAACTTTCAGTATAAACCGCTATCCCCTCCATCAAAAACAGAGGAGTTGAAAGTTCAGGGAAAGTTATGGTAAAAGGTGCTCTTCCGAAAATTTTTCTCAATATCTTTGTTAATTTTCTTCCTTGATCAAGATGAAATATATGCGCTAATTCGTGTGTTAACACAAGGTTAAGCCAATCATCATAATTGGATATTGTAGAGTTTGAAAAAGGAGGAAAAAGGATAATACCAATCCAATTATAGGGAGATACAGTGGCAAAGCCATTGGGAAAATCATAATTATCATAAATAGAAATAATTATTTTATCTTTTGGTTTCCATTTAAAAAAAGATGAAAGCTCTCTGTATTTTTTTTCAGCTATAATTTTAACCTTTGAAGCTTCCTTTTCCTTCCCTTTGGGAAATAGGATTTCAAAGTGAGGGGATCTTAATTCATAAATCTTTTGAGTGGGATTTATTTCAAGAAAAGAATAGTTTTGACCAAAGCTAAAAGCAACAACAATAAAAAATAAGAACCCTATAACTACCTTCTTTTCCATTTTTTAATTATAACATAAATTAATCTTACAAATATTAAAAAATACTACTCTGAAAAGCTCCTTATAATATCATCAGATGTATCAAAGTATTTATCCGCACCTGCTGATATTATTTTGTATGAATCTCCCTCTTTTTCATATTTATAAGGTTGGCCCCAAGGATCCACAGGAACACTTCTCAGGTAATTAGGCACCATTTCAGAAAGTGTATCAGGTAGATAACCTTTTTCACTATAATACATTGAAATTGCCTGAGTTATCATGTTTATATCAGTATCAATTGCAGCAACAGAGGCTTTTTCCACTGAAGATTTAACTACAGTTTTTCCACCCTCTTCCTTTGAAGGTGCAAGATAAAACTTATATACAAAAAACAGTATCAAAAGTGCTACAATAATTGACACAAAACTTATCCTTGCTTTCATCTTTGCCTCCTTTATTTTTTAATTACCTCACTTTTCCTTCAAACTAATCCCCCACTTACCTACCTTTTTTTCCACTTTATAATAATCAGTTGAATGATAGGAAGAGACAATAATACCTGCTTTCAGAAGGTCTACTTTACCATCAATTACATAGTTTTCATCCGCATGAATTTTAACAATTTCTCCGTACAATAAATTGTGATCAAAGAGTTTAAGCTCACCCAAAAATTTAACCTCATAGGATACCGGAGCTTCTTTTATATAAGGTGAGCTTATTACAGTGGATTTTTCATAAGAAAATTTTAAAAGTTCCTCCTTATTATATTTTTTACCAGACATAAACCCTGCTCTATCAGCTTCTATTAAAATTTTCTCATTCACAATGTTTACGGTAAAATCCTTAAACTCTTTGATTAATGAATAGGTGTGTCTCTTTTCCTTCATACCAACACCCACAATCGGAGGATTATCATTAAGCTGTCCGAAATATATGTATGTGGACGGATTCGGAGGATTGTTTCCCGATACAACCATAACAAGAGGTGTAATATGGGGTAAATATTTTGTATCAACTTCCACTTTCATAAAAAAAGTATAATCTTTCCTTTATTCTTTTTCAAGTACTACTTTTAATCCCAAAAACTTAATTAATAAGTATAACATATCTACTAAAACAGGAGGGCAAAGTGCTCTTCAAAAGTATGAACAAATGAGAGTCATAAAAAACAGTATAATGTTTCTCATTATTTAATCATATTTTCATTTTCTCTTAGTAATCATGTTTAGCTCTGTTTCAATTTCTTCTTTTTTTCTCCGGAATAAATACCATTGCCTAATATACTTT
>Ga0190334_1000108_pt1 | contig 40504 bp, 66 predicted proteins | sample 48720478_MG_FD_161270 | JGI IMG/M metagenome (GOLD analysis project Ga0190334, IMG submission 161270) | Hydrothermal vent sediment bacterial communities from Southern Trench, Guaymas Basin, Mexico - 4872-04-7-8_MG | ecosystem: Environmental > Aquatic > Marine > Hydrothermal vents > Sediment ... | reverse complement strand
GGGGAAGAGGCGTGGCAGGAGGTGGAGTAGGGGTGGTGTTCGGCATCCCCGGCCTCAAGCAGTTCCTGCGCCTGCCCCAGCAACGCTACCGCGATGTCACGGACGAGTTCGTGGAGTTCCTGCGCTCCGGCGCCGGGGATCCCGAGTTCGGGTGGAGCGCGATGATTATGGGGATGGTGGGCTCGGGAAAGAGCGCCCTCGCCGCGATCGTCACCTCGATCCTGCTGGAGAGCGACTCCCGGCGGCGCTGCGCCGTCTACCAGTCCCCGTCGCTGGCGGCCGCGGTCCAGGCGGCGGCGCCGGGGGGAGTGCGGGAGCGGTTCAGGGCGGTCGGGAGTCTTCGCGAGATCCAGAACCACGACGTGGTCTGGATCGACGAGGGGGCGCTCTCCGCCAACGCGAAAGAGGCGCTCCGGGTGGAGCTGAGGGCGTTCGGGAAAGCCCTGCGGAAGGTCAGGCACAAGCGCATCGTGGTGCTCCTCTTGAGCCAGGACGACGGCGTCCTGCTCGAGTTCAGGAAGCTGGCCCAGTTCTGGTTCCTCAAGCGCGCGAGCCCGGCGCTGCTCGAGCTGATGCGGAGCAACGCGCTGGTCCGCGCCCACGAGAGGCGGCTGCGGACGCTCCCCCGCACCCGGGCGCTACTCATCAGCAACTACTACTCTTTTTCTCACACGGGCCTGCTCACGCTTCCCCTCAAGCGCTACTGCCCCTGGTGGGGGCGCGCCGTCAGCCAGAACATGGCTGCGGAGTCCTTCGACGACGAGTTCGAGCGCGCGGCGAGGATTCGCGCCCAAGTGCGCGAGGTCGCCCAGGAGGCAGTCGGCGAGTTCGGGAAAACGCTCTTGAAGGGGAAAGCCAGCGCCCTGCTGCGCGGGTGGCTCGCCGCGGAGAGGCCGGAGGTCTACCACGACCTGCGCAAGCACGTCAGCGACATACTCGACGCGGCGGTCTACCTGCTGTACAAAGGGGAGAAGCGGAAGGAGGAAGAAAAGGTGGCAGCACTGCGCGACGTGGTGGTGCCGCCGGAGGGGATAGGGTTCGGGGACTACGTCCGGCAGTTCCTCAGCGAGAACTCCATCTGCTTCTTCCGCCGGAGCGTTTCCCCGGGGGACGAGCGCGAGGTGGTGGCGCTCGTCGCGGACTCGGTCCCCCAGAGGCGGGCCGCCCAGGAGACGGGGCTGAGCGCGACGATGGTCAGCCGGATCTGGTCCTACTACTGGGGGAAACGGAAAACGCGCGGCGGCGAGTTCGCGCCTAGGGAGCTGCAGGTCTGGGCGCTCTACGAGCGCTATGTCGCCGCGCGCGTGGGCGGGAAGCGCCTCGGGGGGAACAGCGAGCCCGATGTTATCGCGCCGGGGGACGTCGCGATCAGCTGCAAGATCTACAACGCCAGGGATAAGGCGTTAACCTTCTATGTCTCTGAGGACTTCCGGCCGGAGGCGGGTTGGGCGCGCGCGCGCGGGCAGGACTCGTTCCAGCTGTGGGTCCGGAACATCGCGTGGGGCCCGCACGACTGCGTACTGGAGGTTCGGGTGGACGGGGGCGAGAGGGTGGTGGTGCATAAACTGTTGCACTGCGGCACCACCGACCCTATATAATGCGGACGAATTTCGGCGCGCCGGAGCCGGACAGGTCCGGCTTCCGCCGCGTTCGTGTCGGCACATCCCGACAGGTAGGTCCCGGGAACCGAAAAACTGCTCCGACATATAAAGCGCGCTTTAAATACGGGATTCGTTAACCGCCCCCGGCCGGCGCGCCGGCAGTGCTGGTCCGGCGCGCGCGCGTCCCGCGCGCGGCACGCGACATACCCCCCTTAAATACCGCCCGCCGAAATCCGGACTGGTCCGGCGCGCTTGGTCGGAGAGGGCGGGACATATAAGGCGGGGGAGTCCAAGACCGGCACCCGGCACCCGGCGCCTGTAGTGCGCGGGAGCGGGGATGCGCTTTATATACAGAGGGCCTAGCGCCGAAAAACGGCGTCCTATAGGTACGTATGGAGCGAACAAAACCCAACCCGGCTGGGGAGAGCCGGGCGGAATCTAATGCACGGTACGAGAAATGGGTCCGAGCGCTGGAGTTCATCCGCAAGGAGCGCGAGGACTGGGATGAACTGCACGCGTGGCTGGCGTCGCTACCAGACGAGCAGCGCGAGAGGTTGGTGGACCTCGACACGGAGATAACGGGAGGTGAGCTGTTCTGAGTGGCGCCCGCAGGGACTGGGACGCAATCCTGCGGGTCGTGCGGGACCTGCTGGTGGCAGACCACCCGATGACGCTCAGGCAGGTGCACTACCGGCTGGTGTCGGACGCGCGCGCCCCCGCGTGGGGCTACGCCAACACCCAGAGGGCCTACAAGGCTCTCAGCGCCCAGCTGGTCCGGGCCCGCTGGGACACCTACATAGACTGGGACTGGATCGTGGACGAGACGCGCGCGTTCGCGCCCCCGGAGCTGGAGTGCGAGTCCGCCCGCGGGGAGGTGGAGTGGGCGGGGAAGCGCCTGCGGCGCCTGCTCACCCGTCCCCCCCTGGTGGACATCTCGGACTGGGCCTGGCAGCCGGAGGTAGCCCTGTTCCTGCTGGAGAAAAACGCCCTCGCGAGCACCATCAGCCCCGTGGTTCAGGAACCGAACGCGCTGGCAGTCTGCAGGGGGTTCGCGAGCGCGAGCTACCTCTACCGCGTGTCGCGCTGGGCCCTGCGGGTGTGCAGGAGCAGGAACCTGCACCTGTACGTCCTGACGGACTACGACCCGTCGGGCCACAGCATCGCGGATGCAGCCACCCGGACCCTCGAGAAGCACGGCGTGCGGTTCGCGTCCAAGACTCGGCTGGCCCTGACCCGGGCGCAGATAGACCAGTTCCAGCTCCCCGGGGTGCCGGCCAAGGCATCGGACTCGCGGACCCGGAACTGGACCGGCGGGGACGTCGTGGAGCTGGACGCGCTGCCGCCGGCGGAGCTCAGGGCGCTGGTGACGGAGGTCCAGAACCGGCTGTGGGAGGCGGACGTGGCGGACGCGGTCGCGAGGCTCCAGCGCGTCGTGAACAGGCGCGCGGCGCGCGCTTGGGAGCGCGAGCGCCGGCGGATCGTCGGTGAGCTCCTCTAGTGCTATTTTTTTTCTTTGTACGCGCGTTAAATTGTTAGATAGTTCGGTCGTTAGCTAGGATGTTCAAATGTTCGAATGTTCAGGTGTTCGGAGCTCGGCCGTCCTGCCGGACAAGTCCGCGCTGTCAGTCCATTAACACTCCCCTCTACCCATATAAAGCCCGGAAAGTGTCAACCGCCGGACATCCCCACCCCCGGGGGTTTCGGGGCGGGGGCGTGGGAGGGTTTATAAGGTGGGGTGGGGGAGTGTAGCTTGTCGGGTTCGGGAGTTCTTTTCCCTGGCGGGTGCGCCGGCGGAGGGGCGCGCCCGTCCTTTTCTCCCAGGAGGCTGGCTGGTTTGGACGAGGTTGGCGAGCTGGACGAGCTTCTCTTGGACTTGTGGGTGCAGTTCTCGTACGAGGCGGGTTCCGGGGGCCGGTGGTCGGGGGGGCTGTCGGCGCTGGAGGACCTGGAGGCGGAGCTCCAGCGGAGGGGCCTGATAGACGAGGACGGCAGGCCGGTCCCGCCGGGGTGGGGCGGGGGGAGGTGAGCGCGGCGGCGTCCAACAACCGGGGGCGCCTGGTGCTGGGGCCGGCGGAGTGCCCGGTCCTGCGGCGCCCGGCGGAGTTCGACCTGCGGCGGGAGGGGGAGCTCTGGCTGGCGGAGAACCGCGCGCTCGGGGTCCGGGCGGCCGCGGGGACCGTCGGGGAGGCGGCCGAGGCGGTCCGCTCGATGATCGAGTACACTGCCGGGGCCTACCTGCTGTCCGGGCGCCAGCCGGCGGCGGCCCCGGACTTGGTGCGCGCAGCGTGGAACCTCGCAAGACTGGTAGGCGTCCACGCCGACGACGTCTGGGAGGTCGAGAGGGCGTGCGACGCCGACGACCCGCGGCCGGCGTGCACAATCTGCGGGGCGCCGGCGTCCTACGCACTGCGGGCCAGGCGTGGGCCCACCCGCGCCCACGCCTGCGCCGCGTGCTGGAAGGCAAACCTCCGCCCCAAGTAGCACCCGCACCAAAAAAGGCCGGAAAGGGGGGGCGGTGTCCGGCGCTCCGTCGCCGACCATCGGCAAGGTTAATAGTTAGCATCGCGATGTGTAATGTGATGCCTAGAGATCCGATAACGGAGCTGGAGCACGCCGAGCGGGACCTGCGCGCCGGCCGCCGCGTGCGCCTCCCGCGCGGCACTTGGGACTGGGCGGAGAGGCGGGCCTCGTTCCGGCAGCTGAAGGGGCTCAAGCGCGCGGCGGAACAGCTGGAGCGCGCAGCCGGCGCGCGGATGGCGGAGATGCGGCGGAAAGGCGTCAGCTCGCGGGACCCGCGCTACAGGCGCGTCTACCGCGTGAAGGAGCACGCGGAGATGGTGAAGCACCAAGCGCGGAGCGAAATCAAGCGCAGAGAGGCCGCGTTCCCCGACCCGCGCGACGTGCGAGCGACGGAGGAGGTCGTCCGGGAGAAGGTGATCGCGGGCGCAACGCTCTCCCGCGCCACCGTGCGGGCGCTGCGCGGCTTGGCGGACGACCGCCACGAGTGGGGCGGCGGCATCAACATCCCCAGGCACAACGTCGAAGGGAAGTACAGCGTCCCGGAAAAGATCACGGCGAGGCGCGGGCGGTTCGGCTCGACCCGCTCGGACCCGGAGCACCACGCGGCGTTTCACACGCACCCGAGGCGCTCCGACCGCGAGATGCACTACGGGCTCGCGGGGCGCGTCCTAGGAAACCTCAAGCACCTGCGCGCGCCGTGGGCGCGCGCGCGGGCGGAGGCGCTCGCGCGCGACATCGTGGAGCTGCACAACCGCGCGAGGCTGAGCAGCACGCGGGCGGGCGGGGGCGACGTGATGGTGCTGGGGCTGCGCTACCAGCAGACCCACGTGCTCGCCGCCGGTAAGCGGTTCGTGATCTACAACCCCATCCGCGGCGCGCTGGCCCCGCAGGAGTACGACGCGCTCGTGAAGGCGGCTCGTCGCGAGGCAGCCGCACGCAGCGGCATCGAGCGCGCGAGGACGCTACGGGGCGCCGAGGAGGCGTTCCGCGTGTACGAGCGCGTGTACGCCGAACGCCTGCGCCAGGGAGCCAAGGGGAAGGGAGCGCTGCTGACGGTAACGAAGCGGCGCCCGCACATCATCCTGACGTGGTTTAACGCCCACAAGGCCGCGCAGAGCTGGGAACCGCGGGAGGGCGACTTCTACGTCAAGAAAAAGGGGAAAGCGCTCAGCGCCCCGCGCGGGCGCGGAGCACGGACGGGATCTCGGCGAGCCTCGCGACGAGCCGGCTCCGGCAGCCGCAGTGCCGGCAGACGAACAGGCTCCCGCACTGGTCCTCGAGGCGCTCGACGCGGGGGGAGCGGCAGCGGGGGCAGCGGACGGAAACGGTGACTTCCATCCTACCACTCCTCCCGCGGTTCGTACCTGGGGCACGGGCCCCAGCGCTCCCAGTCCCAGGGGTACGAGAGGCAGCCGAACGGGGAGCGGTTGACCTCGCAGTTGTCGCACGAGCCTGCAGGCTCGTCCTCGTAAAGGTCCCTCCAGTTTTCCGGATCGTAGAAATCCACGGGAAGGGGAAGCTTTTGCACCATCGAATTACAATTCAAACGGCAGTATAAAAGGAGTTGGGAACGTTCCAGCGCGCCGTTGGGATATTTACAAAATGTTTATAAGCCCTTGTTGGAAACTTTACAATGATGACGGAGGCCAGGAGTGACTCCGCCGCCACCAAGCGGTTGGCAGTCACAAATGAAACTAAGCGGTTGTTTGACGATTTTTTGGATGAATTCCGTCGCAGGGAGGGGATCCGGCTCTCCCACGACGAGGCGGTCCGGCTCCTGCTCAGGAGCTGGCGCGAGAGGCAGGAGGGAGCCTCGGCGTGAAGATCATCACGGTCAACGCCACCCGCCGCCAGCTGCGCCTGATCGAGCGGTTGGTGCCCGAGTACTATCCCAGCCGGAGCGAGCTGGTGCGCGCCGCCGTCCGGGACGGGCTCCGCCGGCTGGCCGCCGGGGAGCGCCTCGTGGAACTGATGCACGAGGACCACAAGATGACGGTCATCACGCTCAATCTCTCGTGCCCGGCCGTCCAGCAGCTGGAAGACGCGGTGCTGGTGTACGGGTACGAGTCCAGGTCGCACCTGGTCCGCGCGGCGCTGGACGACTGGCTGGAGCGGGAGTACGAGGACTGGGAGCGCCGCGGGCGGGACCTGCGCGAGGCGGCCGAGGCAGCCGCGACCGCGGAGGTTCCCACCGACATGCGCTCCATCCGCTACCAGCGCTGGCTCGACGCGGAGGAGGTCGGGGAGGAGTGGAGGGCCTGAAAACGGACGCGCTGATAATCCGGGCGCTGCTGCAGGGGGACGCGGACCGGGCGGAGCTGGTCCGGCGCACGGGAATCCCGCGGACCACCATTTACGACCATCTGGTGAGGTTGATCAGGAGCCGGATCGTCGGGAAGCGCCGGGAGCACGACGGAAACCGGCGGGGGCGACCCCGCGTGATTTTCTACCTGAAGCGTCTGCCGCTGGAGGCGATGGTGGGTGGCCGGGAACGGTAAGTATGTCAGGTACAACGCCCGCCGCCCCACCATCAACCTGCGGGTCACATTGGAACAGCTCCAGCAGCTGGAGCGCGAGGCCGGCCGGCTGGGCCTCACCCGCAGTGCCTACATCAGGTCGCGGGTGTTCAACGGGCGCTCGGGGGGCGGTGGTGCTGCCGCCCCCCCGGGTGGTGCCGCCACCCGCGCCCTCGCGAAGAAACTCCTCTTACTGATGATCAGGGCCGGGATTGACTCGGACCAGTTCGGGGTGCCCATCTCCGAGGAAGAGGTGCTCCCCCTCGTCGAGGAGCTCAGGCAGGAGGGGCTGATATAAGTGGTGGACTTCAGCAAGTTCCAGTCTGGTGGTGCGGCCACCACTGTCGGTGGTGGCACCACCGCGGTCGCGACGCCCAAGCCCAAACCCGCCAAACCCTCACGGCCCAGGGCGAAAAAGCGGTCCGCCCCCAAGCGCGAGGAATTGAGGGACATTCTGCGCGAGGAGCTGCGTGGCGTCCTGCAGGAGGAACTGCCGCGCCTGCTGGGGCTGGCCGTGCTGCTGGGGCGCGCCAGGGAGCACCTGCACCGCGTCGCGCAGATGAAGATGGCGCACAACAAAACCTCGTGGGGGCGGGACTGCCAGGCGCTCGTCAATGAGATCGACGAGGCTGTGGACGGAGGTGGCGCGTGATGGACTCGGGAGTATTCTACGTGGTTTTTGCTCTACTGGCCATCGCACTCGTGGCAGCGCTCATCCTCGCGTACTACTGGTGGGACGAGGCGCGCGACACGAGGCAGAGGTTCGCGAACTGGGTGGAGAACTCCAAGCACGGATCAAAGCAGAGCGACCTCGTCCGGCTTGATGCGTTCCGTCAGCTCCGCGATGCTGCCGACGCGGTGAAGCAGGTCGCGACCGCGGAGCAGGCCCTCGGCGCCGCGCTGAATGTCGCCGCGAAGGCCTGCGGGTTCCTAGCGTGCGCGAGCGACCAGCTGGCGGAACTGGGCGAGGTCGCGCGCGAGGCCCTGCAGGAGGCACGCAACGAACTGGCTCGCGCACTCGGGACTCAGGAGGTGCTCTAGTGATACCGGCGTGGTACCACCACCTGTGCGGGCTCTCGCGGGCCCTCGCGCGGTGCGCGCGGATCCTGAACAACGCCCTCGACGACGAGGAAGTGCGCCGCCGGCTCGAGGAGGCGGAAGTGCTCGGAGAGGCGCTCCGGGCGCTGCGCCTGGCGGACGCGGAGTTCGAGATGATGCAGCGCGCCAAGTGGCGGCGCCTGCTGGCCGCCTGCGCGTCGTGCCACCACTTCCGGCGGGATCCGCTCGGCTGGGAGGGGCGCTGCGGTTTGTGGGGGGGGAGGCGCGGGCCGGCGGAAGTGTGCCCGGACCACCCGGCGTTACACGAGGTGCGCGCGGCGCTCACGGGCGTGCCAGTGCCGAGGGGAGGTAGAGCGCTGTGAGTGAGAGGGAGGACGCCTTGGAACGGGCGCTGGTCGCGGGCATCGCCCTGATGCCGCTACTGCTGTGGACGCTGGATACCGGCAGCCAGTGGTTGCGCTTGGTGGCGCCGCTGCTGGCGCTCGCGTGGATGGTCGCCTCCTACAGGGTCCTGTGGGGTAGGGGCAGAGAGGAGGAGGTGGAGTGAGGGTGAAATACATAAGATTTGAGAAATGGCTGTCGCGACAGTTCCTGAGCGTGGACCGGGGCGTCCTGCTCAGGAGGCTCGAAGAAGAGTTCCCGGCGCCTTGGGCCAAGCGCCTGTGGGCGCTGTTCTCGGCCGAGGGGCGCCCCCAGCGCGTTGCGGTCTCGTATGTCGAGGAGAAGCTGGAGGACGTCCGGGAGCGCCGGCTCGTACTGGACGGGCCGGCGCGGGAGCGTTTGAAGTATTTGTTAAGGAGGTGAGCAGAATGAGTGAGATTCAGGACGAACGGGTTCGATGGTTTGGAAGGGTGCCGGTAGCCGAGCTCCCGCGGGAGCAGTGGGAAAGCTGCCGCAGGGCATACCCAGTCAAACCGAAGTGGGAAAAATATATGCGTGGCTATCTGGTCTTGGCCAGCCACAGGATGAGGAGTGGCGTGGAACTGCACGAGGGTGACCGCGTGATGCTGCTCAGCACATTCGTGTTCCCGCGTCCAAAGCGCACCATAAGGGAGCCGCTGAAACCGAACCTCGCGCTGCTGGAGGAGGTGGAGTAGTGCTGCTGACCGTGTTGCTGGCGTACGCGCTACTGCGCGCAGTCCTCGCGATGCACAACGCGGGGTTCAGTCCCGCGTTCTTGGTTCTGCTCGAGGGTACGACCCTAGCCGGGCTGGAATTCGTGGACTACATCCTAGACTATTTCCTGCTCCAGGAGGTGGAGTGAGCAGATGTTCGACATGGACGAGTTCGTGAGGCAGGTTAACGAGGGCAATTTCCTCGAGGCGCTCGAGCGCCTCGAGGAGGAAGAGTTCCACGACGACACGGCCTGCGCCGTGCAGGACGCGCTGTTCGTGGCCTTGGAGCAGGCGGGCGCGTTCGGCGCCGACCGCGACATCCGGGCGACGCGGCACCTAGCCCGGGCGCTCCAGTCCTCGGTCGGTGGATGCACGAGCTGCAGTAGCGCTCGCCGCACCAGTGGTGGGCTGTACTGCCAGCTGTGGGACGAGCCCGCGCGGGAGCCGTCGGACACGTGCGCGGCGTGGGACCCGGCGGTGCCGTGCGCGTGGGAGGGGTGTCCGGAGCGTGCGGTGGAGCTGGTAGGCGGGGTGCACCTGTGCGCCAAGCACGCGCGGGCGCTGTGCGCGGAACTGGCGGGGGATCTCGCGGAGATGTGCCCGTACCCGGAGGATGTGTTCGGGGACGCGGTGGGAAAGGCGGCGCGCACGGGGTGGAGCGCGGCGCTGCACAAGCTCCAAGAGATGTTCGAGGAGGTGGGGGGCTGATGGTCGTTCTCGCGTTCAGCGTCCTCAAGAACGATCTGCTGAGTGGTAAGAAGCGCCAGACCATCCGCCGGCTGTGCCGGCTCGGGGAGGGCGTGGGGGGAGCGCTCCGGCGCTACCGGATCCAGCCCGGGTGCCGGCTGCACATCTGGTGGAAGGCCCCCCGGACGCGCGATCCTGAATCGCGCCTGCTGTTCCTCGCGGAGTGCACCAGCGTCTTCCCAATCACGCTCCACGAGGAGGGGTTTTCGGTCTGGCAGGGCGGGTGGTTCCGGCCGGCGGGGCCGGCTGCCAGCGAGGCGCTGGCCCGCCGGGACGGGTTCGGGAGCTACTCGGAGCTCTTGGCGTGGTTCCGGGAGCGGTACGGCGTCGAGGAGACCGTGTTCGTCGTGATCACTTGGCGACGGGTGGTCCAGGAGGTGGTGGCGTGAGCATCTGTTTCTCGTGCCGGTACCTCGAGGGCGACGTGAGCGGCCCCGACGAGCACGGGGACTACGCCGAGGGATTCTGGTGCACGCACCCACGGCTTGCCCGGTTTAATTTCAACTTCCGGTTGAGGAAGACGAGATGTAGGTATTTCGAGGAGATTGACCGGGAGCAGGAGGAGCTGGCGTTCTGGGAGCAGACGGCGAAGGAGATGGCGTGGGAAGGGGAGGAGGAGGGTCGCCTGCGGGAGTACCTCCTGTGCCCGGAGTGCGGGGGGAGGCTCACTGCCGACGCGGCGTTCCTCTGGGCGAGGTGCGAGGCGTGCGGGCGGAACTATATGATAAACGACGCGCTGGTTGCCAGCGCGGAGCGCAGGCGGGAGGCAGAACAGGATGAGTGAAAGGCGAGAGAGTGAGGACCCGTGGATGAAGTTGGATCGAGGGGAACTCGCCGTGCTCGTCGCTGCCAGCGCCCGCCGGCGGAATGGCTCCGCGCCCCGCGAGGCGTGGCGGATGCACGCCAGCCGGGTTTTCCGTCTGGCGTACGGCTACGCGGAGATGGTGTCGGACTGGGTCTGGATCCTGTCCCCCCGCCACGGCCTGCTCGACCCGCTGGAGCGGATAGAGCCCTACCGGGCGACGTTCGGCGAGATGACGCTCCAGCGGTTGGTGGACTGGGCGGACCGGGTCGTCGAGAGGCTCGATGACGAACTCCCGAGGAGGGTGCGCCGCGTGCTGGTGCTGGCGCCCGGGAATGTCGCGAGGGCGGTGGCCGGGGCGCTGGCCCCGATGGCGTACTGCCCGCTGGTGGGCCTCAAGCACAGCGAGGTCGTCCGCTGGCTGGAGGAGAGGCTACCACGCTGCTCGGTCTGCGGGCGGGTGGTGGAGCGCCCCGCGAGCGACTACCACGCCTCGCGCGGCCGGGAGGGGCGGTGGGCGCACCGCGCCTGCCTGGAGCGCCGCGTGTTGGATTGCTGGGTGACACCAGAGGAGATGAAGAAAAGGAGGGGGTGCCGGGCGTGAGCGCGGATATGTCGTACTGGGCTGCGCTGGGGAGCGTAGCGCGCCTCGAAAGGGACCTCCTGCGCGTCGAGGAGCGGTTGGCAGTACCGCCCAGCTGTCCCGTCTGCGGGACCGGGTGCAAATTCAGCTACTCGACCGAGTACTGCCCCCTGTGCGGGGAGCCGGTCCAGTCCCCTCCCGTGGCGCGCTGGACGGCGTTCCTGTGGAGTCAGGTCGAACGCCTGCGGAGGTTCGGGGAGTGGAACCCCGCGTGCGCCAACTGTCAGCGCGGCGACTGCGGCAGGCGCCAGCCCTGGCAGCCGCCACGGCCGGAGTGCCCGGACTGGAGCGGGTGGGTAGAGAGGCGGGCCAAGTACATCGCGAAGCGCGTGGAGGTGCCGACCGTGAGGAGAGGTGATGTATCGTGACGAGCGGAACGAAGGAATGGGCCGACAGCAACGTCAACGTGCTGCTCGGCTGTAGGAACGACTGCAGGTACTGCTACGCAAAGAGAATGGCCGTCCGGTTCGGCCGCGCCACGGAGAGCACGTGGCGGGAGATGCGCGTCAACTGGAGGGCCGTTGAGAGAGGCTACGGGAAGCGGAAGGGGCGGGTGATGTTCCCGACCAGCCACGACCTGTTCCCGGAGCCGGAGTACTTGGAGCCCTGCCTGGAGGTGCTTCGCAAGCTCCTGTGGGCAGGCAACCAAGTGCTCGTGACGACCAAGCCCCGGCTGCCGGTCGTTCGCGAGATATGCCGGAGGTTCGCCGGTTTCAGGGGCCAGCTGCAGTTCAGGTTCACGATCGGGTCGGTGGAGCCCCGCACGCTGGCGTTCTGGGAGCCGGGAGCGCCGCCGCTCGCCGAGCGGTTGGACGCCCTCCGGCTCGCGTGCTCCAGCGGGTTCCGGACGAGCGTCTCGGCGGAGCCTCTGCTGGACGACGACCCGCGCCTGCTCATCGACACGGTCGAGCGCTGGGTGACGGAGTCCATCTGGCTGGGGCGGATGAACTACATCCCCAGGCGCTCCCCGGCGGGCTGTGAGGTGGAGTACGCGAGGCTCAGGCGCATCTCGTCGGGGGAGCACTGGGACGCGCTCCGCGAGGCCGTGAAGCACCCGTTGGTGAGGTGGAAGCACTAGTGTCTGACGCCGAGAAGCTGGCCAGAGTCCGGGAGGCGCTCGACGAGGTGGCCGAGGTCGGGCGGACCAGTGACCTGAACCTCTGTCCCTGGTGCCCAGTCAAGCTCTGCCAATCTCCTGACGAACAGGGCGAGACCGACTGCCTCTGGCTCAAACTGCTCGTCTATGTGGACCTGTGGCGGCGGAGCCTGCCCCGGCCGGGCGGGGCGCCGCTGGACAGGTGGGTGCGGAAGGAGGGGGGCGCGTGACCGTTTATCGCGTGATGTCGCTGTTCTCGGGGTGCGGCGGACTCGACTGGGGGTTCGAGATGTTCAACGAGGAGCGGGGGGAGCGGGCGTTCGAGGTCGCGTGGGCGTGCGATGCCGACGGGGCAGCGTGTCGGACCTACGCGCGGAACTTCCGCGGAACTCCCGTGTTCAACGGGGATGTCCGGGAGGCCGATCTCGCGGCGGTCGGGGAGTCCGACCTCGTGCTCGGGGGGTTCCCCTGCCAGGACTTCTCCGTGCTCCGCGGGCCCAACGCAGTGGGTGTGGAGGTCCGCCGGGGCCGGCTCTACTTGGAGTTCGCGCGCGCATTGGCGGAGACTTCCCCAACCGCGTTCGTCGCGGAGAACGTGGCCGGGCTCGTGAGCGCCAACGGCGGGGAGGCGTTCCGCTGCGTCCTGCGCGACTTCCAAGACTTGGAGCGAGCAGCGCCGGCCGTGAGGCGGGAGCACCCCGGCTGGAAGCCCCCCGGCCCGCTCCCGAGGTACGAGGTCCTGTTCGCGGGAGTGGTCGACCTCTCCCGGCTGGGCGTCCCCCAGAGGCGCCTGAGATTGTTCATAGTGGGCCTCCGGAAGGACGAGGCCGACGCCCTGCCGGGGGACATTCTGGACCACCTCAAGGCAGGGTTCGAGGAGGCCCTCCGCGGCCGGGGCTCGACATTCGCCTCGCGCCCGCTGACTTCGATGGAGGCCTTGGAGGGCGCGCCCCTTCCCGACCTCCAAGGGCGCTACCGCGAAATCTGGGAGGAGTATGACGGGTTCGCCGAGGAGATCGCTACCAAGTCCGAGAGGGCGGGGGCGTGGCTCCGGAAGGTTAGGGGCAAGCTGACCCTCGACGCGCTCGCGGACTACGCGCTCCTGAGCGACCTGCCGGCGGACGAGCCCCCGGTGACCGGGGAAGCGCTGGAGGCTCGGGTGGAGCTCCTCGCGAGGCTCGGGTGGTTGGACCGGCCGCTGGAAGGGCTGGAGTTCGAGGACGGCTCGAACGACCTCCTGCCGGAGCAGCGCAGGATAGTCGAGCGGATGCGACACGTCCCCCCGGGCGAGAACTGGCGGTTCGTGTGGGGGACGCCCTACCAGGTGAAGGGGCTGATGAGCGGGATCTACCGGCGGCTGCACCCGCTGCTCCCGTCGCCCACGGTGATCGGGCGCGGCGGCGGCGGCACGTGGGGCTACCACTACGACCGGGAGCGCCAGCGGCTGACGAACCGGGAGCGCGCCCGCCTGCAGGCGTTTCCCGACGGGTTCCTGTTCGAGGGGACGCCGACCGAGGTCCGCAGGCAGGTCGGGAACGCGGTCCCCCCGCTGGCGGGCCTCGCGCTGGCCCGGCTGTTACACGAGGTGCTGGAGGTGGTGAGCCGTGGGAGGTCCTAGACACCATCCACGCGTTTGCAGCGGGTGCCCCTTGGCAGCGAGTCCGTGCCCATTCTACCGGCAGTGGGGACGGCGGAACGACGCGTGCGTGCCGGTAGCGAGGAAGCGACTCCACCTGCTCGGTGTCGTGTGCGTTTGGCCGGGGCTGACCGCACTGGAGGCGTGTGCGCTCCTCGGCTGGCGGAAGCACACGTGGACGGCGTACCGTCTGCTCGCCGGCGGCTGGCTGCGGTCGGAGCACGGCCGGCTACACCTGACGCGGAAGGGCGAGCTGTTGCTGGAGGACAGCACCCGCCGGCTGGGCTACCTGCCGGGGCCGACCCGGAGGGGGGGGAAGCCGTGAGGGTCGTCAGGGGCGAGCTCGGGCGGGTGGAGTTCCGCGACTGCCTGGAGGGGTTGCGGGAGGTGGAGGACCAGTCCTACGATCTCTGCCTGACCGACCCCCCGTACAACATAAACTACAGGGGCAGCAACTTCAAGACCCACCTCACGCCGGGGGGGCACACGATCGGCGAGAGGGCGTGGTACGACGACGCGATGCCGGAGGGCCAGTACCGGGACTGGTGCCGCGAGTGGTTCGGGGAGGTCCAGCGCGTGTCCCGGCTCCAGATCATCTCCCCGGGGCTGAGGAACGTCGCGTGGTGGCTGGCCGAGTACCCGGGCGCCGAGATGCTGTTCGTGCTGAACCGCTGCGCGCTCCCCGGGTCCGGCGTCGCGTTTCTGGCGTGGACGCGCCCGTGGTTGTGCTGGGGCAGGTTCTCGCAGGCCTACCTCAGCAACACGATCGACATTACCTCGGACTGGGGCCGGGACCGCAGCCGCATCGCGAGGGAGGGGCAGCCGCTCAAACACCCCACGCCGAAGATATATGAGCTTGGGCTGAAAATCCTCGAACCGCTGGTCCAGAAGCTGGGCGTGGAGAGCGTATTGGACCCGTTCATGGGTTCGGGGTGGGCGGCCGAGGTCTGCGAGGCGCTGGGCGTTCGCTACCTCGGGTTCGAGCTGAGAGAGGAGTACGCGCCGGACGTGCGCCTGCGGATAGCGCGCGGGGTGCGCCGGCGACGCTGCACGCTTGATAGATTCGTCAAAGTAAAGGAGTGAAGAAGGATGGAAGTGATTGGTGAGGAGATCTGCCCCGAGTGCGGCAGCCGCAGGCTCCTGCACGACGGGGAAGTGGTCTGCACGGCCTGCGGGCTCGTGCTAGGGCCGACCTACGATACGGGGTATGACTGGCGGGCGTTCAGCCCGGAGGAGGTCCAAGCGCGCGCGCGCGCCGGCCCGCCGGTCACCGTGATGGTGGCGGACGGGGGGATGACGTGCGTCGGGTTCGCCGGGGCGCCCCCGCTGTGGGACGGACTGGGGCACCCCATCCCGGCGCGCCGCAGGGCGGACGTGGTCCGGATGGCGAGGTGGCAGGACCGGTGCCGGGTAGACGAGACGGGAGTGGTGGCGGTGCTGCGCGAGGTGGACCGGCTCGTGGCGCAGATGCAGCTGGGGCCCGATACCAAAACCGCCGTCGCGAGGTTGGCCCTCCGGGCGCTGGACGCCGGCATCACGACGGGCCGGTCCATCGACGCGGTCGTGGGTGCGGGCGTGTACCTGACGCTGCGCCTGCAGCACCGCCCCGTCACCTACGCCGAGGTCGCGGAGTTCTCCGCCGAGCCGGTCAGGCGCATAGCCGCCGTGTCCCGGCTGATGCAGGAGAGGCTGGGGCTGCGACTGCCGCCAGTGCGGCCGGCGGACCACGTGGACGCGGTCGCGTCGCGCCTGGGGATGTCGCCGGAGGCCGCCCGGCTGGCACGCGAGATGGCCGAGCTGGTCGCGGACAGGACCGTCGGGATGGCGCCGACGGCCGCGGCGGCCGCGGCGGTGTACCTCGCGGGGATCCGCTGTGGGGAGCGTCGGCGCCAGTGGGATGTCGCCCGGGCTGCGCGCGTGACGGAGGTGACGCTGCGCAAGGTGCAGGCCATCATCCTGTCCAGCCTCAGGGAGGGGCACAACCGGGACCGCCCCCTCGTCCCCCCCGCGCTGGAGGGGCAGTTCCGCGCGCTGCTGGAGAGGTTCGGCCGGACGGGCGAACCTCTCCGCACGGCCGTGGCGCTGTGCGTGCTGTACAAGCGGTACCCGGGCGAGTTTCCGCTGGGAACCACGGTCGCGGGGCTGTGCAGGGCCCTGGGGGTCCGGCCCCAGGGCGTGTACCAAGCCTACGAGTGCCTGACGGGCAGGTCGCTCGGGGCGCTGGGGAGGTGAGCGCGTGGCGGCGGTTACCACTTCCGACCTGCTCGCCTCCCACGCCGAGGGGCCGGTTCCGTCCGGGACCATCCGGGGCAGGTGCCAGCTCTGCGGCCGGGAGACGGACCGCGGGCTCCCGGCCGTGTACCCGCCCACGTTCACTGCCGGCCACTACCTGCAGGATGGGGACTGCTGGTGTCCCCCCTGCGCGTTAATGTTCAGGGACCAGCGGTTCCGGCGCTGGTCGTGGATGGTGAACCGGGAGCGGTTCGTGAGGCTGACCAAGGAGAACGCGCGGGAGATGCTGGTCTCTCCGCTGGAGCCCCCGTTCGCGGTCTACCTCTCGGGTGGCAAGAGGCAGGGGTTCCTAGCGCTGAACCACCAGGTGAACTACAACCGCGAGTTCTATGTCGCGATGTGGGATTTCGAGGCCGTGCCCGTGAAGCGGGAACGGCTGGAGGAGCTCGCCCCGAGGGCGGACGAGCTCTTGAAGCTGGGGATAACCAAAAGCCAGCTGGCGTCCGGCAGGCTCAGGCTCTCGACGGTCCAGCGCGTCCCGAACGCGCGCGCCGTGCTGAGGGAAGTGGAGAGCCTCGCGATGGAGCCCGAGTGGCGGCTGGCCGTGTGGTTCTCCCCGGTCAAGCCGGGGCGGCTGCCAAAGCGCCCCCGGGACCAGAGGTTTATAAAGTAGGAGGTGATTGAATGGACGAAATGGACGAGGAAGAGATCTTGGACGCGCTGGCCCAGCTGCTCTCGATAGTCTACAGGCGGGTGGACTGGCGCAGGATGGGGGCGAGGAACCCCCACGACGTGTTCCAGCACCGCGTCAAGGCGGCTGCCGGCCAGCCCTCCCTCTCCAGGGCCGTGGACTACCTCTGCGAGAGGCTGGGCGTTCAGAGCCTCAAGCTGTCGAACGCGGAGAGGGAGACATTTCGCGAGCTGAACCGCGACCACTCGCCGGAGTGCCTCGACGCGCTCGCACACGAGTCGATCCTGCTCGTGGCGGAGGCCACGGCGAGGGCGCGGAAGTACAAGGAGCAAAGAAGAAAGGAGGGAAAAGGAAAGTGAACATAACCGAGGTCCACGGCTGGGGCCGGCTGCTGACGCCGGCGCACCAGACGGGGGACCAGAAGACCGGAAGCATATCGATGCTCCGCCGGCTCACTTTTTTCGTCAACGGCCGGCGGGAGGACATCCCCGTCATCACGGGCAACAGCCTGCGGGGCAAGATCCGGCGGTTGCTGGCGCGCGACCTGTGCAACCTGCTCGGCTACCAGCCCAAGGCCAACCCCCTGCCGGGAGAGGGCGTCTACCACTTCCTGTTCGCCGGGGGGAGCAGGTTCAAGCGGGTCGCCGCCAAGGACGCCGGCCAGATCAACCTCGCGCAGCGGGAGCGGATCCGGAGGCTGTTCCCCCTCGTCGCTCTCCTGGGCGCGTCCCTCGGGAACCAGCCGTTCGAGGGCGCCGCGCGGACGGGGATGTTCTACCCCGTCTGCCGTGAGCTGGTCGGCCTGGGGACCGTGCCCGCGGATGTCGTCGAGAGGCTCGGGATGGACCCGAGCAACCTGCCGTCGTTCCGGGCCTTCATCGACGACACCTTCCACACGCAGAAGGACGACCTTCGCGACAACCTCGGCGACGAGGACCGCGAGAAGGTCCAGATGATATACAACGAGGAGCTCCTCGTGCCGGGGACGCCGCTGTGGCAGAAGTGGGTGGTCCAGACGGAGAGCTCCATCGTGCTGTCGTGCTTCTGGCGGGGAATCAAGCTGTTCCTCGCGCAGCCCTACATCGGCGGGGGGCACGCCCGGCACTACGGAGAGGTCCAGCTGACCTATGAAGGGTACTCGACGAAACTCGACGCCGAGTATGTCAAGTTCGTCGAGGACAACGCGGACGAGATCCGCGCCGCCGTGGAGGAGCTGGCCAAGATATGCTGAGCCTGCCTGCGCGCGTGGCCGAGGTTCTCGCGACGGCCCTTCGGCCCCAGTACGAGTTCGAGCCCTTAGAGGTCCGGGTGCGCGTGGCCTCTCCCTTCATTTTTACCTGGCCGTGGCTGAACTTTGACGCGCTGGTGCTCCACCTGCACCTGAAGGCGCTACTCGGCGACCTGTACTACGCCCTGCCCCCCAAGTCCCCGCTCCCGCTCTACGAGAGCACGAACCCCCCGATCGCGCGCGACACGCGCGGGTTCTACCTCGCGTCGGTGTCGCACCTGGAGAACTACGCGCGGTTCCCCACCAAGATCTACGGCAAGTTCGACCGCTTCCACGCGGACTACATGAAGACGCGACGGAAGAAGATCGACACGCTCCGCGGTCCCTTCAAGTCCGCGGCGGTCCAGTTCGCGACGTTCCCGCCCCAAACCGTGCGGTTCTGGTGCGTCGGCGACGAGGAAGCGCTGCGCGAGCTGCTCCGCGGGCTCTCGTTTCTCGGGAAGAAGGGGGCGATGGGCTACGGCGCCGTGGCCGGCGTGGAGGTCGAGCCCGCGCCGGAGGACTGGTCGGTCGTCAAGGACGGGCTCCTCACCAGGCCGATCCCGCTGAGGTTCCTCAGGCGCGCCGAGCTGGTGATGGCCGTCCCGTGGCAGCCGCCGTACTGGGCCAAGCACACGGTCGAGCCGTGCGGGTGCCCGTTCAGGGGGGGTGAGCTGGCGTGAGCGGCGAGCTGGTGGCCGAGGGCGCGGAGAAGCACTACATGGACATCAGCGTGTACGAGGCGACGCTCCGCCGGCTCGACGTCGTGCTGAAGCACTTCGAGGCCTACTACACGTCGTTTTCCGGCGGCAAGGACTCGAGCGTGACGCTCCACCTGCTGATCGAGCGTGCGCGGAAGCGCGGGCGCCTGCCAGTGCCCGTGCTGTTCATAGACCTCGAGGCGCAGTACTCCGCCACGATCCGCCACGTCACGGAGATGCTGGTGGACAATCCAGACATTAAGCCGTTCTGGGTCGCCCTCCCGCTCAACCTCAGGAACGCGGTCAGCGTGTTCGAACCCCAGTGGATCTGCTGGGACGAGGACGCGCGCAGCCGCTGGGTCAGGCCGATGCCGCCGCACGACTGCGTGATCAACCAGCACGCGATGCCCAAGGCGTGGAGGCAGTGGTTCTACAAGGGGATGGAGTTCGAGGAGTTCATCGTCCGGTTCGGCGCGTGGTTTCGCGACGAGTTCGCGGGTGGGGAGCTGACGGCGGCCGTGGTGGCGATCCGCGCTGACGAGAGCCTGAACCGGTTCCTCGCCGTGCGCAACCGGAAGCGGGAGACCACCTTCCGGGGGCTCCCCTACACGACCCGGATCCGGAAGAACCTCTACAACATCTACCCGATCTACGACTGGAAGACCGAGGACATCTGGACGGCGGTCGGGCGGTTCGGCCTGCGCTACAACAAGATCTACGACCTGATCTACATGACGGGCAAGAGCATCCACGAGACGCGCATCTGCCAGCCCTACGGGGACGACCAGAGGCAGGGGCTGGACCTGTTCCGCCGCGTCGAGCCGGAGACGTGGTTCAAGGTCGTCCAGCGCGTGGCGGGGGCGAACTTCGGCAACATCTACTGCGGGCTCCAGATCCTCGGGAACGGGCGCATCGTCAAGCCGCCGGGGTACACCTGGCGCCAGTACGCGCTGTTCCTCCTGGAGACGATCCCCCGCTGGCAGGCCCACATCTACAAGGAGCGCATCATGCAGTTCCTGTGCTGGTGGGAGACCAAGGGCGGGTGGCCGCACGACGAGGTCCCCGACGAGAACCCGCCCAAGGACGACCCCCGGCTCGAGCGCCCGGACGGGGGGCGCTGGAAGAAGGGGCCGTCCTGGGAGCGGATCGCGAAGTGCATCCTCAAGAACGACCTCACCTGCAAGACCCTCGGGTTCGGCCAAGTGGTCGGGGGCTACCCCCGCGTCCAGCGCTTGAGAGAAAAGTACGGAGAGTGGTGAAGAATGAGAGAGATAGTTAGGCTTGCAAGGAAGCTGGCCGACGAGATCAGGAAGCTCCCGCTCGAGGAACGGATAGAGGCGCTGAACGCCACGCGCCGGGAGCTGAGCGCTGCCAGCCCGCACCACGCCGAGCCGGTCGACCTTGTGCAGTGGGTGCCGGCCGCGGACGTGGTCGCGAACGACTACAACCCGAACAGGGTCGCGCCACCGGAGATGCGACTGCTACACCTGTCGATCAGGGAGGACGGGTACACGCAACCGATCGTCGTCTACCACGACAAGGAGCTCGGGCAGTACATCGTCGTCGATGGGTTCCACCGCAACCGCGTCGGGAAGGAATACCCCGACATCCGGGAGCGGGTCCGGGGCTACCTGCCCGTCGTGGTGATCGACAAGGACATCTCCGGGCGGATGGCCTCGACCATACGCCACAACCGCGCGCGGGGGACGCACCAGGTGCAGGGGATGGCGGAGCTGGTGGCCGAGCTCCACCTCAAGGGCTGGAGCGACAAGAAAATTGGCGAACAGTTGGGGATGGAGCGCGACGAGGTCCTGAGGCTGAAGCAATTCACCGGCTTGGGGGACCTGTTCCGCAACCGCCGGTTCTCGCGCGCGTGGAGGTGAGCCGGCGCGTGGACCCGTACCTGAGCGACGCGACAGGCTTCCCGCCGAGGTTCGAGAGGGCGATGCGGCTGCACGCCGATACGCCGGAGCACGAGAGGCTGGTGTCGCGAGCCGTCCGCTCGATCCGCGCCGCGCTGGCTGCCCACTCCCCGGCCTACGCCGCGTTCTCCGGGGGGAAGGACTCGACGGTCCTCGCGGACCTGTTCAGGCGGGCCGGCGGGCGCACCTACTTCCACTGGGACTACGGGCCGGACCTGATGCCCCGGGAGGTCGAGCGCGAGATCCTCTCGAACCTGCGCGAGGTTGCCGGGCCCGACGCCGTCGTGATCGTCCGCGGGAGGCCCCCCGGCGGGGACTGCGCGGTCGGGTACAGGGCGTTCTACGGGACGCTGAGGGCGCTGTCGGCCGACCTCGGCTGGCGGGCGGGGTTCGTGGGCCTCAGGGCGGAGGAGTCCTGCTCGCGCGCCTCGCGAACCGCAGCCGCCGCGGGGCCGGGAGGCGAGGTGAACCGCGGCCAGGGCGTCCGGCTGTTCTTCCCGCTGGCGGACTGGAGCTGGCGCGACGTGTACGCCCACGTCATCTCCCGGGGCCTGCCGATCCCGCGCGTCTACCACAGGCTGGCGGCGCTCGTGGGCTACGAGGAGGCGCGGCTGGTCACCTTTTTCGACCCGGAGTTCGAGCACCTCGGGGGGAGCGCACTCGACGGGCACGCGGTCCCGGGGTTCAAGCACTCGAGGGGGTGGGGGCGCCCGTGGGGATCCTCGTGATCGACCTGGAGACGACCGCGTTCTCCCCCGAGAGGGGGATGATCGTCCAAGTGGGGGCCGTTCTGCTGGGGGAGGGGGGGGACGTCCAGCCAGTGCTCTTCGCCACGACCCGCGAGAGCGGCCGGGAGCTGGACCCAAGCGCGTGGATATTCCAGAACTCGCGCCTGACGCCGGAGGCCGTGCGCGCCGGCGTGGAGTTCTCGAGCCTCGCGGGAGCCCTGCAGGAGCTGGTGTCGGCCCACGAGACCGCCGCGTACAACAGCCCGTTCGATTTCGGGTGGCTCCGCAGCCGCGGGGTCGCGCTGGGCAGGACGCTCCCAGACCCGATGCGGCTGCTCGCCCCCGTCCTCAGGATCCGGAAGGTGCGTGGGCGCTGGAAGTGGCCCAGCCTGCAGGAAGCGCACGACGCCCTCGTCGGTGGGACCGTCGAGGCCCACGACGCGCTGGGCGACGCCGTGATGGCTGCCGAGGTCATACGCGAGATGGCAGCCCGGGGGCTGCTCGACGCGCGACACTAAACCGGCGCTCACTCCCCCCGCTTAAATCTACTTTTTTTCTACAGCTAGTCGCTATGAGCGACCAGAACGACGAACTGGTTCTCGGCCAGTTCTTCTACGAGATCCCCTTCCGCGACCGCAGGACGGGGAAGACGCGCGTCGTGCGCGGGATCAGCTACTCCGGGGCGCTGCAGATAATGCACGCCTGGAACGCCCGCCACCCGCAGAACGTGATCTGCCTGGGGCAGGCCGAAGAGGACGACCAAGTACTGGCGTTCCTGCGGAAGGCCGACCCCGACGCGGAGTACCTCGCGCTGCGCGTCCCGGCGTGGTACGCGCAGTTCCCCCAAGGGCGCGTCTACGGGCGCTGCGCGGAGCGGCTCGGGACATTCCGCGACCCCGCGGCCGGGTTCGTGGCGGTGGAGCACAAGGCCATCAGGAACGCGATCCTGATGCTCGTCCCGCCGCGCATCCAGGTCGAGGCCGTGGCGGCGTACGAGCGGCTGCTCCAAGGCAGCGACATCCCCGAGCTCCCGGAGCAGGTGCTCACGCCTCGCGAGACCCTGCTGCGCGAGATAAAGCGCCGGCTGCTCCAGCGGGGCGTCGCCCTCGGGGAGCTGGACGCGCGCGCGGAGGCCCTCGCCCAGCAGTACGAGTCGGAGGGGGGCGGGAGCCTCGACGAGTTCCTCGCGAGGGTCCTGGCGTAGGAAACCGTGGATGCATTTTTATATTTTTTTCTGGTTATTTTATTTATACGCGATTGATGGTCGGGCTGGGCAGGTAGTGCGGTAGGGCCCGGACGGCGGTAAGGGTCCGGGGCAGTTGCGGAGGGACCGTCCCGGAGGTGCAGTCACGAGGAACATTGACGCGACGGGACGCCCAGCCCAATTCCCTCCTTTTCTCTTTCTGTTTTTAGTCGGGAGGGTATGTTTTTATGTTTTGGGTGTGGATCATTGTGTATGAGCAGTTCTACATCGGCCGAGCGCGCCCGCGAGTTCGTTGGCAGGGTGCGCGTCGCTGCGCCGTTTCCGGTAGTGCAGGTGCCCACGCAGGTAAAGAAGCACGGACACCAGTTTTATGTCCCCCTCTTAAAGTCACTGGTGGAACAGCTGGGCTTGGAGGTGGGGGATCCCGTGGTTTTGGTGTTCCCATTTCCAAGCGCGGAGGGTGGAGGTGAGCAGTAATGGTGGGCATAGAGGAAGCTGCGCACGCCGTTCGCGCCCGCTTGGAGACCGGCCTAACGCGCGAGCAGCTGCTCGCGCTGGCGGTCGAGGAGCTGCGGCGGAGTCCCGCCCTGCTGCAGATGGCGCTGGATGTCGAGCTCCGGCCGCTGTTCCGCGCACTGATCCGCAACATCCCCCTGGTGCACTACACGGGAGAACCGGGGTTCTGCGACACCCTCACGAACATCAAGCACAGGGTCGGAGTTGCAGGGTACAAGGGGCAGTACGACCGGCTCCGCGAGTTCCTCAACGAGCTCGTCCGCGCCGGCGTGCTCGGACGGACGCGCGGCCCCCGTGCCTGCAGCGTTTACCACCACCCCGATACCGACCCGTCGCCGGTCGCGGCTGCCGGCGTTTTCGCCGATGTTTGCGACAGGGTGTTCGTCCCGCAACCGGGGGGACCGTTCCGGTGGCGGGGCCGGGATTGCGCCGCGCGGAAGTGTCCCGCCTGCGGCGCTGACCTGCGCGGGGCGGAGTGGGCCGAGGTTAATGTGCTAGAAGTACGCTGCACGGCCGGGCACCGCGTTCACCTGGACTTCGGCGCGAAGCGCGTGGTGTTTAAGAACGCTGGTTTTAGTAGGGGCCCCTACAACGCGACCCAAGTGCAACCACCTGTCCGCTAAAGCACCCCCCCCAGTTTCTGGGGGGGGTCGCGATTCAAGTCCTCTCGTTCTTCCTATTTTTCATCCTACTAGTTCCCCCCCCCCAGGGGGGGAACTAGTAGGAACTCTCTCTCTGACTCTCTCTCTGACTCTAGTAAGTAGCACCCCCCCCAGAGAGTGGTGCAATAGGACGCAAGCAGCTACATATACCCCGGCGCGCCATTTAAACCGCTTTGGAGGACCGCCCCCCAACAGCATCCATACCGCGTGCGAAACGCTTAAATACCGTGCCGACCATACATTAGATCAGAACCAAACCAAAACGGAGGAAAAAAAAGTTGGAGTCCAAATTCACGAACAGAACCACCACCGCCCCGGCCCCCCTCGCGGCGGCGGTGCTGGCCGAGGTCGAGGGCCAGGACTGCCGCCGGCCCGGGTGTGGCGCCCCCCTCGAGGAAGGTCGCGTCCGCGGCTACCTGCACCCTTGGGGATGGTCCATCCAGGGCCAGAAAGTCTGGCTCTGGGTGGAGTGCCCGCGCTGCGGGTACGGGTGGTCGATCAACAAGCTGGGCGTCCCGCGCACTTGGGTCTGGCCCCGGCCCGGCACGATGCGGACCGAGAGGGGCCGGCGCGCCCTCGAGCGTGCGTACGAGAACCTCGCTCGCCAGAGCCCCGAGGACGACATCGAGCTCGGGCGCCTCTTGGCGCTCGAGAGCGCCCTCAGGGCGCTCGACCCGGAGGTGTAGAAGATGCTCGTCAAGAACCGGCCGGATTACACGTTTTACCCCCGCATCAGGCGGGAGTACCCCAAGGGAGACACCGAGGGGATCATCAGGGTCCTCAGGGCCAGGCTGGAGCGCCTCCACGGGATGGAGGATGTGCCGGATTGGTCCTGGGAAGGGTGGGAGCGACGGGTCAGGCGCACCCTGCGCCAGTACCAGCCCTGGGAGGCCGCCGTGCTGGCCGCGGAGGGCATCCTCCCACCCTACCTGCACCTCTGCCCCATCTGGGCGAAGGAGAGGGTCCTGCGAACCCGTTAGGAGGAAAAAGCAATGGAAGAGTACTACGAGAACGCCTGGGGCTTCCGCCCGTCGGAGTTCCGCGTTCCCCTGACCGGCGGGTACGCCTACGAGGACGCCTTCCCGGTGACCGGCGACCCCCTCTTGGAGGATCTGGGCGCTGAAGTCGTCGCCCGGGTCGAGGTCCGTGATAGGGTGAGGTGCCGGCTGGGCGTGCGCGCGCCGGCGCTGGGGACCGAATCGTGGATCACCTGCATCCACGCCGTTGTGTACAAGGTGCCCCCGGGGGAGCCGGTGCCCAGACCAGAAGATCTCGCGGAAATGGTCGAATCCGTCGAGGGCCGGCCGGCGTTGCTCCCCCCCGAGGAGCACTTCGCCGCCCTCAGGAGCTTCGCCGCGGGGTTGGCGGAGGTCGAGATTTCGAACGCGGATGTCGCCACGGCCACCGTGGGCACTATGCTTGGCGACCAGCTCGCAGCGGCCGCCCACGAGCTGCTCTACCCCGCCGCGCGTAGCCCAAACACCCCCGCCACCACATTGGAACAACTGGCTGGAGGAGGGGCTGCGCGCGTTCGTCGCGCGGTTGCACGGAACCCTTCTTCCCCCTCCGCGGTGCTGGAACGGCTGGCGGGGGACGGGAGCGAGTGGGTCCGGCGGGCGGTGGCGGAACACCCCTCCTGTCCGCCCGCGCTGCTGGAGCGGCTGGCAGGGGACGAGGACTGGGAGGTGCGGGCGGCAGTGGCGCGGAACCCTTCCTGTCCGCCCGCGCTGCTGGAGCGGCTGACAGGGGACGAGGACTGGGAGGTGCGGGCGGCGGCGCGCGGCCCGCGCGCGCCTCCCGCCCCACTGCTCGCGCTTTTCGGGAGGTAACCAAAATGGAAATACGGAAACTAGGAGAAGAGTGCCCCTGCTGCGGGCGGCCCGTCGGGCAGGTTGGGCAGGTCGACCTGCTCGAGGCCCTTTCCGGGTACGCCGACAGGATGTGCCCGGAGTGCGGGTTTCCGCTCCGCGTTCAGCTCCCCGAGCCGGTCATCGCCCGGGCCCGGGCGAGGGTCGAGACCGTCAAGCCCGAAATTCTCGCTAAATCGTCGAATGGTCGGGTGGCCAGTTCGGTGCTGTTCAGCGGCTCGGACACCGCGGCCCGCTGGGCCGCAGCAGAGGAGCTCGGACTGGAAGTGACGCGCAGCCACCAGTCCGGTACTTGGTCCTCGGACGGGTACCGGCGGGAGTTCGACCACCGCCCCCCGCGGCCCGAGCGCTGGACGGAAGAAGAAGTTCGGGTCTCGGCGGAGATCATCCCGGAGTGGCGCAAGCTCCGGGATGAAGTCGAGGAGTACAACCGCCGCGCCACCGAGGCGCGGGAGCGCTTCAACGCCTGGCTACTCGAACACGAGCAGTGCCAGTGCGAGTGGTGCGGCGAGTTCGTCAATTCGGACGACATCGTCTGGGGCGACGACTACCGGCTCTGCCCCGTTTGCGCGGGGCGGGCCGACACGTGCGAGTACCTCACCCCGCCGCCGGACCCGCCCCAGACGCGGGCGGTCCCTAGCGTGCTCGGACTCGCGCGCGAGCGGATCGCCGAGCGACGGAGGTGGTGAAATGTCTGGGCGCTGGGACCATCCCTGCTTCAGCTGCACGCACTACATCACCACCGAGTGCGAGGGGGGGCACGACGAGTGCCCCCCGTTCGAGGAGTTTCACTACTGACTTTTTTTCATCGCGACCGGGTCGGAGCGGTCAAACCCCCCCTTGCCCGCCTGGTGGCGGGGTGACCCGGCACGGGGGTGTGGGCCGAGCCAGCAACGGAAAAAACCAGACGGAGGAAAAAAAGGTGTTTAGGGCCATCAATCGATGGTGGTGGAGGTTCTCTCCGCCAGAACGGATCGAGTTTCCATCCCTGGAGGATTTTGAGATCGCGAAAGGTTGGTTCCCTCGCGGCCAGTCCTGCAGGACTCTCCCCTGCAGGTACGCTCGCGAGAATGCCGACTGCTACGGTTGCGCCGGGGCGGAGGACGGTGGAACGGGGCCGTGCCGAGTCCGGCCGACCCCATCCCTGCTCGAGGCGGCGATTTCCAGGAACGGCGGAAAGGTCCTCTCGCCACGGAGAACCGCAGCGTGGCTCGACGCGGAATGGTTCGCGTACGTTCTAGTGCGTGATGCCGAGATCTGCTGGAACTGCAAGCACTACAGCTTTCGGACATACACGCGGCGTGGGCAGTGCGGCGTGGCGCGCCCTCCTCTCGACTGGAGGGAGCCCACGGACGCCTGCCAGCGTTTCGAACGCCGGCAGGACTGAGCGGAGGAAAGACCCCCCTCTTCTCCTTTTTTGCAGTGACCGGGACAAGTCGCCCAAACCCGCACTACCCCCCCTGGGGGCCGACCCGGCGGGCGGGTGTGGGGCGAGCAAACATCGGAGGAACATCGGAGGAAAAGAGAGTGACAAGGAAGAAGCCAAAGAGGGCCTACCTTCTAAACTTCTCGCACCCAGTGCCAGAGGAGGTGGCCAAGCACTACCGCGTCATCACGATTCCCGTCCAGCTCAGTCCCGAGGAGCTGGCGAACCCCACCAAGCTGCAGGCGTGGGCCCACGAGCTGATCCAGGACCTGCCGGACCACGCCGACAAGCCCGGGCAGCTGCGCCAAGCGCTGCAGGTCGGCAGGTTCGCGGTCGTGCTCCCGGGCCTGTCGCAGGCAGCGGCCGCCCTGCTGGCCGGTCTGCACGGGGTGAGCGGGCACTTCCCGCGCGTGTTCGCGTTCTACCGAGCGGGCGACGGGTTCGAGCTGTGGGCCCGCCCGCTGGACCTCCAGCTGACGCGGGACTACACCCGCCAGCTGAGGGACACGGCGGCTGCCATCGCGGCCAAGAGGCGGGAGTCCCGCTAAATCTCAACCTTTTTCCTTTTTTTACAGTGACCGGGGCAGGCCCGCCAAACCCCCCTCGCGCGGCAGCCGCCGCGGGGACCCGGCCCGGGGGTGTGGGCGGAGCACATCGGAGGTAAAAAACAAGTGGTCAAGGTTAGAGTAACTGAAAGGCCGGCCCCCCTCGTGCTGGCCGGCGTGCTCCTCCGGGACCGCCGGCTGTACATCCGGGGAACTTGTTTCAGCGAGGAGGAGATCCACCGCCTCGAAAACCAGTTCCGCCTCAGCTTCGCGCTGGAGTTCGCGCGAGGCGAACAACACACGATGGTCAACCTCGGCCAGAGGGGGCACAACCTAGTCAACAACAGCTTCATCGCGGAGTGGCTCTACCGCTCCACCCCCGGGGGGGGATCGGCGTGAAGGTCCAAGCCTTCCTCCTCTGGGCCAGCGCGAACCTCGACCCGGAGGACGCGGAGAAGGTCTGGCGGAACCTCCCGAGGTTCCTGACACAGCGGGAGCTCGACGCCTACCGCGCCGCGCAGGAAATCCGGCGGGCCGAGGAGGAGCCGGACGCCCTCGAGGAGGGCTGAGCGGTGCCCGCTCTCTACAAGCTCCGCCTCTGCGCGCGGCGGACCCGCAGCGGGTTCGTCCGCGCGTTCCTCATCTACGAGGAGGAGCCGCCTTCAACTAAACTTTTTTTTACATTTGCGACCGGGGCGAGCCGGCCAAACCCGCGGAACCCTCTCGCGAGGGCCGACCCGGCGGGCGGGTGTGGGCCGAGCACCAAACGGAGGAAAAGCAGATGGAACCAATCCTTAATCTAACCCAGCACTGGGCCACCCCGGCCCAGAAAGCCCAGGGCGTGTTCGAACCGCCCGACAAGGCCGCCGTCAAACACTTGTTAACCTTCCCGACTCCGCCCTCCCGGGAGGAGACCGAGCGCAGGGCCGAGGCCCTCGCCGAGATCGCGGCCTCGACCGGCGTCAAGCGCGTGATGATCGGCGGCGCCCAGTGGCTTATCGCCCCCCTGACCGCCGCGCTGGTCCGCCGGGGGATGGAGCCGGTTTTCGCGTTCTCCCGGCGGGTCGCCAAGGACCTCCAGCAGCCGGACGGTTCGGTGAAGCGCGAGTTCGTGTTCAAGCACGTGGGGTGGGTCCCGGCGGCGCCCGGCGGCCGGTGCCCCGCCTGCGGCGCCCCCCTGCAGCGCACCGAGCGCCGGTAGGCAAACTCTTTTTTTTCCATCCTTTTTTTTTCTTCCATCCGGACTCGTCCCGCCCCAGTCCGGGGTCGGCCTAGCAGCATTAGAAACACTAATAAGTGCGGCCGCGGTATGTAATACAACCTAGGAGGTATTTATATGGGAAGACGCAAATCAACCAGATCGCGCGGACTGCTCTACGCGCTCGCGGGCGCCGGCGTCGTGGTGGTGGTGATCCTGCTCGCCAGCTACGCCGGCCTGTTCGCCATCGCGCCCAGCCCGGCGCCGACCGCGGCCGACCAGACCGCCACGTTCACGGCCTACTACCAGAACGGTACTGCCGTGGACCTCGACATCTACGACGTGCAGGCCTATGTCTACAAGTACGAGGACCCGTCCGAGCTCGACGCCGACCAGCTCGACGACCTACGGTTCAGCGATTTCGAGCTCGACGACAGCGGGGACATCGACACGGTCGAGATAGACCTCTCAGAAGACGCCCTCTGGGCCGTGCGGTTCAACTGCAGCGGCCTCCAGGAGTGGTGGGCCCTCTCGTTCATCCCCGACATCGAAGACGCCGCGGGGATGTACACGCCGATCACCGGTGGCGAGAACGCGGTCACGCTCGCCAAGACGCCGGCGGCCGTGTCCCTGCTCGTCGCTAACGGGACGCTCGGGACCAGCTACGCGGTCATCGACTCCAAGACCCAGCTCAGCGTGTACAACAACACCGACGACGACTGGGTGTTCACCCTGCGCGCCACCGACTCGTCCGGCGACTACGACGAGGACGCCGGCCAGATCCCGTTCTTCGACTTCGAGAACTGGGAGATCAACTACACTTGGTTTAGGCTGAGCTTCAACGCCACGCCCGGCTACGACCTCACGGCCACCAGCGTGAAACTCCCGGAGATCGCCGGCGAGACCGTCGCCCTGCCTTCGTCCAGCGCCGTGGACATCACGCTCCCGGTCGCGTGGATGGGACAGACCAGCGTCGAGGTCGAGATCACGTTCCCCTCGCAGTGCCGGCTGAGCAGCGTCGCGGTCTACTTTGGCGCACTGAGCGACACCAGCACCGGAGCGCTCGACACGCAGTAGGGGGTGGTCCAGACGAGGAACTCCCCTCAAACCTTTTTTCTCCTTTTCCTCGCGGTGACTGTAGCCGTGGCTGCGGTTCCGCCCGCAGCAGCCGCGCCGACCTACGAGCTCCTCACCAGCAACGTGGTGATAGACGCGCCCACCAAGGCGGGCGCGCTGACGGTTGACACGGGCGGGCTCGCGATCACAGACTTCCGCGTGATCGGCGAGGAGTATGTCGACGAGGACACGGCGCGCCTGCGCTGCATCGTCAACGCGCGCGTGAGCCACAACTTCTTCACCACGTACGGGAAGGACGACGTGTTTTACTTCGCGGCCAGGGGTACGTACAGCAAGATGTGGTTACGCCTCTGGGCTACCGGCGACGTATGCTGGGACCCTTACGATCCCGACGAGTTCTACGCGCGCGTGCCCGTGTGGGTGGTGTGGACATTCCCACTGAAGGCGAGGGGATTCTCAGGCACGGTCGACGTGGACTACCGCTTGGAAGACCGCTCCGGCGGACTGGAGATCGACGCCGGCAGCTACACCGCCTACCAGAGCGCGTTCGAGGCGACGCTCACCCGCGCCAAGGTCACCGCCTCGGAGTGGGGTCCCGTCGGAGACTACGCGGATGTATGGGAGGGAGACGTGGTCACGGAGACGCGCCTGCAGGCGGTCGTGAACCAAGACGAACCGGCGAGCAAGGCACTCGGGGACGCGGTCTCGGCATTCAACGACTGGGTCGAGGAGCAGAGACCCGGCGCCCGCCTCGTGAACACGGACCCGAGCGACCCGAGCCGCCCGCGCCTCGCGATGTCGTACTTCCAGCAAGGCGTGGTCAGCCCGCCGACCGTCGGGGCGTTCGTCGAGAACGGCATCACGCTCGTCAACAAGCCTAGGATCGACGCCTACCTCGCGGACCTTGAGCTGCGCACGCTCCCGCACGACATTTCGAACCAAGACACGATGCCGGCGGTCACGGTCGACACTGAGGACTCGCTTTTCTCCCCCGCGGGGTTCAGGGAGTGCCTCGGCACCCCCGGGAGTGGACCGACGCTCACCACCTACCGGCTCAACAACCTGCTGATGGGCTGGCATGTGCAGAACTACAACGTGCGCGTCACCGTCGAGCTCGAGTGGGAGCTCTACACGACTCTCGACATCACGCCCACAGAGGGCGGGACCGGCGCCCTCGCCCTGCCGCAGCTGCACCTGAGCGACGTGTACTGGCAGACAATGGCGCTCGGTGGCGCCACGGACGTGGAGATCAGCTTCAAGGAAACGGATTGGCTGCGTTGGCTCCTGGACTGGTGGAACCGCTACAAGCTCCCGCTCGTCGCGCTCGTACTGGTCGCCGTGGCCGTGGCAGTCCTGTGGTTGCTCCGGCCGTATGTCAAGGTCCTGAGGTGAGAAGCGTGAAGAAGAAAGGAAGGAGGGTCGCGCTGGCCGGGTTCCTACTGGCCGTGACTGCCACCGTGCTCGTGCTCGCGTTCGTGCCGTTCACGCCTAGCACGCCCGAGAGCAACAGCGGTGATGGAGGGGACGGTAGCGGTGACGGCGGAGGGTCGTGGCAGGCGGACTTCACCGCGTGGCGCCTCTCCACGGATGTGAGCGTGGACGCGGACGGAAACTTGGTGTTCGACCGCGCCGGAATGCTCTGCTGCCCGTTCGCTGACACAACCCTGTACTGGGCGGATGTTAGCGGCACGCTGGTGATCCGTTACGAGGCCGAGGGGACGCCCCGAGGCGCGCTGTACGCCACTTACCGCGGGGAGACCGTATTTCGCGTCAACCTCCCGCCAACGGACGGGCCGGCCGAGATTGAGGTCCGGCTGGACGAGGTGAACGCGGACTACATGTACCTAGGGTTCCCGGGCGAGTCCCGCAATGTCGTGTACGCGCTCTACATCAAGTGAACGCTTTTTCCAAACCGGCGGGGCGCGCCCCTGCCGGGGAATAAAGCGGTTGGAAGGACGTGATGATGGAAAAACGGAGGAAAACGCTCGCGCTGGCACTGGTCGCGCTAGCTGCATTAGCCACGCTCCCCTGGCCCGCCCTGTTTCGCGCCTCGGCGCAGGTTCGTCCCCCTCTTACTCTCCCTTCTAACTCTTCCTCCGTTCTGGAAGGCGGGCGGGGGAGTTCTCCTTCTCCCCCGGCGGCGCCCAAGGCGGCCTACGGGCCGGTCCCAGATGACAGGTGGGGCTACGTGCCGGTGAACTCGTGCAGCCGCTCGTACTCATCGTACTTGGCGTACGACGTGAGCGCGACCGGCGAGATCGTCGAGTCAGGGCGCCTCCTGACGCACGACAGCGTGCTCCGCGTCACGGAGAGTTCGTCTCACTTCACCTCGGCGTGGTGGCAGTACGACCCGGCAGGCAGCGCCGAGGCGTTCGTGGACCTGTGGTTCTACATGCAGACCACTACGAACTACCGCTACATGTACCTCACGATGCCGGACGACCCCGGGGCCGTCCTGCGTCTGTACATCATCCCGGGCGGCGAGATGCGCGTCTACACGCAGGGCAGCGTCTGGCTGACGATCGCGACGCTCTCGGCGGGCCAGTGGTACCACCTGCAGATGCGCGCCGACGCCTCGCAGTCACCAGACCGCCTCTGGGTCTGGCTGGACGGCGAGCCGGTGCTGGACGACGTGGCGAGCGCGTACAACCGCGCCTCGTGCGGCGGCCTCTGGCTGGCAGCGTACGCGCCGGGCTCCGGCGACAGCCGCGCCTACTACGACGCGCTCGAGGCGTGGGCGCCCCCCCGCTTCCGCCTCGCACACTTCGGCGGGACCCTTGTGCGTACCGAGACTGGAACGACGATAGAACCAAGCCACATCGTCATTGATGCCGACAACCGCAGCTTGGACGGCCCCAGCCTCGAACAAGTGAGGCGGTACGAGTTCCGCTTGCTCAAAATGGACGGGTACTATGTGAGTGGCCCCGCATTACAACCCACGGGGGTCCCACCACTTTCCACGCAGACGATGTACGACCTGTCGCTGGCAGAGATGTTCGTGGAGGGGTACCAAGCGCGCTTCAGGGACCTCCTGATGTTCGCGTACTGCGGTGGGCGCGCGTTCTATGTTGACACGAGTATGTTTCAGAACGACGTGAGCGAATACGCGGTTCCGGTCATCGACCTTAGGTCAAACTACTCGCTTCCGGGTGGCGACACGTATCTTTACTATCAACAGGAAGGCTGCAGTGAGTGGCACCGTTTTTACCCCGGAGACGAGCTGTACGGCAGGTTCAAGATCGAGGTGCGCGACGCACGCAACCGCACCTGGGTATCCGAGAGCGGGTACAGCGACGCTGTGTGGCGCCAACTGCGTGTGAGTGACCTGCGCCTCGTCAACGATCGGGGCGTTGCTGTCAACGCCTCGCTGCTGGGCAGCACGAACGACAGCGTTCTGATCCAGCCTTACAGCTCCGTCGTGATCCCTTGGAGCCCGGGGGGATGCACCCTGCGTTGGTACGATGTTGCGACCGGCGAACTGCTCGCGGCGGGGACCACCGTCGCGAATGTCAGCGAGTACCGGCTGGATGCGGACCCGCGGCGGACCGTGTACTTCAGCGCGTTCGCCTCGGACCTACTTGGTCTTCCGCAAGATACCGTCCGGCTCTATGTAGATGGAGAAAGACGCGCTTGGGGGCCAGTGTCCGCGACCAGCGGTCTCCATCAGGTGGTCGTGCTGGACTACGCCGGCGATCGAGTGTACGCCGCGTGGTTGAACTGGTCGCGATATTCCGAGTTCAGCGTACACGTGCCAGTCGCGACGATCCTCACCGCGAACAACTACAACACGACCGTACTGGTGAGGATAGAAAAGAGGGGCATACTGCTCCAAGAAGCCGTCGTGCCGGCGCTGGGCGGGCTCCAGTTCCGCGTCACGACCGGCACCTACGAGTTTACCGTACTGAACGCGACGACCAAGGAGGAGATCGAGGACTTCGAGCTCACGATGGCAGAGAATGCCACTGAGCTCGTGTCGTTCGGGTTCGCGGAGTTCGTCGTGCCTCCCTACCCGGACATAAGGCCGGAGCTGAACGACTGGCTACTCACGGGGATGCTCGGCCTCGTGGGCGTGGGCCTCGTGGTCGGGATGGGCGCCTACGTGCAGAAGGTGAAGAGGGACCAGCGCGAGCGGGAGCGCCGGACGGTTCCCGCTAGAATCGAGAGAAGTCCTTGGAGGTAGAGGAAATGAGGCAGAATGTCAGGAGACTGGGGGCGCGCGGGAGGCGCGCGAGGCCCATACACACGCGCGTGTCCTACGCGCTCAGCTGGCTCGCGGCTACAGTAATGCTGTGGATCAGCGTCCGCCACTGGGACGACGCGGACCCGTTCTCGTCCGCGCTGGCGAGGTACGCGACGCTGCTGGCGGCGTTCGCAGCGTTCGGGAACGTGCTGATAGACCTGCTCGACGGGCGCGGGCTGGAGTTCCCGCCACGGTTCCGTGAGCTGGACCTGATCGGGGAGCGGGGCCCGCTGAGCGGGACGCTCGCCAGGGCGATGCTGATGCTGGTGACGATTATGGTCGTGGAGGCGCTCCTCGTGGTCTCCCTGCGCCGGTTCGCGGTCTCGAACACGGAGCTGGCGTTATACTACGTGTTCGCGGCCGTGGCCGAGGAGGTGCTGTTCCGGGGGGTGATCGTGACTGCCGTGCTCCGGCTCACGGGACGCGCTTGGGCGGCGGTCTCGGTCTCGGCCGTGTCGTTCTCGCTCGCGCACCTCAGCGTCTACGGGTCCAATCCCGCGATGCTCGCGAGCACGCTCATCGGGGGTGCGGTTCTGGCGACCGGCTATGCATTCGCCTTGGAGGGCGGGAGGCTGGTCTACGACCCGGACCTCACGGCGCCTATGCTCGCTCATCTATTAAAGAACCTAATAGCGGTCAGAAACATTTTAGTCGTGCTATAGGGAGGTGAAATGTATGCCGTATTCGCGAAAAGCAAAATATTACCACAAGCGCCAGAAGTCGCCCAAAAAGTTCGTCCGGACGAGCTTCAAGACGGTCCCGTTCCACCACACGAAGTACAGCGGAAAGAAGTACAAGAAGTGGCACAGGAAGGGCAGCGGGGCCAAGGCCGTGGTCGGGAAGCTGAAGAAGAGCGGGAAGTGGGGCACGCAGTCCATCCTCATCCCGAAAAAACAGTCTGGAGGGAAGAAGTAGTGGGTTTGGCGGAGAAAATTCTGTCAGGACTGCTCCGCGCGGTCGAGGCAGCCGAGGAGAGGACCCTCAAGAAGGCCCTCGAGCGGGGCGAAATCTCCCGCCACGAATACGAACGCCGGAGGTGGAAGGGCTGGTAGAACCGTCCGACGGGGACTGGGTCTGCGCCCAAGCGGAGAACTGTCGCGCGCCGTGCTTCATCCGGCCGGCCGGGGGGCAGCCGCTGCCGGCCAGCGCCCTGCGCTGCCCCCTCACGCACCTGCCAGTCAGGTGGGAGCAGCGTGGGGAGCCCCCGCCGGAGGCCGCCGGCGTGCGCGAGGAGGAGGTCGGCCCGCACGACCTGGTCTGCGCGCGCGCGGCCGGCTGCGCGGTCGGGTGCATCGTGCGGCGCTCGTCGGCGGACGACCCCTGGCCGGAGGGGTTCCTGTGCCCGTCAACCGGCCTGCCCGTGCCGGACTGGATCCGCGCGTGGGACGCGCCGGAGGAGGTGTGGGGCGCGTGAGGCGCTGCGGGAACTGCGCGCGCAGCCGCCGCAGGTCCGCGGACCCGCGCGGCCGCGTCTGGTGCACCCTCTGGGCGGAGCACGTCGAACGCTGGGACTGCTGCCACGCCCACGTGTCCGTCCACAGGCGAGTCGCGGTCCTCGCCGCGCTGACGCTGCTCACGGCGCTCGCGGCGCTGGTCTGCGTTCCGTTCCTGAAGCCGTGGGGAGGTGCGTTCGCGTGAGGAGACTCAGGTGGTCCCGGGCGTTCCTGCTCGGGCTGGTGTCCGGGGGCGTGGGAGCCGTCGCGATGCTGATGCTGCAGGTCGCGTGGGCGGACGCGCTCGCGCCGGCGCTCCGGGAGAGCGCGGAGTCCGGGACCTACCTCGCAGCGCTCGCCGTGGTGGTCGGAGAGGTGGTGGGCCTGCTCGCGGCCGCCGCAGCCGCGTACCTCGTCGCGACCAGCACGCGCTGGGTCCGGGGGCGGGACCTGCCGCCGGCGCTACTCCTGTCCGCTGTCGCGAACCTGCTCCTGTGGACCGTGCTCCCGTACGTCTGGCTGCTGTACGCCTATCCCGGCGCCCTCTCGGGGCTGAGCTACACCGAGAGGCTGGGCGCGGCGGCGAGGGCGAGGGGGGCGTTCGCCGTGTACGCGCTCCCCAGCCCCGTGTGGATCTGGATGCTGCAGCAGGCTACATATGCGATGCTGTTCGCAGTTATGCTTAGATGGTTAGTTCCGGCGCGGAAGGCCGGGAAGAGGAAAAAACCCAAGGGAGGTATGTGGTAATGGTTAAGAAAAGCCCAAAAAAGCGTCCAAGGGGGCGGCCCCCCCGGCCGGGCCTCGCCCGGGGGAAGGAGGCTCACGCCAGGCGCTCGCAGCGCGCGCGGACGCTCGACAACAAGAAGAAGGCGAAACGCACGCTCTCTCCCACCCGGGAGAACTTCAAGCGGTGGCAGAAACGCCCAAACCGCTACGACCTCAAAGGCGTTGACACGCCCAAGGGCAGGGGTGGCAGGAGGAAGAAGAAGTGAGGAAGCAGAAAACGCAGATGCCCAAGCAGGGCCCCCGGCAGCCCAAGGGGCGGCGTCGGCCCCACGTCGGGGACCGGCTCCTGTTCTGGCTCATCGGGGCCCTGTCAGGGTTCGTGATTTTCATCACATTGTGGTTCTATGTGGGCCGGGGACTGCCCGCCGAGAGCCTGCGCGACCGCGCGGTCCTGTACCTCTACCTCGTCCTGTTCTGCGCGATGGCGGACCTAGGGGGCCGGCTGATAGCAGCCACGATCTGGCCCCGGGGCCGGGTCTGGCAGCCGCGGCTGACGGGAGCGATCCAGCGCGTGACTAACTGGTTGCTCACGGCAGCCGTGACCGCAGCGGGGATGCTGTGGGCGGTTCGCGACACGGTCTATCAGGAAATGGCAGCCGCGGGCCTGGCGAACGAGGTGCTTGCGCTACTCGCGGCGTGGGTCGTGATTAGGTTTACAGTTTATTTGTTCAGTTTTTGGTTAAGCAGAATCTGGTTGTGAAGGAGGTGGTAAAATGGTAAGGAAAAGGAGAATGAGGGAACGCCGCTGGGAGTGGCTGGGCTGGCTCCTGTTGACCGGCCTGCTCGTGGCGGTCGTGCTGGGCCCAGTGCAGTACTACCTGCCGGACGTGGTCACGGTTTGCGGGTATCCCTTGGCAGTGGATACCGCCAGCCAGGTCGTCGCGATAACGCTCGCAGCGGTAGTGGCTCTGACGATCATCAGCAGGAGGCGGGGCAGGTGAGGCGTGCTGGAGCGGTGCTCGCCGGGCTGGTGCTGCTGTGCGCGGCCCAGACCGCGCTGGCAGCCAGCACGGAGGTCTGGCTGTTCGACGACCCCGCGGACTACCAGTACGACGCGGACTACATCGAGGTGGTTAACGGGACCGCGAGGCTGGCGGAAAACCTGACCGCGGTCCACGCGCGCTGGCACCTCGACGAGGGTGGCGGTAGCGTGACCGCGGATGACGCCAATGGGACCGAAGGCGAGATGCTGAATTTCGCGGACTCGGACTGGGTCAGCGGGAAGATGGGCTCCGCGCTCCGGTTCAACCGGTCGCTGGCGCAAAGGGTAGCGCTGAGCCAGACCGTCGGGAATTTCGAGAGGAACGACTCGTTCTCGGTCGAGTGCTGGTTCGCGACGAACAACTCAGTGAACTCGATGGCGTTGGTGAGCCGGGAGCAGAGCGCCTCCCCGTACAGGGGCTGGCTGCTGTGGACGCTGGCCGGGCGGGTCAGGTTTTATTTGGCCAATTTGTGGCCGAATAACACGATCGACCTCTACACGACCAGCGCCGGGCTCGCCGACGGCCAGTGGCACCACGTGGTCCTGACATACGACGGCTCATCCAACGCCAGCGGGGTGAACATCTGGGTGGACGGGGCGAACCAGAGCCTGGGCATCGTCCACGACACGCTCAACCAGACCACCATCAACCTCGCCACGCCCACGATCGGCGCCAGGAACTCCAGCGGGACCTATTTCGACGGGCTCATCGACGAGGTCGTGCTGTACAACCGCGAGCTCACGGCCGAGGACGTGGCCTACAGGTACAACAACGGCTCCGGCAGGGCGAACTGGTGGTACTGGACGAACTCGCCCAGCATCAACGCCACCAGCAGCCTCGGGTGCCGGTCGGTGGAGGTGGACTTCGCGAGCGACATCCCCGCGGGGACGAGCGTCGTGTTGAGCACCTGCGGGCTGAGGTGGTGCCTCGCGCTCAACAGCAACGGGACGGACACGCCCGTCGTCTACAACCTCACGATGACCTGCATCGGGGTCGGGGGCGGGGCCGGGGGCGCCGCGGAAGGGGAAGAGGAAGAGGCAGCCACGGCCGCGCCGGACCGGACCGTGCTCGTGCTCGCCCTCGCGCTCCTCCTCGCGGCGCTCGCGGCGCTGGCAGTGTACTACGCCAGGAGGGAACGCTAGTGGAGACGCGGAGGCTGCTCGACGCGGTGGCGTTCACGGCGCTGTACGCCCTAATCCCGCTGGTGCTCCTGACGCCGCCGGCCGTGTCGGGGACCTACATGCTGCTGTCCGTGAACGCCATCCTGTACGCGCACATCTACATCAGGCACAGGCTGCTCCGTGCCGCTGCCGGCGTGGTGTACATCGAGGCGACGATAGTCTGGGCCCAGCAGCGCTACCAGCTGGACCTGCCAGTCGCGGCCGCCCTAGAGGTCAAGCCGGAGCTGGACTCCGGCACGATCGAGGCAGATGCCCTTTTCCAGAAACTGCTCGACGAGGTGAGGAAGCGTGGGAAGGAAGAAGGAGAAGAAGAGGTCCCGGCCTGAGGTCCCGGCTGGTGGGAGCGAGCTCGCGGAGCTCGCCGAGAAGCGCGAGGAATTGACGCGCAAGCTCATCAAGCGGGCGGAGGATGAGCGCGAGACCCTCGCCAAGCGGATCGGTGAGCTCGACGCGGAGCTCGGGGCGCTCACCAGACAGCGTCGAGACCTAGAAGAGCGCCTGCGGGGCTTGGGCGTCAGGCTCGAGAGTGAGCCGGAGCCGGAGGACTACGCCGCCGCCTACCGGAAGGAGAAGCGGGAGCGTGAGGCGCTGGAGCGCGAGCGCGACGAGCTGAAGGCCCGGCTGGAGGCGTGGGAGGACACGTTCTTCCCCCGCGTGGACGAGAGGTACGCGCAGTTCATCCGCGAGGAGGTGGAGGCCGGCCGGCTGCGGTTCTACCTGCTCGTCCTCGCGGAGGAACAGGAGCTCGACCCCGAGAGCGCCAGCGACGTCTACAACACCAGTTTCGACCGCGTCCTGCTAATAACGGACACCAGCTTCGAGAACTCGTTCGACTTCCGCTTGGAGGAGACCTACGACGCACAGACGGGATTCCCGGTCCGGCGCCGCCTGGACACGGCCATATTCGTCTGCGTGGGCTGGCTGACGAACTCGATCCCCATACTGCTGAAGATCGCGACCACGCGGTCGGCGGACAAGTACGCGCAGATACACCTGGATGCCGAGCGGCTGCGCGACATTCGCGAGGAGGTGCTGATGCGCATGGTGATGTACTACCGCGGGCAGATGGAGCAGGCTGCCAAGGCGATCACGGCGGCCGAGGCGATCAAGGACGCCGCGCTGGACGAGTACGACAAGCTCGTCGGGGAGTTCGAGGAGATCGCCGGGGACTGGTTCGAGCAGCCGCCGGGCCTCAAGCAGGTGATTGAGGTGCACGAGCACAACAAGCGCTCCAAGTGGGCAATGGTCGGGGCCGTCCTCGCGGCCGCCGCGATAGCGCTGCTGGCGGTGGTGCTGTAGATGAGCGCGGAACGCGAACTCGTCAAGGCGCTCAGCGCCGCCCAGGTGGCGAGCCTCGCGATTAACCTCATGGAGTTCTACAACGCGAGGAGGGAGCAGCTGAGCGAGATAGTGAAGGGGCTCGACGACGAGGAGCTGAGGCTGTTCATCAACGCGGCGGTGGCGACGCCCAGCTCCGCGAGCGCGAACCGGGCGCTCCGCTACCGCGCGCGGCTGCTGCTCCGCGAGGGCGCCCGCCGGGTGCACAACCCGAGGCTGTACCAGAAACGCCTCGCGCAGTTCCGCGCTGCGCTGATGGACGCCGGCGGGGAGTCGGAAATCGTCGTCGACGAGATGTTTCGCTCCGCCCTGCTCGCGACGCTCGCGCGCACGCACTTCCTGCGCGACCAGTCCCTCGTGCCCAAGAGCATCAAGCGGCAGATGGAGCGCTTGGAGAAAGGAGAACTGGACGAGGAGGCGGAGGAGTAGTGCGCGGGCTGTTGGCGAGGCTGCGGGAGGCGCTCCGGCGCAGGCGCCGGCGGTTGCCACGCTCCCCGTCCGAGTACCCGTACTTGGCCGTGCTGGCTGCCGAGGACCCCGCCGCGCTCCTGCAGTTCCTGCTCGACAACCCGGAGCTGGTGGACGGCGCCGGGTACGACATGAAGCGCGGCGTCGTGGAAATCTTCATAGACGAGGGCGGGGGCGGGGAAGAGGCGTGGCAGGAGGTGGAGTAGGGGTGGTGTTCGGCATCCCCGGCCTCAAGCAGTTCCTGCGCCTGCCCCAGCAACGCTACCGCGATGTCACGGACGAGTTCGTGGAGTTCCTGCGCTC
>Ga0190334_1000107_pt1 | contig 40547 bp, 35 predicted proteins | sample 48720478_MG_FD_161270 | JGI IMG/M metagenome (GOLD analysis project Ga0190334, IMG submission 161270) | Hydrothermal vent sediment bacterial communities from Southern Trench, Guaymas Basin, Mexico - 4872-04-7-8_MG | ecosystem: Environmental > Aquatic > Marine > Hydrothermal vents > Sediment ... | reverse complement strand
TACTACTTTTAACCATCTTGTTTATAGTATATTCAACAGTAAAATGGAGACTTCATCCTTTTCTTGCACTGATTTTTGCTGCTTTTATTTACGGCATATTGTCCGGCATGAAATTTGGTGATATTCTCTCTTCTGTTACAGCTGGTTTTGGAGGAACATTAAGTTCTATAGGTATAGTTATTGTTGCTGGAACAATCATTGGAGTATTCTTAGAAAAATCTGGCGGAGCTTACACGATGGCGGAAGCAATTTTAAGAATCACCGGAAAAAAGAACGTACCTCTTGCAATGGGCATAATTGGTTATATCGTTTCAATTCCTGTGTTCTGTGACTCTGGATTTGTAATCCTTTCTCCTTTAAACAAGGCTCTCAGTAAAAAGTCAAAAATTAGTTTAGCAGTTAGCGCTATAGCCTTGAGTCTTGGACTTTATGCAACACATACTATGGTCCCCCCAACTCCTGGCCCTGTTGCAGCAGCTGGGATTTTAAATGCTGATCTTGGCGTTGTAATTATTTGGGGACTTATTGTATCTATTCCTTCACTTATTATTGGTTGGCTTTTTGCTTTAAAATTTGGCTCAAAAATTCAAATTGATCCCGAACCAGAAATGTCAGAAGAAGAAATTTCACAAAAAATGAAAGAAGCTCCTAGTGCTAAAAAGGCGTTTTTACCAATTATTGTTCCAATTCTTTTAATTGTACTTAAATCTATTTCAGATTTTCCAACAAAACCTTTTGGAGATGGTAGTCTTAGAGCATTTTTAGGATTTATTGGCCACCCTGTTACTGCATTAATCATAGGTATATTAATTGCTCTATTCTTACCTAAAAAGCTCAGCAAAACACAAGTTTCTGTTGAAGGTTGGGTTGGAAAGGCTGTTCTTAATGCTGGTGTTATAATTTTAATAACCGGAGCCGGAGGAGCTTTTGGAAAAGTTTTGCAAAATTCAGGAATTGCGGGAGCACTTGGTGAAACTCTTACCAAGGCAAATCTTGGTATTTGGCTTCCATTCCTTATAGCCGCAGCTATTAAATCCGCACAAGGTTCATCAACAGTGGCTATTATCACCACAGCTTCTCTTATGGCTCCGTTGATGGCACCCCTTGGCTTTACATCCACAATTGCAAAAGCACTTGTGGTTGTTGCAATTGGTGCAGGATCAATGGTAGTTTCACATGCCAATGATAGTTATTTCTGGGTAGTTACACAATTTTCCAATATGGATGTTAAAACAGGATACAAATTACAAACCTTGGGAACATTCTTAGAAGGGTTAACCGCTGCAGTAATTGTCTGGTTAATTAGTATTCCTTTGATTTAATTAATAAAAATCCTTAAAAATTTAGCCCCCTCAATTGGGGGCTTTTTTCATTCAGGGTAATTAACAATATTTTTTATTTCAATATTAATTTTTTTCAATGAACTGTAGATCCTTTTGTAAACTTTTCTGTACAATTTTTCATAGATTTCTACTTCATCTTTTTGAGGTTCATAAACTTTTGAATAATTTACCATGTTCTTTCCAGATTCAAAAATATCATTATAGATACCTACTCCAGCAAATACACACATAGCGGCTCCAAGCCCGGACATTTCATGAGTTTGTGTTCTATAGACTGGCAAATTAAACATATTAGCCGTGATTTGACAAATTTTTTCGCTTTGTGATCCTCCACCTGAAACCATTAATTTTTCTATTTTTATTTTTCCTTTTTTCTCTATTCTTTCCATACCATCTCTAAGAGCATAATTGATTCCTTCTACAATTGCTCGATATATGTGTGCTCTTGTGTGAACGTCTCCAAATCCAATCATTGCTCCCTTAGCATTAGGCATATCAAGACCAGGAGTCCACATAGGATGCAAAATTAACCCATGAGATCCCGGCGGTACTTTATCCAATAATGGTTCTAAAAGGAATTCAGGAGAGATTCCTTTTTCATTAGCAATTTCTATTTCTTTGTTTCCAAATTCCTTCAAAAACCAGCTAACAAGCCAATATCCTCTAAATATCTCAATTTCAGGGTTGTAATATCCAGGAACAACCGCTGGATAAGGAGGAATAAAAGGAATTGTTTCGAAATATCTTTTAGATGTTGTTTGAACTGTCGCAGTTGTCCCAAAACTTAAGCTTGCCGAATCTGTATCAAAACATCCAACTCCAATAGTTTCACAACCTTTATCTGAACCAGAAGTAATAATTGGAATACCTTCAGGAATGCCAGTTTCCTCTGATATTCTTTTTGATATTTTTCCAACCTCTACACATGGAAGCACTAACTCTGGTAACTTCTCGCGTTCAACTCCAAAAACTCGCCATCTCCAATGGTTTTTACTCTTTGTCCACTTTTGAGATTTGTAATCAAAAGGTATATGACCAATTTGCGATGCTTTCGAATCAATAAATGTTCCTGTAAGTTTATACAAAAAATATCCCGAAAGGAGCAAAAATTTATAGGTTTTATCCCATATTTCAGGTTCATTTTCTTTAATCCAATTAGGCTTGCTTTTTCTAAATGTTCTAATTGCAGTCTCTTTTTTATTTATTAAAGTAAAACCTATGTTTTCCCAAAAAGTCAGTGGATTTTTCTTCGAAGCAGTCCTCTGATCAAGCCATAAAATTGCAGGTCTTAGTGGTTTCCCGTTTTTATCAACTAAAACAACAGTATCTCTTTGAGTAGTAACAGTAACACCAATAATATTTTTAAAATTTTCAAAATTTCTATCTTTTAATCTTTTTACAGCTATAATCAATGATTTCCAGTAAAACTCTGGATCTTGTTCCGCCCAACCATAAAATTTTGAAAAATAAGGAGGATTAAACTTAATCCTTTCCATATCCACCAAATGACCATTTTTATCAAATAAAATTGCCCTCAAGCTTTGTGTACCGCAATCTATACTAAGCGCTAATTCATTCAATTTATCTCCCCCCTAACTTTTTATGAGATTTTAAAAATATATAAATTTTGATTCCCAGAAGAAATCGTTATAAAAAAGAATAAGGAAACTAGAAACAGTACAACAATAACTACTCTAAAAGAGAACGAAAATTTATACTTTACTCTTTCAATAATTATCACAAATAATCCAGTAATAAAAGCAACAAAAACATTCCAAGAAGTTTCAAACCATACTGGCCCCAAAGTACCAGCAATTCCAGGAAGAACAGACCAAATAATAACAATTAACCATGGTACTAAAACATTCGAAAATAACCTCGAATACCAAAAATTTCTTTCCTGTCTTTTTCTTTTAATAACTAAATACTCAACTATGTTTGTTATCAAATATGCCCAAAAAGCAAGTTCCATATTTTGGAGTATTGTTTCATTCGTTCCAAAAAGGAAAATTAAAAATGTCCAATTTGCTAACTCAATGCCAAAATACAACCCTGAATAAATTATTAAAAAAGTAATTGCCTTTGAAAATATGTTCATAAAATCCCCCCATTCTCTTAAATAAGTTTATCACAAATATTAATTCAGTTTAAACTTAACTTTAAATTTTTAATAACTATTATTTTTTTATGGTTATTTTGATATTATAAATTTGGGATCAATAAAGGAGGGAATAATTATGAATCTTTTTGATTTACCAAAAAACATTAAAACTGTTGATGTTGCTCAACCAGTTTTTATGAAAGGTGAAAAAAAAATCGGTGTTTTGCTAATACACGGATTTACTGGAACACCTTATGACATGCTTTATTTAGGTAAAAGATTAAACGAGAAAGGATACACGGTACTAATTCCAAGATTATCTGGTCATGGAACTTCCTCAGAGGACTTTTTGAGAAGTAATTGGAGAGATTGGCTGAGAAGAGTAATTGATTCTTATTTTGATCTTGCAGGTATTTGTGATAAAGTCTATGTTGCCGGTCTTTCAATGGGTGGGGTTTTAACATTAATTTTGTCAAGCATTGTTAACCCTCCCAAGGTTGTTACAATTGCAGGCGCAATAATGGTTAAAAGCTGGGAAATTAATTTAACACCTTTAATTTCGCTTTTTTCAAAAAAATTTAAAAGGAAAAATTTTAATGAAAAATATGAAGAAAAAGATTTTAAATTCTTATCAAAAGAATACTGGCAATATAATTGGCCCTTACAAGCCAAACATTTGTTAAAACTCATGAAAATAGCGAGGAAAAGGTTAAAATATGTAAAATCTGATATTTTAATACTTGCCTCCGAAAAAGATGAAACTGTTCCAATAAAAGCTGCTAAATATATTTACAATAATGTGGCTTCTCAAAAAAGAGAGCTTAAAATATTTAAAAAATCTGGCCACGTTATGACTAACGACATCGAAAAAGAAAAAGTAGCAGAAAAAATTATTAACTGGTTCAATGAATAAAACAAGGGAGATTCAAAATGCTACCTTTTGAATACGAAAATAAAAAAATCAAAGTAAAAAGAGAAAGAAAAGAAAGGTATAATATTATATCTTTTGATACTCCTTATACTCCTGATGTTAAAGAATCAGGCAATATAATTATATACGAATATTTAGCTAAAAAACCTGTTTCCAATTTGATTTTTCTTCATGGAATTGGCAATGGTCATATTCCTTATTTAATGTGGTTTGCTGAAAAATTTAAAGATTATGGAATTAATACATATTTTCTTATTTTACCTTACCATCTGAATAGGGCTCCGTCTAATTGGAAAGGCGGAGAACCTTTTTATTCTGCCTCTCCTAAAAAGTGCGTTGTGAGATTTCATCAAGCTGTTATTGATGTTAGAAGAACAATTGACTATATTCAAATGATTTCCAATTTACCTATTTCAATAATGGGATTTTCATTTGGTGGAATGATTTCAACTTTATCTTTAGCTGTTGATAAAAGAATCAAAAAGGGAATTCTAGCCTTTACAGGTGGTAATTGGAGATGGATAAATTGGTATTCTCCTTATACGGAATCTGTTAGAATTGAGTACAGAACGCAGGGAAATGAAATGGGATGTAACAGCGAAGAATACTGTGTCAAATTGCGCGGAAAACCTGAAAAAGTAATTTCAAAATTCAAAAATATTGCAGATATTTTTAAACATCCAGTTGGATGCTATCATTATGATCCCATGACTTTTGCAAAATTTGTAGATCAGGAAGTACTAATGTTTACTGGATTATTCGATAAAGTAATTAACAAAAAAAGCTCCGATAGTCTTTATAGAATGCTTCATAATGCTAAAAGGATATACATTCCTTCCGGTCATAAATCTTCTTATTTCTTTAGAAAATTTATTGCTTTTAAAACAAAAAAATTCATTTTGAAGAATAACTAGATTAATTGTTTTAAGAATTCTTTTCTTTTAAGTTTAATATTATAATTAGTTCTGTGGTATTAAACATCAATATAAGTAAAAAACCAAAAAATATCCCAAAATACTGTCCAAAAAATCCTATTAAATACGATGCACCTCCCGAAAAGAGCGATGTAATTGAAGAAGCTAAACTTAAAGCTATCCCTTTATTTTTCTTGTATTTTTCAATAATTATTGCTTGTATTGTGGGATAAGTTGTTGCGTAAAAAAGCCCTGTTAAAAACACTAAAAAAGAAGTACTAAATGTGGTATTAGATAAAAATACTGTAAGGCTTGAAAACACCAGTGAAAGACTAACTACAATAGTTAACCATCTTTTATATCCAAGTTTTTCAGGAGTTTTGGCAAGAAATAGTCGTCCAAGAAAAAGCCCCATCCACAAAAACGACGGAAAAATTGCAGATTTTGAAATCTCAAAGTTTCTAACTTCATGTAAAAACACCGAAATCCATGAGGAAAAGTTCATTTCATAACTTACGTAAAATGAAAGTGCCAAAATTAAAATTACCAGTGAAAAATTTATACTACCTCTCAATGGGGCTTTTTCCTTTAGATATTCCCCATGAATTTTTTTAATATTATCTTTTATGAATATTAAAAGAAAAAATGGAATTAAGCTAATTAAAAAGGCTATACCGAAAGTAGATTTCCAAAAATTTGTATATTTTAAAATAATAGAAGAAAGAATTGGGCTAATAACTGCACCTATTGCAAAAGCCGAATGAAGTATATTTAATTTTTTTGCTTTTTTACCTTCACCTGAAACTCCTATTAAAAACGGGATACATACTTCTATAGCCGCTCCTCCAAAATTCATCATGATATACCCAAATATAAAAAAAAGAAAAGAGTTCATCATAAATAACAAAAATACACCAGAAGTAAAGATTAAACCGGCACTTACAACAAGAATGAAAGCATTAAACCTTTCTAATAAATATCCAAACAAAAGTGAAGCAATTAAAAAACTTATTGAACCCAAACTCAAAGAAAACCCCACTAATGAATGATTAACTACATAATTTTTTTCAATCACAGGAATTAGTGGACCAATAAGTACAAGGACAAATCCAAATGTAAAAAAATTTAATAATCCGTATAGATTTATCAATTTTTCTCTCATAAGTAGCCCTCCAATTTTTTTAATATTATAACTCATTTTGAATAACAAAAGAAAATCTCTGTTTTTTCCGAAATATTTCTAATTTATTCTTTTTAATTCTAAATATTAACACTTTTCTTCTTTTTTCAATCTTTTTGAATTTAGAAAAATATGATAATATATTAAATCACGTTAAAATGCTTATTGGAGTGATTAAAAATTGACTTTTTATATATTACCGGCTGTTCTATTTGGGTGGATATTAGGTACAAATGACTCTGCAAATATTTTTGGAACAGCAGTTACAAATAAAATAATAAGGTACAGAACAGCCACGATTATCTCAGCAGTATTTATTGTTATTGGAGCATTAACCGGCGGAGCAAAAGGGCTTGAAACAATAAGTAATGTTTCAACATCAAACCTATTACTCGCATCTATATCCACACTAGCATCTGCTTTAACAATGATTATAATGCTAAACTTTTTAAAAATTCCTGTTTCTTCCTCTCAAGCTGTTGTTGGTTCAATTGTTGCAATAGGTTTAATAGAAGGAAATGTAAATTGGGAAATAATCCTAAAACTCATATTAGGATGGATCGTAACACCGATCAGTGGAATAATTCTTAGCTTTATTTTATATAATCTTTTGGCAATACCGTTTAATAAAATAAAATCTATTTACACAAGAGAAAAAGTAATTTTACTATCCACTATTATAATTGGAGCATATGCTTCATTCTCCCTTGGCGCTAACAATGTGGCTAATATTACTGGTGTATTTGCAAAAGAGATAGGTATTAAAAATGCAGCATTTCTGGGTGGAATAAGCATTGCGTTTGGCGCATTTTTAAGTAATAAAAAGGTTATGTATACCGTTAGTAAACGAATTATAGATTTAGATTACTTCTCTTCTGCGATTTCAATACTTGGACAATCAATGACTGTCTGGATTTTTTCCATACTAGGAATACCTATTTCAATTTCACATGCAACTGTTGGTGCAGTTATTGGAACTGGATTAGCTAGAGGTTCTCAACTTACAAATTGGAAAACAATAATACAAATTGTTTCAACATGGATTTTCACCCCCGTTTTTTCTGGAATAACAACTTTTGCCATTTACTATTTTTTCAAAATTTTAAATTAGTTGTTTTGTTTTAATTTTTTACTTTTCTTATTTTTCAAAGTCTTAGATGATGTGTTAATATTAAAAGATACAATTGTTTTAATAGGGGTGGTTTAAATTTTCATATACCTTCTCCCGGCAATATTTTTTGGATGGTCATTAGGGGCAAATGATGCTGCAAATATATTTGGAACAGCAGTTTCAAATAGAATAATAAAATACAGAACAGCTACGATTATTTCAGCTGTATTTATTGTTGTTGGAGCTTTAACAGGGGGAGCAAAAGGGCTTGAGACTATAAGCAGTATATCAACATCAAATTTAGCTCTTGCATCCCTTTCGGTACTATCGGCGGCAATAACAATGACAATAATGACATACCTTGGAGTTCCAGTATCATCATCCCAAGCAATTGTTGGTTCAATAATTGCAGTAGGTTTAATAGAAGGAAATGTGAATTGGGGAATAATTTCAAAATTAATTTTAGCTTGGATAGGAACACCAATCGGTGGAATAATTTTCAGTTTTCTTTCATATAAGTTGTTGTCAGTCCCGTTTAATAAAATAAAATCTGTTTATACAAGAGAAAAGATCATAATCATTGCAACACTTATTATAGGAGCATACGGATCATACTCTCTGGGGGCAAACAATGTAGCTAATATTACAGGTGTATTTGCTAAAACAATAGGAATACAAATGGCTGCATTAATTGGAGGTTTAAGCATAGGATTTGGAGTTTTAACTTACAGTTACAAAGTAATGATGACAGTTGGAGCACAAATAATAGAACTAGATTATTTTTCTGCAGCTATAGCTGTTTTGGGGGAATCAATAACCGTTTGGATATATGCACTTATAGGAATACCTGTATCTACTTCCCAAGCAATTGTTGGAGCAGTTATTGGAGCAGGATATGCTAAAGGTTCGAAACTGGTTAACAAAAAAATAATTTTAAAAATAGTAAGTGCCTGGGTTAACACACCTATATCTGCAGGAATAATTACATATTTGTTATACTTATTATTGAAGGTTGTTTTTAAAATAAATATATAATCTGGAGGTGTGAAAATGAGCTTATTCTTTGGAAAAAAAGAACAAATGGTCATAGAATTATTTTATCAACACCTTGATTCAATTGAGAACACAATAGTAAAAATGATAGAACTCATTCAAAGTATGAAAAACAATGAATATGAAAAAGTAAAAGAACTTTCAGAAGTGGTAAGGCAGGCCGAAACAACAGCAGATAAAATAAGAAGAAAAGCAGAAATGGAAATGTATACAGGGGCTTTTCTGCCAAATTTTAGAGGAGATTTACTTGGTATAATTGAATCACTTGATAAAATAGCAAATAAAACAGAAACGGTAGCAGATGAAATAGAGCTACAAAACTTAAAAATACCGTCCGAATTATTTGAAAATTTTGAAATGCTAGCAAAAAAATCCTTGGAAACTTTCCAGGCATTAAAAGATGCCGCCAAAGAAATGTTTGAAGATTTCGATAGTGCAAGTCAAAAAATAACAGATACTGAAAAATTCGAACACGAAGCAGATGAGATTGAAAGAGATACAATAAGAAAAATATTTTCTCTTGATATTCCTTTAGCAGAAAAAATTCAATTAAAAAAGCTTGTCCACAGAATAGCAGACATTTCAGATACTTCTGAAGATGTATCTGATAGAATTCAAATTATCCTTTATAAGAGAAAAGTATAGTGTTATCTATACATTCCAAGTCCAATAATCAGTGAAAATTGCAAGAAAATAAATAAAATCTAATAAGCCTGATATAAAAAAGTATAATGAATAAATTAAAGCCTGGAATTATAAAATTACCAGTCATTATAATTACCGTAAGAACCAATTTGAAATTAATAAATTAGAACAAAATTCCTGTTCTGAAAGACACTGTTTTTTTCTTTTCCAGAAGTCCCCTTTAAAATCATTAAAGCAGATATAGCATTTAAGAAAAGCCAATAATTAAAAAACTGTAATTAGAAGAACGCAAAAAACAAAACTGCTCCAAATAAAAAGTGTAGAGTTCATTATAACCATATTTTCCAGTATATACAATTGAAATGATATTTTTGGAACAAAGGCCTAGGTGCAACAATAACAAAATTTATAAAAGTCAACCAATTAATTCTAATTCTCCTTGTTTTTTTCCATAATAAATTCTGCCTTTTCTGTTTCCAAGCAAATCCTGTATCTAACATCTCCAATACCAGTGTTTTTTGAAACAATCTCATATCCTTTCTTCATAATATTCTTTACAAAATATGTTCCACCCCTTAATTTTAATGTAGCATCAAGTAAATAGTCCTCTAAATCAAGCTCTAAATTATCACTTATAGAAATCATGTTGTTTAATAACCCAGCTGTTAAAGAAAACATCTTTTTTTGATTGGTAGTTAACTTATTTTCTGTCTTTCTTAAAAGGAGGCAGTCCGGGTCATTCCACCACCATCTTTCATTCATAAAATATCGAGTAATAGTATTTCTCAAAGCATAATAAGCATTAGGCATCATTATATCAGGAGAGTTTTTGTCATAATAGGGTGCTGTATCTGGGCCTATTCTCATTCCATCTACAAAACCTATTGAAGGAAGTAAGGGAGCCCCACAACCAAGAATAAAACTTTCCTTACCTACTGCTTCTCGTATTAAACGCAACCCCTCTCTATATACTTGTATTGGTGTTTTATCTCTAACAAATCTTTTTCCTGGTATCGCCCCTGCAAATAAAAAATCTATTTTAAAGTATTCAAAACCTTCATTTTTTATTTTTTTGAATAACTTATAAATGTATTCTTTTACTTCTGGATGTGTCAAATCGAGTGCATAAATTTTCTTATTCCAATTTTCATAAGCAAAAAGAGGATTGTTATTTTCATCTTTTACAAGCCAATCCTCATGAATTTTAAAAATAGTAGATGTTTCAGATACACTAAAGGGTGCTAGCCAAATCCCAGGCTTTAATCCATAACTTTTTATTATCTCAGCCATATCATGTAATTCAGGAAAAGTATCCTTAGGTTCCCAATCTCCAATATCTTTTTGCCAGGAATCGTCTATCTGAAAAACCTCAAATGGGTATTTTTTAGAATGTTCAAGATTCTTTAAAATGTCATTCCATGTTAATTTTTCAAAGTAATAATACCAGCTTGACCAACCTACAGGATTCCAACTGTTAAAATTAGGCTTCAATTCTTCTTCAACTTTTTTTGCGTATAGCAATAAAAGATGATCAATATTTCCAAAAAGTATGATAAGTGGTTCTATCTCAACGAAATCCTCAAACTCAGCATCAAAATAATCTATGAAACCTTCTATTTTTCTTTCATGTATATAAAAATAAGGATGACCAATTTTTGAACTTAAGAAGCCAACTAATATATTTTCTTTTGCAATAAAATAATCACTTACTATACCTTCAAGTAGCAAATGTGGATTTGGATTTGGGGAAAATCCAGCTTTTTTTAGAAATTCTTCTGGAATTTTCAGTTTTTCGTCTAAGTTTATTACTTTTGCTGGTCCCCAACTTTGCCAGTTATTTACAAATAACTTTCCGTCAACGTCAACTTCAAATAATTTTATTTTTCCAGGCTTACCTTTGATTTTTCCTTTTATAACTATTCCATTTAATATTTCTTTTTTCTCGAGAATTAATTCATAGTTTTCGTTTCTGATTTTTCCCTCAAAAATTTTCATTTTTACACCTCCTCTTATATTTTCAATTTTACAACAAAAAATCATTTTTGAATTTTTCTAAATTATGATATAATTATATACAAATGTATACGCAAGGAGGTGAGACACATGGATATCGAAAGAAAGCTTGAAATTCTTTCTTCTTATGCAAAATATGATATATCCTGTGTTTACAGTAAATCTAAAAACTTAAAAATTCGTCCAAAACATTTTATATATTATAGTCAAAGTAATACTGGAAAAACTATCCCTCTTTTAAAAGTGTTATTTTCAAATGCCTGCATATATGATTGTGCTTACTGTATAAATAGGAAAACAAACAATGTACCTCGAGCAACTTTCACCGTAGATGAATTGGTAAATCTTACAACAAATTTTTATAAAAGAAACTATATTAAAGGACTTTTTCTAAGTTCGGCTATAATTAAAAATCCTAACTTTACAATGGAACAAATGTTAAAAGTTGTAAAAAAGCTTAGAATCAAAGAAGGATTCAAAGGTTACATACATCTAAAAATTATTCCCGGAACCAGTGAGATTCTTGTAAAAGAGGCTGGGTTTTATGCAGATAGAGTAAGTATAAACGTTGAATTACCAACTAAACATTCATTATTACTTTTGGCACCAGATAAAAAGCCAGAAAGCATTCAAAATCCTTTGATTTTATCCTCAAAAACATACATTGAAACAATCCACGAAGCAAAAAAGTACAAAAGCGTGAAAATTTACTCTCCAGCAGGGCAAACTACACAAATAATTGTAGGAGCAACTCCAGAATCAGACAAAAATATACTTTCTTTTGCTAATAAACTATATAATCAGTACAAACTTAAACGCGTTTATTATTCAGCATATATTGCAATTAACAAAGATAAAAGGTTACCGTTAAAAAATGAAGAGATAATACGTGAAAAAAGGTTATATCAAGCAGATTTTTTAATAAGAGAATATAACTTTACCTTAGAAGAATTATTTGAAAAATCAAAAAATCTCAATTTAACACTTGATCCTAAAACTAACTGGGCAGTCAATCACCCAGATTTTTTCCCGATTGATATCAATAAAGCTTCATATGATGAACTCTTAAGGATTCCAGGTATCGGGATTAAATCTGCCAATCTTATAATAAAAGCACGTAAATCTTCTTCTCTGAGTTTTGAAAACCTAAAAAAATTGGGAATTAATCTAAAAAAAGCACAGTATTTTATTGCTTGCAATGGAAAAAAATATGACAAAAATAGAGAATTAACTCCATTATTTTTGTTTGATTTTACAAAGGAGGTAAATACAGTTGAAACTCCTAGCTTATGATGGTTCTTTCTCTGGTTTTATTTCATTGATTTATTTTTGTATAACAAAAGGTATAAAACCGGACTATATATTCAAATTTAATAATTTGCCGGGACTTCCTGTTATAAAAATAAAAAATTTAAATATCCCACTTATAACAAAATACCTCACTTCAAAACTCGGTAAAGATGAACTTCAAAATATATATTACGCTTATCTATCTGAAATTGAAAACATTGAATCTTTTATAATCTCATACATTTTTTATAGAATTAATAATGGTTATAATTCCAAAATAAATATGATGTTTCAAAAAATTGTTAAAAATGTACTTTACGAAATCTCCGATCTTTCAACTAATCTCATTTTTTCAAAGGTTAACAATATATTTTTTGCAAAAATCAAACCTTACAACAATGTAATATTTCCTCTTAGTAACTACTTTTCCAGAAAACTTCCAAGAGAAACCTGGATAATTTATGATGTTATGAGATCTTCGGCAATTTTGCATCTAAACAGAAAGAATTTAATGCTTAATAACGTTAATTTTAAAATAGAAACAAAAAGCGATTTTGTAACTCATCTTTGGGAAAATATCATTCGTGGTAAAAAAATCTCATAATTTTCCCTTAGAGTTATTTAATCGTCATATTCTTTATTTTTTATCCTTAATTTAGAAGTAGTTATTATGATATAATCGTTTTGTATAACTATCTGAAAGGGGGGATTGTTGTGAAGAAACTTTTAGTTATTTTTGTAATTCTTTTGTCAGTATCTATATTACTTGCAGGAAATTATTACATAGTTCAAAAAGGAGATACTCTATCCAAAATTGCAAAGGAAAATGGAGTGACAGTCGAAGAATTAGTAAAATACAATAACCTTGAAAACCCCGATCTTATAATTGTAGGACAGAAATTAAGACTAACACCTCCATACACACAAAAAGATTTAAATGAACAATTAGTAATGGCCACTCTCTGGTATCAAAATGCCGGAGAAGCAAGAGCACTTGCATATCAGGCCTACAATTTTGCAAGAATTCTTTATGATATGGATTTAAAAGAAGAAGCCACAAAACCTCGGGCAGTAATTGTTGATGTGGACGAAACTGTTCTTGATAATTCACCATACGACGCTGGAACAGTCGATACAAACAATGCTTATCCTATAGGCTGGTCTGAATGGTGTGAAGCCAAGCTTGCAACTCCTATTCCTGGAGCAGTTGAATTTTTAAATTACGTAGCAGAGACAGGAGGAGAAGTATTCTATATTACCAATAGAAATGACAGCCTAAAGCAGGCAACAATTGAAAATCTTAAGATGTTTGGTTTTCCATTTGCTGACGAAAAACATGTTTTGACAAAATCTACAACTTCTGATAAAGAACCAAGAAGACAGATGGTTGCTGAAAATTATAGGATTGTTCTTCTCATTGGAGACAACTTAAACGACTTTTCATCAGTATTCAGACACAAAGCAACACAAGAAAGAAATGCTCTTGTAGATGAAATGAAGGATAAATGGGGAACAAAGTTTATTGTATTACCAAATCCCATTTATGGAGACTGGGAAGGAGCTGTTTATAATTATAATTGGGGATTAACACCAGAGGAAAAGAGCAAGGTTAGAAAAGAAAATCTCTTCATGTGGAGACCTCAAAAGTAAAACTTGAAAAGGTATAAAGAAAAGCTTGGCTCAAAAAATGAGCCAAGCTTTTTATTTTTTACTCTTAAATTTACTTTTCATTTCATACATTTTTTTATCAACTTCTTCTATCGTTTCTTCGAAAGAACTTTTAAATTTTGATATTCCCCAAGAAAAAGACGGCTTAATATCACTTGATTTTTCATAATTTTCTGATATTTTCTTCATTATTTCCTTAGCTTTTTCAAGTGGACAATTTCTTAACACTATTAAAAACTCATCTCCTCCCATTCTTATAATTAAATCGTTTGATCTAATATTTTTTCTTACACTTTCTACGAAATTAACCAGTACTTCATCTCCTTTTTTATGACCATACGTGTCATTTATCGTTTTTAAATCATTTAAATCGACAAAAACAACTGTATCGCTAGGCGAAAAAGTTGTTAAATCAATAATTCCTCTATTGAAAGCGCTTGTTAATTTATCTTTTAAGCTTTTCTTATGCGTTAATCTAATTTCTCTAACCATAAACCTATACTCCCGAATTACGGTATAAGAAAAACCTAAAAATACAGCAAATACTCCGCAAGAAGAAAGGAATTCATTGCTGTAGTTTAAAAACAAAGTGGTAGAATCATTTAAAACCGTTAAGAAAAATAAAGTTGAAGTTAATATATTTACAATGATTTTCGATTTGTATGATAAGGCCAAGAAAAAGAGCGAGTTTAATATTAAAACAACTGAAAAATAATTTGTAAAAATTTCCAAATAATACATTGAGGGAACAGAAAGCATTAAAAAACCAGCAAAATAATCAATGTATAATAAGGCTTTTCCAAGGTACGGTTTAATTTCCGTGATATCTAGCATTGTTCCCCTTATCAAAAAAGCAAATCCAAAATATATACTTGCGACAAAAATTTTTCTTAACAAAAGCATTGAAAAAACTGTTCCCATACTTTGAAATGGAACTAGGTCAAATAACCATAACGTCCCAAAAACACTGGCAAGAAAGAAACTAAAATAGATCTTTTTCCTCTTAATATTATGAACATTTCTAGAAAGCATTAGCAAAATTATAGATAATGCTACAAAACTACCAATTGAAATTAAGAGGAATTTATTTGTTAAAAACTCTAAAACTAAAAATTTTGTTTTTTGACTTTCATCGATTAAATATGGTATAAATTCTATTCCAAGCTCATATATCCCCCAAATTTTTAACTTAATTTCTTTTGTTCCTTCAGGAATTGTATATAAAAGTGGTTGATACCAAATATGTGCCGTTTTATTTGGAAAACCATATGTTCCAATCAATTTTTCATTAGCATAGATTTCAAAGTATGATGTATCAACCTGAGGTAAATATAAATAAGTCTTTTCACTTGTTTGAGGAATACTTGTTTTTAAAACAACATAAGTGGGTTTTTTAAGCACAAAAACAAAAGGTGCAGTTAAGACTTCTCCAAATTTTTCTTCATTTTCAATAACCCTAAAGGTTTTTATCTCTACTCCTCTTGGCTTCAAAGCCCAATTGAATATGAAGGCCAAAAACAAAAATATCAAAAGTGCAATGGTAAAACTAAATACATAGTTTATCTTTTTAATAAATACCTCCCTCCTTTAATCAATTCGCCTTATATTGACAATTAAATTATAATATAATATAATTAGATTTGCAGTCGGGGTGTAGCGCAGTTGGCTAGCGCGCTTGCATGGGGCGCAAGAGGCCGCTGGTTCAAGTCCAGTCACCCCGACCATTTTTTTATTAATAACTTCTCCATTTTTCCATTTTTTAATCCTTCCAATCTTAGAGAACTTAATCTCTTGATTTAAATCAAGATTCTTCATTGAGCTTACCTCCGAAAGTTGAACAAGTAAAAAAATAATTTATTAACGGTACTCCACCGGAACAATGTTTTTAAATTCCAGCTCTACAAAATCTTCCTTCAATACATCTCCTTCTTTCTCAGAAAACTCATTCTTTTTTCACCGTATCAACTATATTATATGATATGATTAAATTATTCTAAATTGAAAAAGGCGGAAAAAATATAGGAAAAATTGTCTTATTTTAGCTTATTCATTATTATAATTTCCATTTAAAAAACCACACAACCTCTCATATATTTTTCTGAACATGATTTGATTTTCAAAAATTCTTTTTTAAAAAACAAATTAAAAATTTAAATCCACTTCTCATGGTAGTTCCTGGAAAACTTGGTGTTTCTGATAACATTTTTGAAACCAACATAAGAATATTTGGAACCATTAATCTTTTTTGTTATAAATTATTGTGCCATAATTTTTGTAATTTTCTTATTATTTTGGAACTGTTCCTGTTTCTTTCAATAACTTTAAAGTGTTTTTATAGCCATCTTATAGATTTACTTAGATTTATTATAAATCTTATTAAAAAATCAAAAAAATTATAAATCAAATTTTTCTTATGTTATAATCAAATTGAAATATTTTTAAAAAAGGAGGGGGGTTAATGAAGGCTCTTATACTTTGTGCTGGAAAAGGAACAAGATTAAGACCTTTAACATTTACAATTGCTAAACATTTAATACCTATTGCTAACAAACCAGTTATTTACTACAGTCTTGAAAAAATCAAAAATGCAGGTATTGAAAATGTGGGGATTGTGGTTAATCCTGAAAACTTTAATGACTTTAAAACTGCCATAGGTAATGGTAATAAATTCGGTTTAAAAGTAGAATATATTATTCAGGAAGAACCCAAGGGTCTTGCACATGCAGTTTGGATTGCCAGAGATTTTATAAAAGATGACGATTTTCTAATGTATCTTGGAGACAATCTCATTTTAGATGATATAAACCCATTTGTTGAAGAATTTAAAAACAACAAAGAATTACAGGCTTCTATTCTTCTTTCTCCCGTTAAAGACCCTTCAAGATTTGGGATAGCCGTTGTTAAAAATGGTGAAATAATTCAAGTAATTGAAAAACCAAAAGAACCTCCTTCAAATCTTGCAATTATTGGCCTATATTTGTTTAGAAAAACTATTTTTGATGGAATTAAAAATATTAAACCATCCTGGAGAGGCGAGCTGGAAATTACTGATGCCATTGGTTATCTAATAAATGAAAAATTTAAAGTAAAAGGACATATTATCTATGGATGGTGGAAGGATACAGGAAAACCTGAAGATTTAATCGAAGCCAACAGGAAGATTTTAGACGATAACTATATCAAAGCTGAAATTAAGGGTGTTATTGATCCTTCTTCCGACCTTCAAGGAAGAGTATTTATAGGAGAAAATTCAGAAATAATTAATAGTACCATCAGAGGACCTGCCGTAATAGGTGATAATTGTATAATTAAAGATTCGTATATTGGACCATATTCTTCTTTGGGAAACAATGTGATTGTTGAAAACTGTGAAATTCAAAATAGTATTATTATGGATAATGTTAAACTTCTTAATTTACCTTATCCAATTGATTCATCTTTAATTGGAAAAAACGTTCAAATTGTTGAGAGCCAAAAGAAACCAAAAGCATTAAGATTGGTTATAGGAGACATGGGAAAAGTAGAAATAGTGAGGTGAGAAAATTGATTAAACTAATTTTAAGTGATTTAGATGGAACACTGTTAAACGATGAAAAACATATCCCTGAGAGAAATGTCGAGGCTCTAAAAAAGGCAATATCAAAAGGTATTCATGTTAGCATAGCAACTGGTAGAAATTATTTCTCGGCTAAAAGATATATAGAAGAACTTGGTTTAGATGTTCCTGTTATTTTGCAAAATGGTGCTTTTATTTACATGCCCTTTGAAAATAAAATTTTATATGAATCTCCTTTACCTGCAAAAATTGCAAAAGAACTTATTTTTTTGGCAAGAAAAAACCAACTCAATTATATTTTATACACTGACTTTTTAGTTGAAAAAGATATGTATATGGATAAAAGGTATTCCGGCCAATATTCAAAATACTTAGAACAAAATAACTGGCGACTTACATACGTGGATGATATTTTAAAATATATCACTAAAGATTTTGTTGCTGAAGTCGTATTAATTGGAAACGAAGAAAAAATAACAAAAATTATCGAACAATTGAGAAAAAAATACTCTGATGAATTTAGTCCCGTAAAAAATAGTGTATACAAAGGCGAAGCCTTTTTTGAGTTTTTTGGAAAAGGTGCCTCAAAAGAATCTGCATTAAACTTCCTGTTGAATTATTTCAAAGTGAAACCTGAAGAAACAATGTTTTTAGGGGATAATTTTAATGATATAGGTATAATGAAAATTGTCGGATTTCCTGTTGCAATGGGTAATGCTCCCGATGAAGTTAAATCCCTCGCAAAATTTGTCTCTCTTTCAAATAATGATGGAGGAGTTGGTTTTGCGATTGAAAAATTTGTTCTTTAATTATTTTTTATTACTTTCAGTTATTTCATTCTCCTTCACTAAACTTGATTTACAAATTGCTGTAGGAGAAAGAAACCAAAATCAAGTTATCAATATTATAAATTCTTTGGACTATAAAACTCTTCCGGTTGATTTTAAATGTGAAGTAGTATTAGCATATACTGATCTTTTTTTTTGGGGAAAAGGTGATGTAGATAAATATCAGGAAATTGCCAAAAAATACGTAGAAGAACTTTTAGAATCTTCGCCCACTTACTGGAAAGTTAATTATGCTGCTGCTATGGTATATGGCCATTATGTGCAAAAAAATCTTTTTTATGCTTTTATTTACTACAAAAAAATCTTTTATCATGCCAATTTGGCAGTTCAATATGGGCCAGATGAATATTTGGCTCATTTGCTGGTTGGTATTCTAAATCTTGAAACACCTTTTGGAAATTTATCTAGTGCTAGAGAACACTTATTAAAAGCACTTGAGTTAAACCCCAATCACGTGTATACTTATGTTGAATTGGGGAAATATTATGAAAAAATACATGATTGTCAAAAAGCTATTGAAATGTACAAAAAAGCCTTGGAAGTTGAAGGTGAAATTGTTTGGAAATATATCAATGAAGAAGGGAAACAAGTTGCAAGTGAAAGACTTTTGGAGGTGGAAAGGAAGTGTACAAGAAAATAAAGGGAACAGAAGATATTTACGGAAAAGATATGAAATACTGGTATTACATAGAAAAAATTGCTAGAGAAACAGCAAGATTATACGGTTATTCTGAAATAAGAACTCCCATTTTCGAACAAACTGAATTGTTTGTTAGAAGTGTTGGAAAAGATACTGATATCGTACAAAAAGAAATGTATACTTTTGAAGATAAAGGTGGAAGAAGCATAACATTAAGACCCGAAGGAACAGCACCTACAATTAGAGCTTTTGTTGAAAATTCAATGGTTGTCACGGGCCTTCCAAAACGCCTTTTTTACATTGGACCTATGTTTAGATACGAAAGGCCTCAGCTTGGGAGACAAAGACAATTCCACCAATTTGGTATTGAATTAATAGGCTCTTCTTCTCCGATGGCAGATATTGAGACAATTATTATAGCTGACAAATTTATTAAAAACCTCGGATTAGTTGATTATAAAATCATAATTAACTCTCTCGGCTGCGAAAGAGATAGAAAAAAATATAGAGAAGCTTTAAAAGAATATTATGGAAATATTCTCGACAAGGTTTGTGATGATTGTAAAAAAAGATATAATACAAACGTTTTAAGGCTTCTTGACTGTAAAGTAGATGTAGAATATGCAAAAAATGCACCTAAAATAATTGATTACCTGTGTGAGAATTGTAAAAATCATTATGAAAAAACCAAGGAAATTCTTAAAGAATTAGATATAAAGTTTGAAGAAAATCCAAGATTAGTAAGAGGCCTTGATTATTATAACGGAATTATTTTTGAAATTCACCATGGCAAACTTGGTGCACAAAGTGCTGTAGGTGGTGGAGGAAGATATGATAAGCTAGTTAAAGAACTTGGTGGTCCTGATACTCCTTCTTTGGGGTTTGCAGTTGGAATTGAAAGATTAATTATTGCTTTAAAAAATGAAAATATACCTGTGGAAGATTTTAAAAATAATGAGATTTTTGTTGCTCACTTAGGTGAAAAGGCAAAATTAGTTGCTCTTGAAATTTCTGAAGAATTGAGGGAAAATGGTATTTCTGTTGTCTTTAACACTATGGAGCGAGGTTTAAGCTCTCAACTTAAACACGCTTCACGCTTAAAATGTAAGTTATGTATAATCGTTGGTGAAAACGAACTTGAAAGAGACGTTGTTATTTTGAGAAACCTTGAAACAGGAGATCAAGTTGAAATAGAAAGAGATTTCATTGTTGGTACTGCTAAAGAATGGCTTGAAGAAAGTTAATAAAGGAGGTAATCTTTATTAACTATATTGAAGTTCTAATAGCTATTTTAATTCTTGGTATAGCTATTTCGGTTGTTTTTCCTACTATTTCTGCTCAAAAGATTTATTATGAAAAGATAAAACAAAAAGAATTAGTACAATTATATGCCGAAAATATTTTTTGGGCAAATCTTTATAATTTTGATCACAACTCTAGCGATTTGAAAGTGTTATCCACGCATCTTTCAGAAGAAAATTTTTCAATGTATAAAAATGGCGAAAAAATTTTATCACTGCGAAAAATAATGAATTTAGAATTGCTTTTTAACGGTCGAAAATATGATGTAGAAATTGTTTATGACAATCGAAAATGATTTTTCATCTTTGGAGGTGTTCAAATGATTAAAGCAAAAAATCTTACCAAAAAATTTAAAGATGTTATTGCGGTTGATCATATAAATATTGATGTTCCACAGGGACAAATTTTTGGGTTTCTTGGCCCAAACGGTGCTGGTAAAACCACCACCATTCGTATGTTAACAGGTACACTGAAACCCACAGATGGAGAAGTTGAAATTTTAGGTTTAAATTTAAAGAAACACGAAATTGAAATAAAAAGGAGAATTGGTGTTGTACCTGATGAACCAAGAATTTATAGCCATCTAAAAGGATTTGAATATTTAGAATTTGTTATGGATATTTATAGAATAAACAATAAAGAAACATTGTCCAAAATTGAAGATCTCTGTAATGCCTTTGGAGTTAATTATCTAGAAAAGATGATTTCTGATATGTCTCACGGTATGAAACAAAAATTAATACTTATAAGTGTTTTAATGAGAAAGCCTGAAGTCGTTTTTCTAGATGAACCAACAGTTGGACTTGATGCAAAAAGTGCAAAAATTTTAAAAGAACTTCTAAAAAACTATGCAAAACAAGGCACAACCATTTTTCTAACCACCCACATTTTAGAAATAGCAGAATATATGTGCGATGTAATTGCAATAATTAATAATGGAAAAATTATAACCCAAGGAACGATGGAAGAATTGAAAAAACAAACAGGAGATGAAAACAAAACCTTGGAAGACTTATTCCTAAAATTAACAGCTCAAGAAGAAGACATCAAACATATTGTAGAATCTTTGTCGAGGTGATTTAATGAGAGAATTTTTTATTTTGCTCAAATACGGAGCCTCTAATGTGTATTCACAAAGACTTTCTTCAAAAAAGAAAAAATATAATTCATTTAAAAATCAATTAATATTATCTTTGCTTGGTTCCTTACCACTAGGAATTGTTGTCTTTTTCTTTACTAAAGATCTATTTACAAAATTATATTCTGTTGATCCCCAAATTTCCAAGTTAATGTTTCTCTTTTGGATAACTATCCTCTCTCTATTTTTCATAGTTGGATACTTAGGTATGGCAATGTATTCTCTTTCTAGAAATGAAGAAATAGAGTTTCTTTTAACGTTGCCAATAAAAAGAAGAACTCTAACTATTTATCAAATTTTTGTATCAACAATTTCACAGTTATTTGTTTTATCATTTTACTTTTTTATTTATCTATCCTACATGATTGTTTCAAAAGAAAATATAATTTTTGGAATATTAAAATTGTTTGTTCACTTTTTGTTCTTAATAAGTTTTTCATCTGTAATAGCCGTTTTATTAGGTGGAAAAACAAACAAAGGAATTGTTAGAAAAATTAATGTTCTTATTTCTCTTTTTGCTATATTCTTTTATTTTTTGATAATAAGCTTTCAAAATGTAAATATGGATCAGGTTCAATCTTTAGTTAAATTTTTTGATTTTACAACAAAGCCTTATAATATTCTTGCCTGGAGCTTTATTTCCAATAAACTATTTATTTTCGCTTTGCTTTTAAGCATATCATTTACATTAGTTTTTTCTATCTTAGCAAATAAATTAGCATTTGAACCAGTTGAAAGAAAAACAAGTAAAAATTACAAAATTAAAGGTTATGGAACAGTTATGAAGGCCATTTACCGCAAAGATCTAAAGGCAACTCTAAGATACGAACAGTTTTTGTATTTTGTTTTATACCCAATTGGTTTTGGAATTTTCTTTAGTTTTATAAATAAAGATTATTTTGTGACATTATTTACTGTTATTCCCATTACAACTTTTTATGTTGCATTTGAAACTGCTATTTTAACTAATGCTGAATTCACAAATCTCCAAACTATATTAACCTATCCTGTCAAATTTACAACCTTAATGATCCCAAAAATCATTATTCCAACTTCAATAAATCTCTTAATTGTTCTAAGCGTTTTCATGTTTTCTGCTTTTAAAACAAATTTATCTTATTTATCTTATTTAATTGTTCCAATTACTTTCCTTTTGTTTTCAATGAGTTCAATAATTGGAATGTATTTTGTTGCAAAGAATCCTCCTAAAACTGAAAACATGAACAGAATTTTTGGAATTGGTCAGACTTTTATCATAGAAGGAATAACTATGGGCCTTGCTTTTGGATCAATTCTTCCAATTAGTTTTTTAATTAATCCCCAAACTTCATTTAAAATGAGGATTATTTCAATTTTGATAATGATCGCTTCAATTTTTATTTCATCTGTAATTTCAGTATTTACTTTTAAAAAACTCAAAAAACATCTAGAACTGTCTCTAGAGAATTGATTAATCTAATTTACTTTGAAATATAACTTTTGATTTCTTAAAAGTGGGAACTTCCAAATCTTTTTCATTAATCTCAATACCCAAATTTTTTGAAAAATCCACAAATTTCTTAATCGCTTTTTTTACAAAATATGTTGGAGCAAACTCAGAAAATTTCCTAAAATTATTTATTGCATTTTTTAATTTTCTCTTTCTGATTTCCAAAAATGCCTTTATCAAATGGATATAAGGATTTCCTGGATAACTTTCAAAAAGTCTTTCCAAGTTTACATTTAATATTTCAAATTCTCTTTCATCGGTTTCATTTTCCAGTTCATCAATTAATTTTAGAAGTTCTATTTTATTAAATTTCTGAATAATTTCTATAAGTTTTCTAACATATACTGACTCATTAAAGTAATTTAAAATATATTTTTTTACCTCATCATTAGTTTTTGCTTTTCTTGCAAGTTCAACAATATTGAACAATGACTTTCTTCTTTGTTTTTCTAACCTTTCATAAATGAAATCTATCAAAATCGAAATGGATTCTTCTATACCAAGTTTATTCTTTATCTCCTTAACTTCCCCATTTTTAAACAAATAATTTTTTAAATTATCTGCAATTTCTTTCCTATCCTTTTTAGATATTTTTATTTCAAAAATTTTTTCTTTCCCAATAAATTCAACTGTATAGTAATCAATTATTCCTAAAATGCTCAGTCGATATATTATCTTTTCAAATGAATTTCTTGAAGATTTTATCTCTAAAAATTTGTATTCACCCTTTTTCAATTTTGAAATATGAGGCCTTATCCTTCGATAAAACTTTAAAGTTTCAATTTTTTCAATTTCTTTTCCTTTGAAAGAATTGAAATGAAACTTTAACTGCGTAAAGATGTCGTCGTTTATATAATCGTAATTTTCAAAAATTTTTATTGCAATATTATTTGGAAGTTCTGGATTCAAAATAATATCTGTTAAATCTGGACATTCCTCTGTAAAAATTAAAAATGAAAAAGAATCTTTTCTATCTCTTCCTGCCCTACCAGCTTCTTGATAGAAGGATTCAATAGATGAAGGTAGGTTATAATGAATCGTATATCTTATATCTGGTTTGTCTATACCCATTCCAAACGCTTTTGTTGCCACAAGAATAGATACATCGTTTGATAAAAATTTTTCCTGAACTTTTTGTTTATAAAACGAAAAATCTTTGACTTTAAATTTTTTTGGCTTTCTTCCAGAATATATTTCAGTATTAAACCCTTTCTTTTTTAAAAATTCGTATACAGAATATAGTCCATTTTTGGCATCAATTGTACTTGAAAAAATAATTCCTGAAATTTCTGTTATATTTTTAATATTAAATATTTTGGGAAGTTTATCAAACAAAATATTTTCCAAAGCTTTTTCTTTGTTTTTGGCTTTTATTACCTCAAAATGTAATTCTTCTCTATCGAATGTTTTGGGAGTTAATATCGAATTTTCTTCTTTAATTTGTAAAATTCTTTTGATATCCATTAAAACTGAATAAGAAGCTGTACCAGTAAGTGCGATGATTGGTGTTTTTTCATTAACAGTAACTTGTTTAAGGTTTCCAGCAATATTCAAATAGGCAGGCCTAAAATCTTGTCCCCATTCAGATACACAATGAGCTTCATCAATAACTAAAAATGAAATTTTCAAATTCATCTCTTTTAATAATTTTCTAAAACTTTTTATTTGAAGCCTTTCGGGAGAAATAAAAAGTAATTTGTATTTCCCCTCTTGTAATTTTTTTAAAATTGCTTGCTTCTGATTTTGATCTTGATTACCATTTATGAATACACTGGAACCTATACCCAAATCTTGTAATTTACTAACTTGATCTTCCATTAGAGACTTAATTGGATCAATTATAACAACTACTCCAGGTTGTAATAAAGCACTTAATTGATAAGTAAGTGATTTTCCACTTCCCGTTGGAAGTAAGCCAATTGTAGATTTTAATCCTAATATCCGTTTAATTATATCCATTTGCCCTTCTCTGAATTTTTCTTTTCTAAAAACGTTTTTTAAAATAAATTTCAATGCATCTTCTTTTTCTTCATTGATCTCATATTTTTGAAGTTCAAAATCATAAAATTGCTGGTTATTTTTAACAACAGCATAATCCAAAGGAAGAATAATCACCAACTTACTTCTATCTTTTAAATAATACTTCTGTCTTTTTTTATTTATACCTGCATCAACTATTAAATCAAAATTATCTTCATTTTTTAATTCAGATATATTCTTATACGTAACGTTTATAAATTCACTTTTTTCAAAATTAAAATTTGAATCCTCTCTGAAAATAGTTAAATTAATTTCAGGAAATGAAAAGTTAAACAATTTAGATATATTTTTCATATAAATATAGAAATCTTCCATGGCAATTTTTGAAAATAATGCATCATTTTCTATGACTGCTATTTTCCATTTTTCTTTTTGAGTTAAAATACCATCGACTATTACACTAACAAGTGTTTTATGAAGCCAAGACGATAAAATAGATTTAGCAAATATATTATGAGGTGAAACAATTGAATTTTTAAGTTCAGTTAAATAACGTGTTTTAATAGAAGCATTCAAAGGAAAGCTTTTCATTTTATCCTCAAAGAAGATGGAAGAATAGGTTGGAATTCCTCTTTGAAGAATATTATTGTAAACTTTGGAAGCTAAAATCAAAGGTGTATCATTTGCAGATGTTAATCCAAAATCATTTATCGTAAATTTAGAAAATTTTTTAAAAAAAGATAATTCAAGATCATTAAGTACTTCTTCAAAAAATTTAGGATAAAAAAGGCAATTGAAAAAGTGTTTTTCATATTCTTGAGGAACGTATCTCACAGTCTGTGCCAGAAATACACCTATGACATCATGTGCACCATATGCTAAAAGAGTGTTTGCTATTTTCAAAAAAGAATTCCCTGTAGTAATAATATCATCAAAAAGAATGACAGTCTTCCCTTGAATCTTTTTTGGGTTAAACTTTAAATATTCCAAAATATCTTCATTTTTCCCTGAAATATGCTTTGCAGGTCTATCCTTTACATTTTTTATACAACTAAAACCATTTTTGTAATTAAGATTTCTAGAAACTATCTTTGAAAATTTTTTATATCTCTTTCGCGTCTTTGATTTTGTAGAAGCTGGAATGACGCAAAAAATAGAATCAGGATCTATTATTTCCTTTTTTAATAATTTTGAGATTACTTCAGCAAAGCTTTTTACAACCTCTTTATCCCCGTTTTTGAACTCATAAATTTTTTCTCTTAAAAACCTTTCGTCTCTTTCTAAAATTTCATCAGGAAAATCCTTTTGTGAATAATATTTTGAAAGAATAAATACTTTATATCTACCAATGTTTGTTTTAATCTTAAAATTTTTAAAAACTGTTTGAAAATTAATTGGAAAATCCCTTACTTCTACTTCTTGTTTCAACATGGTCAACTCCTGTCATCTTTCCTTACCTATTTAAATTTTTATCTTTATACATTCTCATATCAGAAATATGAAGAATTTCTCCAAAATCTTCCGATTCATCAGGGAAAATTGCATAACCACAGGAAATTCCAACACCAATTTTCTTATCATCCAAAAATATTTCTCTTTCTCCTATAAATTTCTTTATTCTTTCAATTACATTCTTTACTCCTTTTACATTACGTGTTAAAATAATGAATTCATCTCCACCAAACCTTATAACTTCATCCGTTGATTTCACTAAATTTCTCATTCTTTTAGCAACAATTTTTAAAACTTCATCTCCAAAGCTGTGCCCATATTGATCATTAATGGATTTAAATTTATCCAAATCACAAAAAATAATTCCAAGTTTTTCTGATAGATCTACGTTATTTAGAATATCAAGTAAATATTGCCTGTTTTTCAAACCTGTAAGTGCATCAACATATTGTTGGTTGAAAATGTCTCTTAATTTGGAAATTTTAAAAGTATACATTAAGAAATTTTCCTGAAACTTATTTAAAAAATTTTTTTCCTTTTTAGAAATCTTTTTTTCCGAAAAAAAATCTAAATTTAAAACTAGAGGTTCCATATTTTTAAAAACTAACGGGATGCCAATCCATGAATAAACCAAATTTCCTCTTGGAATCCAAATTGAATTTTTTTGAAGATCTTTGACATATTTCCATTTTCTACTATTTTTTACTTGCATGTATAAAAATTTTTCTTTATCAGACATTTTTTCTTCAAGTTCTTTTAAATTTAAACCTTCATAATTTTTTGAATATGATAGAAACTTTGGCTTTCTTTTTCTTAAATCTACAATAGTCCAACCATCAAACTTAAAATATTTTTTTAATCTCAATGAAAGATTTTCAAAAAAATCAAAGGAATTTCCATTTTGAAAACTTTCAATAGAAGTTTCTAAAATAATATTGCCAGTTAGTAAATCAAAATAATCTTTGTTCATTTAATATAGTCCCCCCAAAATTAAATCACGTACGAAAAAAACTGAGAACTTTTCTTTAATTTCTCTTGCTTTCTTTTTACCTATCCCCGGTAATTTAGCTAACTCATTCTCTGATAATTCCCCTATTCTTAAATCTAATACTATCCCCGAAACTGATCTAATTCCGTGGTCATATATCATTATATCACTTTTTCTATCAAATCTTCCAAGTACACCTATCAAAATAGGATAAGTTCCAAGAGGCCTTCCAAATTTAATGTTTCCTTCTGAAAATTCGTATATTACATTTCTTATAATCGTTCCCTTTGGAAAAACACGTTTTATCATTTCTGAATCTATTTCATTTCTAATTAAATACTTATAATGTTTAAACAACTTGTGATTTACCTTTACTTTATGATGTTTCGAGTAATACCATAATGGAGTATCGGGAACAATCATGATCTGTCTCAAGTTTATTCTTCTAAGTAAAAGATTTTTATCAAGATATTCTTTAAGTTTTAAGTATAAAAGCTCATATGTTTTTTTTGTTTCTCCAGGCAGGCCAAAAATGAAATTTAAACCGGGAAGCAACTTAGGAACACCATTAATCCTTACTCCACCTATTTCATTAACTAACTCAATTGCAAAATCTATATCTTTTATATCACCTTGGATATTATTTTTTCTTCTAACAGTTTCATCAAAGCTTTCTACTCCAAAAGATAAAATATCTCCTTCAGTATTATTTTGTACTATTATCTCAAGCGCACGAGCACTTTGTGGATAATTTTGTGAAATAAAAGCTGGATTAGCATTATCAGTATGTAAAACTTCTAGGTTAGGAGCAACTTCTCTAATTCCTTTATATAATTCCTTTAAAAGTTCAATATTTATCATACCGTTATTTTTTTCATAACCGTATGCGAGAATATTTGCACTTCTACCAAGTCTAAATGCTTTTATACCATTTTGATATAGTTCACTTACTTCATCAATTATATCCTCAACAGGCCGTGAAACAAAACCAGGATGTAAAATTGGTTCACTACAAAAAGTACAATATGTCTTTCTTTCACATCCAAGTGAAATCTCTATTTCACAAATCACATCTGGAAATCTTGGATGTTTTCTTACAATTTTTGCTCCTTCTATTGCCACTTTTCTAATAATTTCATAGTTCTTTTTTTCAAAAGCGTATAAAATAAAATCTTCAGCTACGTCATCAGCACCTGAATCTTTAATTAATTTTACAGATGCACCAGTTAATATTCTAAACGGACGTTTATTAAGGTCAAAAATTCTTTTTATTTCTTTTTCGTTTATTGGTATTCCTCCAACATATTTTCCTGGAACAGTTACTCCAGAAAGAATAACAAGTACATCATATTTATTGAAAAAAGCCCAGAGTTCTTTTTTTCTAACTTCATCTATAGTTGTGTAATCTACATCAAATCCTTTAATAAATAAAGTACCCGCAATATAGCGGGCATAAGTACTGATATATGGTGGAACCCCTAATACAGCAGGCTCATCTACATATCCATCAACTATTACTGCTGATTTCATTTAAAATTTCCTCTCTTGTTTTATCAGAACTTTCCAAAATTGTTAAATAATATTCACCGACCTGATAATCACCACTTTTATCTGAAATCTCTAATAAAATATTTTCCCCATCCTTGTCAATTGCATAAACCTTTAAAACATCATCTTCATATTCAACATTAAACCATAAAAACAGGTTAAATATGTTGTAAATTGACTGTGGAACTTCACTTTTATCTATAAATTTGAAATTTTGAAGAATTTCATTAAAAGTATAATTTGAAAGAGTATAAATATATTGCATTTCAGTAATTACATCTTCAAATTTTCTTATTACATTTCTAAGTAATCCATCAATTTTCAAAGCTTTTAAAGTAAAAGCTTTTTCAGAGATAGTAATTTCACCGTTAAAATCAAGCGATATTCCATGAGAATTTGCATATTCTAAGAAGATATCTTCCAGATCTTTTATAGGAGGGCAAAGTTTTAATTTATCTGAAGTCCCCATATAATATTTATCTCCCAGTTTTACCCAAATAATTCTTCTAGGAATTTTTACAAAAACAATCTTGTCTCCATCTTTGTAATATACCTCTTCATATCTTGTATATTGCTTATCTTTCGTATATTCAATTACAAATCTGTATGCATGATAGCTAAACGAAAACATTAAAACTGTAAAAATTATAAAGAAGAACAACACAAAAAATTTTTTCACCATTTCACCTCTCAAAATCCATCGCTAACAAGACTGATATCAATTATTGGTTCAAATTTTTGTGGAACTTCTTGAATATTATTATTTTCATAACTTGAATATATTGATCTTTGATTAACAGTATTCAAGTTGCTAAATACTACAACAGTAACAAAAATTACTACAATTGCCATTACTACAAGAATTTTAGTAATATTAAATCTTTTTCTCCTTCTTATTCGACTGATAATTTTCTCTTCGAGTAAACTTCCTGGAGTGTAGTTTATTCTTCTTGCAAAAATATTTATAATTTTTGTGTAAAATTCATCATCAAATTTCATACAAGTCCTTCCTCCTTTAAAAGTTTCTTCAATTTCTCACGTGCACTATGAAGTCTACTTTTTACTGTTCCTTCTGGAATTTCAAGAATTTCAGCAATTTCGCTATAAGGTAAACCATCTATATCCCTTAACTTGATTAATAATCTTTCTTTTTCTGGCAATTGTTCAATAATTTCCATTATCCTTTCATACAACAATTCTTGCTGAACTTGCTTTTGCACATTTTTTTCAGTATCAACTATTTCTATATCATTTTCTTCTTCGTCATTTTGAACACTAAAAATTTTTTCATTTTTCTTTTTGTTTTTTTCATACAACGTATTACAAACATTCATCGTAATTTTATAAATCCAGGTAGATAATGATGAATTACCTTTAAATTTTTTTATACCTTTGTAAACTCTCATCATTACTTCTTGGATAACATCATCAATATCATCAGTTCCAAAGTAGGTCCTTGCAAATGCACCTATCTTTGGAGCGTATTCTCTATATAATTTTCTAAATGCCCATTCTTCACCACGTTTCAATGCCTTTATAAATTCTATTTCATTATCCCAGTTTTTTTGACTATCATTACTCTTTAAATGTTCTTTTTTGCTAAAAAATCCCAATTTTTTCACCACCAGAAATCTCTCTAAAATAAAGAGCATTTTTCAGAGCATTTCCTTTAAAACAATTATTAAAATATATAACTTTTTTTCCAGAAAACTTCTTTATTTTTTCCCAGATTTCCATCATTTCACTTTTTGAATAATTGTAATTATATCTAGTCTTTGCATCCCCCTGAAACCAATTTTTATTTCTTCCATGAAGCCTAACATATAAAGTTTTTTTTGCTTTAATTAAAAACGGATAAAAATTAGGTAATCTAGGTTGATCAATTGAGACAATCTCAAATTTTTCAGATTCAAAATCGATCCATGATGAATGTCTGAATTCGACAAATAAATTTGGAACTTTTTCACTTAATAAGTTTAAAAATTCCAAATTCTCTTTATTAAACCTAAAAGAGAAAGGAAATTGTGCAAGATAACCAATTAATCTTCCTTCTTCCAAAACAATTTTTGTATTTTTAAGAAATTTATCTACATAATTTAGATTTTTCTCATGGGTAATCTTACCATATAACTTTATAGAAAGGTAAAAATTATTTGGAAGCCTTCTCAATATGTTAACTATTGATCTGTAACCTGGTAATGTGTAATATGTAAAATTAAGTTCAACTGTATTAAAACCGTACTTCATCCAGTAATAGTTTAAAAGTTCGTTTAATTTTATATTTTCAGGATATACTTCACCAATCCAGTCATCAAACTGATAGCCACTTGTTCCAACCAAAGTCATTTTTCCACTCCATATTCCAGATGTTCAACTAAGTGAAATGGAATATCATCAATGAAATTTCGTCCTCTTCTCATAATATAATCATTTCCATAGAAAATTCTTGATGAACCTCCTACACTGTAAATAATATACAGATAATCCTTTGCTCTTGTTATAGCAACGTAAAAAAGTCTTTCTTCTTCATCTAAGTTATTATCCCTAAGAGACATTATATGTGGAAAATCACCAGGATTTACACTGAGAATGAAAACTACCTTCCATTCAAGTCCTTTTGCTTGATGAACGGTAGTTAAGGTAACTTTTTCCTTTTCTTTATCTTCTTCAAATTCATTTACTTGTGTAATTTCATAACTTTCACTAACAAGGATATCTGTTAAAAAGTTTTCCGTGTTTTTATAAAATCCTGACATTTCAATTAAACGTTCTAAATCCTCCTGCCTTTCTCTATAATCATCATATGTATATTCTAGGTATTTTCTGTAAAAATTTATATAGAATTTTTCAAGTCGATCTCCAGGATTTTCAATGGAAAGACTTTCTAAAATTATATTTCTAACATTTTTGAAATCTTCGGATTTTTCAGTGATATTTTCAAGTTCTTTGAATGGATCTTGTGAAGAAGAAATTTTTGAAGCAATCCTATTTGCTTTTATATTTCCTATACCAGACAAAAGTTTTAATAACCTGATCCAGGAAATTTTTTCTGAAGGATTAACTGTAACTTTTAAAAAGGCAAGTGAGTCTTTTACGTGAGCGGTTTCGGTAAATCGAAGACCTGAAAAAATCTTAAATGGGATTCCATGTTTTGATAGTTCTAATTGTAACTCTAGAGAGTGAGCATGAGCCCTGTATAAAACTGCTATTTCATTAAAAGAAATACCTTGATTGTGGAAATTTAGTATTTCATTAGCAACAAAATCTGCTTCATCATAATGGTCAAATACTTGGACTAAGAACGGCTTGATTCCAGATTTTCTTGTAGATCTTAAGATTTTAGGTATTGCTTTTTTAGGAAGTAATTCATTAATTAAATTTACAATTTCTTGTGAACTTCTATAATTTGTCTGTATTTTAAATATTTTTGCTTCTTTTTGAAAATCAAGAACATTTTCAAATCTTGCTCCTCTAAAAGAATAAATGCTTTGTGCATCGTCACCAACTACAAGGAGATTTCCATGTACTTCAGAAAGAAGATCTGCAATTTGAAATTGGACTATATTTGTATCCTGAAATTCATCAACCAGGATCCATTTATATTTTGAAGATTCTTTTCTTCGTATAGTTTTATGAGTAGACAAAATGTGAAGAGTATGAATTAAAAGATCATCGTAGTCCAAAGAGTTTTGTTGCATTTTTTCTTGTTGATATTTTATTAAAATTTGTTCTATAATGTGTTCATGTTCAAGGTAAGCTGGATTGTATTTTGCAATTGCCTCTCTAAGTGAACATAGTGTATTGTTCATATATGAATTTATTGCAAGAAGTTGTTTTGCGGTGGGCATTCTTTTTCTTTCTGATTTTGGAATTATTTGACTTCGTGCGCTTTCCATTACATCTTTGGAATCCTCACTGTCAAGTATTGTAAAGTTTGGTTTTAATCCTATGACTGAACCGTATTTTCTTAAAAATAAATTACATATGTGGTGAAATGTTCCACCTACAAGACCTTCTAAATTTGATTTTGAAACCTGTTTTGCTCTTTGAATCATTTCTTTTGCTGCAGCTTTGGTAAATGTTACTAACATGATTTCAGGAGGTTTGATTCCGTTATTTATTAAATATGCTATTTTAAATGTTATTACTCTGGTTTTTCCACTTCCTGGTCCTGCAATGACAAGCGTTTTTCCAGTTGATTTAGTTACTGCTTGATATTGTTCTTCATCTAATTCCTGTTTTAAAATTTTTTCTATCATTAAATCATCCTTTCTATTATTTATATCTTTTTTAATAGTAACAGTAGGTATCGGTTATTTTGGAAAGTAAAGGGCTCTTTTTGATGTTTTAAACTATTAAAGAAGACTTTTTACTTTCCAAAATTTTGGAAACTTGTGGAAAGTAAATTTTGTAAAACACAAAAAATCAATATTTTATAAGTGTTTCTGGTGGTAAGTTTTTTATAATGATTTTGAAATCTAAAAACTTTAAAAAACGACTGAAGTTCAGTGGTAAGAAAAATATTAATTTGGTGATTAAAATTTCTTACCGCTGGTAAGAAAAACAAAATATTGTATACTTAACTTTCCAATCAACTATATATAGACAAATAAATTGCCAAATTTTTAACCATTTTCAAATTAATATTATCCCTTTTTCTATGTATGCTTTTGCATATGCGATCATTTGTCCCCAGCCATATGCACAGCCATATCTTATTTTAAGTTCACCTAAATCCTTTACCAAAGTATGATCTATTATAGTAAGCCATGTACCTTCATCCATGTCTTTTTGAAATTTGAATAATACTCTTGATCGGAAACCATCTTCATACTCATACCACCAAAATTCCCAGTGTTTGTATGGAACAAGATATACAGTATAACCATTATCTGTTACAACTTCTCCATTTGTTAAGCGTTCCCATCTAAAGAAAATTTTTCCTCCCTCTTTCAATTCCATCTTCATTCCATCAGTAAACCACGGATCCCAACCGTTTTCGTTGATAAAGGTATTCCAAACTTTTTCAACTGGAGCATGGATATATTCTGTAAAAATCATAGGTTTAATTTCTAACATATAGTCTTCTCCTTTTTATGTGTTTCTCAATATAAGTTCTGGTTTTAAAACGACAGCTTGTGGTTTTCTGTTGTAACCTTGAATTTTTCTTAATAGGATTCTTCCGGCAATTGAACCCATTTCAACAATAGGTTGTTTTATAGTAGTAATTTTTAAAATATCTGAAAGGGTTAGGTTATCAAAGCTACATAAATAAAAGTCTTTTTTTGGTTCAAGACCTATTACCCTTGCATATTCAAGAACGGGAAACGCAAAATAATCCGTAGTTGTAAATATAGCACAATTTTTTGATTGGGTAAAAATTCTTTTTGCCGTGTTAAAAGCTTGAATCCAATCAAGCTGGATTTCAAAAATTTCTTTTACTTTTCTGCCTTTTCTTTCAATGGATTCAAGAAAACCATTAACCCTTTCCTGAAATACACAACTTTCCAGCTTACTTTCCCTTTTATGGGTAATAATATACAGATCTTTATCAAAATTTGCTAAGTAATCTCCTGCTAAAATTCCACCATAATAATTATCGACAAGGACAGAATCGTACGTTTCTGATTCATATTCGACAGAAACAACAGGCATTTTTTTGGGTATAAAGGAAGAAAGTAATTTATCAACATTTAAAGCGTCAACTATTAAACCATCTGTTCCCAGAACAAAATCTGAACTTTCGCGCACGAAGTTATATCTATTTTCGCTGTATAGAGGATATACAAAGGATGTATATCCTTCCTTTTCAAGCTCTCTATCAAGCCCACTTAAAAGCAATTGGTGAAACTCTCCAACCATTTGTGGGAAGATGGTGGTAATGATTTTAGTATGACCACTTGAAAGTCTTCTTGCGTGTGGATTTGGAAGATATCTAAGTTCTTCAATTGTTTTAATTACTTTTTCTCTTGTTTTTGGTTTTACATGTGGGCTATTATTAATAACCCGTGAAACAGTTCCAACACCAACCCCAGCTTTTTTTGCAACATCTTTAATAGTTACACTTCTTCTTTTCATTTAAGCATCCTCCTTAAAAGATTAAAAGTATATAAACTTGATCTAAAACGAATAGTTTCCCTATTCCCCTTGAATGAATATTTTTCGGTTAAATATTTATTGGAATTTCTGTCATATACACATATCCAAACAGTACCAACCGGCTTTTCTTTTGTTCCACCTGTTGGACCGGCAATACCAGAAATTGATACAGAATAATCCGTTGAAAATAGGTTGGAAACTCCTCTTGCCATCTCAATTACACATTCCTCGCTTACAGCTCCAAATTTTTCAAGTGTTTCTTTTTTTACGTTAAGTATCTTTTCTTTTATTTCATTTGAATAAGCTACAATAGAGCCCTTAAAAACACTTGAAACACCTGGAACATCAACAAATCTAGATGACACAAGACCACCTGTGCAAGATTCCGCAAAAGAAACCATTTTTCCTAAGTTCTTAAGTTTTTCATACACTTCTTCTTCAATACTTTTGTTATCTAAAGCATACACATATTGTGAAATTTCTTTGAGTAATTTATTCACAATAAGATCAATTTTATCTTTTAAAGAAGATACCCCTGTAAACCTTAACTCAACCCCTGTTTTATAACTTGCCATGGTTGCAACTGTTATATTTGGATCTGAATAAATAATGTCTTTATACTTTTCAACTAGAACTGCCTCTGGAATACCTATAGTTTTGATTCTTCTAGTGTATAGGGGTTCATCCTTTTCAAGAGTTTTTAGTGCTGATTCAAAAATAGGATAAAGCTCTGCAGGAGGGCCAGGAAGAATTATTATTGTTTTGTTTTCGAAGTTTAGAACCTGTCCAGGTGCAGTTCCAACAGGATTTTCTATAACTTTTGCTCCTTCAATAACGTATCCTTGCTTTTTAACTATTTCAGGGACAGTTTTGTAATAGTTTTTTGCCTTTTTAACGATTTTCTCTCCAATAACAGGGTCGTAAATTAATTTTTTTTCTAAAGCAAGAGAAATTGCTTCTCTTGTAAGGTCGTCATCAGTGGGGCCTAAGCCACCTGTAGTAATAACCAAATCTGCCTTTTGTAATGAATCTTTAAATTCAGAAGATATTAAATTCAAGTCATCTGGAAGAGTTTTTGTCATTATGGTTTTATAACCGTAATCTAGAAGTTTGTTAGCAATGTATTTTGAATTTGTATCCACTATGATTCCTTCAACAATTTCATTTCCAATAGCAAGTATTATAGCTTTTTTCAAGCAAAACACCTCTTTTTCTTCATGAAAAATAAATTTTTGGAAACGTTCCAAATATATAATATCATAAATTATATAAATTCTGTAACCTTATTTAACTTTAAAGCAACACTAATTATAAATTTAGATAGTAGAATTAGCTTGAAAAGGAGGGATTTTAAATGCCTCAGAAATTTATTGTAGTTACTGGTGGAGTTTTAAGTGGAATTGGAAAGGGAATTTTTTCTGCATCCCTTGCTCGTATTTTGAAAGATAGTGGAGTAAATGTAAATGTTTTAAAAATAGACCCATATCTTAATGTTGATGCAGGAACCATGAATCCAAATCAACATGGGGAAGTATTTGTTACAGAAGATGGATATGAAGCAGATCTTGATTTAGGTCACTATGAAAGATTTTTAGGAATTGATGTTTCAAGAAAAAATAACATTACAGCAGGACAGATTTATCTTTCAGTAATCCAACGAGAAAGAGAAGGAAAATATCTGGGATCTACTGTTCAAATTGTTCCACATGTTACATCTGAAATAAAGGAAAGAATAAAATCAATGCCTGGTGATTTACTTGTTATAGAAATTGGTGGTACTGTAGGAGACATTGAAGGTGAAGTTTTCTTAGAAGCTGTTAGAGAACTTGCTTTTGAAGTTGGAAGAGAAAACTTTTTGTTTGCTCATGTTACCTACGTTCCTTATCTTAGAACAACAAACGAATTTAAAACCAAACCAACACAACAATCTGCTCAGCTTTTAAGAAAAATAGGTATTCATCCAGATACCATTGTTGTAAGAACTGAAAGTCCTATAGATGCAAATAGCTTGTATAAAGTTGCACTTTTCAGTGGTGTTCCAAGAAATATGGTGATAAACTTACCGGATTCGGCAAATGTATATGAAGTACCAAATATTTTGCATTCTTTAGGATTACATAAGCTTGTTGCAGAGAAACTTGGTCTTGAAATCAAAGACAATTTTTCTTGGAATTTTCCTAAATCATTTGAACTTTTAAAAATAGCCATAGTTGGAAAATATTTGGGAACAGATGATGCTTATAAAAGTATTATTGAATCTGTATACCTTTCCGGTTCGCAAAAGCCAGAAATTATTGATTCTCAAGAGCTTGAGGAAATGAACGATGAACAGGTTAAATCATATCTAGATCAGTTTGACGCACTGATTATTCCCGGAGGATTTGGAAGGCGTGGTATTGAGGGAAAAATCAAGGCAATAAAATATGCAAGAGAAAATAAAAAACCAATTTTAGGTATTTGTCTTGGTATGCAATTAATGGCAATTGAGTTTGCAAGAAACGTTGGAGGTCTAACAGGTGCAAATTCAACCGAATTTGATGAAAACACACCATATCCAATTGTTAATATGATGGAATCTCAAAAAAAGATTTTAAATCTTGGTGGTACTATGAGACTTGGAGCTCAAAAAACGATAATTGAAAAAGGAACTCTTTTAAGTAAAGTATACAACGGGCAGGAAATTGTATATGAAAGACACAGACATAGATATGAAGTTGATGCAGAGGCTTTTCCACAACTTTTTAAGAAACCAGGTGAAGAAGGATATAAACTTGTGATTTCAGCGCGGTCAGATTTTGTTGAGGCAGTGGAACTAGAAGATCATCCATTTTTCGTTGGCATCCAGTTTCATCCTGAATATAAAACAAAGGTTGGAGAACCTCATCCATTATTTAGAGCACTAGTTAAAGTAGCTGGAGGTAGAGAAATATGATTGATTATCACATACACAGTGAATTTTCCCCTGATTCGAATGCAAAAATAGAAGAAATATTAAAGAAAGCTAGAGAAAGAGGTATAGATAATATAATAATTACCGATCATTTTGAAGTAGTAAAGGGAGATCATGAATTTAAATTTAATGTTGAAGAGTATAGGAGAACAATGGAGAAGTTCTGTTTACCTGTTGGTGTGGAATTTGGTTGGGATGGAGAAAGCCCAATTGATGTAGATTTGAAAAATTTTGATTTTGTCATTTTATCGTGTCATGTGTTTAAAAATCCAATTAATCAGGAAAGTTATAAGGATTATTTAGAAAGGCTTTTGAATATAATTAACAAATTTGATAGTTATCATGTTTTGGGACATCTTGATTTTCCGCGAAGATATTCAAAAAAGTTTGAGCCATTTTCAAAGGATTTGTATCCTATCATAGAAGAAATATTCAAAAAAGTTATCAATGATGGCAAGGGTATTGAAGTAAATACTGATAGTATGTTAAAATATGGAGAGCCGAACCCTTCGTTTGAGATACTGAAATTATACAGAGATCTTGGAGGCGAATTTATAACAATAGGTTCGGATGCTCACAAAGCAGAAGATGTTGGAAGAGGAGTAAAAGAAGCCACAAAGATTTTAAAAGAACTTGGTTTTGATTATATTAGAATTTTAAACGGCGAATGGAATGCGATTAAAATTGGTTGCTAAATAAAATAAAAAGGGAGGAGAAAAGATGGCGATTAGCGCACAACAAGTTAAAGAATTAAGAGATAGAACTGGTGCAGGAATGATGGATTGTAAAAGAGCATTGGAAGAAGCAAATGGAGACATAGACCTTGCTATTGAAATTTTAAGAAAAAAAGGTATTGCAAAAGCAGCAAAGAAAGCGTCAAGAGAAACTGGCGATGGAATTATTGCTTCATATGTTCACTTTAACAAAAAGATAGGTGTTCTTGTTGAATTAAACTGTGAAACAGATTTTGTTGCAAGAACAGAGGAGTTTCAGGAGCTTGGAAACAAAATAGCCATGCACATTGCTGCAATGTCTCCAAGATGGGTTAAAAGAGAAGACGTTCCAGAGGATGTAGTAGAAAAAGAGAAAGAAATTTATAGAGAACAACTAAAAGATTCTGGAAAGCCTGAACATGTAGTTGAAAAGATTATCGAAGGAAAGCTTAACAAATTCTATGAAGAGAATTGTTTATATGAACAAAAATTTGCTTTTGACGAAGAAAAAACAGTTGAAGAATTGATTAAAGAAGCTATTGCAAAAATAGGTGAAAACATTCAAGTTTCAAGATTTATAAAGTATGTAGTTGGTGAATAATAGAGATTAGGATATATAAATAATCCCCCGCATTCGGTATTTGCGGGGGATTTTTCTTTTTATAACTTTATTTTACCTTCATATAGTGGAAATCTTTTACAAAGGTCTAAAACCTGTTTTTGAACTTTTTCAATTATTTCATCTGGTACATTTCCATCTTCATCTCTTACATTTTTAAGTACTTCTACTATTAATTCAGCGATTTCTTCCATTTCTTCTTCTTTCATGCCTCTCGTAGTAAGTGCAGGTGTTCCAAGTCTTATTCCACTAGCAACAAAAGGACTCCTAGTTTCGTTCGGAATTGTATTTTTGTTAACTGTGATATGGCACTTTCCGAGAGCTATTTCAGCAGCTTTTCCAGTTACATTGAGAGGATTTAAATCAACAAGCATTAAATGAGTATCAGTACCACCAGAAACAATCCTAAGACCTCTTTTTTCAAGTTCTTCAGCAAGTTTTTTTGCATTTTTAACAACCTGTTTTTGATATTCTTTAAATTCATCTGTTAAAGCTTCTTTAAAGCAAACAGCTTTTGCAGCAATTACATGCATTAGTGGTCCCCCCTGTATTCCAGGGAAAATGCTCTTATTTATTGCTTTATATATTTCTTTATCATTTGTTAATATAAGGCCTCCTCGAGGGCCTCTTAGTGTTTTGTGTGTTGTGCTTGTGACAATGTGAGCATATTCAGCTGGATTTGGATAAATTCCAGCTGCTACAAGCCCAGCAAAGTGTGCCATATCAACCACAAGATATGCTCCAACTTCATCGGCTATTTCTCTGAATTTTTTAAAATCAATTATTCTTGAGTAGGCACTACCTCCAGCTACAATTATTTTAGGTTTGTGAGAAAGAGCAAGGTCTCTTACCATATCGTAGTTTATTACTTCTGTTTGTGGGTCAACTCCATATTGGACTACATTGTATATTTGTCCTGAAAAATTAACTGACGCACCATGAGTTAGATGTCCTCCGTGACTTAATGACATACCCA
>Ga0190334_1000106_pt1 | contig 40759 bp, 48 predicted proteins | sample 48720478_MG_FD_161270 | JGI IMG/M metagenome (GOLD analysis project Ga0190334, IMG submission 161270) | Hydrothermal vent sediment bacterial communities from Southern Trench, Guaymas Basin, Mexico - 4872-04-7-8_MG | ecosystem: Environmental > Aquatic > Marine > Hydrothermal vents > Sediment ... | reverse complement strand
GTAGCAGGGTAGAGAAGGCTTGCAGGGTTGCTGGTTTCTGGGCCTAGATCCACCCTTGGACGTGCCTGCACACCTTCGCTTTTTCTCTTGACCATAAAATTTTTAAAATTCAATGTTACAAATTTAACATGAAAAAGAAACTTACAAGATCAAAAAAAGACAGGCTTCTTGCTGGTGTTTGTGCAGGGATTGCTAAATATCTTAACACAGACCCTGCTTTGATAAGGTTAATCTGGGTTTTGTTTACATTGCTAACAGGAATATTAACAGGAATAATAGCTTACATAATAGCGGCTATAATTATTCCTGAAGAAAAATAGGAAATTTTTTAAATTTCTTAGATTGTTTAAAACTATGCAAGAACATGAAAAATTAATTAAGAGCTTGCATCCTTTTGAGAGAAAAATACTTCCATTACTAAGAAAATTTTCAACAATAGAAGAACTTGAAGCACATTCTAAGCTTAAGCAAGTTGAAATTGTTAGGGCTTTGCAATGGCTTGAAAATAAAAATCTTGTTAAAATTGAAAAATTCCCTAAGGACATGGTTTTGCTTGACAAGAATGGAATTTTGTATTTAGAAAAAAAGCTTCCTGAAAGAAGGTTGCTTGAAGCTGTTGCTAAAAAACAAATTTCTTTTGACGAAGCCAAAGAAATTCTTGATAAAGATGAGTTTACTATCGCTTTAGGATTGTTAAAAAACAAAGGTCTTATTAAAATTGAAAATGGAAAAATTTCTATAACAGAACAAGGTAAGCAATATCTTGATAAAGAATTTCTTGAGGAGATGTTGCTTAAAAAGCTAAGCCAAGAAGGAAGTTTATTTGTTGATAGCCTGCTTCCAGAGGAACGCTATGCTCTTGAACAATTAAGAAAAAGAAAACAAATAATAAAGGTTGAAAAATTTGTTGAAAGAAGAGCATACCTTAGCGATCTTGGCAAGAAAATTGCTAACCAAGACCTTAAGCTAGATTTAATAGAAAGTTTAACGCCAAGTATAATTAAAAGAGGTTTATGGAAAGAAAAGGAATTTAGGAGGTATGATATAAAGATTAATGTTCCAAAACGTTATGCTGCAAGAGAGCACATAATTCATGAAGTGATAAAATATATTAAAAAAATTTGGCTTGAACTTGGTTTCAAAGAAATGCAAGGAAGCTTAATACAACCAGCATTTTGGAATTTTGATGCCTTATTTGTTCCACAAGACCACCCTGCAAGAGATGCACAAGATACATTTTTTATTCCTGGAAAAGCAAGCTTGCCAAAAGAAATTATTAAGCATGTAGAACAAACTCATGAAAACGGCTGGACAACAAAAAGCAAAGGCTGGAAATATTTCTGGAATCTTGAAGAAGCAAGAAAACTTGTGTTAAGAACGCACACTACTGTGTTAAGTGCAAGAACATTGGCAAGTTTAACAAAAAAGGACTTGCCTGCTAAATTCTTTGCTGTTGGTAAAAACTTCCGAAATGAAACAGTTGATTGGTCTCACTTGTTTGAACTTATTCAAGTTGAAGGCATAGTTGTTGACGAAAATGTAAATCTTAGGCATTTGATTGGTTATTTAAAAGAATTTTTTAGAAAGATGGGCTATGAAAAAATCCGTGTAAGACCTGGTTACTTTCCATATACAGAACCAAGTTGTGAAGTTGATGTCTTTCATCCTGAAAAGAAACAATGGATGGAACTTGGCGGAGCTGGAATTTTCAGGCCAGAAGTTACTAAGCCTTTGCTCGGATTTGAATGCCCTGTGCTAGCATGGGGTTTGGGATTGGAAAGGACAATTATGGAATATTACGGCATTAAAGACATCAGGGATATTTACAAAAATAATCTTTCACAGCTTAATGAATTTAAATCATGGATAAAATACCCAAGTTAAAATGCCAACCATAACAATAAAAAGAAAGGAACTTGACAAGTTACTTGGCAAGAAATATCCAGCAAGTTTTTTAAAAGACAGAATTTCCATGCTTGGCACAGATCTTGAAAAACTTGACAATGAAGAAATTATTGTAGAGGTGTTTCCTAACAGACCAGATATGCTCTCCGCTCAAGGTTTGGCAAGAGCATTAAAAAGCTTTATTAATTTAGAAAAGGGTTTGAAAGAATACAAAGTAAAAGATTCAAAAGAGCATGTATATGTTGAGAGTTCTGTAAGAGATGTAAGGCCTTATACTGCTTGCGCTATTGTAAAAGGCATACATTTTGATGATGAGAAGATTCGTGAAATAATCCAAATCCAAGAAAAGTTGCATGTTACCTATGGTAGAAACAGGCGCAAGGTTGCTATTGGAATTTATCCTTATGAAAAGATCAAGCCACCAATTTATTTTAGGGCTTTGCCTCCAGAAAAAATAAAATTTAAGCCCCTTGAAGCTGACAGAGAAATGACTGCTTTGGAAATTCTACAATATCATCCTACTGGCAGAGAATATGCTCATTTGCTTGAAGGCAAGAAGAAATTTCCAATTTTTGTTGACTCGCAAGGAAAAATACTAAGTATGCCACCAATTATCAACTCTCATGACACAGGAAAGGTTACAGAGCAAACAAGAGATGTTTTTATTGAATGTTCGGGATTTGATTTTGAGGTGCTTAAGAAATGTTTGAATATTATTGTTACATCTTTAGCTGATATGCAAGGTGAAATTTATGCAATGACGTTGCACTATGGCAATAAAACTTACAAAACACCTGATTTAAAACCAGAAAAAATGAAAGTTGACAAGAATTACATTAACAAGATACTTGGTTTGAATCTTAATGAAAAACAATTAAAAGATTGCTTGGAGAGAATGGGTTATGCTTACAAGAACGGCACAGTTTTGATACCTTCTTATAGAACAGATATCTTGCATCAAATCGATCTTGCGGAAGATGTTGCTATAGCTTATGGTTATGAAAATTTCAAGCCTGAATTACCGGAAATTGCTACTATTGCCAGCGATGATGTTATGTATAATTTTGAAAGAAAAATTGCAGAAATCTTAATTGGCTTAGGATTACAAGAAGTAAGTACTTATCATCTTGTTTCAGAAAATACAAATGAGAAAATGAATCTTAACCAGCAATTAGTAAAGCTTGAGAATTCAAAGAGTGAAGAACATTGTTGTTTGCGTTCTTGGTTGGTGCCAAATTTATTAAGCGTGCTTGAAGCAAATAAAACCAATGATTATCCACAAAATATTTTTGAAATAGGAACTGTTTTCAAAAAGGATTTAACAGAAATAAGGCGCTTAGCAGCTGTTACATGCCATAGCAAAGCAAACTTTACAGAGATAAAACAAATTTTTGAGTCCTTATTAAGAAGTCTCGGTTTAAGCTATGAGATTCGTGAAACAGAGCATGGCTCATTTATTCCTGGCAGAGTTGGAAGAATTTCTGTTAAAGGCAAAGATGTTGCTTATATTGGCGAAATTCATCCTGCTGTGCTGGAAAACTATTCATTAGAAATGCCTGTTGCAGCTTTCGAGCTTAATCTAACAGAAATTTTTAAGTTATTGAAACAATAGACTACTAAGACAATAACTCTATTAGATATTCTTTATATTCTTTGTTTTCTTCAAAGTAATTTTCTAGTTGAGATTTAACTGTTTCAATATAACTTGTAGGAAAATTTTCATAATTAGGGATAATTTTCTTTAGGTTTTTAAAAATTTCAGGAAAATTGTTTTTTAAAAGTATTGGTTTTGTAGCGGCTCTAACAGTTCTGTATATGGCTAAATAAGGAGCTGCCTTTTCGATAAAAGAGCGATCTTCTTTTTCAAGCACCTGTTCTTTAATATAATACTTGACTAATTCTTCAATGTCATTTTGTGCAATTTTGTTTTTTATGTTTGGATAATAAAGCAAGTCTAAGATGTCGAAAAGAAGAGGACCATACGAGATGCCACTTAAATCTATAAAAATATATTTTTTATCTTCTTCGCGTTGAATTATATGCTGTGGGTGAAGTGCATTATGAATTATGCCACTTAGTCTATTTTCTACCTCAGAAAAATATTTTAGTATGTCATTTTCAAACAGCTCTTTTATCTTTCTTTTCTTTTCTTGGGAAAGCTCTTGTTGATGGAGGTAATTATAAATTGTACAGATGTACTTAGCAAATTTATCTGCATACCCTTTTTGCTTTTCTAATTGGCATTTATAGATAAATTCCCCATCATTCTTTTTCCAATCTATATGAAGTTTAATAAGATTGTTAGTTATTTCCTCTAAAATGTTTTTAATTGATTTTTTATTTTGTACAATTGTTTCTAAAGTTTTTCCTTTGATATACTCGATTATTATAATTGTTGACGCTTTGCCATTTTCTGATATTCTTCCATAAAATTTTGGTGTTGCACAATCCCTAATCTGTGAAAGTTCTAATGCACCACCTTCAACACCGATCCAATCTAATCTTTTAGTATCTTTTTCATAATTAACTGGTTTATTAAGCTCTTTTGGGGTTTTGATTACTATTTCTCCTTTTTTTGTAGAATTCGCATGGTATAGGTTTGCTTTTACACTTACATTTGGAAGTTTCTTAATAGAGCTTATACTTCCAAGTTCATCACCTAATTTTTGGTTAATTAAGATCTTCAAGTTTTTTTCAGGCGTATTTTCTTTTTTTGCCATTTTCAAGCTTTGTCTATTACAACTCTAGCAATATTTCTAACAAAACTTTCCATACCCTTTAACTTTTCTGCAAGTGCGCTGGCATATTTATTATTCGATTTCTCAACAAATTTATCGCAGTCTTTAATAATTTTATTTTTATAAGATGCAACTTTATGGGCCAGGGTTTTATTTTTTGTATAATACGCCTTCATAACATCAAAATAATTCTTTTCAATTTCATTTAATAAGAACATTATTTCTTTTTTGTCTTGCTCCTTAAATTTACCTTTCTTGAAGAACCTGGCTATTCTTCTGCATTCGTCTGCAATATTTTCAAAATTTACTACAAGTTTCCAATAGTCAAGTAACTCTGAGTTGTTACAACCAACTTCCCTAACAACAGATGGCTCTTTTAAGGCAGACTTTATTACCCTTTGAAGCAGAAATCTCATTTTATTCACATTGGTGTCCATCTTTGACAATTCCTCAAGATTGTCTTTTTGTAGGCACTCTTTTGAGGTTTTTATCATTACTCTTAGTATGAGATCTATTCTCCTTATTATTTCAGGAAAAGAAACATCTTTGATTTTCAAGAAGTCTTTTGCTACAATTTTATTTGGAGTTTGTTCTATTATCTCAAGAGCCACCAAATTATTTAGAAGATTCTCAATAGCGCTTCTATAAGGCTTGATGTTACCAACAATTTTAATGATCTTGTAATCTTCTAGATATGCAGAAATAATTTCTCTACATACCTCATCTAAATCTTTTGGCTTTTCAATTTTTATTGTCTTTTCCTTTTTTACCCTTTTTTCTTCAAAATCTGGAGTAATTATTAACTCGTTATTAGAATTTTCAGCTAGATAAATAACATCGCCTTTCGAGAGTTTATTTTTACTTATCCAACTTCTGGGCAAAGATATTATATAACTCCCATTTCCAAATTTAATTAATTTTCTAGGTTCCATTTCCCCCTTTGAGATAGAATTTTCCGTTCGATTGGTATTTATATAACTTTCTATTTTTCTAATAAAATTTATATAATTTATATTCATTTTTTTGAGTTTATATAACTTATAAACCTTATATTTTTGATATAAATTAATTTTAAAAATACAAGCTAGCGAAAAATAATAAAATGGAAGACGAACTAATACCATTGCCAGAAAAGAAGCTTAGAAAAAAGGCAAAACAAGAAGCTTTTGAAGAGTTAATGGACGATGAAATAACAAGCGAGGAATATGGATTTTTAGCAGGTTATTATGGTGAGGACGAAGAAGCAGAAGAAGAGGAATATTGAAAAGTTTAAAAATGTATTTGCTTGGTTATTTCTATGAATTTAGAAAAAGCTATTAAGCAAGCAATTTTTGTAATAAAAAGAGAAAGAGCAAGAAATGTACTAATTCAGCTTCCTGATGGCTTAAAACCAAAGGCCAATGAAATTGTTAATGCAATTGAAAAAGAAACTGATGCAAGGTGCTTTTTATGGCTTGGTTCTTGCTTTGGTGCTTGTGACTTGCCTTTACATGCAAGCATAATACAGAATTTTGATTTAATCTTGCATTTTGGTCATAGCTTAACAACCAAACCAAAAAAACAAAAACGTTAATTATAAAAACACAATTGGAATTTATTAAAATATGAAGTGTAGATTAATTGTTTTGATTATCTTGGTAGCGATTTTGGTTTTGCCTATTTTGCAAGCTGTTCCTCCATGGAAGCGCCAACCTGTAGAAACTGAGAAAGAAATTGTTGTTATCAATAATACTGCTTTTCCAGAGAAAGGAACAGATTGGGAAATGATTAGTGCTTTTATTGCTATTGCTGTTGCTTTGGCAGGCATAGTGGGATGGATACTCACAAGAAAAAGAAAAACAGTAACCTCTAAATATCTCAAAGAAATAAACCAGACTTTTGAGACTAATAAAAGAAATCTGACAGAGTGCGAATCAAAATTATTGGAGTTAAAAAACAAAATAGAAGAGGATTTCTCAAAAGGAAAGCTTACAGAACAAAGTTTTGATATTCTTGATAGGAGGCTTGACAAGTATCTTGGTGAGGTAAGGAAGGGAATTGTCCATAAGATTGCATTAAGTAGTGAAGCAAAAAAAGTTATCGACAAGGCATTAGCTGATGGTAAAATCTCTGATGAAGAATATAAAGAATTGTCAAAATTGGATTTGAAGGAGCTTAGCAAAGAAGCAAGGGAGAAGCTGTTTAAGCTAATAAGAAAGTGGAAAGAGAAGCGAAAATGAAAAACAAAAATTTTATAAATTTGTACTTTTTAAGTTAACTAATGGAAATAACAATAAACATAAAAAAGACGCATTTTATAATTCTTTGTGTGTTAATTTGTATGCTTGGTGTTGGAATTTTTGCATATCAAAGCGGAGGACCGCCAGATAAATTTGGCCATAGTATTGAAGAAATAGAAGGTTTAGAAGATCGTCTAAACCAGGTTATACCTTCTGGTTTTTGCATTTTTTCATCGACAGCGACAAGTTGCCCCCAAGGATGGGAAATGAAATGGGTATTTAATGGAAGAACCATAAGAGGCGTAACAGATGCTAATGCGGTGGGAAAAACAGGTGGTAATGAAGGTCATAGTCACAGTATTTGGATAGGCGATAGGCACTGTTCTGGTGGAAGTAAATCTGCAGTAAAATCTGGCACGTGGTGGACAGATTGGCGGTCTAATTGGCCTCCTTACGTGAATGTGATTATCTGTTGCAAGAAATAATTCGAAAAATTTATAAGCCATTAAAATTTCATTAATTTATGCAGATAGTTATAAACATTAAACGTTGGCATATAATTCTTATATGCTCCATTCTTGTTCTAGGTTTTAGTGGTATTTATTTGGCACTAGCTCAAAATCAACCTGTTGTTGGACATAGCATTTCAGAAATTTTTGGCGGAATTTTTGGCCAGCCAATAAAGCTTGCTTCTGGTAGCTATCTTGCTGTTCAAGGTAGTGGTGATGAGCAAGTTTATATTGGTGGCGATGCTGTTGCTAATGATATCCAACTTGGAAGTTTCAACCCCAATATCCAAAAAGTAGCTCTTTGGAATGCTGGGAGTGGAAATTTTATGGATTTATATGTTAGGGATGTAAATGTTGGGGGAAAATTGTATATTGGTGGTCGCGAATTTGGTTCTGTTATTAAAGTTTGGAAATATACTGGAAACCATGGAGGGAGGGGAAGTTGTCCACCCAAGAATGCCTTAATTGTTCAGGGCACACGACCTACTTGTAGTTATACCAATCCAATAACTCTAAAAGAGGAAACTGATAGTTCTTTTGAATTTGTAGGAGATTTATTGGTTGGAAATGTTGTACAGTTCCCTTATGGGGCAGCGCCAGTATATTAAAATAGTATAGAGATGAGAGCAATCTGGAAAGGTTCGTTAAGCATAGGACTTGTAAATATTCCTGTAGCAATTTATACAGCTTCTGAACCAAAGGCTTTGGAGTTTAATTTACTTTGTGGAAAATGCAAGACACCTTTGCAATATAAGCGTTATTGTCCTAATTGTAAAAAAGAGGTTGCTTGGCAAGATGTTATTAGGGGCTTGAAACTTGGAAGAGGAATTTATTATGTTTTTGAAAAAGGCGAGCTTGAAAAGCTAAAACCAGAAAAATCAGATGTCATAGAAATTTTATTTTTTACAGATGCAGAATTAGAACCAGTGTATTTTAACAAGAATTATTATCTAGTCCCAACACAAGAAAGAGAAAAAGCATACTTTTTAATGAAACAAGCTTTAGAAGCCCTAAACATAAAAGCTGTAGTAAGGTTGATTTTTAAAGAAAAAGAATACATTGGAATTGTTCAGCCATATAAAGATGGTATGTTATTAACAACGCTTAATTATGCTTATGAAATTAGGGATATTAACAAAATAGAGATTCTTAAATCTAAAGCAAGAGTTAGCGAAAAAGAACTTGCTTTAGCAAAAGAATTGATAAAGAAATTTTACAAGAAAACGATACCCATTAAAGAATTCAAAGACACATTTGCGGAAAAACTTAAAGAATTAATCAAGAAAAAGATGAAAGGTGAAAAAGTTGTGGTTGAAAAGATAAAGAAAGTTGTTCCAGAAAAGAATCTTATGCAAGCCTTAGAAGCAACAATTAAAGAAGTTAAGGTAAAGAAATGAATATCTTTATTACTGGTTTGCCTGGTTGTGGAAAATCCACATTGATCAAGGAAATAATTTCTTATTTTAACAAGAAAAAAATCTGTGGATTTTTAACACCAGAAATAAGGACTGATCATGAAAGGAAAGGATTTCTTATTACAAGTTTGGACAGAAAGCAAAAGGAATTTATGGCTCATGCTGATAAATCTATTTTTAGCAGAAATTCTGAACTTAAAAAATTTGGAAAGTATTGGATAAATGTAAGCGCTATTGATAAGTTTTGTGAGAGAATTTTGAATGATATTAAAAATTGCAATGTAATTGTGATAGACGAAATTGGTAAAATGGAATTTTTTAGCGAGAAATTCAAGGAGATGCTTAGCAAAATAATGGCCTCAAAAATTACTTTAATAGCTACTCTTCATAGAGCTTATGTAAAGGATTTTAAAAGTAGAGGAAAAATTTTTGTTCTTACTAAAGAGAATTTTACCAAGATTAAAAGAGAAATTTTGTCGCTTCTCTCCTGATTTTATGAAACATTTCCATAAATAGCAAAACTTTTATTTTCACGATCTATTAAAAGCCTATGCTTTATAAACCAATGCTCTGTAAACTTGGAACTAAAAAAGATTTAAGGCTTAAGGGTTTTATTTTTGAGCCAAAACTTGATGGCACAAGGTTGCTTCTCTACAAGAAAAATAATAAATTTAAAGGTATAAACAGAAGAGGCAATAGTATTCTGTACAGATATCCAGAATTAATTGAAGCATTTAAGAAAGGCATCAAAGCAAGAAGTTGTGTGCTTGATGGAGAACTTGTTATTTATAATGAAAAAGGCTTACCAGATTTTCATTTATTGCAGCAAAGAGAGCATTTAACAAACAAGCTTTTAATCGAACTCAGAAGCCAAGAAATGCCTGCTTGTTATGTTGTTTTTGATATTCTTGAGCTTAATGGCAAAAAACTTCTTGATTTACCATTAAGCAAAAGAAAAAAGATTCTTAAGCAAGTAATAAAAGAAAATCAAAATTTACAATTTTGCTTTTATACAACTAATGGCAAAACTCTTTGGCAAGAAGTTGTTAAACTTGGCTTGGAAGGTGTTGTTGCTAAAAAGCTAAGTTCACCATACCTGCAAGAAAGAAGTCCCTACTGGAAAAAGATTAAAAATTTAAAAACTATTGATTGTGTTATTGTGGGATTTTCTTCAGAGAGACGCGAGTTAAGTGCACTGTGTATTGCTTGCTATCATGAAGGAAAGCTATTTTATATTGGCAGAGTAAATGCTGCTTTACCAGAAAAAGAGTATTATGAACTTTACAAGGGACTAAAAAAGCTTATCCAAAATAAAATTCCAGTAGTTAACCCTCCAAGCGATTGGGAAAAACACAACATTAAGTGGCTAAGGCCAAAAATTGTTTGCGAAGTGCGTTATTTAGAATTTACTAAACATAAAGAGCTCAGATTTCCTGTTTTGTTAAGGATCAGAGAAGATAAACTGCCAAGAGATTGTATTTTAGAGGAGCAAATAGAAAATGCAAAACTATAATTTATTTGGTTTTGTAAATCAAAAACGCGAAAAGAGTAGTGCCTTGCTTTAACTAAGAAGGCTTCTAGAAATCTCTTGAAGACTTGAAGGATTGCATCTTATGGGTCTTAGGATGGAAAGTTTTATTAAAAAGAAGGCATAAAAAAACTAAGATGAAAGAAATCTCAGCAGGGATAATTTTATTCAGAAGAACACCAAAAATAAAGTATCTGCTTCTTTACAGAAAAGCTCACGAAGTAAATGGTGTAAAGTATAGCGAGGCTTGGGTTTTTCCAAGAGGAAACATAGAAGCAAATGAAACAGAACTCGAAGCAGCTTTACGTGAACTCAAAGAAGAAACAGGTATCGCAGAAGCGACAATAATTCCTGGGTTTAAAGAGAAGATCTCATGGTACTATAGGAAAGCTGGTAAAAACATTTACAAAGAGGTAGTTTATTTTCTTGGCGAGACAAAACAAGAAAAGGTTAAGCTTTCTTACGAGCATGATGGCTATGCTTGGTTAAGCTACGAAGAAGCACTTGCTAAGTTAAAATTCAAAAATGTAAAAGATGTGCTTAAAAAAGCCAATGATTATTTCGAAAAATTTATAAGCCATTAAAATTTCATTAATTTATGCAGATAGTTATAAACATTAAACGTTGGCATATAATTCTTATATGCTCCATTCTTGTTCTAGGTTTTAGTGGTATTTATTTGGCACTAGCTCAAAATCAACCTGTTGTTGGACATAGCATTTCAGAAATTTTTGGCGGAATTTACGGTCAACCAATAAAGCTTGCTTCTGGTCACTATATTGGTGTTCAAGGTAGGGGTGGAGAGCAAGTTTATATTAGTGGAGATGCTGTTTCTGATGATGTTCAACTTGGAAGTTTTAATTCAAGTATACAGAGAGTAACTCTTTGGAATTCAGGCTATCACGGGAGAATGGATTTATATGTTAGAAAAGTTGGATTTCCTCAAGGAATGATAGGGGAAAACGCTTGGCCTACAGGTCATTATTGTATTCTCAGAGCGAGGGGAACGTGTCCTCCTGGCTTTAGTGGGGGGAGTGTGTGTATAGACTCCGAAGACGATGACAACCTGGATTACACTGGGGGAAATATAGGGGATGTTAAAAGTGGAAAATGTGGGAGCTCTTCTAAGTTATTTTATCTTTGCTGTAAGTAAACTTCTAGAGCAAAAAATATTTAAATTATTTTAACTTTACAGTGGTTATGAAAGTCCATGCTATTGTAAATCCAAATTCTAATAAATTCAGAAAAGGAAAAATAAAAATCTCTGATCTTGAAGTGTTGTTGAAAAGAAAATACGATTATAAAATATTCATAACTGAAAATCCAAGAGATTCTTTAAAGAAAAGCTTGGATAAATCGCTTAACCAAGAGCCAAATATCTTAGTCATAGCAGGCGGCGATGGAACTTTGCATTATGCTGTTTCGAATCTGATTTCAATGGAAGCAAAAATACCTTATCTAGCATTACTCCCAGCTGGAACTGTTAACGCATTTGCAAGGGGTTTTGGAATTAAAGAGGGTATAGAAGGTTTAAAAACAAATCTTGAAAAATTAATGGTAGACAGTGCAGAAACACTTTGCATAGCAATTGATGATAAAATTTTGTATGGTTTTATTTCAGCTGGTGGTGCTATTGCTAAGTTTTTAAAGTATTACTATGAGCCATCAACAGGAGAAACAAGTGTTAGAAAAGCGGTTTCCTTGATTTTGAAAACTTTAGCATCTGCTGCTCTTGAAGGAAATTTTGCTAAAGAGGTAATTTCGAAAGAAAAAGCAGATATAATATTGGATAATAAACATTATAGTGATAAACTTCTTGCCTTTGTGGCAAGTTCAATAAACCCCAACATAATAGGCTTGAAGCCTTTTAACGCATTAGGAGATCTTAAAAGCGAGGAAATTTATTGCATTGCTGCCAAGGACATGGATCTTAAAGAAATCATAAGCAGCTTGATTAGAGGAGTACTTGGATTGGAAATTAAAGCCAAAAAGCTGTTTTTTGGTAAGGTTAATTATTATTCTTCTTACTACCAAGAAAGCTCGAAAATAACTATTGACGGTGAGCTCTATGATGTTAAAAATTATATATTTGTAAATAGAGGTCTGAGTTTGAATTTTATAGAATTTTGATGGGCAAAAGATAGATTTTTATAGTTTTATTTGCTTTCCATAAGATGCTTTACTATCTTGGTACATCTGGTTGGAGCTATGATCATTGGGTTGGTGAGTTTTATCCTGAAGATTTGCCAAGAGATAAATGGCTCGAGTTTTTTACTAAGCACTTTAACACAGCTGAGGTTAACATGACGTTCTATAGATTTCCATTTGAGAACCTTCTCAAGGGTTGGTATAATAAAACACCTAGTGGGTTTAAATTTTCTTTAAAAGCAAATAGACAAATCACACATGAAAAGAAATTCAAAAATGTTTCACAGCTCTTAAAAAAATTTTATAAACTTGCTGATATCTTACAAGAAAAACTTGGTTGCATACTTTTCCAAACACCACCTTCCTTTAAGCTTGAAAAAGATTACAGCACATTTAAAAGATTTCTTGAGGTTTTGTATGCAAAGTATTCCTCATACAGAAATGTTATAGAATTTAGGCATCCTTCATGGTATTGCGAAAAAACTTTTGAATTGTTAAAGCAGCACAACATTGGCTTTTGTATTGTTTCTGCTCCAAAACTGCCTGAGATTGTAAAGGTAACTGCAAGGCATGCTTATTTCAGATTTCATGGTGCTAAAAAGTGGTATAGTTATGACTACTCTGCAAAAGAACTCAAAGAATGGGCAAATAAAATAAGAAAAATAAAAGCCAAGGAATGTTTTATTTATTTTAATAACGACTTTAATGCATATGCTGTTAAAAATTGCAAGCAACTTAAAAAATTGCTAAAACAAAAATAGATAAAATGAATTTGAAAAATAAATCAGAGATGCTAGAGAAACTTGCTAAGCAAATAAGAAAATGCAGAAAATGCAAGCTTTGGAAAACAAGAAATAACGCTGTTCCTGGTGAAGGCCCGAGTAATGCTAAAATATTTTTTATTGGCCAAGCACCTGGAAAGCAAGAGGACCTGCAAGGAAAACCATTTGTTGGAAGAGCTGGAAAATTTTTAAACATGCTTCTTGAGAAAAACAACATTAAGCGTAGTGATGTTTTTATAACTTCTGTGCTTAAGTGTTTTCCTCCAAAAAATAGACTGCCCAAAAAAGATGAAATTAAAGCTTGCTTGCCATACCTAATAAAGCAATTAGAAATCATAAATCCAAGAGTTGTTGTCTTACTTGGAAATGTTGCTATTAAGACTTTAAAAAATCATGAAATCTTGAAAGGAAAAAAGGTTATTTGCACTTATCATCCTGCAGCTGGAATGAGATTTCCAAAAATCAAAAAGAAGATGTTTGATGATTTTAAAAGAATTTAAGTTTTCCAAATTCTTCTTTTGATAAAGATAAACACATAAATGCTAGTAAAATTTTATCCCTTATGTCTTGTGTTTTTGTGTTTAACAATGTTTCTGCAAGCTCAAATACCTCTTTATCGTCAAGAAGGTTTAGTAATATGGCTGTTAATGCATTAGAGTATACACGTGTTTGCTTTTCTGATTCTATGTCTCTATATAACACAGAATCTGTTTTAAATTCTTTAAGTTTATCATATACATAATATGGCTTTTCGTTTTCTATTGCATAATGGAGCATTGCAATTCCAGCGATGTCAAAAAGGTATTCCTTGAGATTTTTATTACGGTTAAAAACATTTTTTATTTCATAGTAAATTTCCCTTGCTTTGTTTTCGTGGCCAAGAGCGAGAGCTGGGAATCCCATAGATATACTGCCAGGTATTGAAATGCTTTGGGAAGAAGGTTTATGTTTATAAAGTAAACCATCTTGGTAATTCGAATTTAATTTTCTATACAAAGATAAAGCTCTCTTGCCTTCGTTTTGTGAAAGGTATATTAGACACATAAAAGCATTTTCTGTAATCCAGGGTTCTTCTGAATAATCTTTATTTGGGATTACAAATTCATCTCTATAAGAAACATCTTCTATAAGCTTTTGGGCGAGGGTTTTTAATTTTTTGATTTTCATCTTGTTGGTAAGGAATTGTGGTATTAAAAGTTTTCTACCAAAAATTAAATAAATAAAAATTTTCTCAAATAAATATGCTTAATTTAGAAATAGCAAAGATCTTCTATGAGATGGCTGATATTCTTGAATTGCAAGAAGTAGCTTGGAAGCCTAGAGCTTATAGGGTTGCTGCAAGGGCTTTAGAAGCATTAACAAGAGATGTAAAAGATATTTACAAAAAAGAAGGTATCACTGGCTTAGAAAAAATTCCTGGTATTGGCGAGAGGCTTGCAAAGAAAATTGTAGAATATATAGAAACAGGAAAAATCAAGGAGTATGAAGAATTAAAAAAGCAACTTCCTCCTGGTTTGGAGCAATTAATGAAAGTTACTGGTCTAGGGCCAAAAAGGATTAAAAAGCTCTATGAAAAATTAAAAATAAAAAGCATAGGGGATTTAAGACAAGCTATTAAACAACACAAACTTGAAAGATTGTTTGGATTTGGAGAGAAAATAGAGAAAAATATTCTTGATGCCTTACAACTCTTGCAAGAAAGTAAAAAGCGCTTCTTGCTTGGTGAAGCATATCCTATTGCAATGAGCATTGTTGATCAACTAAAAAAGCTTAAAGAGGTTAAACGTATAGAGGTTGCTGGCTCGTTAAGGAGAATGAAAGAAACTGTTGGTGATATTGATATTTTAGTAACAGCAACAAAAAATTTGCCAGTTATACAAACTTTTGTAAAATTATCAGAAGTTAAAAAGGTTTATGCTAAAGGTGAGACAAGAGCAAGTGTTTTGTTAAGGAATAATATACAATGCGATTTAAGGGTTGTTAAAGATGAAGAATATGGTTCAGCATTGCAGTATTTTACAGGCAGCAAAGAACATAGCATCGAACTCAGAAAGATTGCTATCAAGAAGGGTTATAAGTTAAGTGAATATGGATTGTTTAATGTTAAAACTGGAAAGCGCGTAGCTGGAAGAACAGAGGAAGAAATTTACAAGAAGCTAGGATTTCCTTGGATACCTCCTGAGTTAAGAGAAAATAGAGGCGAGCTAACACAAAAGATTCCAAAGCTTGTTGGTTATGATGCAATAAAAGGCGATTTGCATATGCATACAAAATGGAGTGATGGTAAAAATAGCATAGAAGAGATGGCTTTGGCTGCAAAAAAATTTGGTTATGAGTACATAGCGATAACAGATCATAGCAAAACAAGGGCTGTTGCTCATGGTTTGGACGAAGCAATGGTAGAAAAGCAAATTAAAGAAATAAAGAAAATTAGCAAAAAAATAAAAGGCATAAAGATTTTAACAGGAATAGAAGTCGATATTAAACAAAATGGAGATCTTGATCTAAGTGACAGCTGTTTGAAAAAGCTAGACATTGTTATAGCTGCTATACATTCTGCTTTTAAACTTGATGAAAAAAGAATGACCGAGCGCGTACTTAATGCTCTTAGCAACGAAAATGTTAATATCCTTGGCCATCCTACAGGAAGGATTATTAACAAAAGACCTCCATATAAATTAAACCTTGATAAGATCTTTAAATTTGCTGCTGAGCATAATGTTATAATGGAAATCGATGCTCAACCAGATAGATTGGACTTAAGCGATGTTAACACAAGAAAAGCTATTCTTGCTGGCTGCAAAATTGAAATAGGAACAGATTCCCATAACAACGAAAGCTTTCATTATATGCGCTATGGTGTTGCTCAAGCAAGACGAGGATGGGCTAGAGCAAAAGATATAATTAACACATTACCTTATGAAAAATTGTTAAGGGTGTTAAAAAGAAAATGAATTTGGTATAAGAATTTCTATGCATTCTTTTATCACTTTTGGGTATTGCTTTTCAAACTTAAGATTTTTAAAAATTATTTTTCCAAATTTCTTTTGGTTCATCTTCCATTTTAGAACTAGCCTGTAATCTCTTCCTTCACAAATTTTTCTACCTTTTTGATATCGATATTGCTGAGAGAATTAGGTTTTGGATTATTTTCTTTTTTAGAAGCCTTTTCAAGCAGAGTCTTTACAACCTCCTTATGTTCTTCTTTTATTTCTTTCATAGAATTTTAAAACCTTTTTTCTATAAAAATTTTTCTAAATTTTTAGCTATTCACTAATAAATTTATAAGTAGAGTATGCTGCTATCGCGCCTTCTGCAACAGCTGTTACAATTTGATCAAATTTATTGCTGCCGTTTGTAACGTCTCCAGCTGCAAAGAGCCCAGCAATATTTGTGGACATATCTTCTTTAACGACTATTCTGTTAGTATTATCAACTTCTATGCCTAGAGATTTTGCTAAATCAGAATTTGGTTCGTGGCCCAGTTCCAAGAACAAGCCATCAAGCTTTATTTCCTTTTCTTGGCCGTCGTGATCAAGTACTATGCCACTAAGCACTTCATTGCCAAGTAGCTTTTTAACTATTGCTTTAGTAATAACTTCTATGTTTTCTCTAGTTTGTAATTTTTCAACAAGTTTTGGAAACGCCCTAATTTTTTCTTTTCTGTAGATCAGGTAAACTTTAGAGGCAAAATTGCTTAACAACAAAGCAGCACCAACCGCTGAGTTAGATCCGCCTATAACACCAACAATTTTTTTCTTGTATAAAGCTGCATCACAAGTTGCACAATAACTTATTCCTTTGCCAACATATTTTTCTTCATTTTCTATGCCAAGTTTTCTTTTCTTTCCGCCCAAGGCATAAATAACACATTTTGCTTTATATTCGTTGTTTGCAGTTTTAACAATAAATCCATCTTGTTCTTTTTTAAGCTCGATAATTTCTTCTCTAACAATCTCAATACCAAGTTTTTTTGCATGCTCTTCAAATTTTTGCATAAGCTCAAAACCCCTTGTAGGATAAATTCCGGGATAGTTTTCTATTTCTCCTGCTACTCCAGCTAAACCATAATCCTTGCCTATTATAACAAATTTCATGGCATATCTACTTGCATAAATAGCAGCAGAAATTCCTGCAGGTCCAGAGCCAAGTATTATCAAATCAAGCATTTAAAAGGCAAAAAGTTAAAATTTAAATATTTAACGAATATGTGAAATTTATGCTAGAGGAAATTCAAAACTTTTGAAAGAATATTATTTGGCGAGGGAAAAGTCTAAATTCAGAAAGGAAATTCTAAATTGGTGAGAATTTACAATGCCAAAGGTGAAAACAACTTTTCAATAGGGTGTGTATTTAATAGAAAATTATAAAAATAAAAAAAGAAAGTTTTTTCTATGCAACCGAGGCATTACAAACATTATGTAGACCTTTCTTACAAACCTAGCAAGCAGGACTTGATTTGTAAGTTTCATCTAAGAACGAGACAAGATTTAAAGGAAGCTGCTGGTGCTATTGCAGCGGAAAGTTCTATTGGCACATGGACAGAAACAACAACTGTTAAGCCATACATGCTTAAGTATGCAGCAGCTGTTTACAAAATTAAAAAACTTTCAAAAGAAACAGCAATAATAGAAATCGCTTATCCTCTTGATCTTTGGGAGCTGGGAAATATGCCTGGATTGCTTTCAGGAATTGCTGGAAATATCTTTGGCATGAAAGAAATTGAATGCTTGAAGTTAATAGATGTAATTTTTCCTCTTAAATTTGCAAAAAGTTTTCCAGGGCCAAAGTATGGAATTTCTGGAATTAGGAAATTGCTAAAGGTTAAAGATAGACCTTTACTGGGCACGATAATTAAACCAAAAATTGGTTTAAACTCAAAAGATCATGCTAAAATTGCTTACAAGGCTTGGATTGGTGGGTGTGATATTGTTAAAGACGATGAAAATCTTGTAAATCAGAATTTTAACAAATTTGAATCCAGGCTTAGAGAAACACTAAAATTAAAAGAGAAAGCGGAAAAAGAAACTGGTGAAAAGAAAATTTACATGATTAATGTTACAACAGAAACTAACGAAATGCTTAGGCGTGCAAGGCTTGTTGAAGATTATGGTAATGAATACTTAATGGTTGATATAATAGTAACAGGTTGGGCTGCTTTACAAACTTTGAGAAACCAAGATTTTAATTTAGTGATGCATGCCCATAGAGCAGGACATGCTGCTTTAGATAGAAAAGATCATGGTGTAGCTATGAATGTAATTGCAAAACTAGCAAGACTTGTTGGTTTAGATCAGTTGCATGTAGGTACAGTGGTAGGGAAGATGTTTGAGCAAAAAGAAGATGTCAAGGCAAATATTAAAGCTTTAACAGAGAAATTTTACAATATTAAACCAACTTTGCCTGTAAGTTCAGGTGGCTTGCATCCAGGACATGTGCCAGCATTGTATAAGATATTTGGCAAAGATGTTGTTATTCAAATGGGTGGTGGCATCCATGGACATCCTTTAGGCACAGAAGCAGGCGCAAGAGCAGCAAGACAGGCAGTAGAAGCTATTATTAAAGGAATTAGCTTGAAAGAGTATGCCAAAACACATAAAGAGCTAGCAAAAGCTTTAGAGCATTGGAAGTAAGCTAGCTAAATAATTTTTCTGCTTTTTTTCTTGCTGCTGGCAATTTTCTTTGATGCTCTTTTAAGAATTTTGTAATGAAATCTTTACAAAGTTGCTTGCATTCTCCGCAAAGGATATTTCCTTCTTTGCAACGCTGATAAATTTCTGAAACAAATTTGCTATTTGGATAATGGAATTTAAATATTTCATATATCTTACAAATATCTGGATTTGCACCTTTTCTTCTTTGCTCTTCTGCTGTTGCTCTTCCTCCAGTAAAGGCATTTGCTATTTTTTTAGCAGCTGCTGTTGGTGTATCACTTAAGAAGATTGCTGTTTCTGGTTGCGAGGAACTCATTTTTGTTCCCTCTCTCAAGCCAGATTGATGTAAGAAATAAATAAAGCTCGGCAGTTCCAAGTTGGATTTTCTTGCAAGATCTCTAGTAATTCTTGCATGCGGATCTTGATCAAGACCTATGCCTGTAAGAGAAGGCATTTTGCCATAGTATTCTTTAAGTTGCCCATGTAGAATATCAGCATATTGCAAAAGATTTGCTGCTATTTTGCCTAAATCAAGGAGCTTGCCATAAGTTGCTTCAAACATAGCTTTTGTAATCTTCTTGGACATTTCAAAAGCAAATGTATAATAGCGTGGCTCTTTCTTGCTTTGCAAATACAAAAATTTTCTTGGCAAACCTAAAGCAATAATGTGTGCAGCATTTTCAAGAGCATATTTCTGGGCTTCTGCTAAGCTTGAAATTTTTGGCCTGGAAACGAAAGCGTCTATGTCGCAAATAGCAAACATATTCTTGCTTGTTGGAAATTTGCTAAAAAACTTAAAAAGCTCTATATCAACTTTATGTCCTAAATGCAACTTTCCCGATGTTGCTATGCCAGTAAGCTGAATGAATGGCTTTTTTTGCTTAATTGCTTGATAAATTTTTTCAAAATCCCTATGGGCAATTATAATATTCCTTTCAAAAAAATAGTGGTCAAGCTTAAGATCTGAGGTAAATTTTTTAAGCCCAAATTCTTCAAATGCAGATTCATAGTTTTTAATTATTTTCTCAGCCCAAGGATCGAATGTAATTTTTGCCATTTTATTTCATTATCAATCTTCTTTTTGTGACTTTGCAAGCTATTATGGTTAGTATCGCAAGTGTTATTGCATATGAAGCTATAATTACAAGCTGGAAGTATATATCTTTTACGCTATAACCAAATAGTAGGATTTTCCTTAACACAGATTCAAGTAAAACAAATGGATTAAAATACATTATTTTTGCAAAAGTTTTTGGTAGCGCTTCTAATGGCAAGATAACATTTGAGAAAAACAAGAAAATGCTTGCTATGCTTACAGAAGCAAGATTTGCTGTTTCGCTGCTGTTAAACAAATAGCCTATTATCATTCCTATAAACAAGAAAACAGAACTTCCAAGGACAAGTATGCCTAAAGAAATTCCTATCTGAGCAAGCATGTCTTTAAAAAACAGTGCGGAAGCAACAGCAACGATAACAATTATTTCAATAAAAGTAAATACCAAACTTGAAAAAAAGTTTCCAAAAATATGCAAGCTATCTGAAGTGGGTGTTATGAAGTTTCTAAAATAGGCAAATGTTGTTTTCTCGTTAATTATTAACATAGAAGCTATTAAAATGCTTATTAACATTACAACAATCACAAGCATAGCAGGGAACAAATAGTTAAGATGTGCAGCTTTTGTTATAATAGGCTGAATCTTAAGCTTGATTGGGCTTGCTATTTGTTCTGCTTCTTTGACTTCTAGAGCTGAAAAATCTGCTGTAATCTCATTGACGGTAGTAATTATAGATTCTAAAGCATTTTTGTTTTCTTGTGAAAGCGTTTTTGAAGTTGAAATTAAATTTATGCTTTCTGAAATTTTTGATTTTGCAGTATCAATCTTGTCTTGGATGTCTTCTATTTTTGATTTTAATGAACTTAATGAAACATTTTCTTGTTCCTCAACAGAAGATATTTCAGAAGTTAGATTTCCATAGTCTAGATCTATAGAAGAAAGCTTTGAGTTAAGGGAGTTTAAATTTGAAATAAGCGTTTCTGTGTTTGATTTTGTTGCGCTTAATGAAGATTTTTTCCCTGTTAGTTTTATGTTTGCTGTTGTAATCTTCTGCAGCAAATCAGAAGCAAGTTCTTTGCTTATTTCTTCTTCTTTGATTTGTAGTTGCTCTGAAAATGTTTCTATAATATAATAAACAAGATTTACTCTGCTATAATCAACATAGAATGTTATGTTTTCTTTGGATGTAATTTGCAAATTTCCAGGAATGATAGCACAAACATGGTATTCAGCTTTTTTTACACCTTCTATACAGCTTTCATTAGTTTCTGTTTCAAAAACATTAAACTTTTCTTGCAGTTGGGCAATTAACGCATTGGTCAGTTCTGATTTTTCAGGTGTATAATAAGCTAGTCTTAATTCATATGCAGCAGAGCTACTAAAACCAAATCCAACAAGAAATATCAGCAACAAAGGGCCAAGGATTATGACTAATGCGGATGTCTTATTTCTTATTAGCAACTTGAAATTTTTCTTTATTATCTGGAATATTCTAAACATATCTTTCACCCCTTATCAAGGATTCAAAGACAATGTTAAGAGGAATATTCTCTAGACTTACAATTTCTAATTTTTCCTTGAGAGCCTTTGCGGTTTTTAATGCTATGTTCAACAATTGTTCACCTTTTTCTGTATACAAAAGAGCAGCATTTCCTTCATAGTCAATATCCTCTATAGTTGCACCTTTTTTAAGCATGGCTTTGATAAATTGTTGATAATTTCTAGATTTTATTTTCAATCTTAAAATCTGTTTTTTCCCATAACTTTTAATCAATTCTTCTGGTGTGCCTACTTGTAAAATCTTTCCTTTGTGTAAAACAGCAATTACATCACATAAGTCCTCTAGATCTTGCAAGAGATGTGAAGTTATAATTATTGTCACACCACTTTTATTAATCCTTCTTATTAAAGCAAGAATTTCTTTTCTTAATATTGGATCTAGATCTTCTGTTGGTTCGTCAAGAATTAATACAGTTGGCTTATGAACCAAGGCACAAGCTATTTCTAATCTGCGTTGCATTCCTGTTGAGAGATTGCCTGCAAGAACGTCACGAGCATCGTCAAGCTCAACTAGCTCAAGCAAGCTATTAATCCTTTTTTTAAGCTCTTTCTTTTCTATTCCATACAATTTTCCAAAATACCATAAATTTTCTTCTACTGTTAACTTACTATAGAAAGCACCAGTCTGTGTTGCAAAGCCAAATCTTCTTTCTATTCCAGGCATGTCATGCATAACTTCTAAGCTTTGAAAAAGTACTTTTCCAGATGTTGGTTTATAATAGCCAATAATCGTGTTTAGCAATGTTGTTTTGCCAGAACCATTTTCTCCTATAATTCCAAAAATTTTACCATAAGGAATTTCTAAGTTTATGTTATTGAGAACAGTCTTTTTACCAAATTTTTTTGTGAGATTTTTAATCTCTATAAAAGCAGACATCGCATCACCTCTTTAATTTTTAAAAATTTTCTATTTATAAATATTACTTAAAAACTCTGACGTAACAATTTATTTTTGTAAATTTATTTTGTAACTATTTCTACAACGTCAAGATGTTTAAGCTTATGGTCCTTGCCAACTATTTTTCCTGTTCTTATGTCTATTGCTTTAATAAAGTTTTTTCCAATGTCTGAATGAATAGCATAAGCTAAATCCAAAGCCATTGATTCTGGGGGCATTAAAAAACAATCAGGCAAGATATTTCCTTCTTTGTCTTGTAGCTTTGCATTAGGAACAGGAAAAACAGCAATATATTTTAGAATTTCAAAAACAGCTGTGTTTAATACTTGTTGAATACCTGTATTGCTGTATCTTTCAAGAACATTGTTTTTTATAAACTCTAGAGCCTTTTTTTGTTCTTCTGTTAAGGCAGAGTTATTTTTTATTTCAAAATTCTTTTCTCCTGGAATATAGTTAATGAGATCATGTCTTGCAGCTTCTTTTAATGCAAGCTCTGATTCAGCAGAACAAGGAATTATTACATAATCAGGAAATTTTTCTTTCATACGTTTAATCTTTTCATAGGCTTCTGGAACGTCTGCCTTGTTGGCTGCAATTATTATTGGTTTGGAAATTTTTCTCATTTCCTTGCAGAATAGTGCAACTTCGTTATCATTCCAACCTTCAACATCTTCTGGGAGATTTAGTTTTTTAATGGCAGCTTTAATATGGGTTTCATTAATTTTTAAACCAGAAAACTTTTCAGCAAGGAGCTTAATAATATTTTGCTTTTCAACTTTTGCTTTCCTAACCAATAAATTCCAATCCTTTTTTAGCAGTCCAAGTATCCATAAGTCAAGTTCCTCTTCAAGAAATGTTATATCTTTACAAGGATCATAGCTAAAATCACTTACTGGCTCGCCATTTTCATTAGTGCCGCCAGAAGCATCAACAACATGAATTAAACAATCCGCTTGTCTTAGATCATCAAGAAACGCATTCCCAAGGCCTTTGCCAGCATGAGCCCCTGGAACAAGTCCAGCAACATCGAGCATATCAACAGGAACAAACCTGTTAGCATTTAAACAATAACCAAACTTGGGCTTGCATTTCACATTAAAATCTTTTTCTGAGCAAGGGATCTTTACAAATCCAATACCATGATTTGGTTTAATTGTTGTGAAGGGATGCGGAGCTATTGCAACCTCAGCAAGAGTACAAGCTTTAAAGAATGTGCTTTTTCCAGAGCTTGGTTTTCCAACAATACCTATTAGCATTTTAAATTTTCCTAAAGTAATCTAACTTTGCAGCTTTTGCTATAGCTGAAGCAAGATTTCTTGCTGCCTTTCCTTTGTTTGTTGCTTTTTGTATTAATTCATGGGCAAAGATAACACCATGCTTTGGAGCTTTTGTTCCTTTTGTAAGATGCCTAAACAATGCTTTTTCCGCTCCGAGAATCTGGATTGTTGATGATGGCAATTCCGCAAGATGCTTCAGGCTTCCTGCTAGCGCTATTAGCCTTGCTCCAATTAAGCAACCAGCAACTTTTAATAAGTTGGGGCATATATCTTTCATTAGTGATTCAAGATATTGTTGTTGTTTTTCTTCTAGTTTTTTAAGTTCTTGAATAACAGCATAAATATCGAGCATTGCTTGTAAATCTTTTTTGCTAAGATCCATGCCAATTGGCTCCTGTTTTAGTTTTTTAAACTCCTTAAGAAATTTTTCGTGATCCGAAATCTTTGCTGTTAGCGGAGCATAATAGCCATAGCGCTCTCTCAAATTATTTACAAGTCTTGTTCTTGTGTTAATGATTATATCAATAGTATGTATTGTTTGTATAACCAGAATATCTTTGGTGTAGGCTTTTTTTAAGTCTTTAGCTGTTAGTTTAAAGTTTTCTTCCCTAAGTTCAGCAATTTCTTTAAGCATACCTTAAAACATTGATTTTAGAATATAAATGTTTCTAAATAAGAATTTTACTTTCGATAGATTTAAAAATGCTAAAATCCTCTTGCTACAAGATTGAATAGAAAAATGAAAATTGGCTATAAGGTTGGCGATGCAATGACCACAAAGCCGTCCGTGGTTTCGCCAGATACTTCTGTAGAGGAAGCAGCAAAAATAATGGCCAAAGAAGGGATAGGTTCGTTAGTTGTTTGCCAAAATGGAGAACTTGTAGGTATAATCACAGAAAAGGATTTTGTTGAAAGGGTTGTTGCAAAAGGTTTAAATGTAGGAGATTTGAAAGTTAAAGATATCATGACAAAAAAGGTTTATACAGCTTCTCCCGATGATGATCTTATAGATGCGATTCGTTTGATGGCAAGGATGAATGTCAAAAGATTACCAGTTGTTAACGAAGGTAAATTTGTTGGTTTTGTAACCGCAAAGGATATACTTGCGATACAACCAGATTTATTGGAACTGCTAACACAAAGGTTCAAGCTTAGGGAACTTGAAAGAAAACCTGCGATGCTAGAAGGCCAATGCAGTAAATGCGGAAACTTTACATTAGTAAGGAGAAAAGACAACGAATTGATTTGCTATGATTGTTTAGAAAAGATTAAGAGGGGCGCACAATAACAAAAAATTTATTAATTGAGGCTCTTTTTAAAAAACATGTCTGAAATATACTATGTTGTTGATAAACTTGCTGTAGAAAAGGAAGGTGTTTTTGATTTGCAAGCATTGTATAATATTATAGCAGATAAACTTGAAAGTTTGGGCTATGATCTTACTCAACGGGAAGTTCAAAGAAAAGCTGGAAAGCTTACTATTTCTTGGAAGTGTACTAAGGAAATTGATGATTATGTTCAGTTTATAATTAAAGTTAAGGTTGAATCTGAAACAAATCCTGTTGAAATTGGAAGCAAGAAACTTGAAGAAGGCGATATTGCTGTGAAGTTTAGAGCACAGATTGAAAAAGACTATGAAGACAGATGGGCTGGTCCAATCAAAAGATTTTTTCGTGATTTGTATGATGCTTTTCTAGCGGCTGATAGGTTTAAAAAGCTTGAAAATCAGCTTAAACACGAAACTTATGAAATCGCAGAAGTTGTTGAGAAGTTCTTGGCTGTTAAGAAGCCAAAAAGGAAATCCACAAAACCAAAAGATTTATAAATCCATTTTGAGCCACCAACTATGGCCCGCATCGAGAATTACCCAATGGAGCTCATGCTAAATGCTAGCAATGAGCTTGGGTGTTAGTTGCGGGCTACAATAGCATGTTCATCGCCCATCAAAAGCCACTAGAGCAAGATCATGTTCATTATTCATCTTGTTCTAGCCGGCTATATGTATAAAAAGTTTATAATAGGAGGTAATTAAAATGGGAAAGATAAGTCCTGTATCTGCAAAATATATAGTCTATGCAAAAATTCATATAGACGGCGTTGTAGATAAGCCAGATGTAATTGGAGCTATATTCGGTCAGACAGAAGGTTTACTTGGAAGCGATTTAGAGCTTAGAGAGCTGCAACGTTCAGGGAGGATAGGAAGAATAGACGTTAACTTAACAACAATCTCTGGAAAAACAGAAGGAGAAATAATCATACCTTCAAGTTTGGATAAAGCAGAAACAGCAATAGTTGGTGCTGCTTTGGAAACTATCCAAAAAATTGGTCCCTGTGATTCTAAAATTAGGATTGAAAGAATAGAAGATGTTAGAGTTGCAAAGAGAAATTATGTTATCGAAAGAGCTAAAGAATTGCTTAAGGAATTCAAAGAACATATTTTACCAGATTCTCATGAGTTAACAGAAAAAGTAGCAGAGTCAGTAAGAATGATGGACCTTGTTGAATATGGCAAAGAAAGATTGCCTGCTGGACCAGCTATTGACGATTCAGAAGATATTATAGTTGTTGAAGGAAGGGCAGATGTGCTTAATTTGCTAAGGCATGATATAAAAAATGTTATTGGCCTTAATGGAACAGGAGTGCCTCAAACAATAGTAGAGCTTTCTAAGAAGAAAACTGTTACTGTTTTTGTTGATGGCGATAGAGGTGGAGATTTAATTGTTAAAGAACTTGCTAGTGTTGCTGATATCGATTTTGTGGCTAAAGCACCTTCTGGTAAGGAAGTTGAAGAACTTTCCAAAAAGGAAATCCACAAAGCTCTTAGAGGTAGAGTTGCTTTAGAGCAATTGCAGCCAGAATTAAAAATAAAACAAGAGAGTAAAGAAATTCCAGAGACAAAAACACAAGAAAGGAAAGAAACAAAAAAAATTACAAAGCAAATAAAACCAACACGAGATTATACTGCTCAAAACCAACGCTTTAAAGAATTACTGGACGATTTGTTAGGAAGTAAAGGAGCTTACATAGTAGATAAGGAATTTAATGTACTTGGCAAAGTACCAATAAGGGAACTTGCAAAAACACTAAGAAATCTTGAAAAAAACGAAGCTTATGCTGTTGTTTTGGACGGCATAATTACTAAAGATATAGTAAATGCTGCCCAAAGAGCTGGAGTAAAAGTTTTAGTAGGCAACAGATCAAATGTGCAGAGAGCAAGAATTAGCATAGTAACAAAAGCCAAGTTGCAAAAAGTTTTTAAATAAAAATTTTCTTTTTATTTTTATGAAAAAGAATAAAAGGCTTATTTTCTTGTATTTTGCAGTGTTGCTTTTTATTTTACTTGCTATATTTTCTTATTTCTTGCTAACATATCCAAAAGCATGCAATTATGATGAAAAGTGCTTCCAAGAAAATTTTGTGAACTGCAAAAGAGCAAGGGTTTACAAGGTTTCAGATGGAAATTTGTACGAGTTTATTATTGTTGGCAAGAAACAAAACAAATGTGGTGTGGTAGTAAAAGCAATAGATATCCCAAATCCTGAATTGAAGGAAAAACTTGAAAATAAAAAAATGACATGCTTGCTTGATACAAGTTACACAATTAATGAAATTCCAGAGATGCTTGATTATTGTACTGGGCCATTGAAAGAAGCTTTACTTGAAATAATGCTTAAAAGGTTCTATGAAATTTTCATTTCTAATTTACAAAACATAACCCAAGAATTGGAGAAGTCCATTTAATGAAGAACTTTCAGCTTTCATTTAAATTTTCTTAGAGTTTTTGAATAAAAAGATTTATAAATTTCTTTTAAGCTTCTCAAGTTATGCTCCCGTAGTCTAGTCCGGCCAAGGATTCCGCCCTTTCGTTGCTTGGCAAAAGAAAGGCGGAGACCCGGGTTCAAATCCCGGCGGGAGCATTTTAGGTTTTTTAAGGTTAACTTTATAGGTTAAATTTAAATATATAAACCCCTTTCTAAAAATATGATTAAACTTGGTCCTGCTGGTACTTCTGGATTGGGGATTGTTAAAGGCTTACAAAAAGCAAGAGATCTTAACTTACAGGCTTTGGAAGTTGAGTTTACTTATGGAATAAATATGAACAATCAAACAGCAAAAGAAGCAGGAAAGCTTGCAAATGATTTAGGAATTAGCTTAAGCATACATGCGCCTTATTATATTAATTTAAATTCGTCTGATAAAAGAAAGATCGAACAAAGCAAGAAAAGGATCTTGCAGTCTTGTGAAAGAGCAAGTTACCTAAAAGCAAGATATGTTGTTTTCCATCCTGGTTATTATGGTAAGAAAACACCAGAAGAAACATACAAAATAATAAAAGAAAACATTCTTGATCTGCAAGAAAAAATCTCTGCTAATGCTTGGAATGTTTATCTTGCTCCAGAAACCACAGGCAAGGTAAATGTCTTTGGAAATCTTGACGAAATTCTTAAACTTGTTAAAGAAACAAAATGTAAGTTTTGTTTGGATTTTGCACATCTCTTAGCAAGGTCTAATGGAAAACTTAGCTATGAAGAAATGTGTAAAAAGGTAGCAAAATTTAAAGAATTACATACACATTTTTCTGGAATTATTTGGACAGCAAAAGGTGAAAAAGAGCACAAAATTACACCACCTGCAGAAATAGAAAAACTTGCAAGGGCCTTGAAGAAGTATAGAATAAAAAATATAACAATAATTAATGAAAGCCCAGATCCTTATGGAGATTGTGTTAAAACCCAAAAGATATTTGCGAAGCTGAAGTTGATGTAAAAAGGAAAAATTTAAATATTGTTTTTTAATATATATTTTATGGTATACAAATTTAAATCTGGGAATTATGAAGGTAAAACTTTTGAACAAGTTGCTTTTATGGATTATCCCCTTTTAGTGTGGTTCTATAGAGAACGTGGTGGATTTCTTAAAAGAGAAGATAAAAAAAGGTTAGAAGAAGTATTATACCTTTTAAACAATTTTGAATCACCGTTAAAATGCGTGCATTGTAAAGAAAATAATATCAAATATTTAAGTATAGCTTTTGGACATGATGGATATTCTTATCAGATGTCGGCTGATATACATTATGCTTATTGTAGTGAAGAATGTTGGAAAGAAGATACTATCTTAGCTTTAGAAGGTGGAGCGAAGTTATGGCCTGTAAAGTACAATACAATCCTTGAGTTTCCACCCTTTCCAAAATGGATAAGAAAATATCTTCAAAAGATTTTAAATCAGTGCATTGGGTTTGACAAAAGAAATACAGAAAAAAACGCAAGGGAATTTTTTGAAAATCTGAAAAAAAGACTTAAAAATCCCTATCAGCGGAATTTATTTGATAGGGTGTAAATTTTTTTGAGAATACAAATCATTTAAAAATGTTCTGCTTTTTAGAGAAGCGATAAACTTCTTTTCCGTAAAAATTAAGTACAACTGTGTTTTCTTTGTATCTTTTGAAATGTCTGACTATATCCTCTAAAGAAGCTTTACAAATAAAAACACATTCTGCATATGTTCTTTCTTGCTTATAGGCTTGTCTCGCATAGATATTTCCTTTTTTAAATCCAAGATAGTCTGTTACTTCTATTATCTTTGTTCCCATTAACAAACCTTCAAGCTCCTCTTTAGAAAGTTTTTTAGAGAGCTCTTTAAAAAGACCATTACTTATGGGGATATAAAATTCCATGAGGATTTTTGAAAATAGCAACCTTTTTTAAAATTTTATTACCACTAAATTTAATAAAGAAAACTTTGGATAGATTTTTAAATCAAACTGTTTGCAGAATTTTGGGCCCGTAGTTTAACGGTAGAACACTGCCTTCGCGAGGCAGGAATCCGGGTTCAACTCCCGGCGGGTCCATTTTAGAAAAATTTTTATTTCTAAAAGTTGCACCAATCTTATGTTTAGAAAATTTATTAAGCGTGATTTTAGAGAAATTGTTGGTTTTGGTTCTGTGGCTTTGGTTTTTAGTTTGTTTGCTGGTTTGTTGCTTGCTGTTTTTGTTGATAAGATTTTTATCATTCCAGGAATTTTAATATTGTTGCCAGGATTTTTGGAGATGAGAGGAAATATTAGCGGTTCTTTAAGCTCAAGGTTAACAGCGGCTTTGTTTTTAAAGATAATCAAACCCAAAATAAAAAACACTAAAATTTTGAGGGACAATATTATTGCTAGTTTCATTTTGGCATTGGCTTTAGGAACAACCCTTGGCTTGCTAGCTGTGGCTTTTGAGTTTGTAATCTTTAAGGTGCTATATTGGGAACTCTTAATTATTTCATTAGGCGCTGCCTTAATTTCAACAATCTTGCAAATACCTTTAACAGTAAGTTTAACATTTTATTTTTTCAAAAAAGGTCACGATCCCAGTAATGTCATGGGTCCTGTTATAACATCAATAGGTGATGTAACAAGTTTGTTTGCGATCCTTATAATGATTTTGCTTGTTTAAAATGAAACTCTCAAGAATAAAAAAGAAGAAAATAGAATTAAAGCTAGGAGAATTTTCTTATTTAAAAGAATATGGTCCTAAGCATCATATTATTAAAAAAATACTTTATGAGAGTTTTAGGGTTATGATAGTTGCTTCTTTATTTAGTTCCCTTGGTGGACTTGGTATGGAGTTTGTAAAGAAAAATTTAATTTCTCTTTTGCCTTTAATAATTTTACTTCCTTCTTTGAATGATGCTATAGGAAATTTTGGTACAATAATGGCTTCAAGATTTTCTACTTTGGCTTATGAAGCTAAAAGAAAAGATTTCTTGAAAAGGCATCTTAGATATTTGCTTAAAGAGATAATTCCTGCTGCTTTGGTAATTGCTTTCTTTGCGAGTAGTTGTGCGATTGCTTTAGCGTCACTAAAAGGATTTAGTGCTTTGCCAGTAATTTATGTTAAAATTATAGCAATTGCTGTACTTGATATGCTTGTAATTGTTGGTTTACTTTTTTTAATTACAGTAAAGGCTGGTTTGCATTATTGTACGGCAGGAAAAGATCCAAGTAACTATTTAATACCTTTAACAACATCTATTGCTGATCTTGGAAACATGTTGTTGCTTAGTTTGCTGATTATTTTATTCTTTTGATTAGGGGCTGATATCAGCTAAAGCTTGAAGAACTAAAGGAATAGCTTCTTCTGTCCTTATTGTTTTGGTCTCTTGATCTTTAAACAAATTTATTATAATATCATACCATTCCTTTTTGCCGAGTTGTAACAATCCACGATGATGACCACCAAAAAGAACCATCCAATTTTTTCTTAATTGTGTTTTAATTATATTTTTGAGTTCAAAAACAAATTTTCCTTGTCTAGATGTGGCGATTACAAAAAGTGGTTTAAAATTAGCCTTAGAAAATTCAATAACTTCTTTGAGCCCATTATTAAAATACCTTACCCAAAAACCTAAATAATACTTCCTTCCAAGCTCTAGTGGAGAACAAAGTTTATAGTTCTTGAGAACTACAAGTTGTGGAAGATTTAAAGAATAACCTTTTGATTTAAGCTCTTCCTTATTTATCTTCGACTTTAAAAGTTTACCACCTCTAAAAAATATCAATTCCAAATTTTTATTAACTACACCCCAATTAAAGTGTCCTGTTGGTCTTTTTTCGAGATGCGATTTTATTTGAAGGGGGTGGAGAAGTCCAAATTCTCTGTATTCCGACTTGTATGGTGTAGCATATTTTTTAAGGTATGGTGGAGTTATACAATGTTTTAAGACTTTAGTTATATACTTCCCAAGTCCGTGTGAGTTAAATCTCGGGTCTGGATCGTAATAGATAAACACATGAGTTACTTTAAATATAGCTAAGTATCTTGCCAATTTTCCTATTAAATATGTCCTTAACTTTCTGTTTTCGATGCACGTAAACGTAGAAGGCAAAGCAACAATTAATTTTTCCATGTGAGTTGTTTGTTTTTGTTGTAAATAAGTCTTTCTTTTTCAAAAAATTTATATAATAGAAAATATCTAATTCTAGACACAAGAAGAGCGTTTTTTATTAGCGCTTTTTCTTGTTAAGGAGGTTAGAGATGCATTTCCAAAGAAAGATGTATAAAATAATTTGCTCCGAATGTGGCAAGGAAGGAGAGGTTCCTTTCAAGCCGAAAGAGGGCAGACCAGTGTATTGCAAGGAGTGTTTTAAAAAGAAGAGAGGTTACTAAAAGAGAAGATTTTTAAATTTCTTTTTTTCTTTTTTTCTATGCCAGAAATCTTGCAAATCGATGGTTCTGTGTTAGAAGGTGGTGGCCAGCTAACAAGAATGATTTTGAGTTTTGCTGCTTTAACTAAAACGCCTGTTAGAATTTATAACATCAGAAAAAATCGTCCACAACCCGGATTAAAAGCCCAGCATCTACATGCTTTAAAAGTCCTAAAAAGGATATGCGATGCAAAAACTTCTGAGTTTAGCATAGGAACAACTGAAGTTGCATTCTGGCCAAGAATGTTGAAAGGTCAGAATTTTTATGTTGATATAGGAACAGCAGGTGCTATAAGTTTACTTCTGCAAAACATAATTCTTCCAGCAATGTTTGCTAAAGGAAAAACAAGCTTGACAATTCAAGGAGGAACAGATACATTTTTTGCTCCAACTGTTGATTGGATGAAGCATGTTTTTTTGCCTGTAATCAAAAAATATTGCAATACTCTTGAAATCGTTGTTGAGAGACGCGGCTACTATCCAAAAGGTGGTGGTTTAGTAAAGATAGAAATTGTTCCTAAATATAGCATAGAAAGCTTTAATGATTTTCTCAAGAAATTCAGGAAAGAGAACTTGCCAATTGTGATGGACTCGCAAGGGAAATTTAACGAAGTATTCTGTATTTCACATGCTTCTGAAAGTTTGAAAGAAAAGCAAGTGGCTGAACGACAAGCAAAATCTGCTTCAAAAGTAATAAAAGAAAATCTAAACTTGGATGTAAATGTGAAAATAGAGTATAGCAAAACATTATGCCCAGGATCAGGAATTTTGTTGTATTGTTATAATTCTGGTTCTATTCTTGGCAGCGATAATCTTGGCAAACCAGGCAAACCTGCTGAAGAAGTGGGCAAAGAATGTGCGGAAAAATTGCTTTATGAGATAAATTCAAATGCAGCTGTTGATAAGCATCTTGCTGATAACCTTATTGCGTTTATGGCTTTGCTACCAGGAAGCAAAATAAAAACCAGTGAGATAACTATGCATACAAAAACCTGTATTTGGCTTATAGAAAAATTTATGGATACAAAATTTAATGTCTCTGCTAACTTTGTTGAGAGCTTTGTATGAAAAATCTTATAAATCAATTGATTTTCCTTTTCCACCATGATTTGCTTAGGTATAGAATCAACAGCTCACACATTTGGAGCGGCTGTAGTTTCTGCTAAAGGTGAGATCTTTTCCGATGTTCGTGATATGTACAGCACAGAAACTGGCGGTATTGTGCCAATAGAAGCAGCAAGGCACCATGAAGCTGTTTGCTTAGGTGTTATTAAAGAAGCAATAAGGCAATCAAAGCAAAGAAAAATAGACCTTGTTGCTTATTCTAGGGGCCCAGGATTGCCTCCTTGCTTGAGAGTTGGCTTGAAAGCGGCAAAGGAAATTGCTACTGAACTTGGAACAGAAATTCTTGGTGTAAATCATTGTGTTGCACATTTAAGTTCTGGATTGTTATTTACAGAAGCCAAAGATCCTGTTTATTTGTTTTGTTCAGGAGCTAATACACAAGTAATAGCCTTGGAAGGCAAGAGATTCAGGATTTTTGGCGAAACACTTGATATTGGCATAGGAAATGCTTTAGATAAATTTGGTAGGGCTATTGGCTTGGGATTTCCTTCTGGGCCTATAATAGAAGAGCTTGCTAAAAATGGCAAATATATTGAATTTCCCTATACTGTCAAAGGCATGGATTTGGCTTTTTCTGGAATTGTTACGTATGCTGTTAATAAATTTAAACAAGGTTTTAGCAAGGAAGATTTGTGTTATTCAATCCAGGAAACATTTTTTAGCATGCTTGCTGAAGTAGCAGAAAGAGCTATGGCACATCTAAACAAAAAAGAACTTGTTTTAATTGGTGGGGTTGCCGCTAACAAAAGACTTTGTGAAATGCTTGATATAATGTGCAAGCAAAGAAATGCAAAATTTTATGCTGTGCCATTAAAATATGCTGGTGACAACGCTGTTATGATAGCTTGGCAAGGTTTGTTGGAGTATCAAGCAGGTGCAAGAGAAACAATAGAGAAAGCCGATATTAGACCTTATGAAAGAACAGATAGTATAGAAGTTAATTGGATTTAAGTTTTAATCTTTTATTTTTATAGCTAGACATTCTTCTAGCGAAGTACAATCAGATTGTGGCTTAGGTTTATTGGATATTAAAACATATAATTCATTATTAATTTCCAAAATTGGATGTGGTGTTTCGTAACCAACAATTTTAGCTTTTTCTTTTGCATTTGTAAGAAACTCGATAATTTTTTCTTTCTCGAAAAATTCTTTTTGCCAATATGTTGCGCAGCTTTCTGTTACAATTCTTTGGAGATCTTCGATTTTATATTGCCTGCATACATGGAAGTAATTTTCAAATAAGGCACAATATTCATTTTTGTCTTTAATAATATCTTTTAGAACAAACTTAGCTGCTTCTTCAAATTCATTTGGATTTGCTAGCATAATAGATTTTCTAAATGGGATATACCAAATTTTTATTTGCATTGTTTCTGGCCATCCTGTTTTTGAATATATCTCTTGAGGTATTGTTATCTTTTTAGAGAGCTTTTTGAGATATCTGCTGTTAGCATAGACTTCTTGTTTGAACGTTTTTATATTTCCAAGCATAGCTTCAAGTTGGCTTAGATGAGCATCAAGCTCTGTTTCTGGTAAAACTCTTATCATTTCTAGAAAATCTTTTCTTTGAAGATATGCGGGATGCCAATAACGTTCTAAACAAATTACCCAATTATCATCAATTTTTAAAAGTTCCTTGTATCTTGATGGAAGAGAAAATCTTCTTTTTTTAATTTTTATTATTCTGGCACCACGCATTTTTTAATAATTCACAACAATAAAATTTATTCGTATAAATTTATATAATTTTCTACCGAAATCTTTTTAAATTTGAATTCAGAAAAAGGCAAAACCTCTTGGGGGGTTATAATGGAAGAAGAACTAAAATTTTGGCTTCAGGGAGACTTTGACGACGACGAAGACGAATTTGACTTTGGCCCTGATGAGGGGGGCGACGACGAAGAGGGCGACTCAGACGAGGATGAGTTTGAATAAATTTTTTATTTTTATTTCTTAATTTCAAAAGTTGATGCGGCATTTACAAAATCATAAGCTGCTTTTACATGAAAACCTAAAACATCTGTATCAAGATAGTTATTTTGTTTTGAAAGTTTTTGTTTGGCCCTTACAAAAAACTTCTCAATAAGTTCGTTGATCTCTTCTTTTGTTGTAAACTTTATATTTGTTTGGAGTTCTTTTTCAAGTCCTTGATAAACAATAACCACTGGCTTGTCAAGTCCTTTGTAGTAAATCTCTTTAACCTTCTTATCCTTAAGCAGAGGGTCTATTTTGCCATAACCGATGATGTCTCTGACAATGTAATAGCGTATTTTTTCAAAAAGCTCTTGGTTGTAAGGGAGTTTAAATTTCTTTGCAAATTTTTTTATTATTTTTTCCATAAATTTCATGTCCATTACAAGTTCTGGTTTTTTTGTGAGTTTTCTTTTTAGCTTGTTTTTCAGTGTAAAGAGCATCTTTTCTTCTTGCTCTGAGAGCTTAGGTTCTAGAAGTTCATAACTTTCTTCTGTAACTCTTGCAAGTGCGAGCTCTTTTCCTGTTGAGCTTTTTATGATAACTTCTTTTTTAAACTCTGGCTTAGGAATTTCTTCTGGCGGAGCTACGGGAAGTTCTTTTGGTTTTTCCTGTGGTTTTTCTTCAGTAGGTTTTTGGATTTCTTTTGGTTTAACTTCGGCTTCTGTTTTAGGAACTTCAACTTTTGCTTCCCCTTTAACTTCTGGCTTAATCTCTTTTGCCCCTAGTTTTGCGGGTTTTTCTTCTGGCTTAGGAATTTTTGGCTTTGGAACCGGTTTTTTGGGTTTAGCTTTGGCTAATTTTTCTTTGTAAACTTCAAGTAATGCAAGAACAAATTTCCTTAACACAACAGCGTTAAAATCTTTCTTTTCTGGTTTTCGGGTTGCTATTTTTACTATTTCTTTGAGCTTTTCCTTTTCAAGTACTGTATCGTCGTAAATAAATTCTGGTTCTTCTTTTGGCATTGTTTAATATTCTGTAACGGGCTTAGGCGGAGTGCCAGAAGTTCCTATTTTGCCTCTAACATACTCTTCAAGCAACAACAATCCTCTTGCAATGTTTTTGTTTTGCTCAAGTAATCTTTCAAGTTTCATGGCTAAAGCAGCAATTTCTTCTTCTGTTGTTTTTGTTTCAGAAACACGTTTTGCAGCCTCCTCAAAGACATTTAACAACTTGGAAACATTTTTATTAAGTTCTGCGATTTCGTCAGTAAGCTTGGAAACTTTGCTTAGTAGATCCACTGTTTTGGATTGTAATGCAACACTTGTTTGGATAAGTTGCTTACTTATATCTTGAGAAGTTGTGGTTTTCTTAGCTGGCATAAAATTTTCAAAAAAGATATAATTTAAAAATGTTTTCTTTTAAAAGCTTTAACTGTTTGGTGGTACTTTTTTATTCATATCCACCATAGCTACCCATGCCTGGTTGTGGCATCTTTTCCTCTTTCTTGCCAGAAGATGCTATTACATCGTCAATCCTTAAAATCATGTTTGTAACTTCTGAAGCCGATTTTATTGCTTGTGTTTTAATTTTCAGAGGCTCTATAACACCAAGCTGCCAAGCATCAACGATCTTGCCAGAAAACACATCAATGCCTGCCCACTTGTAGCCTTCATCATGAGCAGCTTTCAAGCCAGTAAGCATGTCAATAGGATCCAAACCAGCATTTTCAGCAAGAGTTCTTGGGATAATTTCTAAAGCGTCTGCAAATGCTAGCACAGCGAGTTGTTCTCTGCCTGAAAGGGAATTTGCAAATTGTCTTAGTTGTTTAGCAAGTTCTATTTCTGTTGCACCAGCACCACCAACAACTTTACCAAGCTTTATGGCTGCTGCGATATCACCAAGAGCATCTTTTACAGCTCTTTCGACTTCATCAACAACATGTTGCGTGCCTCCGCGAACAAGAATTGTAACTGCTTTTGGATTCTGGCATTCTTTTACATAAGTCATTTCCTCTTCGCCAACCTTAATGGCCTCTACAATACCAGCGCTACCAAGATCCTCTGGGTTGAGGTCGTCAAGGTTTGAAACAATTTTTCCACCAGTGGCTTTAGCAAGTTTTTCCATGTCAGATTTTTTAACGCGCCTTACAGCATAGATTCCATTTCTTGAAAGGAAGTGTTGAGCCATGTCGTCAATACCTTTTTGACAAATAACAACATTTGCACCAGTAGATGCTATTTTTTCAACCATATCCTTAAGGATATTCTCCTCTTGCTCAAGGAATGCTTGTAATTGTTCTGGTGATGTAATTGAGATTTTTGTGTCTGTTTCTGGAGATTTTATTTCTAAAGCACAATCGAGTAAAGCAATTTTAGCATTTTTGATAACTCTTGGCATTCCAGCATGAACACGCTCTTTGTCAAGAATTATACCATTAACAAGTTCCGAATCTTCTATGCCGGCACCAGATTTTTTTTCAATTTTTATATTGTCAAGATCAACATATACGCTGCCGTTTTCAAAATCTGCTATTTTTTGAATTGCTTGTACAGCAAGCTCGGCAAGTTTTTCTTTAGAAGCTTCAGCACCTTTTCCAGTCATAGCGGTTATAGCAATTTTCTTTAGCACATCTATGTTGTCAATAGAGATATTCTCTGCTATGCTTTCAAGAATTTCTTGGGATTTTTCTTCAGCAATTCTATAACCTTTAGCAATCACAGTAGGATGTACTTCTTTGTCGAGCAAATCTTCGGCGTTTTTAAGCAACTCACCAGCAATAACAACAGCTGTTGTTGTGCCATCGCCAACTTCGTTTTCTTGGGTTTTGGCTATTTCAACAAGCATTTTTGCCGCAGGATGCTCAATTTGCATCTCTTCCAGAATTGTTACACCATCATTAGTAACAGTAACATCGCCTAAGCTATCAACAAGCATCTTATCCATGCCTTTTGGCCCAAGAGTTGTACGAACTGTTTCGGCAACAATTTTAGCAGCTGCAATATTGTTACGCTGAGCATCTCTGCCTTTAGTTCTAATTACATCTTCTGGCAGTATTAATATTGGCTGTTGTTGACCGTTTGTCATTTTTCTTAGAAATATCTAAGATGTAATTTAGTAACGAACTGATATATAAATTTTACTCATATCTTTACAAGTAAAGTATGCCTACAAGGTGTTTTTTAAAATTTTCTTTTCTAATAAGCCCGTCTATTCCAAATTTTTCATATTTGTGGTAGATATAGTTTGCTACACCATCGGCAATGTTCACCAACGGTATTTTTGTGTCAAGGTTATGGCCATAGTGGATGGTTATGCTTACACCAGGAAATCTTAAAATTTCTTCTATTCCTTTTTGGTCACCGTCAATAAATATTTCTAGTTTATCCTTATTTAAGGATGGAAACAACAAGTCTTGATAGATTCTTGGCACAACGTTTTTGATATCTCTTGGGTTTTGGGCTTCTATTAAAAGAAATTTATAGTCTCTTTTTGCCATTTTATTGTAAAGTGACCTCATATTTCCGTTTTTCTTTCTGTACTTCTTAAGACCCTTGCATTCTAAAATGTCTTTTCTTAATTCAGAAGCCACAGCTACAACAATTAGAGGCGTTCTTCCATTATTGGATTCGTCAATACCAATGAACATCCAACAAGAAGATAAGAAAGATTTAAATTTTTATTGCTTTTTTGGAGCTAAAACATATTTTTCAATCTTTTCAGCCTCTTCTACATATTTATGTTTCTTAAGCCAATCTAATGCTTGGTCAGGTGTATGCTGTTTTGTAATTTCAATTGTACCATTAGTATATTGGGTTTTATGACAGTATAAAGAATATGATAATGAAGCTTCTACCGCATTAGCCATTTTGGTGATCTTCTCTACTTGTTTTGCTATTGGCTTTTCTGCTTCGTCGTTGATTGTTCTAGCAAGGACTATCAATTTTTGATATAAACTAAAGTATTCTTTTTGAGCAGGTTTGGGAATAACCCTTGGAAGAGCATCTTTAAGGGCATTTGTTAGATCTTTCTTGTTTTTTGATTTGACCCTTACAATTTGATTTCCTTTTTCGTCTTTTAGATAGGGAGCACTAAATGCGTAAAGTGCCATAAAGACCATGGCGTATTGGTCCTCTTTTGTAAACCCATCTATTTCTTTTAAGAATTCGTCTCCAATTTTTAAAGCCAATTTACCAACCAATTTAACAATATTTACTTGTTCTTCTTTTGGGTATAATTCTTCTGGACTTTTCATTTCCAAACAAGTTTTAAAATTAAAATTAAGACCTTCTTCGATGATTTCATTTAATCTTTCTTCCAAAAGTAGTTTATTCTTATCAAAATAAGAACCCTTTTCATAACCAATAGGTTCTTCTTCTTTTTCCGCTTGAGGTTCCGCGCCTATGAAACTTTCGCCAAGTTTCATATGAAGTTCTGCGTCGTATCTTTCCCCACCTAAATAGCTTCCAAATTTTTCTTGAATTCCAAGGATTACTTTTATTCTTGTATCTGCATGTTGTTCCCAATCGTCTCTTATCAACTTCTTTTCGACACCCTTTAATTTCCTATTTGCAACGCCAACAACAGCACCAAATGTTTTCTCTTTATCTTCGTTTGTGTTGAGGTATAACACAAATATTTCACCTTCTTTAATAGGGTAAAATTCGTCCTTTACCTTTTCAAGATCGATATCTATGTTGTGTTGTTTTAACCAATTCTCTTGTTGGATAGAAAGTTGTTTTAAATAGGGGTGATCTTCGCTTTGGAGGTCATATATAATCCCTCCTTGATTATAAAGTTCTAATTTTAAAGGCACATTTTCAGAGAAGTTGATATCATCCCTTAAATATAAACCTACATAGGTTAGATTAAAATGCTTCATTAAAACATGTAAAAAAGAGGAGATTTTTTGCTGAGCGTTCAATTCTATATTATCATGTATGCGATCAAGATTATCTTTTATTTCGTTGGCTTTAGCGAGATACCACTTTTCAAATTCAAGTTCTTGGTTTCTTTTTTTGAGTTTTTTTATTTCTTCTTCCTGACGTTTTATCTTTTCCTCTAAAATTTTATCATTTACCATTTTTTAACTACCAATTAGTTATTACATAAGGCATTTATAAATTTTACGCTTTTGCCAAAACCTTTAAATTCTTAAAGATTTCGCTTTTTTCATGAAATTTGGTAATATAAAACATTATGCTAGGAATGTAGCTTTTGGGCTATGGTTTTTAGGTGTTACAAGCGTATATCCTGTTGCTATAATTCTTGATTTTTATAAACATACAGAATTTATAAAAGATTGTTACAACTCTTTGCCGTGTAAAATTCAAAGATATGGGGTTGTTTCAAGGGTGTACTATAATGGAAGATGGATTTCTGATTATAATGGAGATGGAATCCCAGATGATGTTTGCAATTCCTTTGGTGAACTTTCCCTTACAACTGAAGATCTTGAGGCATTTAAGGTAGCTATTTCTTTAGACCAATTTCTAAAGCCAAACTTAAAACACACCTCTGCTTTAGAAACTATTTCGCTTGGCAAATAAAAAAACAATGATCTTTTTCAAAAGGTTCAAGTAATTTTGAATCGATTACCTTAAGCTTCTCTTTAAGCTGTTTTTCAACATCAGCAAAGATCTCTTTTGGTTTTTTTGTAACATCGATGGAACGTGCTTTAACAGCAAGCATAGCATAGCCTTTTGGCTTTAGCAATTCAAGATTTTTAAACAAGATTTCAACCTGGTTTTTTTGAGCAATGTCTTGATAGATAGCATCCGCTTGTAATACTCTATGCTTATAATTCTCTGGATGGTTTGCATCTGCAAAGATAGGTATCATGTT
>Ga0190334_1000105_pt1 | contig 41184 bp, 67 predicted proteins | sample 48720478_MG_FD_161270 | JGI IMG/M metagenome (GOLD analysis project Ga0190334, IMG submission 161270) | Hydrothermal vent sediment bacterial communities from Southern Trench, Guaymas Basin, Mexico - 4872-04-7-8_MG | ecosystem: Environmental > Aquatic > Marine > Hydrothermal vents > Sediment ... | reverse complement strand
AAACATCTATATTTACTACGCTTTTGTTCTCCCAAGTTCCAGTCTCGTTGGTGGCGAGCCAAGCGTAGTCCAAAGCGGTTTCGTCGTATCCCATCGCATACAGAACAACAGAATCCCCTTGTAGTGGCGTTGTGGTATTGCTTCCCAAGTAGCCAGCTGTGTCGTTCCAGAGCGGCGGTGTTGAATCGACTCCATATCCCTCCTCACTCATCGCTGTGAACACAGGCGGTGTTCCGTCTGGGTATCTCCTCACCAGGAAATTGTCAGTCCACGAGTCCGCCCTGTTGAAGTAGAGACCGACCGCATAAATCGTTGTGGAGTCCCATGTGGTGTTCGTGTCGTTTGTGTTGTCCCACCCCACCCAGCCAGTGTTGTTGTATTCCCCATAAAACTCGCCGTCAGAATGGGTGTGTATGAAGTGCATGTCGTAAACAGCCCCTGTCGTGTATGGGGAGTCCCCCTGGTCCCACTTGATTGTTGTTCCGCTTGCTGGCGCAGTATTAGAACCCTGAACTATGGTAGAACCGCCAGCCTCAGCAGCCATCACATATAAGTAAGTGAAATAATCCCGATTTGGTTCTGCTGTCGTTACCACAGTCTCGTTCCTGCCCACGTACGCATTCATGCTCCCAGCAGTGTTCACTTCCGACCTGAAGAGAACCTCATGCGAATAACCCCCCGAAAGCGTGCCGAAGTCGAAGTTCCTCTGGCATATCCTGTTGTTCGCTGAGACCACCAGCTTGTTGCCTGATATGCTCCCGTCGTCGCACTGCCATTCATTCCCTAATGAAGCCCTGTTGAAGTCGTCGTATCCCAAAAAGATAGAGTTCTTGTCATCGATTGTCGAGCCTGGCGGGTCTGTTGCGTCCGAATAGCCGTAGTAAAGGTAATATCCTGTTGTGTTGTCGGTGCTGGCTGGTATGTCTTCCTGGAGCATGAATAATATGACAGAGTTTGCGTCATCGCACCCTCCAGACGAGCTGAGGAACGTCTCATTCAGGAATGTCCTGTTAAGTTCTGTGTTGTCGTTATAGACAACCCTCAAGTCAGAACAGTTGGAGTTCATTTTTCCAGCCGTTATGAGCGACGCCGTGTCAAGGGTAACATTAGCTGTGAAGCCTTTTCTTAACGGATAAGAGCCGTCTGAATTCGATATGTTCACAGCCCTCCTGTAACCGAATGAAGTGTTCCACCACGCCAGTCTGTGGAGCTTGTATTCCCCTAAAATCGGTATCACATCAACGGAGAACTTCCCGACCGAGGCTTTCTTCTTCATCCACAGGTCTATTATGACATCCTCGTTTGGCTTGAACTCCATTTCGCTTCCGACTGGTCTCCATACCAGTTCGGTAACTTCTTTCTCATAAGGGTTACATGAAACGATGAACTTGTAGGATATTGTCCCGTTCTCCAGAACTTCGGGAATCTTGGCTGTAGTGCAGTTCTCATCAGCAATTGTTCTATTTTTCTCGGCAAGATAATCGATGCCCCAGTCGGTTATGCCTTCGAATCCTTTGTATGGTATTATGTCATATCTCATTTGCGATTTCTGGAACCTTTTCAGCTGCTTCATCTTGACCCTAATAGGCAGATGGAACTCTGTAAGCCCCTGAGTGTATTTCCTGCCAGCTATCTCGACGATATCGTATTCCCCCACGCCTTTCCACATCGGGTCCAGCTCGTCCGTGAAAGACCACTTCACGTCATCGAACGGGTCTTCTTTGTATGCTGTGAGCCTGATTGTGTATGTCCTGCCCCTTCTGAAGACGAAAGAGTATTTTACTCCCTTATTATTAGGAGCTCCGCACCATGTCCCGGTGCAGGTCTCGTTCAATTTTATTTCCCTCCATCCGCTCCCCCAAGACCTCTCCAGTCTCCATTCTTTTATGCCGTCTGTGAACTCGAACGGAGTGTCCCTGCCCCACGGGTCATAGTTTGTCGGATAAATGAAGATGTCCTTCTTCGGAACGAATGTTATGTTTGCATAGCAGGGGTCTTCAATCGTTCCAGCGCAGACCATGTCGCCGGAATGCGAAATGACCGTGATTAAGCCCGTGAACTGGAGATATATGAACAGAAGAGTGACAGCGCTGCCAGAAGCTATCCCAAGTCTTAGAGCCCATTTCTTGACTGACTCGAAATATATCCTGACCATGTCATCACTCATTCACTGTTTCACACGCCTTCCATCAGCTTTATCACATAGTCCAATGTGTTTATTCTCCTCTTGCTGCTCCTGACGCTCATGACCTTGACGTTTATGTTTCCCCTGAAGTCTGAAGAATACACGACAGGGTCGTCTTGCGCCTTGCCTATCAGAGACTCGACCTCTTCTATGAACACCTTCAACTGCGCGTCTGTGTTCGTTTTCGTCCCCTGGACAGTGATTATCCTTGTCGCCCCGCCGAAGTCGAACGCCTCAGTCTCATCGGAATCTGTGTCATATAGAGCTAACCCTATTATGTTCCCTACCTTCTCCACGCTTTCGTCCTTTATTGTCCCCAAGTCTATGTTGTTCAATGTGGTTACCATCACCCACCACCGCCGAAATATGATTTGTATTCATCCTTCACATTCTCATTCCACAAGTCCCACCTTTCCTCGTTGTCTGACGTCCTTTTGCTTGTGTTTGTTGTCGTCGTGACTGATGTCCCTCCTGTCGTTGTTCTTGTCACTGTAGCTGGTGTTGCGATTGACTGCCCGCCTCCTGTCGAAACATTGACTCCCCCTCCTGTGTTCCCGATGTTCTCGGGGGTGCTTGGATATGTTGTGGAATTGACAGTTTCCTCAGTGTCACCTCCAGTTATGAATTCCCAAATCGATTTTGCTTCACCGGTTATGAAATTCCATATACTTCTTGGTTCTATTGTCAGATAATTCCATATGGATTTTGTTTCTGTTACTATGAATTTCCATAAAGGTTTTGTTTCTGTTTTTATGAATTGCCAGATTGATTTTGTTTCCCCTGTTAGGAATTTCCATATTGATTTCTCTGGGGTCTCGATTATGTCCCATATCGACTTCAGCGTGATAAATTCCGGTCCTATGAGCAATCCAGCGATTGTCTCTTTCAACCCTTCGCCAAGTATGTCCTCCTTACCCCTCCAGAACTTGACCCATTTCACAGCCAATTTCAGCAAGACTTTGCTGAGCGGAAGCAAAACAGAGCCGAGTGCATCGGCGAACGGCTTCAGAACCAGCTGGAATGACCTTTTCGCTATGTCCAGCGAGCCCTTCAGAACAGGTGATATCTCGGACAGCTTGTCCAGCATTCTTTTCACAATGTCTGTTATCGCTTTTATCCCTTGGACTATCATGCCGAATTGTGCGCCAACCGCCAGCGCCCCGGAGCCTCCTATCGCTCCGCTGCTGCCGATTGCATTGCTCAAACCACCTACTTCGAATCCGCCTAAAGCTATGTTCAAATCCATTTACCTCAACACCCTTTTCATGCTTTTCCCAGAGCCAATACCCTTTATTATCGCCATGTATATGTTTATGTCCTCAGCCTTCATTTCATCTATCTCGTTCGGAGTCCAGCCGAAATAGTCGCTTATCTTGAACCTCTGTATCTCCACGAACACCCTCGGGTCTATTTTGTTTTTCGTTATCAGTTCGTCGATTATTTTCTCTTTCATCTGGTCTGACACTTTGTCATTCTCGCCCATCTCTGTCAATAATCTCGAAACTTCCTCTAACTGTTTGTAAAACCCTTTTTGCTCTCCTGGAACACTTGAAGCTTCCCTTCTATCACCCCGATTATCTCGTTCTTTTTGGACATGGGCATCTCATCCAAATCCTTCTTTTTCAGCTTGCCCTTGCTCAGTTCGATTATCAAATCATCCCTGAAATTCAGGAACGAGTTGATTTTCTCCGCTGATTTCTCTTTCTCCATCTCGCTGAGCTTCAATAACCATTCCCTCTGGTGCTTCCCCAGAGGTTCTTCAAGTTCTATCAGTTCTGTCCTGTCTCCTCTTTTAATTTTCACTTCCATTTAATCTCCTCCTTACTGCCAATCGTCTATGTCGTCCACGCACGAGACCTCGTCTATTGTCTTCGCAAAGCCCTCGAAGTCCTGGAAGACATACCCTCCCAGAGTCGAGCGGTGAGTCCCGGCTACAAGGTGTGCGTCGCTCAAGTCTATCAGCAGCCTCCTCTGCCCTGAGCCGTATGCGGCGTCGTTCTTGACATCGAAAACAATCCCTTTATCCGATATCTCCTGGTTGGCTGTGGTGAGTATCCCTGTGTTGTTTCCGAGGAAGTCCTGCAATGCTGACACTGATGTGAACCCCATCGTGAACCTGAACGTCATGTCGAAGTTGTTCCCCTCGTGCGCCTGCGCCAGCCTTGAGTTGAAGCCGTATATCGTCGGCGACCCTCCGGCTATCCTGTTGAACGTTATCTCGAAATTCTGCACATTGCTCAGGCTCGACTCGGACGACTCGTCCCCCCACTTCAGGTCCGCATGGAAGTCCGTGAACGTCGGCAGGCTGTCCACCACCGCTGTAGATGCCGTTGTCCCTGACGGGTCGACATCCCTTGCGAAGAAGTCAGCCCTCATCCTCAAGTTCCCGTCCAAGCCAAGGCTCAATGTCACACTGTTAAGCTTGCATCCCTTCAGTCTGTTGGTTATGTCCGATGTTGAGTTGTATCCGTCCTCCATTGTGAATGAAATGTCCGTCCCGCTCAAAGACAGAGTGTGCTTGTAGTCGCTCCCGCTTGAAGCGTCACTGACCGAGCCGAAGATGTATTCCAATAACCTCCCGTGCTGGTATGTCACGTCCAAACTTCCTGTTATCCCGAAATTCCCTGAGCTGAAGTCCTGCAGGGCTATGTCGGAGAACGTCCATACCTTCTTGTAGTTTATCGTCGGGTTCCATGTCAGGTCCTGAACCAAGCCCACATCCTTGTCAGCGGTGACCGCTGTCCCCCATGCGCTCTCTTTTGGCGGTTACAAACCTTTACCAATGAGCACATAACCGTGCTTGCTATGGTATTGAACCATTACTTATCACCTCTTTTCTTTTTCCCCTTCACTTGCTCGAGGTAGCTTATGTTTTTTAGATAGTCCCAGTGCTCGTCAGGTATTTCCATTGTCTTTCCTCCTATGAACCTGTAGCTGAACTCTGGGTTGTTCTTCCTCGCTATGAAGTCTTTTTTCGCTTTAACCTTCATTCAATCACCTATACCGTGTCTACTTTGAGCCTGATGCTGTATTCGCAGTCCCTCTGGACTATCTTGTCGCCCCTCTCCGGGGTTGAAACGAGACCCCCTATGCTCGAGGGCGTAATCAAATCTATATACCTGAATGATTTCTTCGAGTTGAACAACTTCCACCTCAATTCGTTCACTATATCATCTACATCGTAAGCCGACTTAGCCCAGACTGATATTTCTATTGTCCCTGCGTAAGAGTTCGCCCCAGCTCCGAAGGAGAATTCGCTTACGTTCAATGAGCTCAAGTCTGCACGCATTCTGGGATAGTCATCTGTCTTGAGGCTTGTCCTTGGGAAGTCTGGGTATACCCAACTGTCCGTCCCATAGTCGTAGTTGACCTCGACCTGAACTCCGGACGAAGGGGGCGTGAGGAAATAGACTTTCGGGGAGTTTAAGGTTGTCTTGTCTTTATAGTCCACATAATAATCCTCATACCTTGTCTGTATTGCCCCGCCCACGCTCACCCATCTGACGTTCTTGCCGTTGTTTTCAGACAGGTTGAACTCCACTGTCGAGCCGTCGGCTGTGAACACGTCTGTCTTGTTTGTTAATCTTGACGACCTATCTTCTATGTTGTTCCTGAGCCAGATGATTAATTCCTCCTTCATCTTCAACAGGTCGAATTTGATGTAATTGGTGTCCAATCCTAAAGTTAAATCTTGCTCCCACGAGTCGCCGGACAGTGTTGTTGACTCTTCCTTGTAGAACGAGCCCAATTCCGCTCTCAGTTTTAAAGAGTCTCCGGATGAGTAGCCGTTGGAAAAGTTGGCCAAGTCGAAGACGAACTCCCCGCTGTCGTTGGTTACGGCGTAGTTCTCCTCGTTCTTGGTGGCATTCCTCAGATAAACCTTCACATTAGGAAATGGTGTAGAACCGTCTGAAGAATAAACATGTCCTGAGACTGGAAAAGGCTGCAATGGAATTTATATCTCCTCTTGGATTTTCTCTGCCAATCACAGCTCCTCATGGCAGGTATTTCAGGAACAGATTTAACCTTTCCCTTGTCTTGAATAATTATTACAGTTACCTAGTATTTATTCTTAATCCTTCCCTGATTTCCCTTATGATTAAGTTCCTTATCTTGTTTTTTGACTGGTATAAGGCTGATTCCAGGAACGGTCTGTATCCGGAAGGTGTCTTGAACGGGCTCCTTGGCGTGCCTGCCTTTATGCCTCTCTTCTTTATCGACCACCACACCGGGAATGCGGGCAAATTATGTCTTCTCGCCCACTTCTCTATCGGCTTGAACGGAACCTTCCCAGGCCTCCTCCCGTGCTCCATATACCACGCATGCTCGACCGGGACTGATATCGTCACCGTCATGCTTTTCGTGTCCACCTTGCTCACATGTATTGACGACCTCAGCATGCCTGTGTCTGTAGGGCATAGTTCCTTAGCTTTGGCTTCCACTATCAGGCCGACCTTGTTCAACAGTCTCCTCTTCCATGCCTCGCCGAACATCAATTCACCTTGTATAATCTGCAGAAGTAATACAAATCAAGCCTGTTTATGACCGAGTCTATCTCGAAAGTCTCGTTGTCCAGGGTGACCTTGTCGTGCTGCTCCGGGGGGTTCGACGAGTGGTCTGAGTATTTCAATAACAAATAAGCGTCCCCCTGCTCGACAAAGCCCTCTTTGGAGAAGACATAAGCCTGCTGCCTTTTGACCAATATCCCTGTTATCTCCTCGCCAGAAGAATATGCGTCATCCGGGATGTCGCCTGATATGTTGGTCCTGTCGCCTGTGAACCGGTTTAGAGTTATAGTTCTACCAAAATCATCAATCATGAAGTCGAAATCCGCCGGGCTCATCGCTTCAGGTCTTGTCGCAGTCATCTAGACCACCACCGTCCTTACCTCTCTCCCTATCATATTCAACAAATTATCTCTCTCTTTCTCCAACCTTTCAAGTGTCCTTATAATGTTGACCCACGGTTCCCCCTTAGCAACGCTTATCCCTTCAGGGAGTGAGTATGATGTGACGTCGTTGTATGTCCCTCCCGCCTGCTGGACTAGGAGCTTTATTGCGGCTATGACTTCTGTGAGTCTTTTAATCTTCCTAGGGACTGTGGACGTCCCAGCTTGGTAGATTACCTTGACCATCTTCTTGTGCATCCCCGCTGGTATTTTTTCTGTGAATATCCATATTTTTCCTATGTCATAGAATATGTGGTAGTCGCCGTCTGTCCCGCCTGTGGATTCGGTCAGAGTCGACTCCACGCTGCCGTCGTCGCTCAGCAGCTCCACTGACGTGACGGATATTATAGGGTAGTGCTCCAATAGAATCTCCCTTGATGCTTCCCTCGGGACGTCGAAATAAACCCCTTCGTTTATGTTGTCTGTGGCTGAGGTCTCGACCGGTCTTCCCGTGTGGTATTCCGTGAAAGTCACTGGGGTGAAGTATTTCCCTGTCCACTCGTCTACCTCAGCCTCTGCGTCCAGTATGAACTCTGTTATGTCGCTGGTCGAGACATCTGATGGGTCTATCCCGGACGCCCGTATGACATCGTCTGTCGAGCAATAGATTGGGTTTGTGTAAGTCCTGTCCCCGCTTGACATCTAGACACCTATCAGTATTTTTATGAGCATGATTATCAGACCCAATAAAGTCGACACGGACAGCCTCATCGACCATCTCTGGTTGTCCTTGAGCCACTCTATGTCGGTCTTCAGCGAAGCCACGTCAGCCTGTATGTGCCCCATCTCCGAGTTGGTCGTCTTTATGTGGTTCATTATCTTGTTGATTTCAGACCTGCTTATGTCCATGAGACCACCTACACCAGCTCACCCAAGTATGCCTCGTAGCTTCCCGACACGCATTTCGTGTATGAATCCGCCCTGCCGTCGACTATTTCGCATGTCCAGACCTTGTCGTTTTCTCTGACCTCAATCCGGACTGCTGGTCGCTTTTCGGACGTGTATCCTTTCAGCTCAGACCACCCCTCCGGGCAGTGGGTGTATCTCCTCCCGTTGTCCGGGTCGTAGTAGCATCTTGTCCCGTCGGCTTTGACCCCGTTCACGCAATCAGATACCAGCCCTTTGGACTCGCATGCGTATAATTGGGTCCCGTTGTCGAGGTATGCGGTTATCCCTGCCGAGCCTAATGCGGTCAGCAATACTATGAACCCTGCTGTTGTCTTGTCCATTCAATCACCATTATCTTAGTTTTGGCCAATCTTTTTCCTTGAGATTGTATGCAATTTTTTTTAATCACCTATTGTTTAAACTATGAAGCATCAACTTTGGTTTCAGTCCCTGTGTTGCAAATCCAGTGTGTTGAGTTGTAAAATTGTAAACATTTGTATCCTGCTGTGTTGTTATAATAAAATATTCCTTCTACTGAGACAGGTCTGGTTGTAGATGGAATGACGTAAGTTGAAGTTATGTTGTAATTATTCATATCAATATTCATAGCATTAGATAATCCTATGTTATTCCAAACCCTAACACTTGGAAAAGTAGAACCTTCATAATTCAAACCACCAGCAAATCCACAATAATTATCATGAATAGATACATTAACCGAGGATTTAGAACTAAATTCCATACAATAATCCACACTTCCATTTATATGATTCCCACTAAATATAACATCTCTCACGCCATCAAACCTCACACCCTGCTTCATCTTTTTAGTGTCTCGTGTATCAATAAGAACATTATTAGTATAGACACTATAATTTCCATAAGCAATAATTCCTGCTAAGTTCCCATAACCACCCTCATTCACATTCTCTAATATATTATTTGAAACAGTCATATAATCACCTCTTAAATCAAAACCTGACTGTTTAGTTCCATTAACAGTATTTCCATTTATTGTCAAAAATTTAGAACCAGGGTCAAAATTAATTGCTCCTTCTCCTCCTGAAATATTGTAAAATGTATTTCCAGTTATAGTTATATGTCTAGGTGAAGATTTTCCAATAATTCCATCACTCACAGTATTTTCTATATTATTATTTGAATAAATTTGATTCATCCCACTAGTAATATAAATTCCTTGAGCATTACTTTCATAAATTTCATTTGAATCAAAAACAATATTTTTATCATAATAGGTTGACACTCTACCTTTTATTCTATTCCCTTGTAAAATACTTTCCTTTTGGAATGACCATGATAACACATCTGCAGTAGAACTTGATATTATATCGCAATCAATAACTTTATTTCCTCTATCTAAAAGTTGATTAGTTGTTGTATCATTTACTATACACCCTTCATCGCATGCACCACCATTGAATCCAGCCGCAAATAGAAGAAGACCATTATCAAGATTTTCCATTCTAACTCTCAAAAGTGTAACATAATCTGCTGAACTAATACCTACTGCGGCTGAACCATCGTATGTTTTCAAATCAAAACCTATATCTTTTAAAATAATATTATGAACTCTATTATTAGCATTTCCTCCAATTGAAATTCCATCATTTCCTGAATTTATTTGTCTTATTATCGTAGAATTTTTTCCTTCTCCAGAAATCAAAGCATTACTTATGAAACTAGCGTTTATATAAGGGCTAGATATATTATACTCACCAGTTTTGATTAAAACACTTCCACCACCATTAGTTCTCAACCAATCCATAACTCCATCTATTTCATCACTGCAGTCATCATCACTGCAGACAACATCGCACTCAGTGAACAATCTCTTATACACAGCGTCGGCTGTGTTCTCTGCCCTGCAGATGACCTTGTCGTAGGCTCTGGCGAAGGATTTATAATCATTGGAATAGACTCCTGTGTCGTTCATTGTGACATTCCCAGCGGTGAAGTTCAGATGGTCTATCACATCCCCAGCAACATCCACGTAAGTGTTCAAGTCAGTCTCTATGTCCTCGTCGTCTATGTCGAAGACATTCTCAGGTCTAATCCAATCCAAGTCCCCGGTGGAGTTCCTGAACGAAGTTGCGTTGACGTTCGTGACATTATAGATATCATTTCCTTGAATATTGTAATTTACATACACATCAGAACATATTGTGAATGTTACACTGATGATAATCAATCCTAAAAAAAAATACAACAATTTCCTGTCTATGCTTATTTCTATGGCCATGTCTGCACCGTTGTCCCGTTCAACACCAGCTTGGCTGTGTGGTTCGCCGGGTCTATCTCGAAATAATCGTTAGAATTCCCTATCTTGAATCTCTTAATCCCCAGAATCTCATGCTCCTTTATGTGCTCCTTTATGCTCTCCGACAGGTTCGGCATCAGACCACCTCTATCCTTGTGCAGTTCCCAGATTCCCATGTGAGGTTCGTAGTCACCTTGACCCCCTGGATGTATTCGACTATCTGGGTGACGTTCCCGCTTGAATCATAAGTCATGTCAGTCCTGTCGGCGTCGATGCTCATCACTTTGTTCACGCCGAACTCGAACCCGTGGGTCTCCTGGTTGATGTCGTTCCACGAGGCGTCTATAACCCTCTTCCTGAACACGCCCCTTAAGTATAAGTCCAGTTCCTTCGAATCCCCTTCGACCACGAATGTGGCTGACTGTATCTTCTTTGTCGATGACGTGAACTTCCACGCCTGCATGAATATTATGTCGGATGTGTTGTATCCGCTAGACAGGTTAGCCAAATCCAAAGTGTATTCTCCCGAGGAGTTGGTTGCCGTCATTATGGACTCGCCTGTCCTGACGTTGGTGGCTTTGACGCTGACGCCGCCTTCGGCTGTGCTGTCTATGTCGTAAATCTTCCCTGATACCGGATAAGGTTGAATCGGGTCTGCCATTTATCCCTCCTCCTTCTTGAATGGGTTGTTCGGTGTGCCCCAGCCCTCCTTCTCTGTAGGGTTCAAGTAGCCCTTCGGGTGGTAGAACCACTCGTGGTCGTGCTCGATGTGTATCCCGTGGTAATACGGTCTCCCTTTCGGCGACACCTGGTGCTTGTGCTGGGTTATTTCGCTCTCCAATTTCCCTGTCCTCTTGTTCCTTCTTACTACGAATTTATATCCGACGCCGCCAGCGACTGTCCCTATGCCAAAGAATCCCAATATGAACCATATCATGTCCATTAGCGTCTTTTCCTCGCATTCCTCGCATTCGGGGCATTTCACTGTTGTCGTTGTCGGGCACTGAATGTCACACTCACTGCAGTCGAAATACTCAAAACAGTTGTCAAAACAGTTCTCCTCGTTGAATGGCAGGCATTTCTCGCACTCGGGGCATTCGGTGTATTGGACTCCAGTCAGGTCGAAGTCGGCTCTGATGCCCCCTCCGGCGTAGGTGAATGTCTTCACGCAGTTGGGGGAGTCCTCGCATATCGGAACCCTCACCTCGAAAATATCGCCTGATTGGTATTTGATTACCGTGCCTCCGTAGTCCGGGGTGTTCGCCCACTCGATTAGAAACTCGTCGAACTCGTTCGTCCTTGTTGAGACCGAAATCCCAGTCCTCAGGTTGGTGACGTGAACGTCAACCGGGACTGCCAATCCTTTGACTTTCCCGTGTATCGGGAGGGGCATGTAGAAAGCCCCTAAGACCATGGGCAGTAGTAGCAACCCCAAAAGCATAATCTTCATCTTCATTCAAGCACCTCTGTCGTAAGTTATGTTCTCGTTGACCAGTATCCAAATCGCCTCCCCCCTTGCGGGCTTTATGTCAGTGACGTTGAATTCGGGCGAGCATGACGTGGCTGTGAATCCCCTCCTCGCTGAGCAGTATTTCCCCAGCGTGGCGTTACGATAGCTCACGTAAGTTATGTTCTCGCTTGTGAACGAGGCGTTAAGCGTGTTGTCGTATTTGTATATCGGTCCTGTCGAGTTATACATTGTCTGGTTCAGGCTCACCGAAGTCCTTACTCCCATCTGGTTCCATCCTGATGTTGATGTCTTATACAGACTCATGTTCCTGCAGAAGTTGTCGGTGTGGTAGACCCTTATCATTGTCACGTTCTCGCTGACGTAGATGTAGGTCGCATTGGTGGAGTTTGTCCTGAAGTTGGCGTTTGTTGACGAGCCGGTTGTGAAAGTTGTGTAGTTCTTGTAAAGGTTGTCGTAGACGCTCACATAGCTCACATTGGTCATGTTATTAGCTATCGACGACAAGGTCACGTTGTCGCTTATCGACACGTGGTTCCACCCGACAGCCAGTTTGTAAACATTGACGGAAAGGTTTGTCCCTGTCCCGTTCAAATCCAAATAATCCTGAGCCCACGGCTCCAATGTGTAGTTCCCGTTGAATGAGAATTCAGATGAAGATATGTCGACATCGCATCTCCCGTCCTCGACGTTCGACCCGTCCAAAAGCGTCCCTGTCACATTGGTCATCTCCCCCCACGGGTCGTATATCCTCACCCCGCACATCCTCGTGTGCCTGTCCGTTACATTGAAAGTGTAATTGACCGAATGCCCTCCGGATGTCTGGTTGGATATGTTGTAGTTTATGTTGTCTATTGATGGGTTGGTCGAGTCCAGACCGAACAGGACTGTCTCGTTATACCAGTCAGAGCCGTTATAGCACCTGAATGTCACATTATGCCACCCGTTCAGTGCCGAGTCGTCGGGAATGCCTACCGCAGAAGCGTTGTGGAATGAATTGCTAGTTGAGTTGGTCATGTTCGTCACAAACGCCGTGGTGACTGTATTGTTGGTGAATCCGAAGTCGTAGCTGCATACCGAGGCGTTGTTGTCCGGCGACACTGATATGTTCAAAGTCACGCCGTATGCCCCTGTGTAGTTGGTCGCGTTGTTGGGGTTCGGCGTCACAGGGGTTATTGTCAGCGCCTGATTCAATGCTAAAACCACGCCTAAACCCAAAAGTAGAAGCATTAACAGTAATATGTTTGTTCTGATTCTGAACCTCATTTTTCCACACCCGCGCTTAACAATTCCTCCACAAGCTCCTTCTTAGACTTCCCTCTTATCACCGGATTCTGCTTGTATCCTATGCTCCTCAGCTGCTTGAAAGACATCCTCTCCAGCTCTTCCCTGGTGTATCTCTCAACAACACTGACGGGCTTGGATATTTCCCCTTCGAGGGCTTCCATCCTCTTCCCGAAAGCGCCCATCACCATCTTCGGCGGGGCTTCCGAATACTCGAACCTGTCTAATTGGGATATCAGCCACTCCTTGAACCCGTCTGGGACAAGCACCTCCTGCCCCGGCTGGAAGTCGTATTGGATACCCTTGTGTAAGAATAAATGATAATTACCTGTAGTGTTCTTCAGCTTCCTCATGCTATCCCTCCGAAGCCTAATGAACTCCGAACAACAATAGCCCTATCACTGAATCGGATGCCCCTGCCGCGTTAACTGTCACGGTTGAGCCTGACACGGTCGCGTTTATGTCCCCGTCTGTGTCCTCCATCCAGAACGGTATCGCCGCCTTCACGGTGGAGAATTTCCTTGACTTGTATGTCTCCCCGTCTGTCAGCTCGAGCACGGCCAATTCAACATTGGGCAATGCTATGTTCACATATTCTGATACAGTTGCTGCTGCCATATTTTTTACCTCTTTTGCTTTTCCTTCGCCCTCCCTTCCTCCCGAAATGTTATGTAAGCCCTAAAGAACCAAAGGCTAAATCAATCCACGCCTATGCTTTACTCCTCCCTATTACCAGGAAGGTGTAGATATTGTTCGAATTGCTTCCGCCGATTGTGATAGTCAATGTCCCGCCTGAGACTGAGGTTGTGGGAGCTGTGGTGACGATTACTGAATTGTCGGTTGTGTGCTCACAACCCATAATCCACAATAGCCCGTCCTCAGCTATTCCGTATGAACCCAAGTCCACTGAGACTGTGTCGCCTGAATCCGCTGTGTTCGGTGTCTCGACTAATAAGAACACCAAGTCCTCTGAAGCTCTCCTGTAGAATGTTGAACCTGAAACTTCTACCATTCATATCACCTAACTTATCCCTGTAAGTATGGAACAAAATGTCTCCGCCCTAATTACTAGAGCCTCATACATCTTGATTGTGAATTTCACTGAGTCGTTTGTCTTCGCTAGCTCCTCGTATGTGGCGTCCTGCAGCACAGCCATGAAGATGACTGATGTGTCGAGGAAATACATGTATCCTGATGTGGCATACCTGTCCACTATGACCGGTATCCCGTCGAATGTCATTGTTGTGATTCCCCATGCGAGCTCTGTGGTGTTGACATACCTCTGGTAGTCCATCAGCAAGCCCTTCAAGTCATCGCTGACCGAGTTTGTTGTGATTATGAGGTCTACGACACCGCCTGAATTCCTGCACTGGGTTATCTCTGTCCTCATCGCTGCGATTGTCAGCGCCCCTGAGAGTGCTGTCGCGTTTGTCGAGATTAGGTTGTCGAACCCGTCGAACTCGTTCGGGTATGTGCTCGAGTCACCTGAGAAAATCTTCTGGTCCTCGACCCTCTTCAATCCGATTGTCCTGTTCTTGACTTCCCTCGCCAATGCGTCCGCGTATCCCTTGGAGCCCGCAATCATTGGACCTGTCACCCTTCCTGTCGAGTAGACGTATTTGATTTTGACTGAATACCTGTCGTAGGTGTCCGTCAAGTCTGACAAACTCGCGTCCTCTGGAAGGAAGACTGCGTTGGTCAATGATGTTATCGCGTTGTAGTCGTATGTTGTCCCTTTGACCGCCCTTCTCGGGATGAGCTCCACTGTCGGGAGTTCCCTCCTTGTCCGGTCGATTATGTCGGGGTCGACGTAGACTGGTATCAACGCGTAGCCCGCTGTCCCTGTGCCTCCTGTCTGTGTGTAGGTGTATTTCTCCAAGTAGGCTTCCTTGAATGTGAAGCCTTCCCTTGAGTCCTCCACTGACTTCGATGATGTGCTTGGCTCGTAGTAGGACGATTCGTGCTCGAACGGGAAGATTTCCTTCGCCATGTATGAGGGTGTGCCGTAATCCACGATTGCGAATTTGGCTATCCCGCTCTCTGACGTTGGAATCTCCTTCTTTGTCTCTACCTTCTCGGCTTTCCTGTAGGGCTGGGATTCGATGAATTTCTTCATTGCCTCCTCGACCCTTTGTTTAACCTGCTTCTCAACCAGGCTTTCTATGTCAACCTGCTTCTCTTCAGGCTTCTCTTGTTTTTCTTCCGGCTTTTCTTGCGTTTCTTCTGGCTTCTCTGCCTCTTCTTTGACTATCTCTTCTGGCTTCTCTGTCTTTTCCATTTTTATCTCCTTTTTATTTTTATACTCGTCGGTCTTGTTCACCATATCGCCGAGTCTTTCATAAGCATTATCTTTGAGTGATTTGGATACCACCTCGAAGAACGAGTTCCTGTTCGCAGGCAGGTCTGTGACCGATACCTCATACAGTTCCATCTTGGTTATGTGGGTTATGTCCTTGCCCAAGTCCTCGTTGAACATTTTCTCCGTGTCCATGACCTTTCCAGCTATTGAGAACGATTTGACTATCCCGTCCTCAATCAGTCCCCACACCTCGTTGGCTGTCTTGGTCTTGTCCGATATCTGGGCTGTTATGTAGAATTTCGAGCCGTCTATGTAAGCATCTAGTCCTTTCCCTATCGGCTCTGAGTGCTTCCATCTGATGACAGGGTTCTTCATCCACTCGCTCAATCCGCTCTTGATTGCCTTTATGCTGACAACCTCGTAGTCCCTGTCGACCTCCTCTATGCTAGCTATCCCTTTGATTATCCTTTTTGATGGCTCTTTTGATTTCTTAGCCTCTTTGGAAACCTCGAAGTCGAAATTGTATTTGAAATCTGAAATGGACTTCCCTTCAACTCTTCTTTTTATCGAAGCGCAGTATGCTTCAGGGTCTTTCTTGTCTCTGTTCTTGTTCACACAATCCTGAAAGTTTTTATATCCAGCGAAAGGCATTTTTACACTTCCATGAAATTTACAGAAATAGATTTGACCTTTCCTGATTATCAATATATTTTTTATATTACCTAGTATTTAAAACTTATTGTTCATTCGGTAAACCTTTATGGGTTTGTAACACTTGCAGTAAACATTGTCTTCATGCGTGATGCATGTAGTGCAGTCTCCACAATTCTCTCTTTCCAACCTCATTTTTGGTCTGAATACCTGATAAAAGCATCTAACTTCTGACTGGATGCCTTTCAATGTGGAACCCTGTCTCATACAATCTCATCCAAACTAAAAAATCCCTTTTTGCCAATTCTCTGTTGTATTCTACCATCGAAGTCAGATAGCATTCGTCCATGCGGTTGGTTGGCTTACCGTTGCACAGATGCCTGTCCCTTTCAGAATAGTATGGACATATGTTTTTGTATCTGCATTTCGACATAATCATTCAATCACAGGCAGCCACACCGAACGACAATTGCCGCACCAATTTACCTTGCCATTCCTCCTGACCAATAACGTATGAAATTTAGGCAATTCGACACAATAGACCATGTCATCGTAAGGCGTTTTTGTTATTTTTATTTTATTGCTGCTTGAATTCTTTGAATTGTTCTCATATATTCTCCATAAATCATAATTCAATTCGTACACCCCGTTTGAAAATTCCACCCTTTTCCCTTTCGATTTTTCAATTTTGAAGTAAACAGATTTCCCGCATTTTATTATCAACTCGCCCAAGTCACCAGCCATTCTCTCTGATGTTGTGAAATAACACTTATTGTCTTTGAATTTGTATCCCTTCCAGAATTTTCCTTTTCTTATAACGCCGTCGCAAAAACAAAAGGCGTCAAGAAACATTCTCAAGTATCTTTTATCCAGTTGTTTTATTTCATCTGGAATATATTTTTCGTTGCATTTCCCGAATTGAGACAAATAATCCCCCAGCTCTCTGTCATAAATGTTCAACGAATCTTCATTCATTTTTATTTTATAAGGCATGTTTTTTATGCTGTCATGAATAATGTGTCTGTTATCCCCATGCTGAGATATCTTTATTCTCCATGAATTTTTGCTTGATTTTGTTACGCTGCCATCACTGAGGTAATATCCCATGAATCTGCAGAAATCTTCTACAAATATTTCTTTACTTCCTATTTTTATGAAATCAATGTCTTTGCCTGACCAATTGCTTGACTTGTGGAATTTGTATTCTGAATTGATTAAATTTTTAGCTTCAACAAATTTCCATGTTATTTCCTTCCTGTCTTTCCAGTTTCTTCTTTTTCCGACAAACATCTGATGGTCTGGTGTTACAAGCAAATCGGTTATTCTGTTTTTAAAATGTATCATTTCCCCTTTGTAATGATATTTAATCAATTTTTTATAATCGACAAACTCCAAATTGAAGTTGTCTGGATTGAGTGACATTATCTTTTCCCCTTTTAAATTCTTGAACAATTTCCATCCTTTGCTTGTGTATACTTCAGTTTCTTTGTCATAGCAATTCACATGAGCGGGGAGTCTTCCTTTGGCTTGTTTCAAGGTGAACTCCTTCCCGTGATTCTTCCTGCATATCTCAGACGTCCTGTTGTCCAAAATGGCATGCCATATAACCTTCTTTACTCCGTTAATTTCATACCTCTCCAATGCCGACTCGTTGGCTCCCTTGTTAAGTTCCGTTCTCAGTATCATCTCGACCTTGTTCTCGTCCTCTAATAAGTTGACTAGCTGCCTCTCGACTATCGAGAACGGCGTCCCTTTCTCCAGACCCTCGACTATTATCCTCTTTATCTCTTTCCTTTCCTCCTCGGTTATGCCCGTTATCAGGGGGAAGTCATACTTCTTGAACCACTCCACAATCCAGTATCTCGAGTTGGCGAACGACCACCCGACGAACTTCTTCATGCTGTTTTTGAACGCCCTGAACACGTCCATCTCTATCAGCGGGGTGCTCCCTTCAGTCCCATGCTCGTATCTCCCTTCATACTCCACACTGTTGGCTCGGAATACCCTTGACAAATAATTGTTCACAAACGTCTCCGCTGGCATGTTCAAGTCAGACTTCATCTTCGTCGTCTTGATTGTGAAGCTCCCTATTGGCATGAACAGGTCGAACCTGTCGGACATCTCCACGTAGAAGGAGACCCTGTCCCCTTTGTTCCTTATCCTGACCCAATCCTCGTAGTCCATCTCGAATATCATCATACCTCCCTCCTGTTTTCAAGAACCTCAACCTCAGTTCTAGCTTGGTTCATCGTGTAAATTATTTTTTTTGTCTTGTATCCTGTCTTGGTTATGGTGACGGTGTGGGGGGTTTTAGTTGTAGTTGAATCTGGCGTGTCTTTTGTTGTGTTCCCGCTGGCTGGATTGGGGTCGTCAAAAAAATCTATCTTTTGCGTCAATGTCTGTTGCGTAATTTCTCCATTAGCATCTGTCGTTCCAGAAAAAACCTCAGTGCCATCCTTATCTTCTATGGTTACCGTAGCTCCGTTTATCGCATTCCCGTTTGAGTCAATTACTTTAAGGTCAAAGTTAAACTGAGTATAATAATAAACATCATGGTCGCCACCTCCCATTGCAAAAAACTGAACACGCAACGGTTTCGCATTCACAAGCGTCGGGTTTATAAGATAAATACTCCTTGCGACATAGACACTCCAACAATGAATATAATCAGCCATAACATTAGTTGCTGTAACTTCTTCTGTTCCTTGTTGTAAAAGTAGAAAACCTCCATTCGTAAACAATCCATCAATGGTGTTTGCAGAATAAGTATTCCCAATCGACCCATTATACCCTGGCCTGACTCTCAGTCTTTTGACTGTCTTGTTGGAAAGTTCAAAATTTCGATAAAAATCCTCAAAGACAGAATCCTTAACCTCCCCGCTTCCGCTTCCCAAACCAACTCTCCCTGGCCAACAAACTATAATTGAGCTTCCATAGATATTGTAAGTCCCATTTCCGCCTAAATGGTTATGCCCTCCGCCAAAACCAAATGACTTCAGATAGATATAACATCCATCATACGCGAAATCGTAAGTCGAATCATAGCTCCCCAAAGTTAATGTGCCATCGTTTTGAATAAAGGCGTTGTTAATTTCCAGCATCTTGTTCGTTCCCGTGAGGGTAGCGCCAGAGTCAATCGTAATAGAGGCATATATTTGGATTGTTTTATCATTTCCAGAATTGGCAGTATCGGTTATTCCCCATCCATTAGAAACATCCTCAGAGCGAATAGAAGCAAAGGTCTCATTCCCTGTTATTGTTATCCAATTCTTCCCCGTTTGAACGGTCTGTGTTGACTGAGCACCCCCTTCAGTTGGTGTGTCAACAGCGGTAATTCTTGCTCTTATCCATCCCCCAGTCCTTGGCATATTCACGGATGCCGAATGTTTACGTGTTTGCGCCCAATCTCTCGGTATATCCCATGTAACATCCTGCTGACCAGTCTTGGTAAAGGCATCGCTATTCGTCACGTTGGATAGCGCTGCCCAAGTACCATCGCCAGTGGAATATTCCCAAGTGAAAGTTACCGAAGTGGCAGCAAAAGCAGTCCCGACATATAGGCGGACGTCCTTGAAAGCCTTGACATCATTCGCAAGCAAATAGAAACAATCTCCAACCACAGCGGAGTCTGGAAAGTAGTCAAACGCACTTGAGGTTTTTAGATTAGAAGAAAATGTATTTGTTGTACTATCATAAGTATAAACCCGCTGAACATTACTATTGTCGAATGAATTATCGTAACTAACAGCCATCTCACTCCCCCAAAATTTTGTTAATCTTGTCCAACCTTTTCTGAATATCGTCTTTGTCCATATAGAACGGATGCTGACCTTTTCCCAACTCTATCAATTCCTCTTTGGTTGGCTCTTCCATGCTAAGCATTTCCTCCAAACCTTCCTTCTCCCTTCTCAACGCTTCCAAGTCAATCGTTTCCTCAACCACCTTATATCTTTTGGCGGTTTTTTTATCAATCTTTTTTATTTGTTCAGTTCCAGACAGTTTTGACAAGTCAACTGTCAGTTCAGCCATATTTTCACCTCCATCATGTTAGCTCAGCCCCTGAGACCATAATAGTTATCTGGTCTGACGTCTCAGCCAGAGCCTGTATAGTGTCCCCAGCAGTGTCCAATACCTGCCACCCGTTCCAGTGGACGAAGTCGTTGGCTGGGACGTTCCACTGGTAGAACATCACGTTCTCATCTGTCGGAGAGTCTCCGTTCGGAACAAGCCAGAGCGTCACGTAGCAATCTGTCCCCGAGTTGTTGCAGATGTGGATGTCTTTCACTATCGTCTTGGTGTCCGCTGGGACAGTGTAGATAGTTTCGCCTGTATCGTTCACGGCTTGTCTCGCAAGTTTCTTTTCAGTAAACACATTATCACCCCATGAAAAACGCATACCTCACTAAATTCTTGTTCTCGGCTGATATGGTCTTGCTCCCCAAATCGACGTCCGAGACCGCCCCAGAATATGGGACAAATTGATTGGATAAAACTTCAAGAGTTGTCGGCATAGACCAGCGGGTCATAGAGTTATCCTCATAATAAATCGTCAGTGACGGAGCATTCCCTGTTCCAGTAACATGGGCGTAAATCTTGCCCACTACCCTGCTTCCAGAGGCTGGAATGTAATCCTCGTCCAGAATAAGCGGGACAATATACTGCTGTTTGGTCTCGCCAATGATGTCGCTGTATGAGGAGGTGGCTAATACCGTTTCTGAGTTGTCGCTTTTCCTCTCCACCAGCTCCCAGTAGAATTGAATGTCTTTGTTGCCTGCGGTCTTCTCCGCATAGATTGACAGGTTGTAAATACCGAGGGGCAAAACAGTAGGGGTTTCTCCTGCGGCGCTTATCCATCCGGCAAGATAATCCTCGTCATTTATATCATTCTTAGAAATTGACTGCTCGGAATCACCCAAATCGCCAATACTTGTCGTTGTCAGCTTGTAATCCTCTACACCAGAGCTAGTATCTGTCGCATACCAGTCGACAATAAGAGACGACACGGCGCTGTCAACATACCGTTTGTTCACTGTCTGGTCTAGGTTGTCAAAGTCTGAAACTTGAGCGTCAAGCTTTGGAATACCGTTCGCAATGGTCTGGACTGAGGTCTGGTCGAGCTTCAAGTATCTCGAATCCAAAGCAGTCCCATTTCCTATCTCCTGCAGGGCTGCCTCGACATCATCTCCTGCGTAGTATCCGCCCGAATCGGATATGCTTATCTCGGAGCCTTTGCTTGAGACCAGCTGAAGCTTCTCGTCATGCAGTGGATTAAATTTAACCTTCACTCATACCACCTTCTCCACGCTTGTCAGGTTCCCGTCGGAGTCGTATCCGAGCTCCAGTTCCGACTTGACCCCGTCCGAATACTTCACAACCCTTATTAGGTTGCTGTCTGAGTCGTATGTGAGCATTAATTTGTCAGCCCTCGGGGAGACAGTTCTCTTGGAACTCTCCACGTCGGAGAACTCCCTCAATTGTATCTCCTTCAAATCCTCTGTCTTCACCCTTTTATTGAAAATAGGCTGCAGATACAAGTCCTTATTGTAATTGTCGCCTGACACCTCGAACGTGTATGAGGCTGTCTTGAAAGGCGATGACTTCTCCCACGCCTGCAGGAACACCACATCATTATTGTTCCACCCGGACTCCAGATTCGACAAGTCCAGCACATACTCGCCTGAAGTGTTGGTTGTCGCGGTGAGCGTTTCTTTCGTTCTTGTGTTGGTTAATCTGACTGTGACCCCTCCCTCGGCGGTCCCGTCTATGTCGTAGACCTTGCCTGAAACCGGGTAAGGCTGTGTTGTCGTCTCATGCACCTCCTTTCAGTTTTGTTTCGAGCGGCATGAATGTCGCCGGCTCGTCCCCCCACGGGACAGGGTCCAGTCCCCTCTCGTTCTCCCTGACCTCGTTGATTGTGAGTATCCCTGAACTGACGTCAGCCCTCTGCATCGCCCTGACTCTCTCGTCCTCTTCTATGTCGTATACATCTAATTTATATTCCACGTCCACCTCGTCCGGCGGGAGCTGGAGTATCTCTGGGATTATGTCGTTGTTGACGACCGACTCCCATTCCTGTATTATCGGCTTCAATGCGTCCATATACTCACCTTTCTGCAGTCCCGCAACTCCAGCCTTCGGCGCTTCGCCCCTCAGTGTTATGATTGGTATGTTGACGTGGAACATCGCCATCGCCAATTTGGACAGCCACTGCTGTGTGGCTAGGATTTCCATGTCCCTTGAGTTGAGTATGACAGGTGTGAACTTGACATCCCTGGCTGTTATGGCGAACCTGTGGTGCCTGCCTATCCTCTCTTTCTTCCAGTATTCCTTCAATCTTTTCAATTCGTCCTTGTGCGCCTCGAGGATTGTGATTATCCCGTCCGGAGTCCCTCTCTCCCGGAAGTAGCCCAAGTAATACTGCACCTGGGATTTCAGCGTCAGCAACACCTGCTCTATCGACTGCACCACCGACCACCCGTAGAACGAATACGAGCGTGGGTATCTCATCGAGTATGAAATCTCGTCCTTGTCGAATACCAAAGGCTCCTTCTTCGGGATTTTGAACGAGTATTGGAAATATCTGTGGATGAACCCTGTGACGTCAGCGTCAGGCTGGAACGTGCTCCCGTCCCTGGCGTAAAGCTCGACCAATTCCCTCCCGCCCAACTCTTTCAGCGGCCTGTATTCTTTTATTACAGTCCTCTCCTCAGCCTCGCAGGACTTGAACGCGTCTAATTCATCAACCAGTCCGTTGTCGGACTTCACGCCCTTGTATACTGACTTCGTGAACGCCTGCTTCCCTCCCCTGCCGTAGCTCCCCTTCGAGAAGACCTTGACCAGCACCCCGGCGTCTATCTGGAGCAAGTCCCTGCACCATTGTCTTCTTATGTGCTGCTCTGTCTCCCCGTTCTGGTTCGGCCGCAGGAAGAAGTCTCTGACCTTTTTCAGGTTCTCTTTGGAGTAATCCCCCTTGTCTTTCGGGGTTATTCTGTAGTCCAGTGTCGAGAACTTGTCCGTCAGGGTTGTGACGCATATGTCTACCCACGGAAGCTCAGCCAGTTCCCTTATCCTGGTTATGTTCACGTTCCTGGGCTGCCCGAACGCGGGGAAGTAGAACCATTCAGGTATCTGTGCCCTCCTTTCGCCCGTGTCATCGACCGGCATTGTCAGGTTTCTCGGCGCTCTCGTGAAAGCGCTGGTTATCTTCTCCACTATAGGGTGCATCTAATCTCCTCCTTTTTTGCCCTCCCTCTTGACCCGATATTTGCACGGGGGGACTTTGTCGTTCAGCAAGTATATCCCTTTAGCCCCTGCCTCTGGGTTGTGGCACACCCACGCCTCGCCCTTCTCGACTATCTTGGTTATCGGGATTTTCAGGTTAATGCCCATCTTCGGGTTTATTTCGGCAGGCTCAAGCCCGTCGCCTTTGGTGTGCATGTATCCGTTCGCCCCGAGTTTCGTCGCCAGGCAAGAGTATTTGGACTTTCCCGAGAACACGCAGTCCTTGCACAGCTCGTTCAGCTCCCCTGCCTCCGCCCTGACGAAGCAAATCTTGTGCGGCGTGTGCGGATGTATCCCCGGAGGGAATTTGGCGTCTATTATTCTTGTCTTCTTAATCAAATCTTTCGAATATCTTATTCTGGATTCCATTCGAGATTTCACCTCATTTATTTTTTTTAATTTGTTCAATATAAATTACTTATACGCATCAAGACCCTTGTCGCGGGTCAACTCCTTGATTTCCTCCTCTGTGTATAGCGGCTGGACTGCTTTCGGCCTGTCTGGCGTGACGAACTCCATGAGGATTTCCTTGATTCTGCTCACATCGCCCACTTAACCACCAAGGATTTTTTGTCTTTGTTCGGGTATTTTTTCTTGTATTCTTCTTTTTCCTTTTTTAGGTCTATTTCTTCCATTCCTAAGCACCCTCTCGAACGGTCTCAATAGAATCCCGCTCCTTGTGTTCAGCATTCTTCCTCACCCCGAACATTGGAATCATCCCTGTTATGACCTTGCTGTCGATTTTTGTCACTTTCGCTTTTATCTCCTTTCCCATTATTCCAACACCTCCAGCAGGCAGCCCCCCATCCTCTCCGACATGCACGCATACCGGAGGGCGTCGAGCGCATGGTCGTTGAGCTTCAAGGGTATCTCGTCTGGCTGCTTCTCATCCTTTGTCTCCGGATATGAGTATGACTCGAACTCCCTTATTAAATTTATGCATTTACTGTATACAAATAATTTCCTATGCCTGAGCAGTTCGCTTACTTTGTTTATGCCCGCACGTATCGAATTTTCCCCTTCTTTGGCGTTCAGGCCGTTCTGCTTGAACTGCTCTATATACGCCGGCTCCGACGGGTCGCAGTAGAAAGCCTCTATGCCATACTTCCCTTTGAGCCTCATCCCCGCCTCTATTATCTCGTCTATGACCTTCCCTTCTTCATAGTATTCCCTCACCACATAAAAATTATCCTCGCCGTCGACACCGATGACCAATATCACAGCAGGGTTGGTGTATCCCCAGTCGACTCCGGCAAGGTAGTATTTGATTTTGGAGTATGGGACTTCATCTATCACGTGGACTGTCCTCGCGAAGTCCTTGTAAACCAGACCCGAATACAGGACGAACTTCGCCTCCAGCTCCTGCATGTAGAACTCGTCGGTGTATTTCTTCTTCAACTTTTCTATCTCCTCGGGTGGGTAATACGGGTTGTCTATGCTCCTGAACTGTATCACGTCTATGTCCTTGTCTCCGTTCTCCCACGGCTTGTATAGCTCCTCGTAGACCCAGTTGTAGCCCTTCGGTGTCGTGGTATACCATCCGCAGCCCCTCTTCTGGGAAATCCTGCCCATGAGTATGTCGTGGGCTTCCTTCTTCGCCATGGCGCACTCGTCGAAGTGGAACCAGTGTAGGTCGAGACCCCTGAGCCTGTCCGGGTGGTCCGCAGACCTGAATAGTATCTTCGAGCCGTTCACCAGAGTGGCTGTCATCTCCGACCTGTTGAAGCTCTCTATGACCTCCTTCGGCATGAACCTGAAGAACTCCACAAGGACGACGTCCCTCAGCATCGGATAGGTCGGGCTCACCACGCACCCTACGTTTGGCGTCCCGAACGTCTTCCATCCCCCGAGGGAGACCATTATGCCCTCCATCACGCCAGCTATCGTCTTCCCTCCCCTGATTCCTGCCAGCATCAGCCTAAGCCTGGCGCCGGACTCATGGAACTTCTTCTGGTATCTGTGGGGGCTGTAGCTTATCCTTATCTCCATTGCCCTCATTTTCCCATCCCCTTTCCAGGATGACCTTTATCTCCCTATCAAGACCTATGCTCATCCTCTTCTCTATCAGCCCTAGGTTGTCGAGGATGTTTGATTTCTTCTCTATCGTGTTCAGTATTATACTTAGGGCTCTAGCCTTAACCATGGGTTTGTCGTCAGTCCTCCTGTATAGCGACCATGCGTCCCTGATTATTTTATCATATTGCATCTCCATATCTGAGAGAATTTTCTGTATTGGTTTCTTCTTTATTTCCCTTGTTATTTTTTTTCTTATGAATTTCTTGTCTCTCCTGACTGTTGATTCATCAACTTCTATACCCTTCATTTTTAGAGCCCTGACTATCTCCATGTTGTAGAATCCCTGAGCCATTAATTCTTTGACGTATTGTCTTCTTTGTTCTATTGACTCCCTATCATATTTCGGTAACTTCGGCATTATTATCACCTGTAGATTTAACCTTAGTGTTCATAAATGCTCTCCATTCTGTATTTAAAATCAGTCTTAACAACCATAGATTTCACCTATGTTTTAATAAAAGTGCACGATTGATATTTGGTTTGACATATATTTAAGCAATTATATGTTGCAATAGATTCATTTAGCCTTCGATTTACTTTTCAAATCCTTCTCTGTGATGCCGAACTTCCTTTTTATGTATTCTATTATCTTTTCATTCTCCCTGACATACCTCATCCCAATATTGTGTGTTGTCAGGTTAATGTTTTTCAATCTCAATTCCTTTATGTCTTCTATCGCGCTTTCCTTGAAATCGCCTATCTCCACCGCGTCCCCGTGTTTGTTGAAAATCTCGTCTATTGTCTTCATTCAACCACCCTTTAATATGTTCTCTCTTCTCCATTTCATGAGCTTTATCTCGATTATGATGGAAGAAACCATCCTCCTCATCAGGGAGCCTATCCCACCGTCGTATTTGGAGAAGAACGTCCACACAACGCTCCATACCGTCACGAGGCAATACGGGTATGTAAATAAGTATTCGTATCCGAACCTTCCGTTAAGCATGTTTGTTATGATTTTCGCCAGTATCTCCGCTATCATCTTCAATCACCTTTTTGCCTTTTCGGAAGGAAGTTCATTGTTAGGAACAATTGTCTTACTAGAACCATCCTTTTCCGAGGCAGTTCCGTTTATTTATCTTCAATCCTCTTTCTTATTACTTCCGTTCCTTTCTTGGTGCATAACCATTCTGAATTATCATTAATTTCATGTTCTATCCATATTTCTATTCCTAACTCCTTTAGCGATTCTACAATCAGTCTGTTGATTTTTTCCCCTTTTCTTGCTAATATCTCTGCTGCGTTGTCAGTTATTATTTTCTGAATAATCGCATTTGGATTCAGGGGATTTTTAGTCAATGCTATTCCTGTAAATTCTATATCTTTTAAATTATCCATTCATATCTTCCTCCTTAATGTTAATTTTAAATCCTCACCATCCATCCAACCACAACCCCTCATTTTTCTTTTTTTCTTTCCATATTCCTAAGCCCCACATTCCAAATTCAGTAGCTCCATTGATTATTTCTTTGGATTTGCCCATCTTCATTCACCAACCATCTCTTCAAAATCCTTCCTCAGCTCAATTGTGTAATCAAGGAACTTTACCGCTTTCCTGAGGAACTCCGAGTCGAGCTCTTTTGTCCCATGTGTGTCAATCCTATTTAAGTCCTTCTTGGCGAGTTCGAGGAGTTTGGACTTTATTGATAATATCAAGTCTATTTTTTCATCCAATATTATTTTTTCATGTTCCTTGTAATCTTTTCCTATTAATTCCAAAAGCTCTTCAGCATAGTTTTCGTGAAGCTTTTCCAAAAAGATTCTAAGTTCTTTTATTGCAGTCATTCACCATCACCAACAATTTCTTCAAGGTCTCTTTTGTAGTTGCCATACAACCATACACAAGTATCCAATATCAGTGGCATCATTTCCAAATCCATCCTTGCAAACTCTTTCAACTTGTTTAACACTATCTTCAACTCATGTTCTTTTTTTGTGTTGTGGTCATCGTGTGCTTTCGATATTTCTTCTTTCAGCCATTTGTTGAATTCTTTTATTGCTATCATTTAAACCCCACTATCCCAACCATTAGCATTATTCATCATTCTCACCAACTATTTCTTCCAAGTCTCTTTTCCATTCCTCACCAGAGACGAATGACATCTTGCCCACATCTATTGTGACGAGGTTGTTCAGGTCTTTCTTGGCGAGTTCATATAGTTTGGATTTTATTATGTCGCTTTTAATTTCGCCAAGCAAATCAGTCAAAATATCCCAACTTTCTTCTTCAGCATAACCTTCTTTTTTCAAAGCACCTATTATCATGTCAACACACGCGACTATCAGACTGTTATCGCTTCTAAGAATCTCGTTTTCAAAATCAAAATCCTTCTCAATCCACTTATAAAGCTCTTTTATTGTCGTCATTCATTTCACCCAAATAAATTATACAAAATTATCACAAATAAAATCAATATAACAACTAAAGCAGGATAAAACCACATCTCTTCCCATATCATTTCCCGCCACCAACTATCTCTTCAAAATCCCTCCTCAGCTCGATGGTGTAATCAAGGAACTTTTCCGCTTTCCTGAGAAACTCCGAGTCGAGCTCTTTTGTCCCATGTGTGTTAATTCTCTTCAAGTCTTTCTTTGCTAGTTTGTAGAGTCTGGATTCTATACTTTTTATTACTTCAATAATTGAATTATATTTATCAGCCATTTGCAAAGCTCTTATTTTCGAATTAGCTTCAATATTTTCGTATTCAATAGAATGTTCGATACAACTAACATGAATCTCATAATTTTGACGAAGTTCTTCCAAAAAGATTCTAAGTTCTTTAATTGCTGTCATCTCCAATCCCCAAGTTTTGTTTTAATATTGAAAACTTTCTTCCTAATTGGCTTCTTAATTGGCTGTGTTCTGCTTTAGTCCATCCAAAGTTTTCTATTAGTTGTTCTTCAAACTTCTCTATCTCTTTTTTCAACTTTCTTTTTATCTTCTCTGCTATATATATGTCAATAAATTTCTGCTCTTCTGATAATTCTTCGTATGGTTTTTGGGCATCAGTGTTAAAATTTTCTGGACTCAGTTCTTTGCATGCTTCCAGATACCATTCATGTAATTTTTTGGGTGTTATCATCCTTCACCACCAACTGTTTATCGCCTCTGGGATAGAACCTCATGCTGTCTCTGACGGACGGTATCAAGTCAAGCTTCTCAGCGTCCTCTATGGTCGCCCAAACGAAGCCCTTGTGCTCGCTCTCCCTCAGGACGACGTCAGGTCTCTTTCCGAACTCCTGGAAGAAAAGGTATTTCTTGTATCTCTTGCTCCCTTCCTTGACGTCCATGCAGGTTATGTATTCAGGGCTGACATCTATGCCTGTCTCTTCTTTTGTTTCCCTTATCGCTGTCTGGAGTGGAGTCTCGCCGTCCTCAATCTTCCCGGACGGGTTGCCGAACATGTTCCCCATCACCTTGTCGTTGTTCCTCCAGAGGAACAGGTATGAGTCTTTGTATTTTATTATGCATGTTGATATGTCCCTCAAAACACCCTCACCTCTCCCATGTAAAGCTTCTCCCTGTCCACCGAAACAGGCCCGCCTTCTATGAAGTTGCATATCCTGTCTATGGCGAACATGAGATTGTTGTTCTTGTAGCACCACAGAGTCTTCATATGTTCTCCAGTGATGCCCTTATACACTTCTCTCACTGACCTCAAGCCGTCAATTTCATTTCTTTTTTCTTCTTCTATCGACCCCATGTCGAACCTCCTGTCAGGTCTCAGGCGCCTGTCCTTCAGTCTGTTTTTGAGTATGTTCCCGCTTGAGTCGTCTACCAGTATGGTTCCTGCCAGGAGAGTGACATATTCTTCAGGAATTGGGAACACAAAGTCCCCGTGAAATCTCATCGAGTAATGCCCGTCGATTATCCCTTCCCTCTGCATGATTCTGTCCCAGATGTATCTGTTGACATCTGAGAACTCTTCCCTGCTCAGGCTCTCCACAGCCTCTGAAATCCTCCTGTAGTCCCTCAGACCGAGCGCCAAAGCCATCTCATTCCCAGTGCTGGTGTATGGGAGCCCCTCTATCTCGGACACTTTCCTAGCTATCGAGCTTTTCCCAGTCCCAGACACTCCTCCAATCATATATATACCATTCAAACATATCACCTGTTTTAGCGGGGTGCGGGAAAGAATCGGTTGCAAGAGTAATGGGAGCTACAATTGATTGCCCGCACCCTTTCGCCTATCCTATGTATTTGCTCTCCTCCTTCTTGACCAGGTGCTTGACCTTCTCCCAATACGGCTTCAATTCTCCGAGCCTCTCCGCATTGGCTTTCAGGTTCTTCTCTATCGACTCCATGTTGGATTTCATATTCTTCATCTGCTCTGTCAGGTTCTTCTCCGTGTTCTCCATCTGCTCTATGAACTCCCCGACCATCTCCGGCTTGAACCTGTTGAAAGTCAGAACCATGACCTCATTAGTCCTGTTGTCCAATTCGAGATACCTCTCCGTCTTGGTCTTGTCCATCAGTTTGTTGAGTCTCCTCATCAGTTTGCTTATTTCATTCATACATTAACCTCCATTTGTTCAATACTCATACCACCTTATCTTCCCGTCTTCTTTGTAGAACACAAGGAACGGGAGTCCTGTCTTCAGTTTGATGATGTCAGCTTTGGACTTCTCCTCCCTGGACATGTGTTTCCTCATCTTGCACTCGAACATGAACTGCTTCGGCAGTATGCTCTTGAAAGTCCTCAATGCGATTCCGTCAGGGAACTGCGACTTCGGCGACCTTTGGATGTGATAGCCGACGGACTCCAGCCTTTTTTTCACATCCCTTTCGAATTGTGTCCCTTTGAGATAGTTCCTATTCGGCATCCAAAAACCTCATCAGCCTGTCGTATATCTCCCTCACCGTCATCTTCGGCTCGGCGAGCGTCACCGACTTGCTCGGCTCCCTGCCCCTCATGTCGCGTATCTGTATGACATGCGTCCCCTTCTCGGTCGTCTTTACCCTCATGAATAACCACCTATAATCTTGACAAACTTCTCTGTCAGCTCCCTTATTTTCTCCATGTTCTTTTCCTCATCCTCCAAGTAGTGCTCCGATACCCATCCGACAGCCTTGTCGAACGCCATCAGCCTCATCTCGAGCTCCGAGCTCGGCGCTTTGTCCGCCGTCCTGAACTCTTGAATTTCCTTCTGGGTCTCCTTGTCGGAGACTTTCTCAACCTTGTTGCCCTTTATGTTCAGCCACTGCCCGTTCTGCTCCCACTCGAACTTGACCTTGTCCTCCTTCCCAACAGGGCATTTCCCGAAGCCAGAATACCAGTTCCCGTCGTCCATGAGGATTGAATACCCCTTCTCGCGCTGCTTCACAGCCTCCACAACACCTATCTTCTCAGCCATCTAACTCACCTCCTCCCATATTTTCTATACCTTCTTATTATCTTGATTATTTCGTCGTCTGGGAGCATGCCGAGCTCGATTAGGAGTATCTTCATGACCTCCTTCACCTGCGAAATCGGCAGGCTCTTCCTCTTCCCTTCTTTCAGGGTTATCGTCCTCGCCAAATCGTTGAGATTCAATCAATCACCCCTCAATTTTTCCTCTTTAGCCAACAAATACGCGTTCAAATCAAAGAACTGCTTTGGGACTGCCCTCTTGATTTTCTCCTGAAGCCTGTTCTGTATCAGCGTGTATAGCTTAGGACATCTAGCCTCGAACAGCGCAACCGCTATCTCAGTGGCGTTCACCCGCTGCCCTGTCGCCAGAGCTTCCGCTTCTTTAAGGCATTCTTCCATTACCTTCTTTGACAGTTCCTTGTGCTGCTCTGTGACTTCCTCCACTTCCTCGTCCGTGAGCTCCATTACCCTCCAGTCGTATTTCCCGTCAAGGTTGAATTTCTCTGTGTATGGCATCATATCATCTCCATAAAACAGTTTATCAATTTTTTAAGCTCATTTCTGGTATATTCAAACCTTATTACTGAACCATCGCTGAAAAATACTTCATTACCGTCTATTTCTTCTATCTTTCCTTCACAAACAGCTGCTAAAACGACATTTCCCTCATCAGGCATCCATTGTTCTTCTTTCACATTCTCCAATATATCCATTGGCGTCATTTTTTTCAAATCACTGATTGGATATTCTCCTAAATACATCTTTATTTTCATTCACTTCCCCTTCTTGTTCAGTCCCCATCTTCCGACCCAATAGCACGTGACGATAGTCCCAAGGACCATGGCGTAGTATTGGTATACCGTAGCCAGACCTGAGACGACGTCGCTAATCCCGCTTATCAGTTCCGTTACGCTCAACATAGTTTTTACCTCCTTATTGTTTTATTATATTATTTTATTTTTTGAGTATATAAATGTTATATTTTTCTTCCGAGGTATCTTTCTATCCTCCACCTGCAGTCGGGGCACACCCTCTTCCTGAACGCCCTGGCGCCCCTCTTCTCTATGTATGTGTTCCCGCACACCCAGCACTTCCTGACTTCCTCCTCAATCATCCGCACCGCCCATCCTGTCAAGCGGGACATACCTCTGGCTGCCGAAGCCCATGCTGAGCTCCTCGCCCTCCAGGTATTCCCTGACAGTAGCCCTGTAATGCTTGTCCCCGTCCATGCTCTTCTCTATTATCACAATGCCCTTTATCCCGTGGCTGTCGAGCCATTCGAGTATCTCAGTCTGTATCGGGTATCCGTTTCCCAGCCTGAACAGGTGCTTTTTTTTGTATCTTACGCTGATGTATTTCCCGTTCTCTATCCTGCCCTTCGGCTTCTTATCTCCGTTTAGGAAGACCCAGTTGTCCCTCACCGCTATCACTTTCGACCCTCCCCTCAATCATTCCGTCCTCCCATTCGAACAGCCATTCCTCCTTCATTCCAATCTCCTCATTATGCCTCCGAACCTGGTTATGTTGTTGTCCTTGTCGAAGACAAAGTCCGTTATTGTGTTCTCATACTTCTCCATCTCATCTCCCTCAGTAATTTTATTTTGTTTTTATTCTTATCATACCCTTATCTAAATCTATTCTCTCTTCATATTCTATCTTAATTGTTTTGTATTCCACATAATTTACCCTAAATCTAAACCAAAATTCAGTTAGGTCTATTACAAATTCCCCATCCTCATTTGCTTTATCTGTTATTGAGTAATTCCCTAAAGTTATCTTTACTATAGAATTTTTTGGAACTATTCCACATATAGGATATGGTGGGTATGGACAATAAAACGCTTCTTTAACTTCCTTTTCCATTTTTAAAAATTCTTTTTTATTCATTGCATCACCTCAAATAGCGGGGCAGGCAAATGAAATGCACATTGGAGGCATACTTCATTCGCAGTGTGAATGCTGCCCTTTCGCCTACACGTTTATCCTTGACACCCTCCTGACGAACTCCCTGCACTCCTCGAAGCTCTCCTGGTCTGTTCCTTTCGCCTCCTCGACCAGTTCTTCAAGCAGGATTTCTTCATCAGTCCTGTCTGGATTTGTTGTTCCGAACATATCAAACCTCCTCATACTCATCAATCAGTATCGGTATATGCTTCCCGTCTTCAGTTTCCGTTATCCCCCACAGCTCTTTCTTCATTCCTCATCAGCCTCTTCAATTAATATCTTATCCAACCTCTCAGGAACTTTTGAGATTCTCCTTCTAGCCATCTTTATGTATTCTGGGTTCAAGTCTATCCCTATGAAGTCCATTCCGAGTCTTTTTGCAACTACACCAGTTGTCCCGCTTCCGCAGAATGGGTCTAGGACTGTTCCAGATTTCCAACCTGCATTGCATGGGCAGGATGTCCAACCAATTGTTTTTCTCTTACTTCTTAATGTATCTTGAAATATTTTTGATACAGGTCTATTATGCCAGTTTGGATGAACTTTATCAGCATAATCAACAACACAAGAAGGGTCATAATCTGGTGGTCTTTCGATTTCAACTATCCTCACCCTTGCCTTTCCACACTTCCTGCAAACCCATTTTGGACATGACGATTTTATCATTGGTTCGATTAGCTTTTCTGGGAAGGTTGCGAAATGTGCCTCTGGGAATGGTTGGGTTGGGATTTGCCAAATGTCTCCAGGATTCTTGCCAAGAGGATGTAAGGGTGCCATCATTCCGTCTCTATCTTCTATATGTTGCTCCGCTCCAATTCCTTCTTCGTATTTCTTTCTGTGATACCTTGCTCGTGGGCTTCCAAAACTTTCTGCAAATTCTTTTGGTATTTTTGTTTTTCTATTAGCTCTTGGTTTATTTATTCCTCCTCCACCTCCATAATGAGGTAAATTTGCATATTTATGGTTTTCACTTATGACTCTCATCGCTCTTTCAATTAAAACTTGTTTATGTGACACCCTCACCACATCCAAATCAAACCAATATTTTCTATTTTTAACCAACATGAACACAGGTTCATAGGAATTGGTAAACCTATCCTTAACAGACGATGGCATGTGGTTGAGTTTGTGCCAGATGATGATGTTTCTCAATATCCATTTTTGTTGGTCTATCATTTTTAGGATTAGGCGGTAGTTTTGGAAACAGAGTGATTTCTCTTTTATATACTTTGGATTCCACAGCTCTTGGTGAATCTGCAATATCCAATCCCTTCTCTTATTCTGATATAACCTACAACTTATATCCTTACTTTCAAGTAATTCTTTTAGAGATTCTAATCTTTCTTTTTTTCCATAAATAGCAGTATCATATTTTCTTTTACTTCCATCACCACTTATTATAGCCTCAAGAAGAATAATTATTTGTCTTCTTGAACAAAAATAAAGCCATTCTGGTAATATTTTTCTACCATTTAGACCAAACTTTTCATTTATTTTTCTACTATCTTCAGCTAAGATGTAAAACATAAAATTTCCTTTATGAGGTCCATGCTTAGTATATCTCAAGCCAAGCCTATTTAATAATAACTCTATTTCTTTAATACCCCTTTCTTTTGACTGATAAATACAAATTCTGCTTCCATTTCTTAAAACTGTTCCGTCTGTATAAATCCATCCAAGCAATCTTAACCAATCGTCTTCTAAAGAGTATTCTTTTAATATTGTATTTTGATTTGAATAGTTGTCTCCCATATTCCAGAACATCACTCCTGTTTTTTTGAGGACTCTTTTTAGTTCGGATGTGATTTGAAGTAATTTCGAGATGTATTCTTCCAAAGTTTGTTCCATACCAATTTGACCTTCTATATTGTAATCCCTCAATCCCCAATATGGTGGGGATGTGACTATGCAGTCCACACTTTCAGATGGTAATTTTTTCAGTTCTGTTAGTGTGTCACCACATATTAGATTAATCATTCCTCATCAACCTCTTCAATTTTACCCAATCCAAGGCACTCAGGGCATTCGTCCCTCATGTTCGTGTCGAACCCAGTCCCTTTGCACCTCGGGCAAATCATAACTTCAGCCTCCTCTCGTGTATGTCCTCCCTGAAGCAGTCAGCCCATGTCTGCCTTGGCTTCTTATGGGCTTTCCTCTTAGGGAAATTTAATAATATCAAAGCTGCTATCAGCCCGATTAGCGTCATTTCGAACATCATTTCAATCACTTTATTTTTTCTATATAATATTATTATATTGCTAGTATAAATACTTAATTGTTACAAGAAAACATATATATTTTAGTATATAAATGCTCATATTCTACCTCTAAACCAAGAAAACTATCCTTTGAGATACTTTTGAGTTTTTTTTTCGTTATTATTATTATTATATTAACTCTATTATATGTATCTAGAAGCAAAAAAATCAAAAAATACAAAAAAAAAGATAAATATAAATATTAGAGTTATCATTATAATAATAATAAATGTGATTTGTATGAGCAATGTAAAAATAAATGAAACAGAAGCAAGAGCATTGATGTACTGCCAAAATGCAAAGAGACCAAGAGAATTGTGGATGTATTGGAAGAATGAAAAGAGCTATGCCTATATATGCAGTGTGTTGAGCGGGTTAGAGATGCTTAAATTAATGACTAAAAGGAATATACGGCACAGGGGCAAAAATGCAACATTCTATACTACAACAGATGAGGGGTTATTGCTGGCAAAGAAAAAACTTCAATCGGATGGTGAAGACAATGCATGAAGAAATATATCCATGTTCAAAATGCAAAAGAAAAGATTTTTGCCAAACAACTGTTGCAGGAGGATGCACATTGATTGGATGCTCCAGATGGTTTGCAAAAACAGCAAGGGAAGCGATAATGAAAGAAAAGGAATTGGAATTATTCAGGAAAAATAAAAGGAAAAGATAGTGTTATTATATGACAGAATTAATTTTACTGGTAAAATGCCCGTTCTGTAAAGCAACTAGGAAAACGAGTTCTTTAAAACGAATACTCTGCTTTTCCTGTGGCAAGAAATATAATGTGTTCAATAAGAGAGAATCCAGGAGCAATATCGTGAGCATAGTCAAGGGTAATAGACAATTACTGACAGATAGGTTATATAGAGAGGGAATTTATGGGAAGAGAAGCACAAATAAAAAGAAATAATACCCTGAGGAGGTTCGACTACGCCTCGAGGGGGCATGTCAACTGCATAAGGCTGAGGAAGTGCAACTCGGCGCTGGACTACATGCACGAGAGGATAAAAATAGACATCTGCTTCGAATTGTTCAGGCAGGGGATAGACTTCCTGACCGAGGCGAAGATTTTAGATAAGCCTGTCATCGCCGACGTCGTTGATTTGGACAATAACCTGATAATAGAGATACCAGTAAGCGAAACGCAGAAATCCCTGGACAGGAAGGAAAGAATCTCCCGAGAAGCTGGGCTAGGTTTTGAAACAGCAAATTTAACCTAGAAACCCCAACTTTTCAGCGATTCTCTTCCCGAACCTTCTCCAGACTATCTTCACGAAGTTGTCCAATAGGAGCCCCATGCCGCCGGACATGAGCCCTTCGGCTGCGGTGCTTATCTGCTCAAGGTCAAGACCCTGTCCAGCGTATGCCAGCAGCACACCAGCGACCCCGCCGAACACGGCAGTCCTAACCAATTTGAGGAACTCCAGTTCTTCCATTCTCCCGTCCTCGTCCCTCTCCGTCTTGAGCCAGAAGGTGAAGCCCCATGCGGCGCCTCCTATCCCTCCTATCAGACACTCTTTCCAAGGCATCATTTCATTTCCTCTGTTATTATTTTAACCTACCTCATTAATAAACTTAAACTTTCATCGGAGGAGCAGACTAAGGGAATCCACCTCAGGGTTGACGTTCTTGGCGTCTGTGTTGAATTCTACCCTTATCTTGGCGTATTTTCCCCTGTGGGAGAGTGTGGTTTTCGTGTTCCTGCTCAGGACATCCCATGTCACTCCCCCGTCGACCGAGCATTTGAACACTGTGGCGCCCAAATCCTTCCCCACATACCTTATCTCGGCTTCGGTTATGTCCTCCGGCATGGTCTTGTTCGAAGTGACCATCGTCCCTGAGGATTGACCCGACTGGAGCCTCAGCACACCGTTGCCTGTCTCGGTGCTCGAGTGGGACTCTATGTTCGTGTCGTCGTCGAACGTGAACGAGTATGAGTATTTCATGTCGTTGTCGTTCTGGAACTTCCTCAGGCTTTTCTCCACTTTTATCCTGTCGTTTATCACAACCCCGACAGTGGGGATTGGCTTCTCTATCACGCACTTAGTCCTCCACATCCTCCTCTCCAGTATGTGGGTGAATTCTGATATCTTATACAGATTAAGGATGTTCGAGCGTGGGATTGAGACCCAGATGTTCTCCCCTTCGTTGATGGAAGGCAGCCCCAAGCAGTTGCATGTTCCCCTGTATTCCGACTGGTTCAGTTCTGACAGCTTCGCCTCGGCTGTGTTCTTCGCCTCAGTGTCTGTGTTGATTGAGTTGTTCACCATGACATGCTCCCTAGTCCCTGTCCCCGCGGTGTAGATTATCGGGAGACCGTTCTCGTCGCTCCCGTAGACCCTCACCTTGTTCCTCTTTTCAGAATCATCGCTCCCAAAGTTCTTGAAATTCAGCAGGGTGCTTCCCTCGACTATGGCGTCGTCCGTGTTTATTTTCGAGTTTTCGGGGAACAGGTGGAAGTCCTTGTCGTCATCGATGTAGAAGTCAGCCCCGCCCAAGTCCGCCAGTGTCATGAGGCAGTCGAGGACAGTCACATTGGAGAAGTTGATGTCATATGCCCCTGTGAACGATTCGACGTTGTTGTATGTGAAACCCATCCCGCCGAGGAAGTTGTCCACAATGTCCTTCAGGATGTAATCTATCGTCTTGCCGGCGTATGACCTGTTGACATATACTTCTTGGATTGGGAACGAAACATGCCTCCCTTCTATGCTGATGTATTTTCCGCTTATGCTTATCTCTTCCTTGATGAAGTCAACCCTTCCAGAGAATCTCTTTGATGTCCCATCGGAGTAGTCCCCGTAGAAGTCCACAGTGTCCCCTTCGGAGAATGAATCTGAGTATGTGCCCTTCGAATTGACTATCTTAAGGTTGAATGTCCCTATACCTGTAGATGATTTTTTCCTGAAGCTGGCGCTGTGTATGTGCTTGGTCACATCAGTCACGGTAGAGCCGTGAGTTATTTCTACTTTAGTCTTAGGTTTGTATCTCCTCGGTATCCAGATGAAGACTTCGTTGCTAGATATCATCAGTCGCACCCCACGCAGTCCCTGCAGCACCCTTTCAATTCTATTTTAGGGACATACATCGTCCCCGACGGGCAGTTGTTGAAGTTCGCCCACATCCATATGTTCGTCGAGTTTGTGGAATTTATCCCCTTGTTGTGGTGTATCTCAGCGAACTCTGTCGTCAGGTTGAACCTGTTCCCAATCGGCGTATTGTTGTATATACTACTTACCTCGTCGCCGGACAGCGCCCTGTCCCATATGATGACCTCGTCCATTGTGCCGTTCCAATGAAAACCCCCAGCCGACCACGAGCCTATCCTGAGCGGTTGCGATGTCCCGTTAATCTGTTCGGTGTATGATGTTATGTTCTCCAGGACGCCGTTTACGTATATCATCATGTGGGTGGAGTTCTTCACGCCTGCGATGTGATACCATGTGTCGTTCTGCGGGTTTGTCGTCGAGCGGGTGTCGTTTTTCGCATTGACCTCGAATGAGAACACCTCCCCAGCCGACAGGTAGAGCGTGTATCCGCCGGGCGTATAGTGCTTGCTGAGTATAAACTGGAGGGTTCTGTTGACCATCTTCGGATAGACCCATGCAGATACTGTCATGTTGTCCGTGAGGTTCAGCACCGCGTCGTCCCCGACCTCGATGTAGTCGTTCTCCCCGTCGAAGTCGAATGCGCTTCCGACCATTCCTGACGATGTCCATGACGCCCCATGGATAACCCCGTCGTCATTGTAGATGCTGTCGTCATACGCCAAGGGTGCGTCCACGTCCAGGTGATAGAGCCTTATCGGCCCCGTTGGGGTGTGGTCTGGTATAGCAGAGACGCTCACATTGAAGCATGGGTCTGTCTCGTTTATCCTCATAGACAAACTCGAGTTGTGGTCGTATGTGTCCCATGAGATGTTGTAGATTGGAGTCGAGTTCGTCTGCCCGTATGGTGTTACCCATTTCGAGTTGTTGGTCGGTGGGAGGAAGATTACCTTGTCGGTGAATGCGTATGGTCTCGCGATTGTGTGCTTCGAGTGCATCACGGTTATGTTTGTCGAGTTCTTGTTTGACCCGCTCCAGCAGTCCACGATGTAGCTGGCGGTTCCGTTGTAGGATATATTCAGGGAGTGGAATGTTATCGTCCCGTAATCATCCAAAGGGTCTATGAAGTCCGAGTAGAATATGAAGTATATCCCGTCGTCCGGGATTGTGTCCAAATCTATGAGCGTCTCGTTCAGGTTGACCGGGTTCGGGCTGTATGTGACATTGCTGTCGTTCAGGAATATCGCAGTGTCCCCGGGTCCTGTGCTTATCCCGTAGATGTATATCGGAACATTGCACGTTACCAGACCATCACAATTGGAGCTCCAGAGGTAGTCGTTTATCTCGGACGTGTAGTTGGACGTGACATTGGTGTGGGTGAAGTTTCCTACATACCTCCACTCTATGTCGTCGTCCCCGCCGACGTTTATGTATGTCGAGTTGGAGTATTTCGTGGATGAGAAGTTCGATACTGTTATGGACGCGTCGGTCACATTTATCCTGGACGGGAGGTTCCAGTAGAGTATGGTGGTGTTGCCTGTAGTTGATATCGATACTGCCTTCTGCTTGTAGACGTTCCCGTCGCTGTCCTGGAAGTAGTAGTTCTCAACGTTATTGCCTATCAGCTTCCCCAGGAACACGTTGCTGTCCGTGTTGTTTATCTCTATGGTGACGTTCTCAGGGTAGCCTCCGTTGTAGAGAGTCCCTGTCAGGTTGACTGTCGCCTCAATCAAGTCCACGTTCCTGTCCAAAACCACGGTGAAGCCTGTCTTGGCGTTCCCGTCGGCTGTCTTCGTGTCAGATGTCTGCTGGGATATTGTTCTGAATGTGAACTGCGAGCTTCCCACAGGATTGGATGCAACATCATACAAGCCAGGTGTTGATATGTTGATTGACGTGTTGTATCCGGAGCACAGTATGTCCACCACATCCCCCTGCTCGATGTAGAAAATATCTCCCTGTGTGTTATTGATATACAGCTCCGCCGGCCAATCGGACACCTCGAATGTCTTCACGTCAGTAGCGTTCTCGTTGCCTGAGGTGTCGTTGTAGTATATCTTCCATGCCACAACTGTTCCTCCCGGAACAGACGAGTTGGACCATGTGAAATTAGACCAAGCCCAAGCTGCTGCTGCATCATTCATATCAATAGTAGGATATTCAACAGAATATTCAAAAACAACCATAGACTCATAAAAATCAGTTACGCCAAAACCGCCATCTGTAAAATATTTCCACATGAACGGATATCCATCCTTTACATAAGAACTATTCATGGTAAAAACATTGCTTATAGTTACGATATCATATAAATCAGCATCCGTTGTATTCTTTAAATCCCAATTGCCTGTATCGTAGTTCCAAATATATGTATAATCATGGTCCTTTTCATTGTCTACTTTAAAGGTTATATTTATTCTTTCTATAGTCGAGGCAGATAGTGGTAAGGTGTAATTTTCAATATAATAGGCATTATATGAACTTAGACAAGATTCATAAGTATTCCAATCTTCATCTCGCATGTTTGTAAGTTGCCCCCAGCCATAACCATCCAATCTGCCTGTTGCTGCATCTTCTGTGTCATCTTCTATCTTTCCCGCCCAGTTTCCAGTCTCGTTGGTGGCGAGCCAAGCGTAGTCCAAAGCGGTGTCGTCGTATCCCATCGCATACAGAACAACAGAATCCCCTTGTAGTGGCGTGGTGGTGTTGCTTCCCAAGTAGCCAGCTGTGTCGTTCCAGAGCGGCGGTGTTGAATCGACTGCATATCCCTCCTCACTCATCGCTGTGAACACAGGCGGTGTTCCGTCTGGGTATCTCCTCACCAGGAAATTGTCAGCCCACGAGTCCGCCCTGTTGAAAAAGATACCAACTCCATAAAGAGTCACATCATCCCATGTTGAGTTTGTAAGGTCAGTTTCACTCCATCCTGTCCATCCGCTGCTGTTGTATTCGGCGTAAAATTCCCCGTCTGAATGGGTATGTAGATAGTGCATATCATAGACTATTCCTGTAGAATAAGGTGAGTTAGTCTTGTCCCATTTTATTGTTGTCCCGCTTGCTGGCGCATCGTTAGACCCCTGAACTATGGTAGAATCGCCAGCCTCAGCAGCCATCACGTATAAGTAAGTGAAATAATCCCGATTTGGTTCTGCTGTCGTTACCACAGTCTCGTTCCTGCCCACGTACGCATTCATGCTCCCAGCAGTGTTCACTTCCG
>Ga0190334_1000104_pt1 | contig 41223 bp, 46 predicted proteins | sample 48720478_MG_FD_161270 | JGI IMG/M metagenome (GOLD analysis project Ga0190334, IMG submission 161270) | Hydrothermal vent sediment bacterial communities from Southern Trench, Guaymas Basin, Mexico - 4872-04-7-8_MG | ecosystem: Environmental > Aquatic > Marine > Hydrothermal vents > Sediment ... | reverse complement strand
CCCTCAGAATACCGGCGGTCCTTTACGAATAACTAGTGTTGTTGAGAATCCTATGGCTGAGAATAAGATACAAGTAAATTTTGTTATTGAGCATGTTGGTATTGGTGAATTCTTTGGAAGGCCGACTAATGGTGAAGAGGAGAAGTGCGATTTCAGTGTGAGGAATTTTAATAAGTATTATGTAGATGTAGAAGTTGAGCCTCTTGATGATTCAGGAATGACAATTAGTTGCTCAAGATTCGGAGGGAGTAATAAGGGCAGAGTAAAACTTTATCAGGGCGCCCCAACAACTATTAGTTGTGTTATTGAACGTACAAGACCTAGCACTGGCAGGGTGTATCAAGCATTGCTTAATATTAGGCTTAGGTACAGGTACGGGCAGTTCATTGAGACCCCTATTATTGTTCAGGATGTGACTAATTAAGGTTTTTTTGGTAAAAAAGTTTGGTAAAAAACACATTTTTTTATCTTTTTGTTTTTTTATTTTTATTATAAGAAATTTATTTAGAAATACCGGATTATTAGGGTTTATGATTGATTATTGGTGTTGGTTAGTCCTCGCTTGAACTTCCCACTTATTATTATGCGCGTGTTATTTTGGTGTTCAGGAGGTTTTTTTTATGCTTAGAAATTTGTTCAGGGCAATCTTATTAATGCTTCTCATACTTCTTTTATTCTCCGGGTTGCTCTTATTGGCTGGTTGCTCTTGCTCTCGCCGGGAAAATCGTGTTTTTTCATCTGAGGAAATAGGAGGTTTTGTTGGTGGAACAACGGGTTTAGAGGTTAATGTTTTGGATGGAGCGCCTCCTCGTGTAATTCCGGGCGGCGGATTAACTTCTTTTTCTTTTGTGATTTCCTTAGAGAATGTGGGTGAAGCTGATGTTGGTCCTGGCACTGATAATCCTTTTGTAATGGCAAGACTAACCGGGATAATGTATAATAATTTTGGTTTAACAAATGATTTTTCTGGTATGGGCGGCAAGGCTTCTCGTTTAGAGCCTGCTGCTAAAACCCTTGATTCCAAGCTAGGAGCTGCTAAGAAGAATTTTGATGGCACTATTCTTCCAGGAGAAATTAATTATGTTAGTTTTGAGAATCTTACGTATCTACCTGAGGTGTTTGAAACCCTTCCTCTTACTATCCGAGCAGAGGTTTGTTATGATTATGAGACTCTTGCCACTACTAAGTTTTGTATTAAGAGGGATGTTCTTGAGAGTTGGGAGGATGCTAGTATCTGTACTCTTGCAGGGCTTAAACCTGTTGCTAATAGCGGTGCGCCTATTCATGTTACTGCAGTAAAGGAGAATCCTGTTGGTAAGGACACGGTTCAGCTTGATTTTGTGATTGAACACGTGGGGCCTGGGGTTTTCTTTTATAGGAGTAAGCCCAAGGATTTGTTTGATGCTTGTGTCTTTGATGATACCAACCCTGACATGTATGTATTAGAAGTCTTTGTTGAGCCTGTTCAGAAAAATGTTTATGATATTAGTTGTTTAAGACTGGATGATGAGTTGCCTGGAGGCGGGGCGTATGGTGTTGTAAGGATGTATGGCGGGGCTCCGCTTGTGTTGAGCTGTTTTTTAAAGCGCACAAAGCCTATGAGTACAAGGGTTTATGCGGATCTTCTTAATATTAAGCTGAAGTACAGGTATGGTGATTTCTTAGAGGTTCCTATTTTGATACAACCTCGTCCTTAGAGTTTTTTTAAACTGTTTAAGTTAAGTGTTTTGCAAAACCAAAACACCTTGTTGTTTTATTACTCTTTTGTGGTTATAACCGAAAGCTTTATAAATAAAATGTATTTACTCTTTAGTAATAATTAGGTGATTGTTGAACTGTTTTTTTAGGAGGCAAGATCAAAATGAAAAAGAACACGCCCTTACTCAGCTTAGCAGCTCTGATACTAGGCATACTCCTCTACACAAGCACAGCATCCGCATATACTTATTCTTCTTATCCTGATAAGAGCATCTACGGCTATAGTTACGGGCCTTGGCCACAAAAAACCTTAACATCCTATACATCCAGGTATCCCTACCCAGCAACACCAGTACGAGTAGGAGGCTTCTTCGGAGCTAACAGCGCATACATAATCGGGCTAAGACCAGGAACCTACTATCCAACCCCTGCCATATCCAGACCCGCCATGTATTATAAGTATAGCCCTTACAGAATAGGGGGCTGGTTTGGCTATGTTCCCGGCTACACAGGCTACTATTACGGTCTAAGACTAGGCAGCTACTATAACTACGGCACACGCTATACACCGACTCCTTATATGTACCACGGCCCATTATAAAAATAATCCTAAGATTAACTCTTACAAAAAATTTTTATTAGAATTTGATTATATAACCCTGATATAAAAATGGATGACAAACCATTAATCCAAAAAATAATCCTAACAATTATTCTGGTTTTCATAGGCACACTCCCCATCCTCACATTTTTCTCAAACACTTATCCAGGATATACCTATAACAAACCATCATACTTTGGGCAATACAATCATAGATACAATCACGCATACGAGTATTATCCTTATATCCCAGTAAACGCTTATAGAAGCTCAGGAGCAGCCAATTACGTAAGTGGCTATGGTAGCCATGGTAGCCATGGCTGGAACCCGTTCCTCATGCCAACAACGCCTGATAACCAAGGAAGAATAACTTATACCAACCACATCTACATACATACCAAGTTAGACTATCTTTACTATAAGAATCCGTGGCTCCTAGAACCAAGAAGAATGTGGAATCATCAATGGATGATAAGAGGCTTATGGCCACAGAAGTTCTATTATTGAAAAATTCGATATTGAAAAATGAGCTTACAAGAAATACTTGCAAAGACAGACGAGTACCTACAGATTCCCTCTGTTATAGGCTTTGAAAGGGCTTTTATACAATATCTTTTTGCTGATTTCAGTAAAAGAGGCTGTGAAGTTAGGATGTATAATAAATTTCTGACTGTCTCCAAGAAAAATTCAAAAAATCCTAAAGTACTAACTGCTCATATAGACCGGCACGGTATTGTAACTGATTTAAATGGAAACTTTGAATATGCTGCTTTTAATGTAAAAAAATCTTATGGGATTAACATTAAAGGTTCTGAAAAATTTTTTAAGAAAGTCGGACAGAGATTTATTGATGAAATAGTTTATGCTTATAATTATTTATCAGGTGATAAATACGGTGAAGGTAAAGTAAAAAGCTTTTCGTATGATGTTGAAAAAAAGAATTTGTTCTTTGAAATAGAAGGTTTCTCTGATATTAAAAGATTACAGGCCCCGATCCCTGTTGCTTATAAATCACAATTAAAAATCAGAGAAGGCCTTGTTTCCTCTCAAATAGACAATGTAATAAGTATTTCAGTAATTCATCAATTAGTGAGCGATGGTTTTGATGGTAAAATTATCCTAACAGCTGAAGAAGAAATAGGCAGGAGCTGGAAGTATATTGTGGATTATCTATTAGAGCAAGGGGTTTCAACTCAAGAAATAATTACATTAGATACAACACCATATGACGATTTAAGAGCAGTTCAAAATGGCTTGATTGTATTAAGAAACAAGGATGAGAACGGTATTTTTAATCCTGAGTTGGTTAGTTCACTAAGAGAAATATGTGAGAGCCAAGGAATAAAATACGAGATGAAAGATGAAGTTATAGAAGCTCAAAATGCAAAATGTTTAGACGGTGCAGAGCCAAAGACGTTAGGAAAAACAGAGTTAGGAAGAATTATTCAGCACACAGAAGGAAGATTCAATGGTGCAACAATTCAATTACCAACAATAAACTATCATACTAATCATGAAACAACTTCTGAATTAGCTCTTAATAATTATTATAAAGCACTTAAGAAAATACTATGATTTCTTTCTTAGTATTCTTTAGCTATTAATCAACACAAACTTACTAAGCAAAGCTTCTAACTGTATGAACTCATCACTGCCTTCTACCATTCTGAATTCTGCTTCTCCGCACTCCTTTACCATCTCAAGCTTCCTCTTATCATCAACTTCTTCCAAACGCCAGATTTCCTGCTGCACCTGCTTTATAACATCAAGACCTGCAAGCCCATGATTAAGCATTGTCTCAAGCAACTTGTTCTTAGCAGAAAGGAAATCTCCTTTTACACATAACTTCAACACATCCCTTACTTCTTTTGGATGAGCAGCACTCGCGATATTATAGATTAAATCCTCTGTTATCCTGTTCCTAATAGCAGCACTGCTCTGCATGATATTCTCAAGCCTCCTACAATCGCCTCCGCTAATCTCATAAAGGGCTTGCTTTGCCTTTGCATCAATGCTTAGCTTCTCAGCCCTGGCTATCCGCTCAATAATCTTAAACACATCCTCTTTGGATAAGGGTTTGAACCTGAAAACACTACACCTTGATTGTATAGGATCAATAATCTTTGAAGAATAATTACAGCTAAGGATAAACCTACAAGTCTGAGTGTAGTTCTCCATAGTCCTCCTCAGGGCTTGCTGAGCATCCTTTGTAAGAGCGTCACACTCATCAAGATAAATAATCTTAAAAGGCACATCACCTATGGCTTTTGTCCTAGCGAAATCCTTCACTTTTACACGAATAACATCAATACCTCTTTCATCACTCGCATTAAGCTCCAAGAAGTTTTCATGCCACCTCTCTCCAAAGAGCTTCCTAGCAATAACTAGGGCAAGCGTAGTTTTACCAACACCTGCAGGGCCCGCGAATAAGAGGTGAGGCATATTCTTCTTCTTAACAAAAGCCTCAGCTCGCCTGACAATCTCATCCTGGCCCTTAATCTCATCAAAATCCTTAGGCCTGTACTTCTCAGTCCAGATAGCAATATCCTCTGCCTTCATCTATGTAACCCCAAGAATCACGGCTGGTTTAAATAACTTGTGTTAAAAGAATAAAAAGTAAGGTAAATAGCAAGGAAAAAAATTATACAAGGATCATACAATATCTTCTTCTGCAACCACTAAGAAGTCCCCGATTGCAATAACTGCGCTGAAAGGAATTAATAATTCTCCTTCCTTGCTTCTCTCAAGGTCTAGTCTTTCAGTATAACTAGTAGGATTTTTCAGAACCATATGGATTAATTCTCCTGAGCCCGTCTCAAAGATTATATCTCCTACTTCCCCGAACCTCTTACCTGTCTTAGAAACCACTGTCTTACCAATTAATTGTTTTGAAAACTTCTTATCCTCCTCAGCCATAAACATCCCTCCTATAGTATTATCATGAAAAATTCTAATTTAATGAGTTGGTTGTAGTATATAAAGTTTTTGCTCATAAACCCTTTTTTAAGGACCTTGTTGAAGACCTGGTTATTTGCTTAAATTTTAAAGTAAGATTTATATAATCCTATTATCACAAATACTCTTAATGAGCGCCTGGTATGAACAACTCGGCTTCAAGACCAACCCCTTAGATGTAAGACCAAACCCTCTCCTTGTCGGTCTGGAGAGACAGGAAGAGCAACTTGTTAATCATATCCTTAAAGGAGAAATTTGCTTTCTTAATGGACTTACCGGAAGCGGAAAGTCGTCTCTTCTGCTAAGAGTGCAGAAGAATCTTAAGAACCATAAGTTTATTTACCTTGATGCTCAGGAACTGCCAAAAGACTTCAACCTTGAAGAAGAGCTTAAGAAGAAGCGAAGCTTCTTTGATAGAATAAGACTTAGGAAGTACCCTTCTAAGACTCCTGTGCTAATCATTGACGAGTTTCAAGCAACTGATAAGAACCTCATCCTTGATGCACGTGCCAAATGGGAGAACCCTAATGAGAGAAAGATTAAGAGCATAGTAATAGCTCAGATAAGCAAGTATCTTAAGAATGTCACCCCTTCTTTTAAGGAGAGACTGGGTAAACGAACAATTGTGCTTCCCACTCTTGATGACGCTGAAATGAAAGAGATTCTAAAACTTAGATTACAAAGCAAGAACGGCATTAATTATTATAATAAGTTGCATAACGAAGCTATTAATCTGCTTGTTGCCTGTGCTGATGGCAACCCCCGAAAACTACTTGAATACACAGACATGATATTTGATTTTCATTACAGAAAGTTCAAACATAATAACCCCATCCTCCTCAACAAGACTTACATGGTTACGTATTGGGGTGCAAAAGAGATTCTTGAGCTTAACAAAGTAAACGTTAATGCTTATGTTTATCTTGAAAAGGAAGATAAACAAAGGAAAATACAGGCTTTTGAAAAAAGGTTTAACAAACACCAAAGAGAATGGTTAATATACTTAATGACAGGGTCAAAAACAATAGAAGACCTTGCCAGACATTTCAAGGTTTCTGAATCAACAGCCAGTGCAAAGATTAGGGAGTTAAAAACAAAAGGAGCTGTTGTAAGAGCGGGTAAGAAAGGCAGAAAACAACTATGGCAGGCAAGCCCTCATGTTAAGAGACTAAGCGTAAAAGTTTAACAGTTCTAAGACAAGGAAATTGTTTGAGCTAGGACTTTAGTCTCCAGAGGTCCACGCTCGCAAATAATCATTAAGTTCTTGTATTTGCTTCAACTTGAGATAAAGCTTTTTATGCTGTGTTTATATATCTAAATTGATTAAATTTAAGATTTAATGCGTTTACTTAATCCTCTATGTTGATTCCTAATTGTTTAAGAGCCGCCTTCTTTTTCTCTCCTACTTCTTTTTTCTTTTTTTAATTATATTCTTTTTATTTCTCTTAATACTTCTTCATCCTTTTCCTAACAAACTTATGTGCTAAATGAAGGGGCTCTGGCATTTTATGGGGTGGTCTGATACATTTCTTCACTACCTCAACACTAGCATCCAAGGAAAGCTTATGGCCAATAGAGATAATTATTGGTTTTGCCTTCTCCTTTGTAACAACTAGTTTTCCAACCACCTCGTTCTCAAGAATAACATTCTCACCCCTTGTTTCTCCACATAATAGCTTCTTTGTAATCCCAATTGTTGCTGTGTTCAGCTTGACTCCGAGATGAGAAGCCAAGCCTAACCGTCGCGGGTGGAGTATGCCGCTGCCCTTCACCAGAAGCACACCTGGTTTTTGCTTTAAACCCTTATAAACCCGTATCATAACATCAAGGTCTCTCTGCGCTCTGAAACCAGGAATGTAAGGAAGCCTGCAATCCTCAACCACGCTTTGCTTCTCAACGAGGCTCATATCACTGTACTTACACACAACCACGGTGCAGAAGAGTTTATTGAACTTAAAACCTGTTTCTATACCCCCTATTAGCTCTAATTCCGGAACACTGTCTTGTTTCACCACTTTTTTTGCGAGCTCTAACTGCTCTTGCTCTAACTCTTTGAGACTCATCATCTTATCAGAGTATGGGCCTGGCCGGATTCGAACCGGCGACCTCCACCGCTCTCAAAGAGCTATGTGAGGGTGACGTCATTAGCGGGACTCTTTGCTTTTTTGACTAGGAGGACTCCAGTCACAGACTAGGAGTCACCTGCTTTCTGCCAACTCTTTTGCAAAGAGTTGAACCACTAGACTACAGGCCCGACTAATAAATATTAAGAGAGTAGAGATAGCTTTTCTTTTATAAACTTTTCATTATAGCACACATCTCTAAGAGGGCAACAACCGCATTTATTCTTATTAGTGCAGAAAACGGGTATGTCCTTGCTTTTAAAAAGCTCTAAGACAGCGTTCTTTGTTTCTAATACTTTTTTCTCAAGAAAAGGATTCATCACCACTGGTCGGCATTCATTAATGTCAAGGTATTTGACAAAGGCTTCTCTTACAAACATCTTGTTCTTTTCTAAGAGCATTATATAAGCACCTGTTTGTAGCTTATGACTAGGCCAAACACCTTTCTGAGGAGGAGTGCCTGTTTTGAGTTCATAAGGAACAACCTCTCTCACAACCAGGTTATTGTAGACGTCTAGTCTATCAATAACTCCTTTCAACTCTAACTCCTCTGACTCAACATAATACTCTGTTTCTATCTTCGGACTGAGCTTATCCCATAATTCCTCGCCATAAACCTTGTGCTTTTTAATAAAACTATGAAGATTAAGAGCTCTGTCCTTACTCTCATTAATTACAAGAGGCCAGGTTTCTTTAAAAAAGTTTGACAAAGAAATCTTTAGCTCTGCTAGCTTGCTCTTATTCTTAATAATGCTCTGCTTAAGAATACTCGAATGCACCTTCTTATACCTTTCAAGAAGCTCTTGGTAGCTCATCTCTTTTTTTATGCTCTTGACAAAGCCCTCCTCTACTTTACTAATCTTATCATGAATCTCGTGTCTAATACTGCCCTTCACAACAACATCCCTTGGAGGAACAACTAGCTTAAGGACTTGTTCAAGGAAGAGCTTTCTAGCACAGTACTCATAAGCAGAGAGTAAACTAACACTGATCAACGTAATAAGAACAAACCAGGTATGAGTTTATAAGGATTACGGTACTCTGTCCAGTGCTAAGTAATAATTTTAAATAAAGATTTAAATAATAGGAGTGCCTTCTCTCTCTTTATGAAATTCCTGGAAGTAAAGCAGTATTTACAGGAGAAAAAGCTTGATGCTATCGTATTATTTAGTAACCACCCGGCTTTTAAGTATTTTACTAGGGGTGGTTTTGAGCACGGCATAATGTTCTTAACCAAAAAAAACAATTATTTGTTTCTCTCCAGATTATATAACCCGCGGATTGAAGGTTTCCGAGTAATTCATTGGAGGAGTTTTGAAAAGGATTTTAAAAGCTTTATAAGAAAGCACAATCTTAGAAGAATAGGGGTTGATACTCCTGAATTACTTGTTAGACAGAAAAGTTTTTTAAGAAAATACTTCAAGATAAAAAAGACCAGCAGCTTCTTGCAGAACCTGAGGATAAGTAAAACCAAGGAAGAAGTTTCTAGGATTAGAAAGGCTTGTAATATAACCAACACCATTTTTTATGAGATAATAAACAATTTTAAGTTCAGAAGAGAAGCTGACATTCTGAGATTCATTAAGATTAAAGCTTTAGAACTCGCTGATGGCACAGCTTTTGAACCCATAGTGGCGAATGCACGAAACGCTGTTATTGCCCATCACGAACCTCATTCTCGCCTTAGAAAAGGCTTCCTAATACTTGACTTCGGAGTAAATTATAAGGGTTACTTATCAGACATGACAAGAACTGTTTATCTTGGCACGCCTTCTAAGAAAGAAAAGAGAATTTATGAAAAAATCAGAAGCATTCAAGAAGCATGTATTGAAAAAGCAGAGCCTGGTCTAAGAGCAGATAAGCTTTATGACTACTCACTAAGTCTTTTTGGTAGTGATAAGAACCACTTCCTACACGGCTTAGGTCATGGTATTGGCGTGGAGATTCATGAGAAGCCAAGCCTCTCCCCTGAATCAAAAGATGTTCTTGTTAAAGGAAGTGTTTTCACAATAGAACCAGGTTACTATAATAATAAAACCGGTGTTGGAATTAGAATTGAGGATGATATCTATTTAGGAACTAAGAAAAAAGTTCTTACTAAACCTACCAAAGAACTAATTTGTTTGCAGCCAAGTTATTTATAAAAATTTGTTTATAAAACTTAACAAACTATATTTATAAACCGCAACATTTATTAATCTTCCACAAATATTCTCTTATCAATATGAAGTATGATTTAAGAGCTTTTAACAACGGGGTAAAGTATTATGAGAAAAATCTGAAGAGATTCAAAGGGAAAAACATCTTTGTTGTTCTAGATGTTGATAATGATAAGGCTTTTTTCTCCATAGCTCCCCTTAGCAGAGCGGCTCATAATCTTAATTGCGATGTAGCTGTAAGGATTATTCAGAAGACTTCAAAGACATTGGATGCTTTAATAGATGTGTGGAATGTTTTTGACGATATGGAGAAAGGGGTGAAGAATAAGTTCACGAATGCTCTGAAGGACTTTATTCAAGAAGTTGATAAGAGAGCAAAAGGCGAGTTCAAAAAGATTTTTAAGAGGCCCGAACTCTTTGTTCATGCAAGTAACAAGGAGTTCTATACTAATCAAGGCTTCAGGATGAGTTTCAGACCTGCCTGGTTCAAGAAGTACAAGTGGAACGAATTATTAAAGACCGCTCGTATTATTTGGAAGCAGGTGTATAATCTTAAAAAAACTGAAAGCGTTGGTTTTGGTTTTGAGTTAATAAGAAAAGCAAAGGACATGGAGTATCCTTTAGAAGATTACCTTGATTCCTATGCTATCACCAGAGCAATGTGGTTTGCGTGTCCTGCGAGTAAGAAAACATTAAAAGCAAGCACTCCTAGGAAGACTGTGCTTGAACCCTCTGAGAGAACAGGAGAACTAGCAGCAACTCTGCTGGGTTGCGAGTTAGAGAAGAATATTAGTGAACCTGTTTTTAGAAAGTACAAGAAGGTGTCTGCTCTTTTGAAGCTTAATAGGTTTGAGATTAATAATGCCTCTTTCTTTATCATAGGGGAGGGTTTCTCAGGAAAGCACATCTTTGGAGAAAGAATTGGTTATCCAACCCCTAATAAGAAGTCAAGATGGGATTCTCCCGGGGGGATAATATACCAGTTCCCTTGGTTTCCGCAGACAAAACTTGATGAGAGAGCTCCTTCATGCAGGCTTGGTGTTACTGACACACTTCCCATAGATGTTTTTATTAAGAGCTGCTGCGTAGACTGGCTTAAAATGAAAGAAAAAAATGATGCGCTTATCCGAATAGTGAATAAGTCTGATAAGATAATTGTGAAATCCAAGATGACTAATCTTGAGATTTTTATAAAGGATAAGGCTGGGAAGAGAAGAAGACCTCTTGGCTCTGATGTTGAGATAAGGCATAAATTTGATCCTTATTATCTGAAAAAAGGTGTGAAGGCAGGTACATATTCAAATATTCCTGGCGGTGAAATGTTCATAACCCCTGAGTATATGAGAGGCGTATTTTACGGTGATGTTGTTATTAACATTGATAAGAGCTATGTTCTAAGCGCCAAAAACCCTCTTGTTGTTAAGTGTAACGAGAAGGGTTACAGAATCATTAGAGGCCCTAAGAAAATTATTAATAAGATTTCTGAGAAGAAAAAAGAAGCAATGAAAGTTCTATGCCAACAGGAGAAACATAATTCGCTGCCAAGAGAAATAATTAAGATGAAGAAAGAGAACTTCAACAAGATAGGTGAATTCGCGATTAATACTAATCCTAAAGCCGAGCTATGCAACTACCTTATTGTTAATGAGAAGATTGCAGGCATGATACACATCGCGCTGGGTTCTGGTTTTGAAGATGACAGGACAACAGTTTATCATTACGATATTGTTATTAATGCAAAAAAACAAGAACTTGATATATACGGGGTGAAGGGAGATAAAAAGCTTTGGATGATGAAGAAAGGTAAACTCGCTGTGTAAGTTTTTATTTTTAAATGATTTTTTAAATGATTTTTACGGTTTTCTCGACGATTTATTTGTTTTATCGACGAGTTTCTTAACAGTAATGTTTATAAATCCAACTCTATTCCGGGTTTAATATGGTGAGTAAAAACATCTCTAAACGCTCATTTTTTTCTTCTATAACACCTGTTAATGAACTTGAAGAAGAGAATAGGCTTCTAAGAGAAACCTTATCCCAGTTAAGAGAAGAGATTGAGCGTTACAGAAGCCCTGCTTTGATGGTAGCAGAAGTTGTGGATGTGATTAAGGACAAGGCCATTATTGCTCTTCCAAATGGCAACAAGTTCTTTGTTCATGTTTCCAGCGAGGTTAAGAACCTTATGCCTGGTGAAACAGTGCTCGTAGAACAGAGAAACCTCACTGTTGTTAATAGAGCGATTTCTTCAAAACACTTTAATGTCGAAAGGTTCGTTATACTAGAAAGACCTAATGTGAAATGGTCAGAGATAGGAGGTCTTGCTAACCAGGTTAGGGAGATAAAGGAAGTAATAGAACTGCCTTTAAAGAACCCTGAGCTTTTCAAGAAAGTAGGTATTCAGCCGCCAAAAGGTATTTTGCTTTATGGTCCGCCAGGCACTGGCAAAACTCTTCTTGCAAAAGCAGTTGCGAGTTCTACTAAGAGTACTTTCATAGAGATTGTTGGTTCGGAACTCGTCCAGAAGTTTATTGGTGAAGGAGCAAAACTTGTGAAAGAGATATTTGAACTTGCAAGACAAAAAGCGCCGAGTATTGTGTTTGTTGATGAACTAGATGCTATTGCTGCTAAACGAGTTGATATCGGTACTAGTGGCGAGAGGGAAGTACAACGAACATTTATGCAGTTCCTAGCAGAGATTGATGGTTTCAAACCCTTAGCTAATGTTAAGATTATTGGTTGTACTAATAGAATGGACATACTTGACCCCGCGGTTATAAGACCTGGCAGATTAGATAGGTTAATAGAAGTGCCTATACCAGATGAGGCTGGCTTAAAAGAAATCTTTAAGATACATACCAAGCACATGACTCTTGATAAGAAGATAAGAAAAGAAGCTATTCTTAAAAAAATGAAGGGCTTCTCAGGAGCCGAGGTAAAAGCTGTGTGTACAGAAGCCGGTTACTTTGCTATTAGGAATAATCGCACCAAGGTTAATCATCACGACTTCCTTTGCGCCATAGATAAGATTAAGAAGGAAGAAGCAGAGGGAGATGAGTTTATAAGAATGTTTGGTTGATCTTTCACCTAAAGGAATCCTCAACTAAATGTTAATGCGTTTTTCTTTCGAGGTAAGAGGAGATGTTATAAAACTCTGGTTTTTTTCTTCCATGGTCAGAGACGTCACCAAAGAAAATTTTTTAATGGCTTATTAAAAAGACATAATTTATATAAATTGGTAATGTTTAACTTAAAAAGACGCACAATGACCTGGTGAACACCCCATGAAGCTTCGGCTAATGATTAACGGAAGTAACTTGGGAGTGCGTCATTCCTAAGAAGAAACTGGTTTATAAGAATATGATTTATAAAGAATGATTGTTTCATAAAATCATAAATTCAATGCAGAACCTAAACTCCCGTGGAGCGGCCTGTCCGCATTTAACAACTCTTAATACCCGGCACTTCTTCTTTGCGTCTCTACACGCTTTTTTTATCTTCTCAACACTCTTATTAGTTTCACCTTCTTTTTGGAAGTCATAGAAATGAATAACTGTTCCTTTCCTGCTTACTTTTAAGGCGACATCAAGGTAGTGTATTGCTGATCTTGGCAGGGGCATTATGATTCTGTCAAACTTCTTGTTGAGTTTTGGAATTATGCTTCTTACATCACCAAGAAAGACGCTGGTGTTATTCAACTTATTCAGCAAAACGTTTTGTAATGCATAGTTATGCGCCTCTGGGTTTATCTCAACACCCGTAACATGTTTGGCTTCTGTGTTCTTTGCAATGACACATACGTAAGGAGCGCATCCCGAGAACATTACAAGGACGTCTTCACCTTTCCTTACCTGCTTATAAACTCTTTTCCTTTCATTACTAAGTCGCGGGGAGAAATAAACCTTTTCAACATCTAATCTTAAAATCACATTGTTCTCCTTGTAAACTGCTTCTGTGGTTTTTTCTCCTGCCAGATACTTTAATTTCTGAGTTCTGAAAACACCTTCGTGCTTGCCTTTCTTTAACACAGTTCGGATATTCTTATTAGTTCTTAGCACTTCTTTTGCTATTAGTTTCTCTTTTTTCTCAAGTTCTTTTGGAATCTCAAGAATAGCAACGTTCCCAATAACATCCATTGATGTCCGTAGAAATACTAAGTCTTTTTTACGTAGCTTCTTAGTAAGAGCACTCCTAAGGTTTGTTCTTGTTTTCTTCTTTTTTAGAATTTTATGAACCAACTTGTATTCGCTTTTAAACCTTTTCTTCACAGGGAAATAAACAAATTCTTTATCCTTCTTAAGATAATGGTCTTTATCAAGCAAATCCTTCTTTATTAACTCATTCTTTACTTTCTCAGCTTCTCTAAGAGGAACTTTTATACATAGCATGTATTTTTAATCTAATCAACAAATGTTTTTAAATTTTTAGATAAAAACTAACCCAGGAGGTTAATAGCGCCTATGATGAACAAGAGGATTAGGCTTATAGCAATAAACTTGTTAATATAAAGAGTGTATTCTGGTTTTCGTTCGCTTTTCTTCTTAGCATTAAGAACCATTAATATTGTGAGGACGCCAACAATCGCTCCTGTGATTACGCCTGTAATCTGAAGTATTGTTGTAAACGTCGCGATGTTCCTTAGCAATAGGAAGAGGAGGAACGGCACGAAGCACGCTAACACCCAGGAAGTGTTCTTTCTCAGACCATAATCATACCAGAACAACTCTTTAAGAGCAAGACCGAGTGCGAGGAAAGAGGTTGTCATAGTAAATAAAGCGAATAAAGCGCCTATGAATACTAGTTTTTCCCCTAGAATAACTGCTAAGCCAAGAGCGCCGACTTCTTGAGTGTTCACTCCCAGCACTCCGACAATTGAAAGTGCAAATAACACGTAGATAACAATGGGTATTAGGCTACCAATTATTATCGCTTTTTTTAACTCTTTCTTATACCTCCCTAGTTCTTCCTTCATTTCAGGGATAGCCACAGTTCCAAGAAAAGCAAAGAGTACCACGCCGTAAGGAACAAGTATTTTTGAAAAACTGAACTCTGATAGGTTCGCCAGATTAATCTTTGGCAAGGCCAGAATAAATATGAGGACTACCAGAGTGATGACTAGCGGTGTTACAATTGCTTCTGATTCCTCAATTGCTTTTAAGCCGATATAAACAATCCACGCTAATACCCCGAAGAATATAATACTGCATAACAGCGGGTCCCATCCGAGAATACTTGCAAGAGCTTCTCCTCCTCCCAAAGTATAAGCGATAATAGCACCGTAAATACCAATAATCATGCTGATAAACATGAAATATTTGCCTAGTCTTCCAGTGTATTTTTCTGCATAGCCTGTTAGTTGGTGGTTGCCTTTTGTTCTAAGAACCACTTCTCCTAGGTATAGGTTGATAAGTAATATAATCAATCCAATGCCAATTATATTAATAAGTCCTGTGAGGAAGCCTGCTTTTGCAACCACATACGGGATGCCTAGGATGCCTGCTCCTATAACACAACCTATGAGGGTGGATGCTGCTTCAAATAACCTCTTTTTTCGCATAAGAATTTTTATAGATGCGATTGTTTAATAAGTTTTTCCATTATTTTTTTATTCAAAAAAAGTCTCCTAATCCTGTTTGCTTTTTATCGCTGCTTCTCTCTAGTTTTTCCAGACTTCTCTCAACGCGTTCCCTGTTAAAATCATGTTCTTCAACAAGGAGTCTAATCACCTCCTCTTTGTTAAGCTTCTCCCATTTTAACTCATACTTGTCTGTTACTTTCATATTCTTGACAAGGTCAAACACAGCTCTCCATGAGAAATCAAAATAATCCTCCCATTTAACCTCTTTAAACAGAGCATCATAATCTTTTTTATACTTTTTTACCAGTGCAAGAGCTTTTTTAGGCCCGATCCCTTTAATACCCCCTTTATTATAGTCCGTGCCTACGAGAATACCAAGAATGATTAACTGGTCTGGTGTAATATCCAATTCTTTAAGCACTTTTTTTAATGAAATTATTTCTGGCTGTACTTCTTCATAAGCATACACGCCTGGTTTCTTTCTCTTCCCGCTAATAGTAAGGTTCTTTACTAATCGAGGTGCTTGAAACATGAAGCAATCTGCGTCTTGGCTAAGCACGTAATCAGCATCGCCTCTTCTAACAATATATGATGCCTGGGCTTCTCCTTCAGAAGGAGCTTGTACAATACACTGACCAAGAGCTCTTATTAGCTTTTTAGCATCCTCTATCATTTCAGGTGTTAGCCTGCTCGTCCTAGCAGCATACTTCTTCATTTTTTCTAAGTCCTCTTCTTTAACTGCTTCCTCGTATTTTCTCTGAGCTTTAATCTTCAGCTCTTTTCTTCTCTCCCTTTCCCTTGCTTTTAATTCAGGTACTTCGCCGTCAAAACAAAAAACGAATTTCATGTTGTAACCCATAAGCCTTGTTATCCTGTTGAATAAGCCTGTAAGATGGGTGGTTACTCTGCCTTTGCTGTCTGTTAGAAGCGAGCCATCTCTCTGCCTAATGCTACTCAAGAACTGGTAAAGAAGATTATACGTATCAACAGCGAATGTTTTGTTTCTTAAGTCCTCAATACTTACCTTATCTGGTTTTAGGAGTTCTGTAATAGCTAGGCCCATGAGAAAGAAGGGTTTGCTTAGTACTTAATATTTGTTTTGGTTCAGGAATTAGGAATTTTGTATGCTTATTCTCTGCTTAATTTGATTTTTTTTCTTATCAAAGGACAATGCTTTTTTCATATCTTCTTCACAATCATTCCTTTGAAGTCTTTTGCAAGCATTTCCTTGGCTTTCTTTGTTAACTCGCCTGTTGTTATGAATATTACTGGTAACTTCTTTGCTTGTCCTTGGATATAGGCGCTGCTTAGGTCGCCGTCATTTATTTTCTTTTTACTTTTTGCCTTGCAATAGTATTCTTGGCTTCCAATTCTTGAAGGAACACTAAGTGTGAAGTCAATATCTGATTTTTTCCGTACAATCTTGTAGTCCAGGACTTCAATGTCGTTCTGGGAGAAATAGTTAAGTAGTTTTCTGAAGAATGCGTCTTTTTCTTTTTCTAATTCTTCTCTTGGAATGCTTATTTCTTTCTGCAAGTCTTCTTTTCCCGGTGTTTTTTCTTCTTTCTCTTTTCTTTTTTCTTCTTTCGAAGCTAATACGGGTTCTTTTTTTATTTCTTTACTCTCTTTTGTCTTTTTAGCTTCTCCTTTTCTTGTTTCTGTTTTTTTAATCTCTTCCTTTAAAGGTGCTTTTGGTATTGGTTTTATTTGCTTTAGTATCATCTGTTCTGCTTCCTTTGTGGGTGTTAAATACCATTTCCAGTAAATCTCTTTATGCCCTTTTATGGTTACTTCCAGTGGCTTTGCGAAATCCCTTATGTTCCTCAGGCTGACTCTTGCTAGGGGGCTTAGTTCAGAGTCTTTAAGTATCTTTTTTTGTCGGAGTAGCTCAGCTGTTTTCCTGTCTTTCTCATTGAGGTATTTCATCAGGTTTTGTAGTCTGGGCTCTGTTCCTGGTGTGTAATAGGCAGGGCTGCCTCCAATTTTTGTGTGGCTTACTCTTACCTTTCCTTGGCTGGCTAGCTCTGAGAGTACGGCTGCGAGTAGCAGCGTGTCTCCTCCGAGCTCTTTTTTTATCTGGTTTGGAATAACAGGACCTTTTAATTCTACAATTTTTAGAATGGCTTCTTTGTTTATCATATTCTTAAAAATTATTTTTTTTAGGGCTGCCTTTTTTTTAGTATGAGAACTTGGTTTATATACTTTTATATGTTTTGCTTGTAGAATTAGGGCCTCATCCATTTAATCTCATAATAGGTAACGTCTCCTTCCTCATCGACTATACCCATCATTAACCTTTTTTTTGTGCTGTGCGCTACTCTATTCTTTGCAGCGAATTCGTACCACGTAAGAGTCTCTCCTTCATGTACAGGGAAGACTATCCATCTCGCGTGGTCTTCTCCTGGTCTTATCCCTCTATCATATACTCTGAAGTCTGCTCCGAATTTAAGAGCTGTTTTTATAATGTATCCTCTGTTTCGCATGTCTTTGAACACACAGTACCTTATCCAGAAGTTAGGCTCTACTTTTTGTGCTTTTTTTATGAAGTCTTCTGCGGTTATTGCTTTTTTTCTTCCGTGGCTTATCTGTATTTTTCTTTTTTCTAAGAGGTAGAGTGCTTCTGGTAATGAGAGTTGTACTCTGCCGTCTTCTAGTACTTGTCCGTAGGCACTTTTATTGTAGAGGTTGCGTGCTTCGTCTGATGACTCTGTTATCACTCTTTCCCTTGCAAAGAGTGCTTTTATTAATTCTTTTTTCTTTTCTTTCTTTTTTTCTTCTTTATGGTCTGTTATTTCGCTAAGCGGGGTTGTTATGGTTTTTTCTTTTTCTTCTTTAGGTTTTTTTTTCTTTTTTTCTTTTTTCTTTTCTTTTTCTTTCTTAATTGTTTTTTTCTTTGCCATGTTTGTCTTTAGCATTAGTATTGTGTTTAAAAATTTTTGTAAAACAAATTAATTATCCATATAGAAAGGAATATTGTGTTTGAAAACTATTAAAAACACTTACAGAATAACAAGCTCTTATGGAAATCACAATCCTAGGTACAAGCTGCATGGTACCAACCAAAGAACGAAATGTGCAAGCCATATACATAGAGTACAAAGGAGAAGGAATACTTCTTGATTGCGGAGAAGGAACCCAAAGGCAGATGAACATAGCAGGGATTAACAGGAATAAAGTAAGGAAAATACTAATCACACACTGGCACGGAGACCATGTCTCAGGATTAATAGGCTTATTACAAACCATAAGTAATAATGAGAATCCCCAGCGAGTAACCCTCTTTGGTCCAATACAAACCAAGCAGAGAATCCTCTACATGCTCAAAAGCGTTGGTTTTGAACATAACAAACTCAGATTAGATGTCAAGGAACTTAACCCCAGAGGAGTTGAAAAAGTATTTCAGAATAAAGACTACTATATTGAATGCGCGTACATGGATCATAGAATGCCCTGCCTAGGCTATAGCATTGTAGAGAAGAACAAGAGAAAAATAAATATGACTAAAGCAAAGAAGCTCGGCTTAAGAGAAGGGCCGCTCATAGGCAAGCTACAACGAGGCCAAATAATTACTTTTAAAGGAAGAACAATAAAGCCAGAAGATGTTTCGTACATTCAGAAGGGTAAAAAACTCACTGTAATACTAGACACACTTCCCTGCACTAATGCTTATGAACTAGCAAAAAACGCAGATCTTCTAATAGCCGAAGCAGCTTATCTAGCAGAACTGGAAGAAAAAGGACAAGAATACAAACACTTAACAACCAAGGATGCGGCATTAATAGCAACCAAGGCGAATGTGAATAAACTAATAATAACCCACTTCTCTCAGAGGTATAAAACCACCCGAGAATTACAAGATGAGATCAGGACTTTCTTTAAGAACAGCAGAGCAGCATATGATTTTATGAAGTTAAAATTATGAGTTATTATAGAGTTATTATATACTGGCGTGCTAATTCTTGATGTGTTGAAATGGACCCAAAGGGGTGTGATCAAGAAGGGTGGCCTGGTAAGCTATTCCTCAACTACAAAGCGTAGAGGACGACACAAAACTGGTGAAGAGCACAACAAGGATGCATATACTATTATAAAAATAGGAATTAAAGAATAATCCTGACCAAGCTACTAAACAAACCAATTCTCTGAAGAGTTCGCCCTTGACTACTCTGCGTTCTCCCCGAATTAAAACTCTATGTTGATTCCTACAAGGACGAGAACAGGCGTATAAGGCTTTGGCGTAATGAACAGCACAAGGAAACAAGAGGTTATGAGAAATTTAATTAAATTAATGAAATTTGTTTGATAGTCCAAAAGAATTTTATGAACCGTCTTAAAGAATACGAAAAATAAATCTACCTTTGCTTACTCGCCAGCTTAATATCCCCTGCTTTTATAGTCCTCCTATTCGCATGCCTGCTTAGTTCAATAGCCTCCCTGCTGATTTTTTCTCCAATCTCCTCAAGAACACTTCTTAACGCTTGTTTTGCCTCTTCACTAACCCTATAAGCACCTGCTGATTTCATAATCTTCTCCATAGCAGACAAGCTCAAAATATTCTTACTAGCCATAAAAAAGGCGAATACACGGTTTTTTATAAATTTATTGTTTAGAACTAGCTATTTTTCCATCCTCTTCACTGATTCAATATATTTTTCTTACGTTTTTCTTCTAATAATTTCTTAATACAAACCATCACATAAACCAAAAACCATATTAATCTGTGAGGATAATAATCTCCTTATGGGCGTGGCTCATAGAGGAAGGAAGAGTAAGGGTAGTAAAGCAGAAAGGGATTTAATCCATATGTTCTGGGCTAAAGGCTTTGCAGCGATGAGAGCAGCAGGTTCTGGTAGCACCCAGCACCCAAGCCCAGATGTTATTGCTGGGGATGGGAAACGCTTCTTTGCTTTTGAAGTTAAATCTTCAAAAGAGAGAACTAAGTATGTTGCGAAGCACGAGATTAATCAGCTGGACCTCTTTGCTAATTCTTTTGGAGCAAGGCCTTTTGTAGCAATAAAGTTTGATAATGAGAAATGGTATTTTCTTAGATTAACAGACTTAGAAGTCACAAAGAAGAGCTATGTTATAACGCTTGGCTTAGCAAGGAAGAAAGGGTTGGTGTTTGAAGAGATTATTGGCGAGTATAAGCAGAGGAGATTAAGGTAACTGGCTTAGTGTTGTTTGCTTTTCTCTTAAATACTTCTTGTTAGGTTTAAATACAAAAGAAGTGTTCTCATCAAAATAACCGCACCTAATCTTATTAAGAGGAACGCCTGCTCTTTTACTAAGCATTAAGGCGTAAAAAAAGACTTGTGTAGAAGCATATTTTTCCTGTTGTGCCTTTGGCTTATAATCCCAAATCCAGATTTTATCCTTGTCAATTCTTAGAACATCAATATGTCCTGATAATGGTTCTTTAGTTGGAAAAATGTTTTCAAGACATCTTTCAAACTCGGATGCTTCCAGCCATAAAGGAACTTCTACTCCGATTGTGCTAGCATCATAGCTGAGCATAAAGACTTGAACATTACTATGAGCATCATGGTATTTGTTCCATCTAAGGCCTTCCTTTGCAAGCGTTGTGACTTCATGATTATCCACTCTTATTGGCTGGATTCCTAGGCTGAACCTTAACCTGCTTCCTCGTGGTCCTTTTAAGAATGGTTCCTGAGGACAATTCCTAAAAACACGTGTTAAGTATCTGTATAGAGAGAAGAAACCGTTGTTTTTTAACAAGCCTAGTTTTATTTGGTGTAGCCTGTAGTGATAAAACCAGCCGTGGTTAAGAGAAACGTGTTGTATCATCATGAAAAAAGTTCTGGTGGTGAATAAAAAAAGTTTGGAAAAAGAGTTGATGTTTTGAATAGTGATGCTTTGTTTGCTTTTTCTTCCTATTTTACTTATTTCCTTTTCTTTATTAGCCTCTCAATCTTCATTTCCTCGGATTCTATCTTTTTCTCTTCAGCAGCTATTCTCATAACGATTCTTTCAAGGTTCAAGTCAATTTTTGCTATTCTTCTTTCCATCAGTACTAGGACTCGAAGACTATAAACAATAGCTGCTAGTGTACCAATAATGATTGCGAGTATGATCGTATCCATCCCGTTCGCCATTTTTAAGAACCTCCACCTCTTTTCTTGGTTTTAAATATTTTATTATCTTGTTCTTAATCTTATCTCATAAGCTTTAAATATTTTTTCTTTTTTGCTTCTGAATCGTATAAATCCAAATCAAAACCTTTATATACCTGTGCTTCTTTATCCTGAGCATAAGAGTTAAAGGTGGTGTTGTATGCTTAAAATGAAAAGAATCTCTGAGACATATGAGATGAAGGTCTTTACTGACACAGGCGATTATTTTGGGGATGTAGAGGAGGCTATTCTTACTCAGAATAAGGTTTTTGGTTGGAGAGTAAGAGCCACGAAGAACAGCTTCTTGAATAAAGTGCTGGGTAGTGCTAAGGGAGTGATTGTTCCTCACCAGCTAGTTAAGAGTTTAGGGGATATAATGATTATTAGCAAGTCAGCAGTGCCGAGTTATGGGCCTGAGGAAGAATAAAAAAACTATTTTTTTTCTCAGCATACCTCTTACTTTTTGTTGTATGCTTTTTGTATTGCTTCATCCAACAACTTTGCTTTTGATTCTAAATCAAGGTTCCTGTGAAAGACGCTTATAATCGGGCTTAATAATAAATATGCTTCTGCTCTGGTTTTCTGCTGGTCCCTGCTGAGTGTTCCATCTCTAGTGCGAAGAGGTGCGAGCAGCCTAGATATTTTAGTTACTTCGTTCATATAGGTGGTTTCTTTTCTTATCACTTTTTCAAGCAAGGATTTTTCTTTGTCCGGGCTTCTTAACTATCGTCTACTATGTCCTGGGTGAATATTACTAGTTCTAGTTTCTTTACTGTTTTCTTTTCTTGAGAGCTGGGTTCATCAAGTTTCTTGATAATGTCGTATAACGTGTTATTCTCCTCGCACAGAACAACTCTTTTCAGTTCTTGTTTTTTGGCTTTTTCTTCTAATTTGAGACTGACATCCCTTATAATGCCTTTGTATTCTGGTAGTCTTCTCATAAGAGTGCTTGTGAGTTTCCTATATAACTTCTCGTACGCTACTCTTTTGCTCTGTTTGAGTACTGCTATTCCGTATTCTGAGCCAGGCATGGGAGCGTATCCGTTGTCAAGCATCTCCAGGATTTGTTGGTCCAATGCTTCTCTTTGTTTTTTAAACTCTCTTGCTTCTCTTGCTGCTTCTAGCCTTTTTTGATTGGTGTTATACCATTCTCTGACTTTTCTTGTTAGGAGTTGGCTTACTTCTCTCCTGTTGTAGGTCTGCATTTTTATCCCCCCACAACCTTTTGTTTTGTTTTTGTGAATGTTCTTATACAATGATTCTTAGAAGAATAAAAGAAATATTTAAATTTTTGAGGTGATTATTTTCACCACAAAATTAAAAAGATTTATAAATAAAAACCCCTCCTCCTACTCTGCACGAATCAAGATGAATCAAAAATTCATAGAAGAAGCAGGGCTCACTCCTTCAGAAGCCAAAATATACCTCTCCTTACTTGAGAAAGGCTCCAGCAGAGCAGGAGAAATATCCAGGCATACAGGCATTCACAGAAGAAGTGTTTATGATGCTATTGAACGTTTAATACAAAAAGGCCTTGTCTCTTATGTCAAAACCAATAACAGAAGATACTATGAAGCAGCGGATCCTGAAAGACTAATAAGACTGCTTAAAGAAAAAGAGGATAACATAAAACAAATACTGCCGGAACTTCAGCTACTCAGAAAAATTGCTGATGAGAAAAAAGAAGTTCTCTTCTTTAGAGGAAAACAAGCCATAAAAACAGTTTTTGACGACCAAATAAAAGCAGGACAAGAAGTCCTTATCTTTGGAGATGCTGTTAATGTTAACGAGATAGTTAAATACTATTTCCCCAGATTTGACAAGCAAAGAATTGAGAAGAACATAAAAGTAAGAATGCTTTTCGATGAAAGCGGTAGAAAAGAGAAATCCCTTAAGAAAATTCCTTTAGCAGAAATTAGATTTATTAAGAAAGGAAATAAAGCCCCTGTATCAACAAATATTTATTCTAATAAGGTATCCATTATCATCTGGGAAGAAAACCCAAGAGCTATTTTAATACAAGACCAAGCCCTTGCTAAAAGCTTTAAAAGCTACTTTGAGTTCATGTGGCGATTTGCAAAAGAATAATCTTTAGAGCCAAGACAAAAACCTGTTAGCCCATCCTCATGGATTGCATTGATTTTTTCAACAAAAACCCTAAAAACAATAAATATTAAACACAAGCCAGAATTAAAAGATAAAAACAAAGAACAAAAAGATAAAATCAAAGAACAAAAAAATAAAAATAAAGAGAAGGTATAAATTAGTAAAATGGGGAGAATAGTAAAAGAACACATCATATTAGCCATTTTATTTATTATAATCCTCGCAGTAAGACTCATTTTTGCATTCCACGAAACAGGATTCAGCTACGATGCCTATAATGCCCTTAGACAAACAGAACATATAAAACAAACAGGGCTTCCTTTATTCAAAGACCCGCTTAGCTACTCAGGAAGAACCATTATATTCCCACCGCTCTTCTACTATTTACTCGCGCTCTTCAACCTCTTCATTCCCCTTGCTTTCACTGCCAAAATAATCCCGAGCTTAGGCTTTGCTTCACTAGTCCTAATAATATATTTTATTACAAAACACATAACTAAAAATAAAGTAGCAGCTCTTATAGCAGCTTTTTTCTCAGGATTTGTACCCATCATATACACTACTATTAACCAAGTCTCTGTTTACTCCCTTGCACTCGTACTTATTTTCCTTCTTAGCTATACCTTCCTACGCATAGAAGAAAAAGGTTTTGCTGTTCTGAGCATAATCCTCCTAATCCTGGCCCTCTTCACCCATACCTCGGTTTTCACACTCCTAATCAGCTTCTTTATTTACTTCCTCATCCTCAGACTAGGAAAACACAGAATCAACATAAAAGAAATTGAAATAACCCTCTTCCTCTTATTCCTAGCATTATGGTTCAACATTTTATTATACAAAAAAGCTTTTTTTATGCACGGCATAAGATTTATTTGGCAGAACATACCTGCTCCTTTATTATCCTCTTATTTCCAAGACATAAGCTTCCTAAGAGTAATATACGCTGTTGGCATAGTTCCCTTACTACTCGGAGTATATGCTATTTATCATGTGTTCTTTAAGACAAGGAATCGTGCTGCGAGTCTGTACATCAGCTTTGCTATTGTAGCATTCATAATGCTTTGGCTTAAACTAATCCCTTTTAAAACAGGGCTATTATTCCTAAGCATTAACCTTATCATACTCTCAGCTTATTCTCTTAAAATAATTCTTGTCAATGCATCAAAGACAAAAATCCGTGCTTTACCGAACATCATGACCTCCCTGGTTATCCTTATTTTTATACTAACCACCCTCACTCCTTTTATTAAAACCATCAAACCCCGCACCCCTCCACCACAGGATATAGAAGCATTGAATTGGGTTAGAAATAACACGCCCCAAGACGCTGTTATCCTAGGCAGTGTCAAAGAAGGCTTCTTAATTAATCATATTGCTAAAAGAAAAAACGTGGCTGACCCCAATTTCTTACTTATAAATAATATAAATCAGAGGTACAATGATATTAATCATTTATTCACCCTTCGCTTGAAATCAGAAGCTATTCGGTTACTCAACAAGTATGCTGTTGATTATATCTTCTTATCCACTAATAGCATGAAGGAATACAACCTTACAAAGCTCTTCTACGCAGAAGAGGACTGTTTTGAATTAGTATATGATAATGAAGCGCTTATATACAAATTCTTGGGGTGCAGGATAGAATGAAAAATCTTTTTAAGGACGGAGGAAAAAACACAAAAAAAGGATTAGTATTTGCAATCACACTACTACTCTTGGTTTTATCCACGGTAATGATTCTAAGATTCTCCCAAGCAAAACCTCTTTTCCCTGCAGGCGAAGCATACTATAATCTGCGAATAGCTGAAACTCTGAAGCACAACTTCTTCTTAACAACAGACCCTGTTCAAGGCACGCTCTATGAGCTAAATCCTTACCATTACTTACTCGCCACGCTTCTCCTATTACTCCCCTCCCCACTCATCTCTGTATTCCTTCCACTAGTCTTAGGCGTGATATCTGCTTTGTTATTCTTTAGATTATTAAGATTAATAAGAGTTAAACCGAGCCAAGCCACAGCTTCCCTTCTGGTACTAGCAGTCACCCCGGCTTTTATCGCTGTTTTCACAGGTCTTTATGTTGCCGGCTTCGCAATACTCATAAGCCTCCTAATTCTTGTGATTGCTCTTCATAAGAAACACCCCTCCTTCCCTCTACTAACTTGCATCAGCCTCACTCTTTTATTCACAATTCTAGCTTTAACAAGCCTAACAAGCTTCTTACTAACTTTTCTCTTACTCCTAGCTCTTCACACCCTTCGTGGTTGTAAGAGAAAAAGTCTGGTTATATGGGTGCCTTTCCTTATTACAAGCTTGGTGATTGTCTTGCTTTCTTTCTTCACTCATTATACTCCTATCCTTGATGGGTTCAACCATTTTGCTTTTCAGAACATTTTATCCTTATTACAAGCAAGATTTGGCTTTGACATTTTCCTAGTCGTGCTTTTCTTAATAGGTTTTATAATTGTATGGCTTCGGGAAGAGGAAAAAAAACCCTACCATTTAGGGGTGCTCGGATTATTTATCCTAGCTCTCTTTAATATTAATGCAAGGATCCTTGCTAGCTTCATAATAACTGTGTATTGTGTTGTGGCTATCACTTACCTTTATAATAGGAAGTGGCATCTTACGATGATCCGAACAGGCACTTTACTTCTTGTGCTGTGCAGCCTGGTTTTCTCTGTTACAAATCAGATTACCTTGCTTGTTAATGCCCAGCCAGACAAAGAGATGGCAAAGGCTCTTATCTTTCTTAAACACTTAGACAAAGGGAAAGTATTTACTATTAAAGAAAACGGGTTCTTAGTAGAATTCTACGCTGATAAGAGCGTTCTACTAGACACCAACTCATTTCGACGCAGAAATTATTCTGAACTACTGCGGGATGCTGCTTCTTTGTTCATGACAGCCCGACTTAGAGAAGCAGAGCCTATTCTTAAAAAGTATGATTTACATTACATCCTAATCACTCCTGAGATGAAAGAAGAATTATGGGAAAACCGTGAACAAGGACTGTGGTTCTTGATGAAGCACAGCGAAAGTTTTATTAAAAAATATGAAGAAGCAGGAGTAGAGATCTGGCAGTACATTCATAATCGTAATACTTCGCTGAGCAAGGAGGTATGATTAAGAAGAGTGCTGAATAAAATGCTAGAGAGAAAGAACTACTTGACAGAGGCGGGTGTTTGTTCATGGTAGACTTTGGTGAGATACTAATCTCGGTAATTGCTTTTGTGAGCTTGTACACTGCTATATTTTTCATAATAACTCTTCTTGAGCATAGAAATAATCTTGTTAAGAAAGCAAGACTCAGGAAGTATCCTTCGGTGTGCATAATTGTTCCTTGTTATAATGAAGAGAAGACTCTTGCAAAAACCCTGGACTCCCTCTTAGCCTTGGATTATCCTAAGAATAAACTGGATATAATCGTGGTTGATGATGGTTCAACTGATAACACTTATGCTGTTGCGAGGAAGTACGTTCCCAAGGGAGTGCGTGTTTTTAAAAAGAAGAACGGCGGGAAATACACTGCTCTTAATCTTGGTCTTTCAAAGACTAAAGCGGAGTTTGTAGGAGCTCTTGATGCTGACTCCTTTGTTCATCCTCAGGCTTTGAAAAGAATGCTTCCTTACTTTGATAACCCCAGAGTTATGGCAGTCACTCCCTCGCTAAAAGTTTATAAGCCAAAGTCTTTGCTTCAGAGAATCCAGATGGTTGAGTATGCTGTAGGGATTTTCTTTAGGAAGATGTTTGCTTTGGTAGGAAGCATACACGTAACACCAGGACCCTTTTCAATATATCGAAAAGCCTTTTTTGATAAACACGGGCCTTATAGAAAGGCGTATATGACTGAAGATATAGAAATAGCGCTCAGAATGCAACATCACAATTATATCATTGAGAACGCGGTTGATGCTTACGTCTACACTATTAGTCCTAAGAGTTTTAAAAGCCTATACTACCAGAGGAGAAGGTGGTATAATGGTTTTCTAAGAAACATTCTTGATTACAAAAAACTTTTTTCAAAAAAACACGGAAACCTAGGAGTATATGTTTTACCTCTTGCTTTTATCTCAATAGGTTTAGTAATCATTTCCTTTAGCTACACTATTTACAAAACAATTGATGGTTTATGGAATAATTACCTCTATGCAAAAGCTATTAATTTTGATATATTCAGATTTGATTTTAGTCCAGACCTATTCATGATTAACATAAACACGGCCTTTATTCTCGGAGTAATCACTATAATAACAGGTATCGTTATGATCGTTATTGCTATGAAACTAGCAAAAGAGAAGCAGAAGATCTTGTTATCCTACATTCTCTATGTGGTTTCGTACTGGGTGTTATTCAGTTTTTGGTGGCTGGTTGTGTTCTTCTATAAGGTAACAGGAAAAAAAGTTTCATGGAACCCTGGAAAAGATAGTTGTGGGAGTGCTCCTACAAAATCCTTATCGCATTCCTAAATTCATAACCTAACACACTAGAAGGAGCAGGCAGATTTAGAACTGAGTTAGAACCAAATATTTATAAAAACCCGCTTATTCACATAAGAATAGAAAGTGAGAGGAACCTGTGTGGTGTTGTGAATGGCAAAGAAAAGACATCTCCAAGAACACAATCCTAAGAAGATAGACTCTCAGAAATACCTTTTCGTCTTAGTTCTTACAATACTGATATTCACCGCTGGATTATTATTAGGGAACTGGGTTGCTTCTAAGAAATACAAGAGTCTTCAGAATATGGGGCAGACTCTTAGAACAGACATAATTGCTTTGGAACTCCAGCAAGACCTCATAGAAGCAGATCCTTGTAAGAGTGCGGGCTTAGCACCACTCTCAGAGCAGCTCTACACTTTAGGCACCCGGCTTGACTTTATGGAGAGCCGCCTTGGAAAAAACAACGAGGATGTTATCCGCTTAAAACAGTACTATTCTTTACTTGAGATAAGACACTGGCTCTTCATGAAGAAGATTAATGAAGAGTGTAATCAAAACAATATATTAGTGCTTTACTTCTATTCTAATCTTGATGACTGCTCTAAATGTGAGGAGCAAGGCTATGTATTATCCTATCTTCATAAAAAAGATCCGAGCATAATGATTTATTCCTTTGACAAGAACATGCATAACCCGGCTCTTGACACAATTAAGAAAGAGTTTAATATACAGGAAGCTCCTACAATAGTGATTAATGAAGAAGTCTATGCTGGTTACCAAAGCAGGGAGGCGCTTGAAGAAGCCATAAAGAAGCATAAAGAAGAAAAAGAAGAAAAGCATACCGCAGGCGAATAAAAAAAGGCGAAGACGCTAAGAAAAGGTTTCTCTTTTATTTAGCAAAATCCCACATTCATTATTCCTCCTGGTTAATTTGTATTAGAGCTTTATCAAATCACCTATTGTGAGAGTGTCTGTTAAACCCTGCTTTTTCTCAGAATTAAGATTAACATCGCTTAACTCTACTTCCTCAACTAACCTTATCTTCAGAAACTTCTCAAGTTTTCTTGCCAAGGCAATATCCGGCTTCATACGCCCAGACTCTAACTTGTGAACCACGCTTTCCTTCTCAGCAATCTTCTTAGCAAGCTCTTTTTGTTTTAAACCAATTTTTTCCCTCTTGTCCTTAATAAGCTGAGCATAATTAGGCACAATGATTTGTAAAGTCTCACTCTCTTTTTCTGTTTTAGCCTGTGTTTCCTTACTAATATCTGCTTTTTTACTCTTCTTCTTAGGAGTTTCTTCTACTCTTATCTTACTAATAACCCTGCCATAAGAAGCACACCGCTCGCACACATTCAGCAGGCTTCCTTCTAATTCAATCCTGTAAACAGCCTCAGGAGAAGAACACATATCACACATAAAGATCACCCCTACGAGGTCCTTCCACCTTTAAGTATGAATAGAATATTTAGTTAAGGATATATAAAAGTATTGGTTGCTTCTCACTAATGGCTTAATACTTTTTTTAACTGCTCTTTCTTTTATCTATCTTTATAAAACCATTTCTATAACTCTACTTTATAACTTATTTATGATTATTACTTCGTATTTCTGCTTGCCAGCCCATAGCTCGTCTTCTTTAACAAGCTTGAATTTAGGCGGGAGCATTTTCTTTAAAAGCCATGCATGCTCTGTAAGAAAAACGAGTTTTCCTCCTTTTTTCATAACGAACTCTGCTTGGTAGAATAATTCCTTGTAAAGCTTTTTCATGGTTGCTTCTGAAGTGTGCTTGCTTGGACAAGGCAGTCTTGAGACAATAATATCAACGCTTTCCTTGTCAAGCTTGGTATCCAGCCATTCAATGCTCATCTTTGAGAAACTAATAATCTTATCCGCCCCTGCAAGTTTTGAATTCTTCTTAGCAGCTTCAACGTTCCTTAGCAGAGGATCCAATCCTAAAATGTTCAGTTTGCTAAGCTTCTTTCTTTTAGAGTCAATCTTTTTAAAGAACTCATCCCAATCCTTGTTTTCAAAAGGCTTTAGTTTTTTAAAAGCAAAATCCTTAGAATAATAATTAATACTCAGCCCGGATGCGTATAGAGCTGCTTCTATGCATACAACACCTTCTTTGCATAAGACGTTCACAAGCCTTTTCCTAGGTGAATAATTGCTCAGTCTTATAATGGCATAAGCAAGATTCGCATTAATCATGCCTGGTGCAGAGAACACTCTGTACTGCCTCTTACTGAGGTCTCTGCCAATCAAATCAACCCCTACATACGCCTTGTTATTATTTATAAAGACGTAGATGGTTAACTCAGGGGATTCCATGCTTGCTCTAAGCATAAAACCAACCTCTTTCTTGACTTTGAAGATTATCTTCTTTCCAAGACTCTTCTCCACTGCCTGGCTTCCAAAAGCATGCTCCCCTATCCTTTTACACTCAACCCTGAAACTCTTATCCTTTTCAAACCACTCGTTTAGAACACTCTTTTTAAAAGCAGCCTCTGCTTTTGCTAATAATTCATCATAATCCCTGAATTTAAAATCCGAGAATAATAATAATACTCGCTCAACACTCTGACTCATATAACAGAATTTGAACAAATCCTGAAAGGATTTGCAATTAAAAATAACCACGCGCTCCTCAGCCCTGCCTCTTACACCAAGAAGTTCCTCCACTTCTAATAGAGCGATCTTTTCAAGACCTTTATCAGTAATGGCACACGCTCTTACCATAAGAAGAAGAGACCTAAATCAGCTTATAAATGTTATTAATAAGGTATTAATAAGAGGGTTATTTATTAATTATTATAATGAAAAATAAGTTAAGAAGCGTTATTAACTAAAAAACCAATCCTTATTAACGCAGCCCTAATCCTTTAAGAACGTAATAGTATAGTGTTCTACTCTTCTTATTAATACTCTTGAAATACTTTTCTCCTAACAACAGCGCCGCTATTCTTTCATACTCCTTACTCGCCTTTGTTCTTGGATGGAGGTGTGTGACAGGATGCTTTAGCTTAAGAGCTTTCCTCACATTCTTATCACGGGGTATGACCCCTATTACTGGAAGATCAAGAAGTTTTTCAACTTCACTAATCTTCAACTCATACTTATCCCCTCTTACCTTATTAACTATGACACCGAGAATTGTTTTGCCAAGCTCTTGAGCCACTTGGATTGTTTTCTGAGCGTCAAGCACAGCGCTAAGCTCAGGAGTAGTAACCACCAGGACTTCATCGCATACTTCAATTGCACTAATTGTTTCTCTGGTAAGACCAGCACCGCTATCTAGAATAACAATGTCTGCTGCGCCTCTGAGCTCAGTGAGCACGTCCTTTAGCTTTTCATACTTAAGCTTTCTTAAATCATATGTTGTGCTTATTGTTGGCAGAATCCTCAACCCGGATTCATGAGTATAGATTGCTTCTCTTAGCGAAGCTTCATCCTTTAATACACTCATCAACGTCTTTCTTAGAATAGGAGCTCCCAGATGAATATGAATATTCGGTGTGCTAAGATTAGCATCAACCAATAAGATTCGCTTATGCTTACTCATAAGATGAGCTAGATTAATTGCGCTCGTGGTCTTACCCGTACCTCCTTTTCCACTAACCACGCAGATATAACGACTCACCTCTAATACACCTCTTTTTTATAAAATTAACCTTTTGCCTATTCATTAATTTTTCTTTCCACCCATTCATAAAATTCTTTTATCTGATTATAGTACTCTGTGGCCTTATCAATATCAATCGTTACTTCCTCGCCTTCAACAATAGTTCTTAAGGTTACGTGCCTTCTGAACTCCTGTTCCTTCTTCGGCTCAGTCTTAACAATCTTTCTTAATAAGAAGTAGAGCTCCATGTTTCTCTGCACAATCTCTTCTTGGAAAAGCTCTTTTACAAGGTTTCCTCTTTCAAGAGGGGTGGTTGGAATGTGTTCTGCTGGTCTTAGGTTCTTCTCAACAGCGTACTTCAATAAGCTATCAATCAAACAGTTATAAGCGTCTATCATCCTGTTAATAGTATTCATGAGCACGTCCACTGTTCTTGTGTATTTCAGGCTTACATATATTTGGTGGTCAACCCGTTTCAACTCATTCCGAGCGTCGTGTAAAGATTCCTTCATGCTTGCTCACTATCCTGTTTATATTGTCTATGAAAACCTTTGTTTCAAAGATGTACTTCTTAACAAGGCTAATATCGATGGTTTTCAAGCTATAAGTAGGGGAGCATATAACAAACTTGTCCTTCCTCGCGAACTCAACAGGGCTCTTCTTATGCTCTGATAATATTGTCTTAACCTCCTTTATTAGCTTCACATAATTAGTGCTTAACCCGTATCGAGGTATCATCTTACTCCTGAAAATCTCAAACCTTGAAGCGAATGTATCATGGTAAGGAGGTATTCTTTTAAAAAGTCTTTCGTGCTGTAACAAAGCGCTTATCCCATAATCAAGACTTGCGAATATGTTCTCAATAATAGCCAGCAACAACTTAGGGTCCTTTACCAATGGATAAGTCATAAATAGCATATGATCAGCTATTTTTATCTTTTGCAAAGCTTTATCCCTAAGAACCTGGAACTCCTCCATTATCCCTCAGAGCTATTAAGCAAAGAAACTATATAAATCTTTGTGTTAGAAAAGGGCTTTTAATCCTTTCAAACTCAGAGATTTCTGGTGAGAGCCATACTCACAAGCGATGCCAAAGGCTTCCATTATGAAAAGAAAAATTTTTAAATAACTATTTAACTAATACGTTTTTAATGACAAAAAAGACGTCTCAAGGTTCAAAACATGCTTCTGTAATCTTTCCATTACTAAAGGGTGTGAGTTGGTTTGGAGCAATAGCTATGCAGGTTGATACATATCTTAAAACCTATTCACAACCTGATATTAAGAAGGAGTTTAAAGAAGCGACTTATACTCTTAAATACACACAGAAAGGATTAACGTTTATTATTAAGACTCAGCATATAGGGAAATTGGAGATGAAGTTACTAAAAGCTCATGGACAAAATAATAATTATAGGCTTAGAAAAATTGATTATTACACTGCTCAAGGTATGAAATACTCGCTTATCTGATTTCTTGTTTCCTTAGAATCTTCTTTTTCCCAGGTCTAAGCTATTGTTTTCCGGTCTTATCGTAATTTTTTCGGTTTTTTCTTAGTAGGATATATTAATAACTTCTGAATATCATCTTCCTAAAAATGAAACTAAAAGAAACGCTTGATGAGAAAGTGTTTGAATTACTGACAAAAAGTAGTGATGAAGTCACGGCTTCCCTTGACAAAGAGATAGATAAGATACGCAAGAAATACGGGCAAAACAAGGAGGTCTATCATCTTACTGCAGAGGAAGGAAAGACACTACTACCTTACATGTTCTACATCGTAGTCTCTTCTCTAATAAAAGGTGTGGGCTCTTTGTTTAGTGAAGTATATACGAGTAAGGATGCTGATGACTAAGAAGAACTCTTCATACTTCGCATCACTACTTAGCTTTTGAGTAGACTACTAAGGAAGGATTAAGAAGACTTCTTTTACTCCCTCTTCAGCTTCATAATGGCTTCTGCAAGGTCTCCTTTACACTCCTTAATAGCAGCCTTTGCTTCTTCCTCTCCAACACCTGCCTGCTCAGCAACTGTTTTAACATCATCATTGCTAATCTCAGGAGTGGTGTCAAGACTTCTCTCAGATTCCTCACCAACTACCTGGTATGTAGTCTGACCCATCATGTTTACTTTAGAAACACTAGGATTAGAAATAACAATCTCTTTGTCCTCAAGCCTTATAATAACTTCTCTTGCCGGTACTTCTTCTTGCTGTATGCCCAGCCTCTTCATAGCTTGACGCATCTGCCTTGGATTCATACCCGGAAACATTTACCAAAAACCCCCTTTTTGCTTAAAACCAAGCTCCTCCTTGTAGATGAAGAATAATGATTATTATAATAACTAGGATTACAAGGATTACTACGTGCTCTGGTTTAAACTCAATCCTTGACTTATAATCATCGAAATACCTTGTAATACCTGCTCCTGAGCTAGGCATATGGATCTTATCTTTCCTTGCCATGATTTACCAAGTAATAGAAACCTGTTTAAAAAGGTTGTTGTTATAACCAGGTTAAAACCATTCCTTACCCTCTTAGGTTTTTTATAGCTGGTACTCTTATCAGAGCAACCCTTAACATAAGAAAACACAATAAGAACACACAGCGTAATATATGATATATGGTATTACTAAAAAAAAGGAGTTGAGGTAGAGTAGTTATAAGCCGCCTTCTGTCAACCCCCACAGCTCTTTCTAAAAAAAACCATGGGTGGGTTGTGCTTAACATTCTACTAAGCGTCTCAAAGGACTTGCACCGGTGAGGACTCGCCGTTTCACCCATTCCTAAGAGTCATAGGTCTGGTCGTTAACTCGCACCTGTCACCAGGATGCTTCTGAACCATCATTCCTAAGCTTAGGCGGTCTCGTTTCTGAGCCGTTGCCCTGGTTTTCACCAGCTATCTTCCGATAGTCACCTTCTCATTGGTGGGCGGACTTTCCTAAGCAGAACCCGCAAAAACCTGCTTTTGAAAGCAAAAAGGTTTTTGATAGGTCCTACCTGCTGTTAAGCCACTACCCTACCTCTATAATCCGGGTTTATTTAGTGGTTTAAAAAGCTTATTATTAGTTATTATTTTTACTTCTCACCCTCTCAAATACCAACCACACTCCCCCCTTTTTCCTTCTTATCCTCCTGGGGTCTTCTAAAAAAGTTTGTTTGTTCATCTGAGATTGATAGAAATTGATACGTAACATTTAAATACTAATAATCTTAAGGATAAAGTTAAAGAAGGAGTTTTAATTAAATACACTTTTTTAAAAGCGAGGTGATTTGTGATGAGTAAGAAAGCTCAGGGTTTAAGCATGAACGTTATTATTATCGCAGCAATAGCCCTCCTCGTGCTTGTTATTCTAGCAGTGCTTATTCTAAGAGCAGGCAGGGGCGTTACAGAAGGCACAGGATGTAAGGGTATCGGAGGAACATGTTATTCTAGTTGTGAAGACCTTATGCAGGACCAAGGAGGAATGTGGGTTAAGAACCTCCCTAATAGTGGTAAGGACGGGGGCTGTGCATCAGATGAGGTGTGCTGCGTGCCTGTGTTGAAACAAGGAGAAGAGCAATGAAAATGAGCTTTTTAAGAGCTAAGCAAGGAGTGCAGCTTACTCTTAGTACTGTGGTGATTGCCGTGCTTGTAATCATTGTGTTAATAGTGTTAATAGTGATTTTTACAAAAGGAACAGGAGGCTTCTTAAACAGTGTTACTGCTTGTGAGGATAGAGGCGGTACTTGTGTTGATAGTGCTCAGACCTGCACTCAGAGCCAAGGAAGCGTTTACAGACCAGGCAAATGCGACGGAAACATGGTTTGCTGCATTCCTGAATCTAATCTTCTGAATATAGAATAATGAAAATGAGTCTTAGCAGGAAAGGGGATTTTGACCCTATGAAGGTTGTAGCTTCAGCAGTACTAATACTGCTGATGCTTATTATTCTTTTTGCAATAATAGGAAAATACTTCCCAGGACTTCTAAGCCTAGGGGACTGTTATGACAGAGGAGGGATCTGCAGGCAGAAAACAATTGGAGGTGGCTGCGAGGAGGACGAGTATCGTTTATACGGGATGTTTGCTGGGTGCGGAAAGAACGAGATTTGCTGTAAACCAATCAAAGAGAAGCCAAGTAAATTAGAGGAATTCTCTGAAAAAGAAAGAGAAGCCCTTTATAACGCGTTTATTTTTACGATTAATAATGATCCAACACCCATCCAGGACAGGGAGGTACTTGATCTAAGAGTGGATACAGAATACGCGTTCCACATAAGTCTTAATGATAAGCTTAAAAGTGCAAAGAAAGAAGGAAAGATTGGGAGGTGCGCGGTTTATATAAAGGATGAGAGCGAAGCTGGTAAGCGCTATGCCTTCAAAGGAGATGGAACCCTGGAATTAAGAGAAGGCAACCTTGCTCTTAACAAGGAATTATTTGATTGCCAGCCAGGAAAAGAGATTAAGATAGGCGGGACAAAAAAGGGCGATGTATTATCTTTTAAGCCCTCATTACTGGATGTCTATAAAGACCTTACCTTATACGTCATCCTGTTTGACAAGGAAACAGACGATGAAACAGGTCGTGATAACACAGAGGTTACAGAGGAGGAGAGACAAGCCATGTATAGTAATACTGATCACTGGGTTGCTTATCGTGCTTATAGGATTAACGTGGAGCCTGTTGTGAAGATTAGTGGTATGAGCGGGACATGGGTTAATAAGGATGACATTACTCTTAGTTGCGAGGGTGTTACATGCACAGGTTTCGGCTTAAAACTTGTAAAACTAAAATCCGGGAATTATGAGGAAATGGTGAATGAGTGCAAACAAGGAGGGTTTGCTTCAGAACTTGATTATATTGCAGGAACCGCTCTTAAAACAACAGGAATCCCTCTTAATATTAACCTAGGGGGTATTAGACTGCCTAGCCAGCAAAAAATCCTTTACCGAACCATGAAGAAGCCTATAACAGTTGTTGATAACAAGGCGAGTGTGCTTATTGACAAAGCAACTATGATAAGCACGTTCTACGGTGTGCTTAACACCCCTGCTGATTACTTCACAGGCGAGAACACATACTTATGTGTAAAAGCTACTACAGAGGATGGAAAAGAGGTTTATGGATTATCAAAAACCCCGCTTAAAATAGATGTGCTTCCGCCTCTTGTTGATCCCCAGAAAGATATCAAAGTAGTCTACCCAGAACCCTTCCAAGGAGTACTGAGTGGGAGCTCACAAACAACTCCTTATTATTATAAGCGTTATCCTAGGGTTGTGATTACCAGTTGTTATGATTATGGTCAGAGTGGGTGCGCGCATTATGATTACTACATACACACAGGCAGGTTTGTTAACCTAAGATCAGTCACTGCTAACTGGGAGACAGGAATCAAAGCATTGTTATTAACAGAAGGCCTGAACATGTTGTTTAATCATCTTGCAAAACAAGACCCTGCGAACACGATTTGTCCTTATCTATACAGTAATTCTTACAGGCTTAATACAAAGCCAGAAATAGGCTACCCTTATGAAGGACAAGGAATTATTTGCTTAAGAATAAGTGACAAAGCAGGCAATACAGAGCTTTACTGGAAGGAAGTCTGGACTCCTGAGGAGATGTTCAAGAAAATCCTTGCTGAAGAAGCAGAAGAACTCGCGTCTAACATTACTGGTTAAGAAGAGAGTCTGAAAAAAGAAGATTAAAAAGAATTTAATGGATTAGGAGAAAACCGAAAGTTTTATTATAATTCTTTCTTAAAGAACCAAAAGTAGTATGGATAAAAGCATGAAAAAAGCAAGTGTTAGACTCACCCTGAACACCTTTTTAATCCTTATAAGCGTCCTTATTGGGTTTGTAATACTCATCCTAATATGGAGGAAGGTGTTTTTCTAATGAATAAAAAAGCACAGATACAGTCAAAGCTAGGAATCATAATTATCTCACTAATCATATTCGTACTCTTATTGATTTTTCTACTTAAATTACACGCTTACTTCAGCAAGTCAGACAGAGAGATATGCAGGAGTAGTGTTCTAGCACAATCCCTGCTTATGCAGGCCCCTACTCCGGGGTCAGAGAGAATTGTTACTCCTAAGTGTAAGACGTACAAGGTTGTCTTCTTTAATGACCATGTTGAGATTGATGATAAAACAATAGAAGTCTATGATTCAAGAAAAAAAGATTTTGTGAAGAAGTTCAACGGCTTAACTGATGAAATAGTTAATCAAGTAATAGCAGAGGAACTAAGATGGTGCTGGTACCAGTTCTTAGAGGGGAAGAAGAGCTTATTTAATATTAAGACTTTATTCGCAGGAGGCTCTGTACTTAGTTGTTATCTTTGCGATGAAATAACATTTGATAGTTCAGTGGGTGAAAAAGAATTTAAGGGTTTTTATAATTATACTAAGCATAAAACCATGCCTAACTCACAAATGACTTACTACGAGTACTATGCAGAAGAGTCCAGATTATACTCTCCTTTCTACGATAGAGACCCTGATAAGAACGCTTGGGAAGAATATGTTCAAGGAAGAGGTAATGAGGTCTTCATTTCAGAGAAATGCAAGGAATTAGAAGTTTCCCTTTTTGAGCCTCGGAAACCTATTACTAAGAACATTATTTTTGATACATCAAAAAAATATGCTGTTGTTTTTATAAAAGAAGGCATAACCAGTAAGGTTAGAGAAATAATAGGAACTAAAGAAGAGGGTTGCTCTCCAGAGACTTATTTCTCATACATACTTTCTTTTGATGACTTATCAGAACAATGCAAGTCTCTTAGAAGGGGTTCTATGAAATGAACAAGAAAGCCCTTGGATTCAAGACGACAGGATTATTAACAATAGGTCTTATCATCCTAGTCTTTGTAATCCTTTTTGTGATAAAGGCAAGGAGCAGTATTCTGAGCATTGTCGAGGATTCTGAGTGCAAGGACAGTATTGCTGCTCATGCCTTGCTTGTGAAGACAACAGGAGGAGCAATTGTTCCTGATATTAACTGTCCAACCAAGTATTATACTCTTAGCAGGAGGGATGAAGAAGAAACCAAGAAGTACTTCGCAGATGCTATGAAAGCTTGCTGGGGGATGTGGGGGCGAGGAGAGCTTCCGCTCTTCAGAGAAGGAGGCTATTACTGCCATATCTGCTATGTGATTGATTTCAAGGATAAGTCTAAGCAGATAAAGGGTTTAAAAGAGTACCTGGCTAGAACACCAATAACTCCTAGGAGCAAGTTAACCTATCTTGACTACCTCGCTGGTCATGCCTCTGAAAAAGCAGACCCCGCTCTTATTAATGAGATTCTGGCTAAGAGCTTCTCAGACACCATTAATACTTCTCAGAGTTACGCCATAATGTTTGTTTATGTGAAGGGTGAGAAGTACATCAAGGAATTCTTTGAGGACATGGATGCTCTTGGCTTAGGAGCAACAGGAGGAGGTATTACAACCGGTTTTTTTCTCGGAGGACTTGGAGCTGTTGGCTTAGCGGCAACAGGAGTCGCAACAGGAGGAGCAGCCCTTGTAATGACAGGAGTAGCAACCGTAGCAGGAGGTGTTCTAGGATATCGTTCTGCTGATGATATTGACTGGCTTGCTATTATCCTACCAGTAGTTTACGATGCGCCTGCTCTGAAGAGAATCGGGTGTGAGATAAGCCCTGCGAAACAAGAGGAAAGCAAAGACTGAGAGTAAGATGAGGTGAAGCGAAAATATTAAAAAGCAAGAAACCAAGAATTTTTTTTAATATGAATGTTTTAGGAATTAACAAGAAAGGATTTACTCTCACAGGGAATTATCTCATTGATGCTATTCTTTTATTACTCTTCATCATCACAAGTTACCTTATTATCCGTGCAGTATTCAATAATATAAGGCTGCCTTGGTTTTAGAGAGGTTCATAATAATGGAGTTTCGTTATATAATAGCAGGAATACTTGTTGTTGTGCTTATAACTGTGATTTTCTTAGGATTCGTAACGCCCTTATTCCCAATAGCTCAAAACATAATTAACCTGTCCAAGAACAACGTGGGTTTTAAGTCTCCTAGCGGGTTGTACGGGGAAACCCCTCCTTCAACTGTACCACAGGACGTACAAGTAAGGAGTGGAGGTCCAGTACTAACAAGACCAAAGATTGATGTTAATTATGAGCACTTCGGTGAACTAAACTATGCTGATAGAAGCCTATCTGATGTTAACAAAGTAGTGCTTCACCACACAGGGGATGATAACGCTGCTCAGACGATTAATACTTTAAAGGCAAAGGGGCTTTCAGTGCATTACGTTGTGGATAGGGACGGCACGATTTATTACTTAGTTGATGAGACCAAGACCGCTTTTCACTGTGGTTGTTGCAGACCAAGCGACACCTCTTGTCTGAATAAATACTCTAATCCCCCGGTATGCTTGGAGGAGCATCCTGTTGCAACAAACCTTGATTCAATAGGCATAGAGATTGTTAATACAGGCGAATACTCTGACGAGTACACTGAGGAGCAGTACTCAGCAATAAACGCATTAGTAAAGGATGTTGCTGAGAGGTGGATGATACCCTTAGATGATAATCACATAGTAGGGCATTACGAGGTTACACAAGGGAAATGGGATCCTTCGCCTAATTTTGATTGGTCAAGAATAGGACTAGCTGATCATGTGATGCTAGAAGACCTTGGTAAAACCCCGCCTTCCTGGGCGGGTTATCCTTAGATTAATAGTAAGTTTTATATAACCTGCTTATAAAATGAACTAAGTACGAGGGGTGTTGGGCTTTGTTTGTTAGGAAGGATAAGAGAGGAATTGTTCTTAGCAGGGTTGTTACTGCTATCATAGGCCTTGTTATAATAGGAGTGATGATATTCCTTATTCATAAGTTTATACTGAGTCCTTCTGAAGACATAGCTAAGGTGACTTACTGTGGCTCTGTAACAGGAAGGCAAGGGAGGTGTGTTCCTGAAGCTTATACTTGTTCTGAGCAGGTGAGAGGGCTTGGGTGCGAGGAGCCGAAACCTATTTGTTGCTTTGATAAAAGAACTTATACCTTTGAAGAAGCAAAATCTATTTTTAAAAGCGAGTTCCCTGGATTGCTTAATGGCTGCAAGGACGACTCCTCTGTTTGTGATGACGCCACAGAATCTTTGAGAAGCATACTCCTCTACACAGAAGCAGGGGATGAGGGTAAAGTTTTTGTTATTATTAAAAGGCATTCAGAGGGCAAAACAACTTTTCAACTTTTGAAAAGACAAAACTGGTTCTCGTTCAATGCAGGTGCGCCTGAAGCCGATGCTAGTTTTGAATTCCTAGGCGATACTTGTATCTTGAAATCAGGGAAGAAGGATGATGAAGTAAGAATCGAGAAGAAAGGCGAAGCCTTCACTTATTGTGTTGGAAAAGAAAAAGAAGGAGTCCTGGTTGGTGATTGCAAGGGTATTGATAATGGAGATGTGAGTATTAAGGGGTACTTCATCTCAATAAGACACCTAGTAGAGGATGATCCTAGCAGTCCTGTGTGTGTCTTCTATGGCTAATCACCTTTAAAAGCAGATATGCTGATAGAAGAAACTGGCTTTTCTTATAAAAAAATTCTTTTTATAAAAACCAATTCTTTTTTACCGAAACAAATTTATAGTCGTATAAACAAGAATAAGTGTATTATGCGTAGGACGAGTGAGATGGATAAGAAGGCTTCTTTGGAATTCCACTTTCTAATTGTTTTTACATTCGTAGTGTTCCTTATCATGATCTTCTTTGGTATCGGAGCAAAGCTGTACTCGGCTTTTCTCGGCGGTGCAAGCAAGGATACGCTTAATAACTTTGATGCTCTAACAGAGAACA
>Ga0190334_1000103_pt1 | contig 41407 bp, 46 predicted proteins | sample 48720478_MG_FD_161270 | JGI IMG/M metagenome (GOLD analysis project Ga0190334, IMG submission 161270) | Hydrothermal vent sediment bacterial communities from Southern Trench, Guaymas Basin, Mexico - 4872-04-7-8_MG | ecosystem: Environmental > Aquatic > Marine > Hydrothermal vents > Sediment ... | reverse complement strand
ATGCTTTACTGCTACAAGTGCTGCGTGAAAAACACCAAAACCAGTGCTACCAAGCTCGTGAGGAAGCCCTCCCATATCAGCTGGTTTGCCAGTGCAACTCTTCATAGAACCATTAGTCTCAGCATACACCCTCATCTCATGCTCTGCTGTGCTAATATCAGGAGCAGCAACATACAAGGACGGGCTTATAGGCTTTAAAGCCCTTGCAAAAGCCTTTATAACAGCGTCTTTCTCAGCCCTGCTCATCTCCTTAGGATTAGCAATAATACCTGATTTTGCTCCTCCAAAAGGCAGCCCTGCTAAGCTACACTTATAAGTCATGGCTCTAGCAAGCTTGAACACCTCATCCTTATTCACACTAGGAGTCATCCGAATCCCGCCTTTCCCAGGGCCCAGAGCAGTGTTATCAATAACTACAAAGCCGTGCATACTCGTGCTTGGATCATATACTTCAACAATCATTTCTGGTCCTAGCTCATCATGGTATGTGTCAGAAACCATTTTTTATTACCTCCCCCAACCCTCTTTGGGTTCTTATAAAAAAGTTTTTATGAAATCCTGTGAAGAAAAATGAAAAGAACCCCCTTGTTTTTATATTTTTCTGATTGGAAGACCACCTAAAAAACGCATGAAAAGGCAAAGATTTATATACTCATAACCTAAAATTATGGTTATACAATCCTTTTTTGTGAGGTGGTTTTAAAATGAAAGCACGATGTATGAGATGTAAGGAAGAGAGAGAGATGGTGGATGGAAAAGAAGTAATCACAAAGAACGGTAGACGAATGATGAAAGGAAAATGCTCTGTGTGCGGTACTACTATGTGTAGGATCCTCGGAAAAGCTTGAAAAGCCTAAAAAAACTATTTCTTTATATTTTCATGTTTGGGGGGTGTTATTAACGTGTTGTTTTGGAACGGCTTATTAGCCTTGGTCGTGGTTATTCTCATAGTTCTCTTAATCTTCAGGGTTGTAAAGAAAGTGCTTATACTCATAATTAATAGTGTGATAGGAATATTCGCTCTTATAGGCTTTAACACCCTGTTCCATGCTAATATTGTTATTAACTTCTGGAGTGTTATAATAACAGCTATTGGAGGCATAATAGGATTTATAATAGTCATAGGAATGCATTACCTTGGATGGGCTTTCTAAGCACGCAAGTGCTTAATCCTCTTATATATTCGGTTTTGCTAAAGCATACGGCGTTGTAGAAAAACCTGAGAAGAGTGTTTAAGCCAAGAAAAGCCTGAGGGGTGAATCAAGGAATCTTCTTAAAAATAACGTTCCTTATACCTATTTTATTTAACCAAGTTTTAACTAAACATTCCTCCTCCTAACATATCAAAAACTATTTATAACCCTTACACCAATTTAATAGTCATGAACCCTTTTCTTATACGGAACAGCCTGAGCAATGCTTTTTACTTCAGCTTCATATCATTCATAGTTGTATGGCTCGCAGGCTTTCTCTACCAGGGTCTTGAGAAGACCACAGGCAAGCTTAACATCGGCGTCACAATAATCATTGTGCTCGGCATAATCCTCTTAATGTTCCTCCTAGCAGTAACAAACATTATTCTAAGCGAGCCTGAGAAAGGAAGAGTAAGGTTCTGGGAGAGAATAATCAATGTCCTCATATTCATCCTTACCTCAGGAATCATCCTGGGGATTCTAGGATTCTTATTCTGGGCTGAGATATGAGTATAATAAAGAACCATGTAAAAAAACCGGAAAAAGCAACAAAAAAAGCCTCTGAAAAAACTCTTAAATCATCACAACGCCTTATCCTATTCCAAGTCGCTCTTTGAACTCCTCTTCCTCTGCTTCATCTCAATCTTAGCCAACACCATGTTATGCATTCTCCTCAGAAAAGCAAGTTTGTCCTCCATCTTCATAATATCAGAGTAACCCATCAAGACTAGGTTAAAAGCAAAAGGACTAGGAATATCTGTGAACACCTCTTTTACTTGTATCCTGCCTTGCTCTACTTGTTCAAGCACCTCCTCAGCATGCTTAATATCCATTAAGTCCTCAAGCACCTCCCGTCTTGCTTCTTCTAGGATTGGGAAATCATAACTTATCTTCTTAACAGCGCTTAACAAAAGCCTTGAACTCCTCTGCTGCTTCCCAACACTCTTCTTACACCCCTTATAAGACCTGAGTATCATTAAAGCTCTAGCAGCACAGTGCCGGAACCTCCGATTAAGCACCTCTGTCTTATCAAGAGCAATATTCATCAACCTTCTTAAATCCTCTCTCTTTATCATACTAAAAGCCCTAGCCGCCTGGATGCTCTTAGAAAACGCGAGGTAGAAACCATTATCACTCACCCCAATCTCAACATCCTGTTTGGTCATCTTAGAAATAGCAAAAGCAACAGCTCTACTAAGCACGTCATTAACCCTTCTGCCAAACAAGGTGTGAAATATTACGCGTTTCTCACCATCATTAGAGTAGTGCTCTATTACTATCTTCTTATCATGAGGGATTTCTGCAAACAAGTACTGCTCTTTAAAATATTCATAAATGCTATTAGCACTGTACTCATCAACGTAAAGGTATGAATGAATGAAATCAAGAACATCTTTGTTCTTAGTCCCGTACTTAAAGTGTTCTTCCATGAGCCTCCTGAACCTCTGGATTTCAAGAGCTAAGTCATAACTAAGAGGGAGCATCTCACTATACCACGAAGGAACTGTTGGAGGCCTATTAGATGTGGCTCTTACAAAAGCAGTCATACCCTGAGTGTAGAGGAACTCATAAGTATTCCCTCCGAGCACGAATATATCCCCCCGCCTAAGCCTCTCAAGGAATGGCTCTGCAATAAAGCCTATAAGCTGCTTACCAACCTTTACTTTTACATTAGTCTCATCAGGTATTGTGCCAATATTAGTCATATAAATAACCCTGCTCATCTTGCCACGCTTCCCAATCATACCTGTTTCTGGGTCAAACCATATCTTTGCATACACGCTCCTATCCTCAAGCCTAGCATATTCTCCAGCAAGATAACTAATAATTTCTTTGAAACGCTTCTTGCTAAGACCATGAAAACTATAACTACCCCTCACAATTCTAAGCACATCATCAATGTGCTTGGGCTCCTCTAACGCCATACCAAGTACTTGCTGGGCAAGAACATCAAGGCAGTTAACCGGGATATCAATCCTGTCAATCTTCTTCTCAAGAGCAGCTTTTAGTAACACGCTACACTCAACAAGATCATCCCTGTCCATAACAATTATTCGCCCCTTTGCCTTGTCATGCAATTTATGCCCGCTCCGCCCAATCCTCTGAAGAGCACGAGCAACACTCTTAGGACTGCCAAGAAGAATAACAAGATCAATATAACCAATATCTATTCCTAGCTCAAGACTTGTAGAAGAAACCACTGCTCTTAACTCCCCCTTCTTAAGTTTCTCTTCAACACTCAGTCTGTGCTCCTTGCTCAGACTGCCATGATGAGCGCCTATAAGGCTAGTATAACCCCCGGCCCTACCATTGGACTCGTTGTCAATACCACTAAGACCACCACTCATATCTCTTACATCCTCAATCCGAGTGTAATGCTTGGGAAATCTTTCCTTTAAGTAATGCACAACCCGCTCAGTGGCACTCCTAGTATTAGTGAATATAAGAGTTGTTCTATGAGTCTGAATGAGCTGATCTATAAGCTTATAAGTAGCTGTGCTTATCTCATCATAAGACGCTTTCATAAGGTTCTTGACAGGGCTCATGACTTTAAGGTCAAGTTGTTTTACAAAATTAACATCCACGACCTTACAATCCCTTGGGGTGTTGGTTCTTGTATCAAATCCTACAAGGAACTTTGCTACTTCTTCCAGAGGAGCTACTGTTGCTGATAACCCAATCCTTGTGAAATTAGTGTACTGATAGAGCCTCTCAAGACTTAGAGAGAGATGAGCTCCTCGCTTACTACTAGCCAAAGCATGAATCTCATCAACAATACACCACTGCACATCTCTAAGCTTCTCCTTGAACTTAGTTGTTGTAAGAGTAATGGCAAAGCTTTCCGGGGTGGTTATAAGGATGTGCGGCGGTTTCTTAAGCATGCTCTGCTTAACACCAGGGGAAGTATCGCCAGTCCTAATAGCTATTCTTAAGCCGAGCTTCTTACCAGCAAAACGCTCTATCTCATTTAAGGGTTCTAAGAGGTTTCTTGAGATATCGTTCGCAAGAGCTTTAAGTGGGCTTATGTAAACGCAGTAAACCTTGTCCTCAAGCAAGCCGGCTTCTGATAATCCTATGAGCTCATTAATTATTGCAAGGAAAGCACTCAGAGTCTTACCGCTCCCTGTGGGGCTGCTAATAAGAGTGTTAATCCTGCTATGAACATTAAGAATAGCGTATTTCTGGGGAGGAGCAAACCTCTTAAACTTGTGTAAGAACCACTCCTTAACTAGAGGGTGCAGAGTTCGAAGTATCTCTTCGTTGGTATAAGGTTTTCTCATGAACTCAATAGGCATAAAGAATAGCGAAACAATAATAGTTTATAAAGATAGTTCATAAAAAGAGAGTTCATAATAACGGTTTTTGAGGTGGTTTTCATAAAAGGTTATAAAAAAAGAAGGCAGGGGATGGGAGGTTAGAGAAGAAAAAGTTGTTTTTTTTGAATCACGAATTGTTCTCCCAAACCAAAACTCTTAAATAATATTAAATTCTTCTATGAAGTGAAGAATCGTTAAAACGAGTTCTATGCTTGTTTTCTCGATGAGGAACCTTTTAGAAGAAGGGTTTTGATAAAAAAAATTTTTAGGAGGAGGTCTTTATGACGCTAAAAAAAGGAGATAAAGTAAAGGTTGAGTACATCGGAACCTTTGATGACGGAACTGTTTTTGATAGTTCTGAACAACACGGCAAGCCTTTAGAATTTGAGATAGGCACCGGGCAGATCATACCTGGCTTTGAGAAAGCAATTGCTGGGATGAAAAAGAACGAGGAGAAAGAAATCAAGCTAAAACCAGGAGAAGCTTATGGCGAGGTCAACCCAGAACTAGTCAGGAGAATACCACGAGAGCATCTCCCGCCAGGTCAAGAGCCGAAGCCAGGAATGATACTTATTATTAATCTGCCTACAGGCCAACGAGTGCCTGCAAGAATAACAGAAGTAACAGATAAAGAAGTGACTATTGACTTGAATCATCCCTTAGCGGGTAAGACCTTAAATTTTAAGGTTAAAGTCGTGGATATAATACCCGCAATAAAATAAGCGTGGGGGATGAAGGTAAGATAAAAGAAGGAGGAATAAAAAAAAATGGAAGGAACAGTTAAGTGGTTTAACCAACAGAAAGGATACGGGTTCATTGCGGGCAGTGATGGAAAGGAGTACTTTGTGCATCACTCATCCTTAGCAGAAGGAACTTTTATACGTGATAATGATGAAGTATCTTTTGAAGCTGGTGAAGGCGAGCGCGGACCTGTAGCAAGGAACGTAGAGTTGGTTAAGAAGAGTAGTGAGAAAGAGGAGTAAAAGAAGATTAATCAGGACACGAATTCTTTGCTTTTTATTTCAAAACCTATTTTTTTATTTTTTAAATATTTATTTTTATTATATTCAGATTTAAGTTTTATTTATTAACTTTAATTTATATCACCTGTGAGTCTTAACCCCTCTCCTTGCACAGTACTTTCTTACCCCGCACTTAGAGCAGAAAGGAGAGATAGGAGTGCATATTGTCTGCCCATGAACTACGAGTACTTCATTAACATCCGCCCAGTACTTTGTTGGTATTATCTTAGCCAGTGCTTGTTCTGTTCGCTCGGGTGTTTTTGTCTTAACCCAGCCAAGCCTGTTACTCACCCTATGCACATGCGTATCCACGGGTAATGCTGGCTTATTAAAAGCGTATACCATCACGCAACCAGCTGTTTTCCTACCAACACCGGGTAATGAGAGAAGCTTATCAAAATTAGGAGGAACCCTCCCATTATATTCTTCTAGTATGATTCTACTGATCTCTTTTATTCGTTTTGCTTTGGTCTTATAGAATCCTGACTCCTTGATTAATGGTTCGAGTTTTGTTAGAGGCGCTTTGGCTATCTGTCCTGGGGTCTTGTATTTTGCAAATAATTTTTTTGTGGCTCTTATTGTCATATCGTCCTTGTTCCTAGCACTAAGCACTGTGCTTATTAAGATGTAGAAGGGCTTGTGTTCTGAGAAGCTTCCTAGCATTGAGACTTCTGACTTCTTCTTAAGGATTTGAATAACTCTTATTATGTCTTTTCTTCTTGGCATTTTTCAGAAGGTGCTTTTAAAGAAGTGGGCCTGCCCGGAGTTTCAGAACTATACGCCCACACATAAGTGAGCGTAACTAGTTGCTCGAACCGGGGACCTACACCTCGTAAGGGTGTTGTCATAGCTTCTAGCCTCTTGGTGTTCAAAGGTCACTAGACCACAGGCCCAGTACGACTCTTTTTTCTTATTACTAACAAGTTTTTTAAAAAGCTTTCTAATTTTTTTGAAACACTTTTTTTTAATCGTATGTGCAACTTATTTTTTTGGATGTGTTTTTTTAATTGTGATTAGTTATTAGTACGAGTAAAAAAAGTGAGAAAAACACAAGATTTAAATATGAATATACATAAAAACCATACTAATATGGACTTATTATCTCGGGGTTCTAATGAACCCCAGGAAAAGATACTCGGCCTCTTATTCCAGGAAGACGAAATTACATGGCAGAATATTATCTACGAGCTCGTAAGAACAGAGGAAATGAATCCTTGGGATATAGACGTCTCATTAATAGCTCATAAATTCTTAGAGATGCTTAAGAAACTTAAAGAAATGGACTTCAGGATTAGTGGGAAAGTAGTACTTGCATCAGCCATACTACTAAAACTCAAATCAAACAGACTCCTAGAAGAAGACATAACCGCTCTCGACAATTTGATATCCTCGGTTGATGACCCGGGAGAGCTACTTGACGAGCTACCCTTAGACTACCCTCATGAAGAAGGAGAAGAGGAAAAACAAACACCAAGACTAGTGCCAAGAACACCACAACCACGGAAGAGAAAAGTATCTGTTTACGACCTTGTAAAAGCATTAGAAAAAGCCTTGGAGGTAGAGAGCAGAAGACCAGTGTATGTTGAGCCAAGAGTAAAAATAAAACCACCAGAAAAAATTATTAATATAACAGAAATAACAAAGGATGTATACCAAAAAGTAGAAGCTTATTATGAAAATAACATAAGCGAGAAAACACAAATCATGACTTTTAGCCAGCTCATACCATCAGAGTCAAAAGAAGACAAAGTATACACGTTCATACCACTCCTACACCTTGAGAACCAGCAAAAGGTGTGGATGAAGCAAAAAATTCATTTCGGAGAGATATACATACACTTACTACAAAACTCAGGGATTAATGCACCGAAGATTAAAGAAAGCGCTGGTTGAATGATAAACCTTTTAAAAGCTTACCTCCTTCTACACTTAGAACATGACTAAAAAAAAGACTGAGCAGAAGGCTGAGAAGAACAAGCAGAGCCAGGAAAAAGCAGAGCAGAAATACTTACAATTCCAACTACTAGAACAGCAAATAAGGCAAATACAGCAGTACTTACAAACCTTTGACCAGCAACTAGTGGAGATAAGAAGCGTTATTAATTCTCTAAAAGAGTTGTCTAAGCTGAAGAGCGGAGAGGAAATACTTGCTCCCATTGCTAGTGGCATATTTATTAAAGCAAAGCTTGAGGACAATAAAGAAGTAAAAGTTAACGTTGGGAGCAATACAGTCGTAACCAAGAGCGTAGAAGAAGCTATTAAGATGCTTGAGGAACAAGAAGCAGAGATAACCCAGTATAGGAGCGACACACTCGTAAAGTTTGATGAGCTTGTAAAGCAAGCAGAAGCACTTCAAGAAGAATAAAAAAAAGAGGCGTAAGATGTTCAGATTCTTAAAAGAAAAGTTAAAAAAAGCTGTGTCTAAGTTTTCAAAAAAAGTAGAAGAAGAAGCAGAGCTTGAAATAAAAGAAGAAGAAAAACTTGTAGAAGTAAAGGAAGAACTCAAAGAAGAAAAGGTTATTCCAAGTGAACTGGTTAAGGAGAGAGGAGAAGAGGAAAAAAAAGAAGAAAAGAAAAAAGAAAAGAAAAAAAAGAGCGAGGAAGAAAAGGTTAAAAAAGAAGAAAAAAAAGAGGGAGAAGAAGAGGAAGAAAAGAAAAAAGAACCAACTGAAAAAGAATTTGAAAAAGGAGAAGAGGTTAAAGAGATAGAAGAAGAGCTTGAGACAGAGTTAGGAGTAAAAAAAGAAGAAGAGCTTAGAGAAGAGAAACTCCTTGAAGAGAGAGTCCCTGAAGAAGCCCTTGAGAAAGAGAAAGCAAAGAAATCATTTTTTAAAAAAATCTTTGGAAGGAAAGAAAAAGTTAAGGAGAAAAAAGAAGAGGAAGTTAAACCAGAAATAAAAAAAGAAGTTAAGCCAGAAGCAGAGAAACAAACTAAGAAAGAACCTTTAGTGCTAGCTACGCCAGAAGAAGAAAAAGAAGAAGAAAAAAAAGGCTTGTTCAAAAAGATAAAAGAACGCTTTACAACCATAAAGCTCTCCGAGGAGAAATTTGAAAAGCTTTTCTGGGACTTAGAAGTAGCTCTTCTTGAGAACAACGTTGCTGTTGAGGTTATTGAGAAGATAAAAGCAGATCTGAAAACAGATTTGACAACAGGAAAGATTAGTAGGAAAGGAGTTCGTGAGTTAATAGAGGAGTCCTTGAGAAGATCTATTGAAGAATTATTCATTGACCAGCACTTCAACCTAGTCGAAGAGATAAAAAAGAAAAAAGAAAAGCCTTACATCATAGCATTCATAGGAGTTAATGGGAGTGGGAAGACCACGACGATGGCGAAAATTGCTCATATGCTCATCCAGCACAGACTCTCAGTAGTATTCGCCGCAAGCGACACTTTCAGAGCAGCAGCTATCCAGCAACTCGAGGAACACGCGAAAAAACTAGGGGTTAAGATGATAAAACACGAGTATGAATCAGACCCCGCAGCAGTGGCCTATGATGCAGTACAACATGCCAGAGCAAGAAACATAGATGTCGTGCTAATAGATACGGCAGGCAGGCTTCATAGCAATGATAATCTGATGAATGAATTAAAAAAACTAGTCAGAGTGAACAAGCCAGACCTAAAAATATTCGTGGGTGAAAGCATCACAGGAAATGATTGCATTGAACAAGCAAAACTATTTAATCAAGCAGTAGGCATTGATGTGATAATACTAGCAAAAGCTGATGTTGATGAGAAAGGCGGAGCAGCAGTGAGTATCAGCTATGTGACTAAGAAACCCATCATATACTTAGGTACAGGCCAGAAATACGAGGACTTAGCAGAGTTCAAACCAGAACTCGTTATGAAAAGCATTGGGCTTTGAAGTAAACTAAGCCCTGTCTTCTCCTATAATCCTATAATCACCTAAATTTTGAGTTTGAGCTCTGACTTCGGATTTCTTTTACTCTATTTTTATTCTAAATCCTTTCAAAAACACCTATGGCGTGTCCGCAGGGCTTCTTATCCCAGCTACAACAATCCATGCAGCAACCGAGATGCACAAAGCCCTTGTGGTACCTGCACATAACAATGGAATCTGTTTCTTCTGTGAACTCAACACCGCAAATCTTGCAATGCGTCATTCTAATTTCTGCCCTCCTACTACTCTCACCTACTCCTGGGTGCGGGAATAATTAGTGATTAAAAAAAGGGGGTTTAGGAGAGCTGTGATGTTTTTTCTTGCGCCAAACCAAGCTTGCAACGGTGATTACACACTGGTATTAGAACATTGAAAAAAACATCTTCTTGCTCTCCCACCCTCCAATACACTGTGAAGACGTACTTGTTTTTAAATTTTATTATCTTTTTATAAGAAAGTGTGTGAAATGTAAATATTTAAAAAACACAAGGTAACATCTAAACATGTAAAAACCCGATTATATAAAAAAGCTTATGTAAAGGATTTATGAAGAACAGGAAGAATTACAATTTTTAAACCCTTATAAAAACAATAACAGTTGTTGGTATAAAGGTGGGGTGAAATGACTAGTATTCAAGAACTAGAAGCAATGGCTAATAAGCTCAGAATTCATTCTCTTAAATCAACCACTGCGGCTGGCTCAGGTCACCCAACGAGTTGTTTGTCATGCGCAGAGATTATGAGTGCTCTGTTCTTCTCTGAACTAAGAGAAGAGGATGAGTTTATTCTTTCAAAAGGCCACGCCGCCCCTATATTATGGGCTGTGTATGCAGAAGCAGGTATCATCCCAGTGGAAGAACTTATGAATCTCAGGAAAATTGATAGTGTGCTTGAAGGACATCCTACCACGCGGATGCCTTTTGTGAAGGTTGCGACTGGTAGTTTAGGACAAGGGCTTGCTGCGGGTGTTGGCATGGCACTTGCAAAAAAGCTCGAGGATAACCCTGGAAGAGTGTATGTTTTACTGGGGGATGGAGAAGTAGCAGAAGGCTCTGTATGGGAAGCTGCTAGTAGTGCTGCTTGTTACAAGCTCAGTAACTTGTGCGCAATCATTGATATTAATAGGCTTGGGCAATCACAGGAAACAATGCATGGTCATGACCTCGATGCTTATGAGAAGAAGTTCAAAGCCTTCGGGTGGGATACTTCAAAAATTAATGGGCATAGTATTGAGGAATTATTACATGCTTTTGAAAAAGCAAGAAACTGTGATGCTCCGCAGGTTATTCTCGCTAGGACTATTAAAGGGAAAGGAGTCTCAGAGGTTGAGGATCAGGATGGCTGGCATGGCAAGGCTTTAAAACCAGAGATGCTGGAAAAGGCTTTACAGGAAATCCGCGGGGTACCGGGTGTTAAGCTTGGTTCAAGCATTAAGTTTAAGAAGAGTAATGCTGAGCACGAATTCAATGATTTCAGGCTGAGCAAGGAGTACGCCCTGGGCGAGATGATAGCTACAAGAGAAGCGTTTGGAAGATCCCTTGTTGAAGCCGGAAAGGCGAATAGTAAAGTGGTTGTACTGGACGGTGATGTTAAGAATTCTACTATGACAGAGTACTTCTTTGCAGAATTCCCTGAAAGGAGTTTTGAGTGCTTTATTGCTGAGCAGAACATGGTAGGAGTAGCAATAGGATTCTCTGCTATGGGCTTCACCCCTTTTGTTGCAACATTCGGAGCCTTCCTCACAAGAGCTTATGATTTCATTAGAATGGCACAGTACTCTAACGCTGATATTAAGTTCGTAGGCTCGCATGCTGGTATAAGTATAGGAGCAGATGGTCCATCACAGATGGGCTTAGAAGACTTATCAATGTTTCTTGCTATGCCTAACTCTGTTGTGCTTTATCCTTCTGATGCTGTCTCAGCAGAGAAACTAGTAAAGGAAATGATAAAGCACAGAGGCATTTCTTATCTTAGGACTACCAGGGAGAGAACCCGTGTTATTTATAATAATAATGAGGATTTCCCTATAGGCGGCTTAAAAGTTCTGCGTCAGAGTGAGGACGATAAAGCCATGGTCATAGGAGCAGGGATTACTGTGCATGAAGCACTCAGAGCTCACGAAGAGTTACAAAAGGAGAATATTAGTATCAGAGTAGTGGATCTTTACTCTGTGAAACCAGTTGATAAAAAGGCGTTGCTTCGAAATGCAGAGGAGTGCAATAATAATGTGGTTGTTGTGGAGGATCATTACGCTAATGGTATTGGAAGTGTTGTTTCTGAGATTGTTGGGAGGATTAAGCACCTCTGTATAAAAGAGATTCCGAGGTCTGGTAAGCCTGAAGAGCTAAGATCAAAGTATGGTATTGACGCAAATGCTATTATGAGAGAAGTTAAGAAATTATTATAAGAAAAAAAGGGTTTTTTTGCGCACAGCTTTTTTAATAAAAGGAGTTTATTCCATAACTTTTAAAAACATGGTGTTTTCTCGCTTCTGAAGTATGAAAGCATTAGCATTACTCTCAGGCGGTTTGGATTCAACACTAGCAATAAAGCTAGTCTTAGACCAGGGCATAGATGTGATTGCGTTAAACTTCACTTCTCCTTTTTATCTGTGCAATGAAAAAGGCCGGTGTTTTGCTCCTGAAGTAGCTAAGAAGTTCAAGATTCCTTTAAAGGTTATTAATAAGGGTAAAGAGTACTTAAGGATGATAAGGAAACCTAAATATGGTTATGGCTCTGGTATGAACCCGTGTATTGATTGCAGGATATTCATATTAAGGAAAGCAAAGAAGTACGCGAATAAAATAGGGGCTAAGTTCATCTTCACAGGGGAAGTTCTTGGTCAGAGACCTATGAGCCAGCACATGAGAGCCCTGAGAATAATAGAGAAAGAAGCAGGCTTGGAGGGAAAAATACTAAGACCCTTATCCGCGAAACTCTTACCCCTCACAGAAGCAGAGAGGAAGGGCTGGGTTGATAGGAACAGGTTTATGAGTATTAAGGGTAGGAGCAGGAAAGCCCAGATTCGTCTTGCTAAGAAGCTCGGAATTAATGATTACCCCTGGCCTGCCGGCGGGTGTTTGCTTACTCACAAGGAGTTTGCAAATAAACTCAGGGATTTGTTTAAACATAAGAAACGGGTTAGGTTAAAAGATGTTGAGTTATTAAAGGCAGGGAGGCATTTCAGGCTTGGTAATAATAAGATAATTGTAGGGAGGAACAAAGAGGAGAATGAAAAATTAATGAGGTTAAAGAACAAAACAGATTATGTGTTTGAAGTCCCTAATACCGGGAGTCCTACAACAATTCTTCAAGGCAGAAAAACAAGTAGAGCAGTAAGACTTGCTGCTAGGCTAACAGCTACTTATTCTGATGCCAAGGAAGAAAGAGTGCTTGTTAGGTATGGGAAAGAAAAACTTAATAAAGAAGTAATGGTTAGTCAGCTTAAAGGCGAAGAGATAGAAAGGATAAGAATATAATAAATATGGTTGTTTGGTGGATCCTGCTAGGTATGATTCTGGCTGCTTTTGCAAGGACTTTTGTTCCTCATGAGTTTTTTATGAAGTATATGGGTCCGACTCTGCTGGGGTTGGTTGTTACTCTTATCTTTGCAACGATTATTGAGGTGTGCTCTGAGGGGAGTTCTGTTCTTGCTTTTGAAATCTTTAATCAGACAAGGGCTTTTGGTAACAGTTTTACGTTCTTAATGGCAGGTGTTGCTACTGATTACACTGAGATTGGGTTGTTATGGAGTAATATTGGAAGAAGGACTGCTCTCTGGCTTCCAGTGGTAACGGTTCCGCAGATTCTGATTTCGGGGTATTTATTTAATATTTTTCTCTAAGCATGTTCTCTATGAATGATTTCAGAACCAAAACATTTATAAATCAATAGTGATTCCTAATTAATAATCATTATCATTAACTGTGTTTTTGGTATGTTATAGGAGGTGCTTTATTTGAAAAAAACACGCATGACTAACCAACGATTAAAAATACTTGAATACCTGAGAAGCGTGAAGACTCATCCAACAGCAGAAACAGTGTATGAAGCAGTGAAAAAAACGCTCCCCACAATAACCCTCGCAACAGTTTATAGGAATCTCAACCACCTCGCAGAGACTGGCGAGATAAACCGGTTATTAGTAAGAGGAGTATCACACTTTGATGCAGACACGAGCTGCCACCAACACGCCGTATGCAAGGAGTGTGGGAGAATAATAGACTTACATAAGAACACCCTAATCCAGGAATCATTAAAAAAAATAAGAATCCCAGGGTTCAAGCCCAGAACTGTGTGTATAATGATACACGGTATTTGTGATAAGTGTGAGATTAATAATAAAAAAAGAAAAGAGCAAAGAAAGAAAAAGAAGAAAACAGGAAAGAAAAAAACAAAGAGGTTATTAAGAAGCTAAAAAAAGAGTTTAGAGATAATAAGTAAAAACAAAAAAATAAAAAACCAGGAGGAAGGATAAAATGAATCCAACACAAGAAGAAAATTCTAAGCAAAGAGTAAGTATGAGCAAGACTGAGATGAATCTTAAAGCCGCTTTTGCTGGTGAGAGCCAAGCAAGGAATAAATACGACTACTTCGCCAAAGTCGCGCGGAAAGAAGGGTACCACTATATCGCTAAGATATTTGAAGAAACAGCACTGAACGAGATGCAACACGCAAAAGATGAGTTCAAACTCTTAAAAGGCATCGGTGATACAAAGGCTAATCTAAGAGCAGCGATTGAAGGAGAGCATTATGAGACAAGCGAGATGTACCCCAGATTCGCAGAAGAAGCAGAAGCAGAGGGAAATAAGGAAGCAGCAAAGCTCTTCAGAGAAATAGCAAGAGTGGAGGCAAAGCATGAAGCAAGGTACAAGAAACTCCTTGAAATGGTTGAGAAAGGAACAGTATACAAGAGGGATAAACCAATCAAGTGGAAGTGCTCAAAATGCGGCTATATCTATGAAGGAACAGAGCCGCCTGAAAAATGCCCGTCATGTAAGCATCCAAGAGAGTATTATGAGCCTGAATGCATGTGCTTTGAGCCAGGATGCGAGAATTGTTAATAAGTATTAAATAACTAGGAGGATGAATAGAATGGCAGAAAAAATAAAAGTGTATTCCACACCAACATGCCCGTGGTGCGAGAGAGTAAAAGAGTTCTTAAAAGAAAGAAAAGTTGAATTCGAGGACATAGATGTCTCGATGAACAGAGAAGCAGCGATGGAGATGATAGAAAAGTCAGGACAAATGGGAGTTCCTGTAATAGATATTAATGGCAGAATCATTATTGGCTTTAACCAAGCCGCGATTGAAGAAGCACTAAGTGAGAGGTGAAATTATAATGACAGAACTAAACCAAGTATATAAGTGCGAGGTATGCGGTAATATTGTTGAAGTCCTACACACCGGCATTGGTGAACTCGTATGCTGTGGGAAGCCAATGATCCTCCAGAAAGAGAACACAACAGATGCGGCTGTGGAGAAACACGTCCCATTAATAGATAAAACAGAGCAAGGCATACGGGTTAAGATTGGTAGTGTAGAACACCCAATGGAAGAAAAACATTATATAGAATGGGTTGAACTCCTTGCGAATGGCAAGGCTTATAAGAAGTTCTTAAAGCCGGGTGATAAGCCCGAAGCAGAGTTCTGCATACAAGCAGAAGAAGAGGAAGTAATAGCAAGAGCTTATTGTAATCTCCACGGGTTATGGAAAGGATGAATTCTCTGAAGACAACTAACCATCCTAACACTAATATGAGAGGATTAGTAGGAAGAATTAAGAAGCTCAGAAGGACCAGGGTAAGAGAAGTGGTTAAAGAGAGGCTTCGGGAGTTCAAAGAGTTCAGAAAAAAGAAGAATAAGGAATGGTTCTCTGAGCTATGCTTCTGCATTCTCACTGCTAACTCCAGAGCAAAGACTGCTATAAGTGTACAAAAAGAATTAACTGCTTCTGGGTTCTACAAGTACTGCCTTAAAGATATAAGAAAGGCGATTAAGAATAATAAGCACAGGTTCTATAATAAGAAAGCCGAGTACATCGTTAAGGCTAGGAAGCATATTCATATTAAGGAAGAGATAGTAAAGCTAGTAAGAGAAAAAGAGGTGCAAGAAGCAAGGGAGTGGTTAGTAAAGAACATCAAGGGAATTGGTTATAAAGAAGCAAGTCATTTCCTTAGGAATACCGGCCACTTTGAGATTGCTATACTTGATAGGCATATACTTAATGTGATGTACGAGAATAAGGTAATAAGAGAGATTCCAAGCACTCTGAGCAAGAAGAAATACGTAGAGTTAGAGAAGAATTTTTTGCAACTAGCAAGCAAGTTGGGAATGAGCCCTGCAGAACTAGACTTGTATATGTGGTATATTAAGACAGGTGAGGTACTGAAATAATCCTTCTAAACCGAAACATTTAAATAGTATTTGTAATTACATTGTAATTACAGGGGTGTTTTGGGATGAAAAAAAGCGATTGGATAAAAACAGTAAACCCTCTTATAAAACAAGGCAATTCGTTTTGTGTTAGAATACCAAGCAACGTGGTTAAACAGATGGGGGTAAAGACAGGGGACTATATATTAATGAAAATAAAAAAAGCTGATCTTGAACTAACTGAAGGAGTGCTTAAAGCATATTACAAAGAAAGCAGGAAATACAAGAAAACAGCAAATTTTAGTAGAGAAAAAGTATATTTTCTAGGCTCAATAGTATTTCTTGAGGGAAAAAGAATAATTAATGCAAGTAAAAACAAACTAACTAACACAATGTCTATTTCAGAACAAAAGAAGTTACTGAAAATCCAGGAAGAGTATAGGAATAAAATAAAAAAAGAGCTCGGAGAAAAAATATACAAAGATTATTTACTACTAAGAGAATGCCTTGAAAGGAAGGTTAAATAAAAAAACATTTTTATTAATTTCAGTTAACTTTTTATACTACTAATCTCCTAGTGTTTTCCATGAAGAAGCATATCTATTTGTTTAGGCATGGGGAGACTTATTTTAATGAGAAGCACTGGTTTACCGGGTGGCTTGATTCAAAACTCACCCCGAAAGGCGTAAGGAGCGCTGAGAAGATTGCTAGGAAGCTAAGAAATAAGAGGATTGATATTGGTTTTCAAACCAGGCTTTCAAGGTCAAAGCACACCCTAAGGATTGTTCTTAAGTATCATCCTGAGTGCAAGGCGATTATTACTAATGACAAGATGATTGAGCGGAGTTATGGGAAGCTTGAAGGGAAGTCTCATAAGAGTTTTGTTAAGAAGCAAGGAGCAGATGCCTATAAGACTCTGCTTCACTGGCACAAAGTTGACCATTTAAGAGGGTGGGAGAGGAAGAAGTTTATTGAGCAGCTTGGAGAAGCAGAGCTAAGGATTATTAGACGGTCCTACACGGTTGCTCCTCCTGGGGGTGAGAGTATCAGGCTGGTTGAGAAGAGAGTGTTAAGCTTTATCAAAGAGTTATTAAGGTTTATGCAAAGGGAGAAGGTCAATGTTGCTATTTCTGCTCATGGTAATAGTATGAGACCTTTCAGGAGGTACTTTGAAGGATTAACAGTTGAGGAGATGATGGAATTAGAGAATCCCTGGGATGACTATTTTGACTACGTGGTTGAGGTTTAGGAAGAAAAAAAGAGAGGGTGAAGGCCGGGGGTTGCTGAGTTAAAACACTTGTTTTTCTTTTCTGAGCGTCAAGGTTCTTTCTATTGTTCTAATTTATTCTGAACTTCGCGTAATCAGTAATGCTCTCTACGACTACTCTGCTAATAAAAAAAAGATTTATAAATTTATTCTTACTATGAATAACTTAAGATAAAAACCTGGATGAGTAGTAGAATAAGTATTAGAGTGAGTAAAAGAGGAGGGCTGGTTTTTTTATGATAAGAAGAACACTGAAAAAAATAGTGATCGGCACATTAATGATGCTGGCTGCAGCAACCCCTCTTATTAGCAGGCAGCGCTATGCTAAGCAGGAGAAGCCTCAACGCATTATTATGTTCTCAAAAAACGACTCTTTTATTCAGACACCGTACAGGCTTGGGCGGATCGAGAAGAATTATTTGAGAAGAATGGACGAGCTAGCTAAGAGGCTGGCACAAGAAGGTTACGAGTGGAGAGAGATTATTGAAGCGTATTGTAATAAGAACTTCAGGTTTGAGAGAGGCATAGCGAGGAGGTATAGGAAGAGGTTTAAACCAAGAAAAGCCCTTAGTTATGCTAGGTATAGGAAGATTTATGGATTAGAGGATAAGATAAGAAAGGCTTATGAATTCTATGAGAAGTACAAAGAAGAACTAGACGTTGTTGAGAGGACGCATGGTTTTGATAAACGCCATATTGTTGCTACTCTGGGTATAGAGTCTGATTATGGCAGGTTCCTAGGGAAGTACTACGCTTTTAATGCGTTGACTGCTCTGTTTGCTTCGGATACAAAAAAAGAGTTTGGTTATAAGCAGATGAAGTATTACATTGAGTTCTGTAAGCTGAGAGACGAGGACTTGTTTAAGTATAAGTCGTCTTACGCAGGAGCAATTGGTCCTGCCCAGTTCCTACCAGAAAACCTTTTATTATACTTTGGGAGGGAGAAAGACCCTTTGAACATGATTGATTGCTTCCACGCAGTTGCAGAGTACCACTTGGATTGTGGCTGGGACCTAAGATATAATCATTTAATCCCACGAGAGGGGACGCGTAACTGGAAGGTTATTAAGAGGTATAATAATTCAAAGAACTATGTTCGTGCAAGGAATGAGATTGCTGCAAGCCTACCCGTAGAAGCTGTGCTTGGATCCTCTGATGCTCGGACCGTATCATCTAAGGACGAGGAGAGAGATTAATAGGAAAAACGGGTTGTTTTTTATTATTAAGCAGGTTTAGAGGAGAAAAAAAGAAGTTGGTGGATAAGAAGGATGAGGGTATGATGATAAGAGTGTTGGCATGGACAATCGTTCTGAGCGTATTACCTTTTTTGTTCTTCTTTTTCCCTGGAATTTTAGGGGGCGGGGCTGGGTTTGAACATGCTATGCTGAGCTTCCGATTTGATGATTGTTATGAATCGCAGTTAAAAGCTTATAATGTATTAGAAGAGAATAATATGACAGCTACTTTTTATTGTATAACAAGTATGATTGGAAAGCAGGGTTATATGAACTGGGATGATTTAGAAAGAATCAGGAGTGATGGGTTTGAGATCGGTTCTCATTCAAAGACGCATACAAACTTATTGTTCTTAGCACCTCGGAGAGCTATGGAAGAGGTAGGAGGAAGCAAGGCGTTATTAGAAAGCCATGGTGTTAGTGTTAAGAGCTTTGCTTATCCTTACGGCATAATTAATCCTTTCTTGTTAGGCGTTGTAAGGAGGCATTATGAGTGCGCATCTACTTATCCTTTGTTCAGAGGAAGTCTTAATTATAAGACTACTAGAAGGTACGCTTTGGGTTGTGAGACGATTAGGAGTTCAGAGGAGTTCAGGAATGCGTTGGAGAGAGCTGTGAAGAGGAAGGCTTGGCTAGTGGCTTGTTTTCACAGGGTTGGGGAAGGTGAAGGAAGGTTTTATGTAAAGGAAGATGAACTAGTAAGGATGGTGAGGGTTGCAGAGGAGTACGCTGATAAGGGGTTGATAAGAGTGGTTAGTCTTAGAGAAGGGTGTTCGTTGCTTGAGTAAGAATTATGAAAATATAAAAATATAAAAAAGGGTTGTTCTTCTTTTTTGCTCTACGAGGTGATTTTAATATGACTGAAGCGCTTTACCTCCTTGATTGTTATTTAAAAGAGTTCGAAGCAACTGTTGAGAGTGTAAAGGATGGGAAGTACGTTGTTCTTGATAAGACCGCTTTTTACCCTAATGCGGGTGGCCAGCCTTTTGACACGGGTAGACTGGTAAGGCTGAGTGATAAGGAAGAGTTCGGTGTTGTCTATGTTGCTAAGTTCGGTGATGTGATAAGCCATGAAGTAGATAAGCCTGGTCTGAGCCCTGGTGATAGGGTAAGAGGGATTATTGATTGGGAGCGTAGGTATAAGCATATGCGGATGCATACCGCGGCTCATGTTATTGCTAATGTTATTGAGCAAGAAGCAGGGGCGAAAATCACAGGTAATCAGCTTGGCTTGGAGAAGTCAAGGATTGATTTCAGCCTTGAAGAGTTTGACAGGGAGAAGTTTGCTGAGTACGAGGAGAAAGCTAATAAGATTATCATGGAGGGGCGTAATGTGAACTTATCTCTTGTGCCAAGAGAAGAAGCAGAGAAGAAGCTGAGCAGGATGACCACTCTTGCAAAAGGTTTTCCTCCGGACATCAAGGATGTCAGGCTTGTAGAGATTGAGGGCTTTGCTATAGAAGCCTGCGGAGGGACTCATGTAAGGAATACTCAGGAGATAAAAGGGATTCGGATTATTAAGCTGGATAATAAAGGTAAGAATAATAGGCGGATGTATTACGAGTTAGTAGATTAAATGGGTTCAAGCATATCTTATTATGGATGGTGTTGTTTTTGACCTTGGTTTCTTTCTGTTTTTTTCTTCACGCATCAGTTTATCCGCTGTGTTTATGGTTGATTCAAGAGATTCTTTGGTGGTGTGGTATCCGTAGGCATAACCTGTTGAGACGGATAACGAGTAGGTTATTAGATTTTTGTTATTATCAAATATTTGTAGCTTGTTATGAGGATTGTATTTTCTTTTTATCTTAGAGGTTATTCTATCAGTGACTATTTTGCCTGTGTCTTCTTTTGCTTTTGGTAGTAGTATTAGTATTTCGTCTCCTCCCCAGCGGATAACGTAGTCTGAGCTTTTTATAGTGAAATTAATAATTTTTGCTAGGTCGCGAAGAATTTTATCTCCTTGTTGATGACCAAACGTTTTGTTAACTTTTCTGAAGTCATCTATGTCAAGGAAAAGCACTCCTATGTTTTCTTTATTCTTAGCTGCGTTTTGGATGACGTCATCGATATTGTTATTGTAGAATGCTCTGGTGTACAGCCCTGTAATAGGGTCTCTTGTTGCTTCAGCGAGTTTGCGTTTTAATTCAGCAACTTCTTTTTCTAGTTCCTCATACGTTGGTTTGGTTCTCATCCTTATTCTTGCATTAAAAATTTGTTCTTAGAACCAGTTCTTACTACTCTCATTATAAAGTTTTCGTTTTTTATTACTATTGATAAGTAACTAATAAAATAAGGTTTTTAATAGCCTTGTAACACAACGAATTATTAATAAAAACACCCCGGCACACATCATCCACCCAAGAACCTCTTTTTACCAAGCTTAACACTAATCATAATCACCCCCAAGAATGTTCTAAAAAAAAGAATGCTTAGCCCATAAACCGAGCCAGACGAGTCCTTCTCTTCAACGCAGCCCCTTTTTTCCATAACCTTTAAATACTATTCTTAGCAGGGGTTTATTATTATGGCATCATTTAAAGTGTTCGGCGCTCCTCTTAAGATACGCTACTCCGGTTTTTTTGACTGGGGCGGTCTTTACAGGCTTGTATGGGATTGGCTTCAGAAAAGGCAGTTCCGGGTTCATGAGAAGCGTTACAAGGACAAACCAGACACTCCTCTGGGTAGCGAGATAGAAGTGGATGTGACAGGGGAGCGGGAAGTAACAGAGTACTACAAGTACAAAGTAGCTGTATCATACCACTTATGGGAGTCAAAGGAAGTGCCTGTGATTATAAAAGGCAAGCAGGGCAGGAGGATGAGAGGCAGAATACATATAAGTATAGAAGGCGAAGTAATAACTGATTGGCAGGGCCGTTTCAAGAAGAACGGCTTGTATAAGGCGATGGGGGAGTTCTTGGACAAAGTCATTTTGAAGTACGACAGAAACATTAAGTACATAGACCCCCTTGACAAGGACTTACACAGACTCGAAGCAGAAATAAAAAAGTTTTTAAAAATGGAAACCCAAGCAAGCAGTGTGGGCTGAAAAACAACACCAAGAAAAAAAGTTTACGCTGAGAAGCACAAAGAGCATGATTTAGCATTGTATAAGGAAAAAAAGAGGCTGATTTGAATTGGCTGAGAAGAAAATAGTTTATCAGGACAAGTTCGTATCCTTTGAAGGCTTATTCAACCTCAAGGACTTATTCAGGACTGTTGTGAACTGGTTTAATGAGCACGGCTATGACATGTTTGAGAACAAGAATTACGAACAAGTATTCGAGGACGGCAAGAAGATAGTGTTTGAACTAATACCTTACAAAAAAGTTACTGATTACCACAAGTTCGAGATAAGAGTCTTCGCAGTATTCGAGAACCTCAGAGAAGTAGAAATAGAAATAGGAGGGGTGAAGCAGAGGCTTCTCAAAGGAAGAGCAGACTTCACCTTTGACGCCACGCTCGTAACGGATTACGAGAACAGATGGGAGGGGAGACCCAGTTATTTCTTCTTCAGAGCCCTCATAGACAAATTCGTGTATAAGTCTTATACTGAGAAGTACGAGAGCCAACTAGTAAGAGAAGCTAAGGAAATACAGGAAGAAATAAAAGCGTACCTGAACATGTTCAGGTACCACGCTGTTGAGGGAGGAGAGAAATCCGTTATGTGAAAAAGGAAAGATAAATATTTAAAAACCCTTAACTCGTTCTAGTATGCGTTGCCACGGTCGCATAACCAGGTATTGCGCCGGCCTTGAGGCTTAGAGCAGGACAGCCGGTTCCCTTACGGGAATTCCCGGTTCGAATCCGGGCCGTGGCGTTGAACTTCCGAGGACAACCGCCATATGTTGTTAATATGACAGTTGAAATCCCATACTAACCTCTTTTTAAACCTCTTATTCTTAGCTTTATGAAAAAGGGGGTAGAACCAGAACTGATAGAAATCTATCTGAATAGGAATCATGTCTATGAGATGGAGCTGGCTAGGTTAAAGAAAGCAGATATAAGTCCAAAAGATTATTCCTGGTACCTTGACTTAAAGAGATATGGAAGTGTTCCTCACGCTGGTTTTGATTTTGGTATCGAACGTTTGGTAAGACGGATTTGCAATCCGGAGCATATTAGAGATAAAATTCCCTTCCCTCGAACAAGAATAAGAACTTATCCCTGAACTAAAAATGAACCTCCCTGCCCTAAAGTGCAAGGCATCCTCTGAATGTAATCAATGAAAAAACTAAAACAGCTACTTAGGCAGCCCATATATAATAGCAACGGACAAACTCTCCGATACTCACGCACTTCTTTCACCTAAACTCCTCCTCTTCGGCTCGGAACTTCGTTTATTCGTAGGTGTTATATCCACTCAGGGGCCAGCTCGCGTTTCTTTTATTTAGTGTGATTGGTTTAACGATCTCCACATCAAGTCAAAATGTTTTCTATAAGAATTGGCCAAATCTTTATTTTCTATTAAAATTACCTTTGGGACTTCCATCCACAACCATATTGATACTTTATTTCCATAAACTGCTGTTGTTGTTGGTGAAGCAAATTCTTTCGGCAGTTTTCTGTTTTCAGAAAGAGGGCTTTTAAGAACACCATAAAATTCAGTAAATAATTGTTTAGCTCTGATCTTTCTCCTTTTTCGTTCATTGAGATATTTTCTGATAAAGAAATCAGGAAGATACTCTTCCACTTTTGTTGTTGCACCCCATGTAACAAGATCTTTTCCCTCTCTTAGGATATCATTCATTACAGTTTTCAAACCCTCCTTTCCTTCATAAATCTCAATTTTTGTTTCTTCTTTTTCAATACTTTCTTTTATTTTTTTAATTTCAGGAATTATCTTTAAAATCTCTTTTTCTTCCTCTTTAATCTTTGCTTCTTTTTCTTTAAGGTAATCTAAAAGTTTTTCTGGGGTAGTGGTTTTGAAAAATTTAACATTGTTCTTTACAACATAGGTTATAAGACTTTTTTCCAATAATTTATTTATTGTATCATATACATGCGTTCTTGATTCTCCTCTTATTTTAGAAATTTCGCTGGCTCTTATTTCTTTATGCTTCATAATAAGCAAATACAAATCCGTTTCTTTTTCAGATAATCCGATTTTTAATAAGGTTGTTTTTATCATATTTGAATAATAATCTTTACTTGTATTTAAAGTTTTTGTCCATAAATGGGACAACATAGTTTTATATATTCTTTTGTTATCCTATTAACTTAACAGTAGTAAAAAACCGAAAAATGAAAGTACAAATATTTTATCCAAAAAGCACAGTAGGATGTGGGCCACATAATGGAATATATTGGCCATTAACTACTTTAACCCTTGCGTCATATGTTAAGTCAAAATCTCCAGAAACAAAAATAGAAATTTTTGATGGAGAACTGTATTCAGATAACAGGTCTTTAGAGAGTAAATTAGATCCAAACGCAGATATTGTAGGGATTAGTGCCACCAGTTTTAACTATCCTAATGTTTTAAAAATTGCAAAAAAAGCAAAAGAAAACAGATCTGTTGTGGTATTGGGGGGTTTACATGTCACCTACTTCGGAGAAATAGTTTTACAAAATAGGCCTTATGTAGATGCTATTATTTATGGAAAAGGTGAAGAAGCATTTTTAAGATTCTTAGAATCTGAAGATAAATCAAAAGTGCCCAATCTTATATGGAGAGATGGAAGTAGAATAGTGAGAAATCCTTTTGGAAAAACTTTAACTTTAGACGAATTACCCCCTTTAGATTATTCTTTATTAGATTTAAAGAGATATTCAGAAAATCATAGAAAAGTATATCCTGACTTTCAAGATAAACCAATGTCTGTGATGACTCATGAAGGTTGCGTAAAGAGAGAGCGGTCTGGCCCTTGCAGTTTTTGTTCTATTAGATCTCGTCTATACTTTCGTAACCCTAAGAAATTATGGGAGGAGATTACAAGAGGAGTTCAACAATATGGATTCAATATAATAAAAGACTGGGGAGATTCCTTAACCGGGAATAGAGAATATTTATTAAAACTATTACAATCACGACCAAAAGAACTGGGAAACTTAGAATTTAGTGTTTATAATTCTCTTGCAGATATTAATCAACACACCATAGATTTACTTAAAAGATTAAATGTTAGAATGCTCTTTGCCGCTGTCGAATCTGCTAATGATATGATTTTAAGAAAGATGAATAAAGGAGTTACAAAAAAAGAAATGAGAAAGGCTATAAGATTAATGGCAGATAACAACATCCCCCTTTTCACTTCCTATGTTTTGGGGGAACGGGGTGAGACAAGAGCTACTTTAGAAGAAACATTAGAGTTTGCAAAAGAGATTCGAGAAATAGCAGATGTAAGAGTTTCAAATGGCTCTCCAATGATTCCTTTACCTGGCTCTCCTAATTTTACAAGACTTGTATCAAAATACCCTGAACTAAGAAACCAAGATTTAGTTGACCTCAGAAAGTTAAAAGAGTTATGGGTAAATACTTTTTGTCCTGAACTTCCGGGTTATGAAATTCTTGAGGAATACGCAGAGAAAATTGGAGAACAAGGAGATATGCCAAATAGATATGGGTGGGATTTAGAAAAACGATGATAGAAGAAGTTAATCCTATCAAATGATAAAAAAGGAATTTCAAAACTTAAGAAATATTTAGATAAAAATTTTGTGAAAATGCTATAAAACATATTTTACAAAATTGTGCAAGAACCATTATAGTTGCTGGTTTTTATATTAACGGGGCTTGTGAAACTGATGGATTAAGAGGAGCAATAAATCTTGCAAGATGGTTTTCTCTGTGAAGCAGAAAAACAAGGGGTTTGAAATAAGATAGGATTGTCACCGCTAAATAGTAAATTTTATAAATTGTTGTTAAAACCTATATTATATGAAAGTTCAGGCTCGTAAAGAATTGGAAGGATTGCTAAGCAGAGTAGAATTAGAGTTAGATACAACTCTAAAAGAAAGGAGGAAATTAGATTTGTCTGTTCCCAAAAATTATGATATATTTGTTACGTTCTATAATTCACAAGGCGCCAAAGCGCAAGCGCAATTGACAAATTCCACACCTCTAATTTGTGTAAATGTAGCGCCATTAATAATAGACCAGCTCAAAGAAGAATACAGAGAAAAATTAGGAAGAGTAATGTATTATTTTGATATTGTTAGAGATTTTCTTGGAAATCCCCCGGAAGATGCTATATTCTCAGTAATAAGACACCCTGTGAAAGCGATTAGGCAATTTGAAGAATCTTTTCCTTCTCAAGAAGCTTTAAGAGAGTATCAAGATTTCTTCAGGGAACGGGGCACGGATTATCAATTCTATAAAAAAATTACAATAAAAAATGCAAAACTTATTAGGGAAACTATTAAAGAAATGTTACCAAGAATCCAGGCAGCTTTTAAAACCGCAGATTTATCTTCGTTAAGGCATGAGATGGATCATGTTGATTTTTTTAGTTCTCCAATGTATTCAGATTATCATTCAAAAAGAAAAAAAGCCGTGGAATTGGGTCAGAGATTACACATACTAAAAGACAAATCTGTTTCAAAAGAATACGCATGTGCAAATATGGAAGTTCTGGACTGTATGGTAGAAAGTATTCCACTATTAGAAGTTCGTGCATTATTCTTTAATTATATAAAACCTGATGAATGGGATAAAACAGACTTTAATGATGTTAAAAGGAAGGTTTATAGTAATTTTATTTATGGCTACATAGAAGGTGGGCTTCCCGAAGATGTATTAGACAAACTCGTTTCTGTTGCATGGTCGGAAGGACGAATGGATAGACAAACATCGAACTATCTATTTGCTATCGTGAACCGACAAAGAGAAAGCCCGAACGCTATGCGATATGTTGTTCGTCCTGAAAAGGTCAATTATGATGTTGCAAATAGGATTTTATATCAAGAATTGCCTGAATGGAAAAACAGATTTGCAGCAAATGGTAGAACAGCAGTAGAAGCTATAGGTAATGCTTATAGGAATAATCCTTCGAGATTAAGAGAAGCTAATAAAGCCCGTACTTTTAAAGAATTTATCGAATTATGCCTATCTTAAAACAAAAACAGGAAGTGGGTATTCGCTACTCCGTGGTTAAATTAAGTTCGTTCCTAGACGAATCTTGTCGAAGCGAACAAATGCAAACACAGAACCATTAAAAAAAATCGCTGTTGGTTTCCTGAGAGTGGAACAAGGACTAAGATTTAAATGTACTCTTCCTAAAGGGGAAAATATCATATTCAGTTTTTTTATTATTCACTCACAGATATGCTTCTTAATAAGCTCTTTGAGTTCATTAATATGCTCTTCTTTATCTTTTTCCATCTTCTCCCAGAAAGCTTTGCAATCCTCACAATCCAAAGCATCCTTCTTATACATGTTCTTGATACGCCAAAGACTCTTATGCTCCTGTGTGAGTTGCATCATCAGGTTATATACATGGTTGTCATACATTGCCATCTCACCCCCTCTTTTTTTGCTATAATAAGAAAGGCGGGTTGTGCATATAAATATTTCTGTTTTCTTTTATCCTGAAAAATAATAATATTTATAAATCAAACCCTTATTCTTTGGTGTTTATTAGTAGTTCATGCCCGGACGAAACCCTGACTTCGTCTTGACTAACTCGGTTAGTAGGGCTTTTTTTATAGTGCATTAATGGTGCTGAGTATGAACAAAGAGAATGTGCTAAAAGCTCTTGAAACTCTGAAAAAAGAGAGCAAGCAACGGAAGTTTAAGCAATCAGTAGACCTAATCATTGCTCTTAAAGACCTGGATTTTAAGAAAGCCGAGCACCAAGTTGACTTCTTCATAACCCTGCACCACCCCACGGGTAAGAAGGTTAAGGTATGTGCTTTTGTTGGTCCAGAGCTAAAAGATGAAGCTAGCAAAGTCTTTGACAGCGTAGTTCTCCAAGACGATTTTCCTAAGTATGACAAGAGGAAAGCCAAGAAGCTTGCAAAGAATTATGACTTCTTTGTAGCCCAAGCAAATATAATGACCCGGGTTGCTAGTACTTTCGGAAGATACCTGGGTGTTCGGGGGAAGATGCCTAATCCTAAGGCGGGTTGTGTTGTGCCTTCGAAAGGAGCTAATCTGAAAGCACTTTATGACAAGCTACAAAGAACAATAAAGATTTCTGCTAAGAAGGTGCCTTTAATCCAGCTACGAGTAGGCACAGAGGACATGCCTGGTGAACAAGTAGCAGATAATGTGCTCTTCATTTACGACCAGTTAATCCATCACCTGCCTAACGAGAAGCACAACATAAAAGCAGTTTATCTTAAGTTAACCATGAGTAAGCCTGTGAAGCTTGATAAGTAAAGGATTAAGAAGGAAAAAAATGGTAGATGTAACAATTGTGAAGGAAGGAGAACAACCCGAAGATAAGCCTATTATTAAGAGGAAGGGCAGAAAGGATGTTCCTGAGCATAAGAAACAATTAGTGAAGAGGCTTGTGGAGCTTATTGACAGGAATAATATTATCGGGATTGTTAACATGGAGAACCTGCCTGCAAAACAGCTTAATAATATGCGGGCTCAGCTAAGAGGAAGGGTAACGTTACTTATGACTAAGAAAAGGTTTATTAAACTAGCTCTTGAGCAGAGCAAGAAAGAGAACATCAAGGAATTAGAGGAGTATATTAAAGGAATGCCTGCTTTGTTATTCACAAACGAGAATCCTTTTGCTCTCTTCAAGCTAATCAAACAGAACAAGTCAACTGCTCCTATTAAGCCAGGGCAAAGAGCACCGAAGGACATAGTTGTGAGTGCTGGTCCAACTAGTTTTAGCCCAGGCCCGATTATCGGGGAGCTTGGAAGCTTCAGAATAAAAGCAGGTATAGAAGCAGGCAAAGTTGTTATTAAGGAGGACGCGGTTGTTGCTAAGGAAGGCGATGTTGTTAATGATAAACTCGCAGGGCTACTCACAAGGCTTGGTATTGAGCCTATGGAGGTAGGCTTGGACCTCGTGGCTGTTTACGAGAAAGGAAGCATATTAACCAAGGAAGTGCTTGATATTGATGAGGAGGCTTACCTTGAGGATATCCGAAGAGCTGCTGGTGAAGCACTCAGCCTCACAATGTTCGCTGCGATTCCACTAAAAGAGAACATCGAGTTATTGCTGAGCAAGGCTCATAATGATGCTTATACTATTGCGAGAGAAGCAGATATATTAACGAGTGAGACAGTGAAAGAGAAGCTAGCAGAAGCAGAAGCTCAGATGAGAGCTTTGAAAACAAGAATCCCGGATGCTCCGAAGGAGCCTGTAAGAGAAGGAGTGGGAGGTGAAGAGAGAGGGGGAAGCGGTGTAAGCAAAAAAGACGAGGAGAGCACTGGCGGTGAGGATAATAAGGATGATGATAAGAAAGAAGAGCGTGGGAGCAAGGCAGAGGAAGCTAAAGAAGGAATCAGGGAAGAAGGCAAATCAGAAGCCGGACCCGAACTAAGAGAAGATACAAGTGCTGAAACTAAATAATAATCAAGCCGATAATAATTAATCTTAAGGAGGGATAAAGATGGAATACGTATACGCGGCTATGCTTTTGCACAAAGCAGGAAAGAAAATAGATGAAGGCTCAGTGAAAAAAGTGTTAGAAGCAGCCGGTATTAAACCGGATGACGCGAGGATCAAGGCTTTAGTAGCTGCTCTTGAAGGCGTGAACATAGAAGAGGCTATTAAGACCGCAGCAATGGTTGCTCCGGCAGCTCAAGCAACGACTCCTGCGGAGAGCCAGCCCCAAGGAGGAGAGGCTAAGAAGGAAGATAAGAAAAAAGAGGAGCCTAAGCCTTCAGCAGAAGAAGCAGCTGCAGGACTAGGAGCCTTGTTTGGCTGAACACCCTAAAAATCGTTTAATTTTTTTTAACTTTAAAAAAATGTTTAGCCAAGCGTGTAAGAACAGAGTTATGGAAAGGTACAATGCTAGGAGAAAAAGAAATAAAGGAATTATTAGCTGAGCTGAGGAGAAAAGAAAAAGAAGTTCTTGAGCTTAGAAAGAAGCTTAACAAGATAAACAAGGATAAGGAAGAGTTGTATAAGAAGAGAGAGGCTCTTAGTAAAGAGATAAAAGCCAGGATTAAAGAGCTTACTGGTTCTAAAAAGAAAAGGGATGGTCTTACTCAGAACGTGAAAGAGAAGAAGAAACAAAGAGATATTCTTAACGCTCAGATTACCAAGGAAGTAGGGATTATTAAGAAGCTAAAAAAAGAATACGCTGAGCTTAAAAAGAGTCTGGGAGTGAAGAAAGACCCTTCTGAGATTCTGAAAAGAATCGAGGCGTTAGAGTTCAAGATTCAGACAGAGCCTATGAGTTTTGAAAAAGAACAAGGAGTGATGAAACAGATAAAGGATTTGAAAAAGAAATACGCTGAGGTTAAAGTCCTGGTGGAGAAGGATAAGGAGATAAGAGAGAAATCAAAGGAGATTGACGACTTAAAGAAGAAGGCTAATGCTCTTCACAAGGAAATCCAGGAGCAAGCTGCTCAGAGCCAGGCTCATCATGAAGAACTAGTTGAGAAGTATAAGAGCATTGATGAGTTCAGAGAAAAGGAGAAGGAGATACGAGAGAAGTTTGAGGAGTACAAGAACAATTTTAATCAGGTTAACCAGGAGTTGAAAAAGAAGCTTGAGGAGCTTAGAGGAATAAAGGCAAAGCTTGATGAGAACAAAATAGAGTTTGAGGAAAGTGTTAAGGAGTACGAGAAGAAAAGCCTTATGGAGAAGAAGAAAGAGATTGATGATAAGATAAAGAAGGGTATGAAACTCACAACAGAGGATCTCCTCATATTACAGAGGCTTGAGCAGCAGAAAAACAAATAATTCATTAATCTATGATTCAATTTTTTTTAACCACTTCTAAATAGGGAACCTTTTAATATAAGGGCTTTTTCTCTCCAAGAGAGATGACTATAGGGAGGCTGTTTAGAGGAAGTAATAGGATATACTTCGCACTTTACCCTGAGCACCCTAACCTTCACATAGGAGTGCCCTTAGAAGTAAAGAAATACTTTGAGAGATGTGCTAATATAATATTTAAGTCTTCTATTTCAGGTTCAGGAAATGATAAGGATAGTTCAATAGACCTCTTCTTATTAAAAGATAGAAAGGACTATGAATTAGTTAAGAGCATCTTATATGATAAGTTAAAAAAAAGATGCGGTCATCCTAATCTCCATGTTGAAGACACAAAGGAGTTGGTAAGAAGGTGTGGCCTAGAAGACAAACTAGTACAAGCAGAAACAGATACGAGATTTGGGATAAGGTATAGGATAAAAAAAGAATTTAAAAATTTAACACGAGAAATAGTTCAGACTGCAAGAGCAGATATTTATCAGTTCTTCCTTACAAGGGAAAAACCATTGAGACAAGATAATGAGACCCGCGTAACGGTTTTGGAAGAAGTGCTGCAACCCACAAAAATAAGAAGACTCGGACCAGTGAGAATCAAGCTCGGAACTAAGTCAATAGTACACCCATTCTGCTACCAAGACCTAGCGATTGACTTCACAAATGGTTGTAAGAGTTACGAAGAAGTAATTGAACTAGAAAAGGATAAAAAGGTTTTTGTTTTCAACCCTTGGTTAGGATGTAGTTACTGCTATAATCGGTGGGTTAATAAGCATCACTTCTCATACGGTTATCATCCAGCTGATAAAGAAGATCTTATTACGCAAATAAAAGAACTAAGAGAAACCGTTTTCAAAGGAAAAAAAATCCGTGCTCTCAGAATCGGACAAGGAACAGAGTGCTTCACTCCAGAACTAATAGAGCACCTCTTAGTAACAGTAGAAGCAGCTTACGAGGAGAACATACCCGTGGTTATCCCTACCAAAACACCTTTCTTTGACAGAGAAGTCGCAAAGACCCTTAAGAACTGCAATGTAAGCCTAATGGTAAGCTTAGGGCTTGACGAGCTTGAAATAGGAGTTTGTAAACAAGGATTCACGAATAAGACTAGGATTGAGTTTGCACAACAATATCATTCAGCAGGGGTGAGGACAATTCTATACCCATTAACAGACTTGACAACGCATCCTGAAAAACAAAAAACATGGAGTGTAAGAGAAGCTTACAAATTAAATCAAGAAAAAGGCATACCCATACAATTCCTGGTTTTCAGAACAAACAGTTCTGAGTTACTCAGAAAAATTACAGACCTACCAAGCCTAGGTAACTATTTCAAAGGTCAAGGACTACTCCAAGCCTTTGTTAGGAACGGCTACTATTTTTATCAACAAGAAAAATACTTCATCCCTATTAGAATTCATCCTTTTTTCAAGGAGATAATGGAGAAGAGCAATCCAACAATAGGAGTCTGTTCTGTAATACCCTCCTGGTCTGCTTGCTCAGCCTGCTTTGTACCAGGGCTGGACAGAAGAAAAGGAGTTCAAGAAAAGAAGCCCCTCCCCCACATTGAAAAGATAAGAGAAGAAAAGTTAAAAAGAACCAAGAAAACAAGACAAAAAATTTTTTCCCTGCAACATCGTTTCCAACACCCTCTTTTTAAAAATGAGTCAAAATAAAATTAGAATCATTGATAAGCGGAGTGGCGTAGAATTATTAAGGTTAGAGGAACTTGTAGTTGCTAAGAATTATAGAACGAACTTTTCTATTACTGATATAAAGGCTTTAGCTGATTCTATAAAGACAGTAGGCCAGATCCAGCATGTCATTGTGAATAGAAGACCTGATGGTAAGTATGAACTGGTTGCTGGCCAGAGAAGATATTATGCAATTACCTTACTAAACCTGGAGAAGATAAAATGTGTTGTTTATAATAATTTAACCCTTGAAGAAATATCTAAAGTACAGTTATCTGAGAATATAAAGCAACCAATAGGCCCTGTTGGAAGAGCTGAGTCAATACCAAGAGCTAAGAAACTTGTTGAGAGGCTTAGAGGCAGGCTTATTACTAGGAATGAGTTTGCCAGTATGATAAAAATACCGCCAACAACGGTTAGAGAAGCATATTATTATAACAACCTTGAGCCAAGGATTAAAGAAGCAGTGGGGAAAGGAGAAATAAGTTATTCAATAGGGGTTCAGATAGGGCGGCTGGATAAAGAAGAGCAAGAAAAAGTGCTAGGTAAGGTCCGAGCAGGGCATTTAAAGAGTGCAAAACAAGTAGGTAGATTCGTAACCGACCTTAAGAAAAGAAGAGGGGTTTCTGAAACTCTTGAATTAATACTTCAAGAAGAAGACAAGGAAGGGTATCTCCGTGATAAGGTTAAAGATTATTCTTCGAGTCTAAGAGAAGCTGCTTCTTATCTCAGAAGCTTATTCATACTGCTCGGAGAGAAGAAAGAAGCCAAGGAAGTAATAAGCAAGGCTAAACTTCATACATGGGTTTTAGATGAGTTAGTAGAAAGCGTATCCAGGCACATGGATACTTTTGAGGAAAGGCTAAAGGCTTACAACAAGGAAGGATTGGAGAACGCTTTGCATCCAGAGAAAAAAGGCCACATCCTGGATATTATTCTCAGAGAGAGGAAAATAAATAGTAAGGGAGAAACAGCAACTGATCTTATAAAAATAGCAAAAGAAAAGAACGTGCTTATTAACCGAGTTTATAGGGATAAGAACCAGCCAAGAAGAACAAATACAATAGAATACAGGGAATACATAGAAGTTCTGGCCAATAATATAAGACAATTAGGGATTCTTAGCCCGGTACTCCTTGTTCCGAGGAAGACAGGAGGAAAATATTACAGGCTCGTTGAAGGAGAAACAAGGTGGAGGGCTTCAACAAAGGCCGGGTTAAAAAGAATCCCTGCTATTATTGCTGACCTGGATGATGTATCTTGTTATATAATACAATTAGCAGCCGATCTTCACAGAAAGGATTCCCCTGTTGAAAGAGCACAAGCATTGTCTCAGTTAAGAGAAGAGAAGAAGAAACTAAAGAGGTATTCTAAAAGAGAATTTGCTAAGGAGATAGAAGCATTCATAGGTATGAAACCCGTAGAGGTGCGGAAATATATGAGATTCTTAGACCTGGATAAGGGTACTAAGCAACTGGTTTATAATAAGACTATAAGCTTCACAGCAGCTCTTGAATTATCAAGGGTGAAGGATACAAAGCAAAGGAGAGACCTATGCAAGATTATTGTAGCAGAGAACCTCCCAAGTCAAAGCGTAAAAAGGCTTGTGAGCAACACTTTACAAACCAACCAATGGTATAAAGGCGTTCAAGGTAAGGAAAAAGACTTCTTAGAAGCATGTGAAGTAGCAGGACGAGAAATGGCTGAGAGGAACATAGTTTATAAGACCATAATATCTCTGATTAGATTGCACTATTTACTAGAGAACTTGCCAGGAGAAGAGAAGTTCTACCGGGAAGCTAACTTAGTAAGGAGTTATGCTTTTTTCAAGCACACCCTTAAAGGGTATAAAGAGGTTATAAAAAAATGATTCTTTATGCCCAAGGAGAATTTTGAATAAATTTTTAACTATTTCTCTGAAGAGCCATGAACAAGTTGAATTATCCAAGCAAAGAACTTTATGAGGCATTCCATCTAAGAACTTCGCCAGGTTATCAAAGAAGGGGTTTTGTGAGGGGAAATATTAATGAATTGTTTAAAAGAACGATATTCTAGAAACCCTGGGCTGCTCCTTTGTTTAGAGGAAGAAAATATTCATTACCAGGAAGCCTCCCATAGCATTCTTCCAAAGAGATAAGTCTTAACAATTAACTTTAAAAAAACTTCTTAATTCTGGTTCTCATATGACTCTCTACATGATTGGGCTTGGCTTATGGGATGAGAAGGATATTAGTGTGAAAGGATTAGAAGCTGTGAGGCGGTGTGACAAGCTCTTCTTTGAAGCTTATACATCCAAGCTCGGTGTGAGTGTTGATAAGCTAGAAGGATTCTATGGGAAAAGAATCATAGTCGCTGATAGGAGCATGGTTGAGACTCAGACTAATAAGATACTAAGCCCTGCTAAGAATAGCAATGTTGCCTTCCTCGTAGTAGGGGATGTTTTCAGCGCTACCACCCACGTTGACTTATACTTAAGAGCGAAAAAAGAAGGGGTTGATGTTATTGTTATTAATAACGCTTCGATTCTTAACAGCATAGGTGTTGTTGGGCTGGAGCTTTATAAGTACGGGAGAACCACTTCAATTCCTTTTCATAACAAGCACGTCATAACACCTTATGATGTGGTAAAGCAGAACAAAGCACAAAAGCTACACACACTACTACTCCTGGATATTGATGCAGAGCATAATAGCTACATGACAATCAGGGAAGCAATAGAATACCTCTTAGGAGTTGAGGATAAAAGGAAGGAAGGCGTGTTTACGAGAGCAACAAGGTGTGTGGGTGTTGCAAGGCTTGGGAGTGAGAACCCAGAGATTATTTATGGCACAGCGGATGAGTTACTACAACTTGACTTCGGAGAGCCACTCCACACCCTCATAATCCCTTCTGAGTTACACTTCATAGAAGAAGAAGCATTAAACCAGTGGCGCGCTGATAAAAGAAAAATACGTGGTGAATCATAGAAGACCAAACAAAAACCAAGGGGTTGATGTTAATAAGAATAAAGGGGTGATTACTATTTCTGCTCGTTCCAATGAAGAGGGTAAGAAGGGTTTTTAAGGGAAAAATATTTAAACCGTGTTTAGTAATCTAAGCTTTATACATGGCTTTATAAAAAACTTTTTAATAAAATAATTTTTAATCATTATTCCGGATTAATTAAAAAGAGGTGCGTGGTTGGTTCCAGCGGGTAAGAATATGCAGCTTTTTTCTAAGCATAGGAAGAACAAGAAGGGTATGTCGCCTTTGATAGCCACCATTCTCCTCATAGCCTTTGCTGTGGCTCTTGGAACAATGATTATAACCTGGGCTCCTCAGCTGGGTGAAAGCAAAACCCCTGATTGTTCTGCTATTAGCATGTTTATAAGTCCTTATTTGTGTTACGCTGAGAACATGATACGGATGAGTGTTAGGAATACTGGTGCTCCTGTAGCAGGATTAGCTCTGCGGATAGTGGATGATACTGGTGAGACTATCAGGAATCTGCCTAATTCCAGTATTAGTAAAGGCGGGCTTTTTAAGAGGGATGTGCCTCACATAATTTCAAAGACAGCTCCGACCCGTGTTTCTCTCATCCCAAGCATATTATTTAACGGAGAAGTCGTGCAGTGTGACAAGCCAGTTATTGATATAGCCGACCTCCCCTCCTGCGAACAATAAAGTTTTTTAATACTCCCCTCTTTCTCATAATAATATGAGGTTAAGCCTTGATATTCGTAAATCCTTAGAGGAGAATGCCGCTGCTTATTTCGAGAAGGCTAAGAAGGATAAGAAGAAGCTTGAAGGAGCAAGGAGGATAGTTGAGAAGTATAAGGAGAAGCTAAGAAGCTTGGAAGAGAAGAGTAAGGAGTGTGGTGAGCAGCGGATTATTGTTAAGAAGAAGCCTCGTAGGGAGTGGTACGAGAAGTTCAGGTGGTTTATTAGTTCTGACGGATTCCTTGTTATCGGGGGCAGGGATGCTACTACTAATGAGATTATTATTAAGAAGTACGCTGAGAAGAATGACCTCGTCTTCCATACAGACATGGCAGGCAGCCCTTTTGTTATTATTAAGAACAATGAAGGCAGAGAAATACCTGAGTCAACTATTAATGAAGCAGCGGTATTCACAGCTGTGTTCTCAAGGGCTTGGAAGCAGGGCTTCTCAACCCTTGCTGTTTTTAGTGTTAAGCCAGAACAAGTGTCAAAGAAGGCAAAATCAGGGGAGTACCTTGCAAAAGGGGCTTTTATGATTTATGGCGACACCACGTATTATCATCCTGTGATGAGCTACGCTGTTGGTACTTATAATGATAAAGTGATGGGCGGTCCTCTCAGCGCGGTTAAGAAGAATTGCAAAGCTTATGTTGAGATCGTGCAGGGGGATGAAAAGCTGAGCGATGTTGCAAAGATGGTGAAGAAGAGGATTGGCGGAGAGCTTGATGATATACTCCGAGTGCTTCCTCCGGGTTCAAAGATTAAGAAATAAGAGATTTAAGGTTATTACAAGGATTATTGATCTAGAACCAGTCCTCATAGAGTTCTTCTTCTAATTCCTCCTCTTCTGCTTCTGATAAGAAAAACTCTTTGTACTCCCTCCCTTTTTTCTTTCTCATCAAAGAAAAAAGGAAGCCACACATTTATAAATAATTTTCGGAAAAAATGTAAGATTTTCCATACTGAAAAAGAAAGATTTATAAAACATTATTAACCTAATAAGTTTTTGTGATTAAAAAATGGCAAACCCAAGAATGATTCCATCACATACAGCCGAGGTTCTAGTGTGAGCTCTAGCGCCTTTTTTAATCACAGCGTCTATTTTTCTCTCAAATGATAAAGGTCTTCCAGAACAAGAACCTAAGATTAAGAAAGGTGCTTGTTAGAACCATACTCAACAAATTTTAAAATGATACAAACCCCCCAAAAAAACGGATGAGATGAGGAGAATGAGTGTAAAACCAAAGAGTAAAAAAGCTTTAGTAGTTAAGAATGTGACTAAAGCGTTCCATGACAAGACCAAGATATTACCTACTTGGCTTAGGAGAGATAGTCAGAAGACTAAGTTCTTTGCAGTAAATAATGTCTCATTCAGTGTTAAGGAAAGCGAGATATTCGGGATCCTAGGTCCTAACGGGTGTGGTAAGTCAACCCTTATAAGGATGATAAGCACTTTACTATTACCAGATAAGGGCGAGATACTAGTATTCGGTTTTGATGTTATTAAGGAGCCTGAGAAAGTCAAAGAGTTTATTAACAGGGTCAGTGTAGAGGCAAGTTTTTTTAAGAGGCTAAGCGCTAATGAGAACTTATTGTATGCTTCCAGGATTTATGGCTTGAACCCTAAGAAAGCAAAGCAGAAATTCACACAAATCCTTAAAGAGTTAGGTTTTCCTTTGAACAAGCTGAACCAGCCAATGGAGAATTTCAGTAGGGGGTTACAGCAAAAAGTGAGTATTGCTCGTGGCTTCCTAACCGACCCAGTAATGATATTGCTTGATGAGCCAACCACTGGGCTTGACCCAAAGTCAAAACTGGATGTGCAGAGGTTCATAAAGAAGATACACAGAGAGCAGGGCATAACCATTCTCCTTACAAGTCATGACATGGAAGAGGTTGACAGGCTATGCCATAGAATAGCAATCATGGATAAAGGAAAGATTATAGCTCTTGGAACAAGCCAGGAATTAAAAAAGCTTGTAAACAATGAGGACGTATATGTTCTTAACACTAGTGATAACCAGAAAGCAATGCATATATTAAAGCAGATAAGAACAATTAAAAAGTTAAGATTAGATGATAATAGAATAAGCTTTTGCACCAAAGACTTGGATAGTGTGATGAATATATTAACAACAATGCTGAGGAAGAAGAAAATAAGACTCAGAAGCTTCAGCCAGGTAAAGCCAACCTTAGAGGATGTTTTCCTTAAACTAACAGGCAAACCAATAATTGACAAGGAATGTGAGCTTGAGAAAGAAGTTGAGTTTTGAAGGCAGATTAAAATGTTGTATAAAAAAGAAAAGTATGGGGAAGAGAAAGAAAAAAAGAAAGAAAAAGAGAAAAGGGTGCGAAGAAGAATAATCCAGTTGTTGGCTTTCTTTTTCAGAGAGCTTGATATGAAGAAAAGGAGTTATGCCTGGCAGCTTGTCTGGCTAGTATACGACTTGATGTGGGCATTATCCGTCGGATTCCTAGGTATGGGAGTGAAGAGTGTGACTAGTGTTAACATAGACACTCAGAGTTATGTGCTCTACCTGCTCGTAGGCTCGTTCATCTGGACTTATCTGAGCTCATTATTCTATATTGTGAGCTGGTCAATTACCTGGGAGCGATGGGAAGGCACAATCGAGTACACATTCATGGCGCCTGTGAAAAGGATTATACAATTAGTAGGTAACTCAATATTCGCAATCCTGTACGGGCTTGTGAGAATGATAATTGTTTTTGTGCTTGCCAGCCTGGTGTTCAACATAAGCCTTGCAAATGTCAACTTCGTATCAGCAGGTGTCATCCTAGTACTGGCATCAATATCCTTCATAGGCTTTGGGATGATAGCAGCAATCCTCCCACTCATCAGTCCTGAATTCGGTGATAAGACTGTGATCATGATAGAAGCAGTGATAATGACAGTGTCTGGAATATTCTACCCAATCAGTGTTCTGCCAGTGTTTGTGCAGTACATATCAAAAGTAATACCAGCGACTTATGCTCTTGAAGGTATAAGACAGGCAGTGATAAAAGGAGCAGACCTGATTAGTCTATGGCCACAAATATGGCCCTTACTAGTACTAGGAGTAGTGCTAATCCCCTTAGGAGACTTTATGTTCAGACTAGCAGAGAGGCACGCTAAGAAGACTGGTAAGCTGAAGAGGAACGGATAAATTATTTTTCATAAGTTTTTTTAACATCATACCTCTTCTTACATTTATGACAAGTATTGATGACAAGAGGAATGAAATAAGGTTTTCGCTTTAATCATTCTTGAATCCATGCAAACCTTTTTATATAACTAATTATTTTTCAACAATCCATAACGTGTTCGCTAAAGGGGGTTTAGAAAGGTGATGCTTATGAGGAAAGAATTAATCATTACAAGTCTTGTGCTGCTCGGCACGCTTAGTGCTTTATTAATCTTAACGGGTTGCAAGCCAGAGCGTGTTACAAGAACCTCAGAGCCTCTTTTCAATAATAGTCTTAATGAGAAGATAGAGAACCTCACGGTTGTTGAGGAGCCCGAAGAGTTTGAAGAGTTCATGTTCAACTATACGCCTAGGAATGATTCAAAGTACGAGATAGCAGAGGATGATGTCTTCACAATAACAAGAGGTAATTTTACAAGTACTGAGATAAGCTTCTTTGGTGTAATGCTAGGAGACTCTTATGACAGTGTTATTAAGAGGCTTGGGATACCTGATGTTATGTTCATACCAGCAGACCAGAGTTATAAGAATCTTGAGTACAGAAAAAGGATTGGTATTAGCGGTAAGTTCTCTGGATTAACCTTCCACTTAGAGAACGATACTGTGACCAGGATCACTGTGAAGCCTGCTTTTAACAAGTACCTCCATGGTAACACAAGCATAGGAACTGATAAAGAGGTTATCTACGCTCTCCTGGACCTACCGGACTACCAGGATTTCGTGTCTGTGTTCAGAGTCTTCCATTACGTGGAGAAAGGAGTAGAAATATATTTTAAGAACAGGTATGTTAATCGGATATCGTTCGTGTTTCCAAAAGAGTTTAAAGGAGTGGAGTACGTTACTGCTCAGAAAGTATCACAGGAAGGCGTACTGGTTAACATCACAGAGCCTGTCCTGACAGAATGAACTAAGTCCCTCCCAGCAGCCTTAATTATTAATAAGGCTTCAGTATTTATTCTTATGGCAGAGCAAAGAAAAGAGTCTTATTAATAAAAAAACCTTTTTTTCTTTTTAGAGAACAAGATTTAAAAAAACAGAGATTCTCCTGTCCCAGTATGCTCTGCTTAGGCATAGAATCAACTGCTCATACATTCGGGATTAGTATTGTTAATGCTAAAGGTAAAAAGGTACTCTCAAATATTATTAGTGCTTATAAGACTAAGACAGGCGGGATTGTGCCTTCAAGAGTAGCAGATCACCACGTGGAAGCTGTTAAACCTGTTCTTAGAAGAGCATTAGACCAAGCAAGGATTAAGCCTGATGAGATCGACCTGGTTGCTTTCAGTCAAGGACCAGGAATAGGCCACACCCTCAGGATAGGTGCTGGGCTTGGAAGAAGCCTTGCCATCCTGCTGGGAAAGCCTTTAATAGGGGTTAATCACTGCATCGCCCACCTCGAAGTCGGGCGTTTCCTCACAAAAGCAGATGACCCTGTGCTGCTCTACGTCTCTGGTGCTAACACCCAAGTAATTGCTTACGAAGCAGGGAGGTACCGTGTATTCGGAGAAACCCTTGACCTCGGAGTCGGTAATTTTCTTGACAGCTTTGCCAGGCAGCTAGGCTTGGGCTTCCCAGGAGGACCAAAAGTAGAGGCGTTCGCAAGGAAAAGCACAAAGTACATTAAGCTGCCTTACAGTGTTAAGGGAATGGATATAAGCCTCGGAGGCTTAGATACTAATCTTAAGCAGAAGATTAAGTCAGGGAAGTATTCTAAGAGTGACTTGTGCTTTAGTGTGCAGGAAACAGTGTTTGCTATGCTCGTAGAAGTAGCTGAGAGGGCGATGGCTCATACAGGTAAGAATGAATTACTACTCGGAGGAGGCGTTGCTTGTAATAAGAGGCTTCAGGAGATGTGCAGGGTTATGACAAAGGAAAGAGGAGGTAAGACTTTTATCCTGCCCAATGAGTTCCTTGTGGATAATGCTGCTATGATAGCAATAACCGGTCTTGAGATGTACAAGGCGGGTATGAGCACAAACCTTAAGGATGCTGGGATTAAGCCTTATGAGAGAACAGACGATGTGAATGTTAAGTGGCGTTAAAGGTTTAATACATCGGAGTTAAGCGAAAAGAGTTTTGTTAATAAAGAGGTTTCTTGTCTTGTGTGTTCTGAACACTTCTATAAAACAAATTTTTTTGAAGTCTAAAGAAGTGTTGTTCTGAGTTTTAAAACCACACCCAAAAAAACGTTTTTCTGAACGTTTTTTTAAACAAAAACTTCTTTGTTCTTCTTCATCATAATAATCCTCACCTCTAAGTCCTTAGCCTCATTATGAAAAACAAGGCTTGCTCTGTGATAAGTATTATTCTTGTTCTCAATCAGAAAAAACCCTTCTTGTAAGAGAAGCTCTTTTATCTTGTTCTTCAAATAGTTCTTTAAGAGTATAACATTCTTAATGTACTCATCATAATCCTGAATAGTATTATTAATGATTATGAACCCGTGCTTCATACCATCAAAATCATCTCCTCATCTCATTTAAAAACCCCACGCGAATACCTGTCCAGTGAAGAACGAAAAACTTACGAAAAAATGAACCTCCCCGCCCTGAAGGGCGAGGTATCCTTTAAGCAAAGGAAGTAACTTTCCTTTGTTACACAAAATTCCAGCTTCCCTGGGATTGAGAAATGTAGTGTTTGATTACATCGGCAGTCAC
>Ga0190334_1000102_pt1 | contig 41601 bp, 37 predicted proteins | sample 48720478_MG_FD_161270 | JGI IMG/M metagenome (GOLD analysis project Ga0190334, IMG submission 161270) | Hydrothermal vent sediment bacterial communities from Southern Trench, Guaymas Basin, Mexico - 4872-04-7-8_MG | ecosystem: Environmental > Aquatic > Marine > Hydrothermal vents > Sediment ... | reverse complement strand
ATGGAAATAATGCTTGAATCTCTTGAAAAAGAACTTCCTGAACTGGAAGATTTAAAATGGACTAAGCCTGACGGGGGGTTGTTTCTTTGGGTAACTCTTCCTGAGTATATGGATTCTAGAGAGCTCTTCTTAAAAGCTATTGATAAGAAAGTTGCTTATGTCGTTGGGGATGCGTTTCATCCGCAGGGTAAAATGAAAAATGCATTTAGACTGAATTTTTCATATCCCTCTCCTAAAAAGATAAGGGAAGGAATTAAGAGATTAGCAGAAGCCATTATTGAATATGAAGAGGAAATAAAAGGAAGGAAACTAAAGGATGCCGTGATTTTCCCATAAAAAGATGGAAATAAAACTTAATGGTATAAATGTATTCCTTACAGGAGCAAGCAGAGGTATCGGGTTTGCGATAGCAAAATTATTGCTCGAGAGTGGTGCAAAAGTTGCTCTGCACTTTAACAAAGATCGCAGGAATCTTGATAATTTATTGAGGAAAGGAGGAAAAGGGAAAGTTTTCCAAGCGAATTTGGAAAATTTAAGTGAAGTAAAAAGATTATTTTACGATGTTGTTAATGAATTCGGAAGGGTAGATGTATTGATAAATAATGCAGGTATTGCGATAGATTCTCCTATAAAATCAGAGGATGAAAAATGGCTTAAGGACTGGGAAAAGACACTTAAAGTGAACCTAACTTCCCTTGCCTTCCTTTGCAAACTTGCGATAAATCATTTTGAGAAAATAGAAGGTGGAAGGATTATCAATATCTCTTCGCGAGCAGCTTTCAGGGGGGATACACCTGATTATGTAGCTTATGCAGCTTCAAAGGGTGGAATTGTTTCATTGACAAGGTCAATTGCAAGGGGATTCGGAAAGAAAAATATAAAAGCTTTTTTGATTGCTCCAGGCTTTGTTCGAACAGATATGGCAAAGGATTTTATAGATAAATATGGAGAAGGAATTGCTCTTGACGATATAGCACTTCCAAAACTTACTGAACCTGAAGATATCGCACCTTTTGTTGTTTTTCTTGCAAGTGGTTTAGCTGATCATGCAACAGGAGCTACTTTTGATATAAATGCGGCAAGCTATGTACATTAATCAAAATAATGAAAAAATTTTTAATTGCAGTTAAAGATCTGAGACGGTATGAAAAGGAATTAGAAAAGCTGCTAAACAAAAAGTATGATAATTTTTGGTTTATTTCGCCTCTTAAATTTAAAAAAGATGTTTTATCCTCCTTTGACTTAGCAGTATCTTTTGATTCCTCTTTTTATAATATTTACCAGGAGCAAGTGGATCAAAGTGTTTTTAATCTTTTGGCTGACGCGGAGTACTATTTTTGCAAAAAAAAGGGTAAAATTGGGTTTATTGTTTCTGATAAAAAGTGGAAATTTAATTGTAAAAATATTCTAATTAAGGAGTCGCCCGCAAAGTTAAAAGATTTGGTAAAAAAAGAAATAAAAGGGGAAATAACTACTGCTGATTTTAGACAGTATGTGGAAAACATCATTGACTCTTTCCAAAGAAAAGGAATAGGCTCTTTTTTTATTGCTCTTAATGGGAATGAGAATCTTTTCAATTCAAAGAGAGTATTTACTCCTTTCAGGGTTTTTAATGATTACTCATTAAAGAGGCTTTCTTACAGAGGAGCGCTTATTGTTATAGAGGGGATTGATGGTACGGGGAAAAGCACTCAGGCAAAGCTTTTGCTTGAGTATTTTAAGAGCAAAGGCATAAAAATTGTCAAATTTAGAGAGCCATCTGATTCAAAGTGGGGAAAATTGATTAGAGAAAAATCATCGGAAAAGGATAGCCTATCTCCATATGAGCAGTTGAACCTTTTTTTAAAAGATAGAGAATACAATTTTTTTCATCATTTGTTGCCCTATTTGAAAAAAGGGTATTTAGTGATTTTGGACAGATACTATCATTCCACATATTCTTATCAGGGAGCTTTTGGGATAGATAAAAAAAAGATTTTAAAAGAAAATTTGAGAATTTGTTCTCCTCCTGAAATGCTGTTCATCTTGGATTTACCAGTTGAAATAGCTTGGAAGAGAATTGAAAAACGGAAAAAGGATAATTTGTTTGAAAACATTGAGTTTCTTAAGAAAGTGAGAGAGAATTATTATGATTTCTGGGGAAAGGATATTCACTACATTAATGCTGATCAACGCCCTTCTGTTATTATGAAATATATAGCAAAAAAGATTGAAGAACGCTTCCCCTTTTCTCTTTTCTATTGACCTGAAAGAGACTACTGTATATAATTTATTTTTTGTAAGGAGAGGAAATGAGTTATAGAATTCATGTAATTGATGATGAGCCAATAATTCACGATATTATTTCAAGAATATTAAAAGATAAGGATTATGAGATTGATTCTTCTACGAATATCGAAGAATCTCTTGAAAAGCACAAAGACAAACATTATGATCTTGTTCTTTTAGATTTGATGATTCCCGGAACTTCAGGAATTCAGATCTTTAATGAGCTAAAAAAGATAGATAGTGATGTAAAAGTTATAATAATGACTGCATACGGTACTCTTGAAACAGCTGTTAAAGCAGTTGAAATGGGGGCTATTGATTATGTAAACAAACCTTTTGATAATGAGCATTTAATAAGTACAATAGAAAAAGCTCTTTTCTCTGAAGAAAAGAAAGATATTGAAGAATTAAAAACAAGTTTTGAAGGGAGTGTTTATTTTCATAACATAGTAGGAAAAAGTGAGAGCATAAAAGAAGTAATAGCGAAAACAAAAAAAGTGGCTAAAACAAATAGTACAGTTCTTATATATGGTGAAAGCGGAACGGGGAAAGAGTTGGTTGCAAGAGCTATTCATATGGAATCATTAAGAAGTTCCCAGCCTTTTGTGGTAGCATACTCAGCTCCAGATGAACTTTTTGAAAGTAATCTTTTCGGCCATAAAAAGGGAGCCTTTACTGGAGCAATAGCTGATAAAATAGGTTTGATAGAGGTTGCAAAGGGAGGTACTCTCTTTTTCGATGATGTAGCTACTGTTCCTTTTCAGACACAGGTGAAACTTTTAAGGGTAATTCAAGAAAAAGAGTATATTGTCTTAGGAGATACCAAGGTGAGGAAAGCTGATGTTAGGGTTATTGCTGCAACTAACCAGGAATTAAACGAATTGGTGGAAAAGGGGGAATTCAGGGAGGATCTTTATTATAGATTAAATGTAATAAGAATAGAAATTCCACCTTTAAGAGAACGAAAAGAGGATATACCACTTCTTGCTGATTTTTTTATTAAAAAATATTCTGAGATAAACGGAAAAAAGATAGAAGGGATTGATGATTCTGCACTTGATTACTTAATAAATTATCATTGGCCCGGCAATGTTCGAGAGCTTGAGAATGTTATTGAAAGCATGGTGGTTTTATCAGAAAAATCAATATTAACAAAAAATGATATCCCCCTTGAAAAAAGGTATTCCTCCATTCCTTTTTTGTACAATTTACTTGAGCTTAATGGAATACCATTGAAAGACAAAATAGAGCAATTAAAGGAATATTTGATTTTGAAAGCACTTAAAAAAGCAAATGGAGTTCAGAAAAAAGCAGCAGAGATGTTAGGATTAAAGAGTACTACTTTTAATGAAATGTTAAAAAGATTGAATTTATCATCAGGTAAAAAAAGTGACGAGTCTGATTAAGTTTTTGACTGACAGGAGGGTTAGCTCAAGACGAAAGATTAAAAATCTTATAAAGGATGGGTATGTTAAGGTAAATGGTAAGGTGGTAAGAGACCTATCTTGGGAAGTTGGTGAAAAGGATATTGTTTTGATTAAAGGAAGAAAACTTCCACCTCTTCTACCAAAAGTTTACCTCCTTATGAATAAACCAAAAGGGTACATTACTTCTCTTGAGGATCCAAAAGGGAGAAAGACAGTAAAAGAATTGCTTCCCCACAGATTCAGGAAACTAAAAGTTTATCCAGTTGGAAGATTGGATCTTCAATCAGAAGGGCTATTATTTTTTACAAATGATGGAGATATCGCCAATATTGTTCTGAATAGTGGCCTTGAAAAATGGTATTTAGTGAAAGTTTCTGGTTTTCCCGATGAGAAAAAGATAAGACTATTAAGAAAAGGTGTGAAATTAAAAAGTGGAATAAAAACCCTTCCCTGTAAAATAAAATTTTTGCGAAAAACCAAATCAAATTCGTGGTATGAAATAAGGCTTAAAGAGGGGAAAAAGAATCAAATAAGGCAAATGTTTGAAAAGATAGGGCATCCTGTTTTAAAATTAAAAAGGACAAAAATAGGGAAATTTTATTTAAAGGGAATTCCTTTAGGTGGGATAAAAATTCTTGAAGAAAGTGATTTAAGATGGTTAAGATTTCTAACGAAAAATACTAATGTATAGAGTTCTTTTAATAGGGGGTGGAAATGCAGGGCTTCTGTATGAGTTTGATCCTAAAAGGAAAAAACCTGCTTCCCATTATGGTGGGATTAAAGCTTTTCCGGGGGAATTACACCTTTCCGCTGTTTGTGATATTGATAAAGATAAAGGGCAATTTTTGAAAGAGAAAAAGGTAAATGTGCCTTACTATGTTGATTATAAAAAGGCAATTAGAGAGATAAAACCAGATATAATAACTATTGCTTCCTGGACCAAAACACACAAAGATATTTTCATCTATGCTCTTGAAAACGGTGTGAAAGGTATTGTTCTTGAAAAGCCTATTGCAAGGAACTCAGAAGAAGGGAAAGAGATGGTGTCCAAATGGGAAGAATATAAAATTCCTGTGGTTGTTAATCATGAAAGAAGATGGGATGCCAAATACATTCTTGCGAAACAGATAATTGAAAGAGAAGAAATAGGTGAAATAAAAGCAATTTACGGAAGAGTTCTTTTGGGCTCTATCCCCCGAGCATATCAAAAATTAATGTTGGAGCTTGAAGGCGGAGGACCGCTTATTCACGATGGTACTCATCTTATTGATTTATTGCTATATTTTTTTGAAGATTTTGAAATAAAAGATGTGTATATGGAAAAAGAGGGGCTACTGGAAACTCGTGTTATAGCACTTTTTTTTGTGAAAAATAGGAATATTCCTATCTTTATTGAAATAGGGGGTGAGAGAGAGTACTTTCACTTTTCAATTGAAATTGAGGGTCGTAAGGGTAAGTTAATTGTAGGGAATGGTATTAAAGAACTTTATATGGCAGAAGAGAGTACTCTTTATTCAGGTTTTAATGATTTAAAAAAAGTAAAATTTCCTCTTGAAAGATTGGGTAATAATATGACCTTTGACGGGCCATACTTTGAAATATTAAAAGCTTTAAAAGAAAAAAAGCAGCCTTTTTCTAATTTGATGGATGGATACAAAGCTCTCCGAAAGATAGAAGAAATTTATTCTTTTGATTTTAAAAAATAGATTTTTACTCAGCGGTATAGATTTTTCGATAAATAAAATAGTTTGTTAAAATTATTTTTACATACTTTCTTGTTTGAGTAAATGGAATCATTTCAACAAATTCATCTTTGTTTAAGTTTCTTAAGATTTTATCCCAATAATCAACCCTGTGCTCTCCAGCATTATAAGATGCGAGTACATATATATAATTATCTTTTCCATATCTGTCAAACAGCTTTTTTAGATAATAGACACCTAATTTTATATTTGTCTGAGGTATGTAAAGATGTCTTTTATAGACTTTTCTCATATTTAATTCTTTTGCTAATCGTCGTGCTGTGTAGTACATTAATTGCATTAATCCTCTTGCCCCCGCATAGGATATGGCTCCTTCATTAAAAAGACTTTCCTGTCTTATTAAAGATACTGTAAGGTAAGGATCTACTCCATATCTTGAAGATTCTCTTTCTATCAACATAAAGTATTCTGAAGGTAAAGGATAGGCAAAATAAAGATATTTTACAGGAGTAGTAACAGAGTACGGATATTTTAAATCCAGTCTTTTTCTTATTATAAAGTATAAATTGTCAAGCCTTTTTAGCTCATCTAAATAATAATATTTAAGCTCTTCTGATGAATACAGGAGTGAAAAATATTCTAGTTCTTTCATAAATTCGGAAATAAGATTGTTTTTGGAAAAAAAATCAAGCCTTTTGAATTCGCTTATTATGAAAGGTGTATAGGAAAGATCAAGAGTTCTATGCTCTATCATTTGTTCTATCTTTTTCTTATTTTTTCTTGAAAGTTTCTTAAATGCCAACTGCCCGTAGTAGTGATAATAATAATTTTTTGCTATTTTTCTGTATATTTCCTTTGTTTCTTTATCTTTCCCAAAAAGTTCTTCTTTTAATTTTGCATACCAATATTCGTCTGAGGCGGAAGGTTCATTCTTTGGATAAAGGTGCTTGTTTTTATAGTAATCAAATGTTTTTTCCTTCTCTCCCAAAACAAAATTTACCCACGCCAATCTTCTTTTAATTTCATTCCCCTGTATAAGAGGAACTCCCGATTTTATAGCTTTTTCATAAAAGTGTTTAGCTCTGAATAAAATCAGATTTGAAAAATAGAAGTCACCCATTATCTCTCTTAAGCTATCTCTATTTGCTCCCGCTCTTATGCATTCATTATAAATATTATCTATTTTGAGAAGTTTTGACCTTTTATAGGATATTCTCAGAAGATATTTACAGGCAATTACTCCACTCTCTGATGCTGGGTCAACTTTTTTGAACCACTTTCTGGCAAAAGAAAAAAGTCTTCTTTTATAATAGCTTAAACCAATTAAATATTCTTTTTTTTCACAATCTTTTACTTTATAAAGCTCTGCTCTTGCTATTCTTAACTTTCTTTTTTTAATAAGATTCTCTATTCTTTTTAGTTTTTCTTCATTAGTTAATTTTCGTAAAAGTCGCGGATAAATTTTCTTTATTGGTTTTTCGTATTCTGAAAAGGGGTAATTGATTAATATCTTTTTGAATAAGTCTTGTGCTTTTCTTTTACCTTTTCCGTATTTATGTTTGAGGATCTCTCCTTTCAGAAATAAATAAAATAGGGGAGTTTGTAGTGATAATATTCTTTCATTTTCATTTAGAAGCTTTTCTAAATTTTTCCATCTTTTGTTTTCTCGGTAAGTAGTGGCACATGTTTTTAAAATATCATAGTAAAAAGGAGAAAGGTAATAATCTTTTATCTTGGTACAGTTTCTCATTATCTTTCTATCTTTTTTTAAAAATGCAAGTATCTTTAAATTTTCTTTAAATTGGTAATCAGAGAGCGATGGAGGAAATGTGATTGTTTGGAATACTTTATAGGCTTTTCTCTTTTTCCCATTTTTGAGTAGATCTTTATACTTTTTGAACTTTTCATATTGGTAAGGAAATTGAAATTCTGTTATGTAATTAAATTTGTATATTTTTTTGTAAACTCTTTTTTCCTTAAGCTTAAATTTTCTGCTTTCATAGATTAAAAAAAGAATTGAAAAGAGAAAAGATAAAAATAAGATTAATATGAAAAGAAAAAATAATGTTTTCTTTTTTTTATTCTGTTCTGAAATTGAATCCATCTAAAAGGCTTTTATTACCATTTGCTATCTTTTCAATTAAAGCTTTTTCAAAATAATTTTCTCTTTTCCACACACTTTCAGAGATTTTATTATAAAAGTGTGCAGCAGCTTGATCTATTTCATGTTTTAGATATTTGTAGATATTCCCCTCTTTTATCCCCTTTTCAATTCTGTCTTTGTTGTAAGAAGTTAAATCTGAGATTATAACATTTGCTAACCTTTTAGCTTCTTTGTGTTTTTTTTCTTCTTCTGGTGATAGAGATTCAGGTTCTTTTTTCTCTTGAATTATGACAACCTGCTCAAGTGTCTCGTCTTCTTCTGGTGAGATTTTTTTCTTATCTTCTTTTTTCTTTTTTTTTTCCTGCCCCTCTCTGAAAGTGGAAGTAACCCATTTTTTTATGGGGAGAAGATCAAGGGACATGGATGTTACTGTTGTTAGGATTAAAAGAGCATCAGTGTTTGTAATATTTTCTCCTTTGTTATCCACATAAATTACAGCCATTGCCTTGCCTTTTATTTTTATTGGCAAAACCATTATTTCTTTTGCTTCTGGCTGTTCTAATTTTTTTGTTAAAATATACTCTTCTTCAAATTGCTGAGGTGCTCCATAATAAAAATTTCCCTTTTCGAAAACATACTTTATGGAGGTATTTAATGAAGATGGTAAAAGAATACCAGAAGTATTTTTTAAATTAGTTCCGATTGCTTTAAAACAAACTATTTTTTCCCCTCTTTTAACAAAGAAATATGCTCTTTTGGTAAGAAAATCTAAGCCTTCCATCATGCTATCAAGAATTTTTGCCTGAGTATCTGAAGCAGAGATTTTTTCTATAATCATTCGGAAGTGAGACATATTTATTTCTTCACTTTTTTCTTGAATTTCCGGAGTTACCTCTTCCCTTACAGGAAGAGTTCTTATAACTTCATCTCTTTCCTCTTCAGAGAGAGCGATATTTATCTTTTCTCCTGCCTCTTTTACCTCTTTTAGTTTAGCTTCTATTTCCCTAATTTTTGCTGTAATATCTGAGCTTATGTCCGAAACCTTTTTCTTTAATAAATTTTCAATTGTCTTTAAAATTTTTTCTTCATTATCCATTTTTAACTCCTTATTCCCATTCTATTGTTCCGGGAGGTTTGGAAGTTATATCATAAACCACTCTGTTTATTCCTCTTACCTCATTCACAATTCTTGTTGAAATGTTATTCAGAATTTCATAATTTGCAGGATACCAACTTGCTGTCATCCCGTCTAAGGAAACTACCATTCTTACAGCACATACATTTTCATATGTCCTTTTATCTCCCATTACTCCCACACTTTTTACAGGGAGTAAGACTCCAAAAGCTTGCCAGAGTTCATCATAAACCCCTGACTTTTTCACCTCTTCTCTTATTATAAGATCGGCTTCCTGAAGTTTTTTTACTCTTGATCTTGTAATTTCTCCTAATATTCTTACTGCAAGCCCGGGACCGGGAAACGGGTGCCTTTTTATGAACCAGTCATCAAGTCCTAAAATCTTACCCACTTCCCTTACTTCATCTTTGAATAGCTCCCTTAGGGGCTCTATCAATTCCATTTTTAATTTTGCAGGAAGCCCCCCTACATTGTGATGGCTTTTTATGATGGCTGAGGGGCCCTTTACGGATGTACTTTCAATAACATCTGGATATGTTGTCCCCTGTGCTAAAAATTTAATCTTTCCTAATTTTTTAGCTTCTTTGTAGAAAACATCTATAAATGTTTTACCTATTATTTTCCTTTTTCTTTCAGGTTCCTTAACTCCCTTGAGTTTTCTAAAAAATAGAGAGGATACATTGACCTTTCTTACTCTAATACCGAGTTTTTTAAATTCTTTAGAAAGAACTTTTTCCTCGTCTTTTCTTAAAAGACCGGTATTAACAAATACAGGAATTAAGTTTTCCCCAATTGCCTTATAGAGTAAAACAGCTGTTACCGAAGAATCAACTCCACCGCTTAGTCCCAATAATACCTTTTCATCTCCTATAATTTTTTTCAATTTCTTAATAGAAGTATCCACGAAAGATTCCATTGTCCATTCGGGTTTAATATTTGCAATTCTATAGAGAAAATTTTCGAATATCTTTTTCCCCTCTTCTGTATGAACAACTTCTGGGTGAAACTGCACTCCATAAATTTTTCTTTTATTGTTTTCTATTACTGTATTTGGTGTATTATCTGTATAGGCTGTTCTCTCAAAACCTTCAGGTAATTTTACAACTTCATCTCCATGACTCATCCACACCTGACTTTCGTTCCTTACACCTTTCAAAAATTCTGTTTCCTTTACCTTTTTTATCTTTGCAAAACCAAACTCTCTTTTTTTTGTACTTTCTATTTTCCCTCCTAAGATATAGGCAATTAACTGCAAACCATAGCAAATTCCTAAGATAGGAATATTTAATTCGAAGATTTTTTTGCTTGCTGACGGAGCTTCCTTATCATAAACACTTGATGGTCCTCCCGATAAAATTATTGCTGAGGGGGAAAGTTCTTTTATTTTTTTTATCGAAGTATTAAAAGGGAGAATTTCAGAGTATATTTTTAGTTCTCTTACTCTTCTTGCAATTAACTTGGTATATTGTGACCCAAAATCAAGTATTAGGACAGTTTTTCTCATAGCAAAATATAACAAATAAGCCCTTTATTGTAAAGGGAAAAGAGCTACTGCAGGAGTAATTTTCCCTTTTGGAAAAATCTTCCAGTAAAAATAATATAATATGAAGGATTCTTATAAAATAGAGCGAATTTGACAAGAGAATAAAAAAGACATAGAATTAAAGGACAATGTCAAAGAAGGTGAGTCTTTATTTAGGATTGTGGCTCTTTTTTTCTTTTTTTTGTATTTTTACACTAAAAGCTGAGAATAATGAGAATATAAATATCCTAATATCTTTTTCTTCTAATAGGTTGAAAAGGGGAGAACCTAACAAGCTTATAATTAAATTTAAGTTGAATAAAGGATATTACCTTAATTATTATCCTTTGCTGAGCATTCAACTTAAAGAATACCCTGGGCTAAATTTTTCAAAAGATTCTTTTAAAATGAATGAAATTGATGTTGAGCTTTTAAATATTGGAAAGAAGAAGTATATTAACACTAATAATCCAATAGAAATCCCTTTTGAAGTTTTAAAGGATTTTAAGAAGGGTAAATTTGTTTTGAAAGTCATTTTCGAAGGTTTTATTACCAATATTAAAGAAAGATATGTCATTAAGTTTGTGAATTCAGTTGAAAGAGAATACAGAATATATTAGGAGGTTCTAATGGATAAAAATATCAAAATAGTAAAGACAAAAAAAGACTTAAAAAAATTTATCAAATGTCCTTATTCTATTTATGGTAAACTCTATAGAAATTGGGTTCCTCCTCTTGAGCTTGATATGAAAGAAAGACTGGACAAGAAGCATTACCCTTTTTTTGAATACAGTGATTCCGAATTTTTTATCTATGAAGAAGATGGAGAAGTTTTAGGAAGAATAACAGCTTCTGTTAACCATAGATATAATGAACATTTTAATAAAAAAACAGGTTTTTTTGGTTTTTTTGAATCTGTTGACAGACAATATGTTGCTGATGCCCTTTTTGAAGCTGCTTTTGAATGGCTTAAAGAAAGGGGGATGAAAGATATTATGGGACCTTTTAATTTTTCGACCAATGAAGAAGGGGGGCTTTTAATAAAAGGTTTTGACAGACCTCCTATGCTTTTAATGACATATAACCCTGAATACTATATTAAACTTTATGAAAACGCTGGATTAAGTAAAATAAAGGAGTGGTGGGCATGGTATGTGGATAAATGGAATGTTAAAATCTCTGAACGAATGAAAAATTTTGTTAAAAGGGTTGAAAGCAGAGAGGATACTGTTATCAGAACAATAAATATGAAAGACTTTAAAAATGAGGTGGAGAGAATAAAAGAAATTTATAATGAAGCATGGCTTGATAATTGGGGGTTTGTCCCTTATACTGATGCTGAAATAGATAAACTCGCAAAAGATTTAAAGATGATAGTGGATCCCAACCTTGTTCTATTTGCAGAGGTGAATGGAGGACCGGCAGGCTTTTTGATTGCGTTTCGGGATGTTCACGAAATTTTAATTGATTTAAAAGGCAAATTGTTCCCTTTTGGTATTTTTAGACTTTTATTTGGAATGAAGAAAATAAAGCATATGAGAGTTATTACCCTTGGAGTTAAGAAGAAGTTTAGACGACGAGGGTTTGATGTGGCCTTATATTACAATGTTATTGAAAATGCAATAAAAATGGGAATAGTTGGTTCGGAAATGTCTTGGATTCTTGATGATAATGTTGTAATGAACAATATTCTAAAAAACATTAATGCAACAAAGTATAAAATTTATGGAATATATGGAAAAGAGTTATAAAAATCAATTGACAAAATTGGTTTTATGTGATAAAAAAAGCTATTAAAATTTGGAGGTAGCACAATGGGTATGGCAGTTGGTGGTACAAGTACCACGAAATCAGATCCTAATGTAGTTCCTTTAATTGATATTTTGTTGGTTCTATTGGTTATTTTTATGGTTATCACTCCTTCTACTCAGAAGGGTATAGATTTAAAATTACCCGAAACCGCATCCGGTCAGGATCAGGGGCCTTCCAATGTTATTATTTTATCTTTGAAAGCTGATATGACCGTTATGATAAATCAGGAAAAAGTCCCTTATGATTTGTTAGTACAAAGATTGAGAGATATTTATTCTACAAGGCAGGATAAGACTATTTTCATAAGGGCAAATTCCAAACTTCCTTACAAAGAGGTGGTTAAAATAATTGATGCCGCGAAAGCTGGAGGTGTAGAAGTAATAGGAATAGTCCCGGAACAATACGAAGAATAACAGGTTTTGAACTCAATTTTGGTTAAAACATCTAAAAGGATAGAGGCGGTAAATATTACTTTAAGAGTAGAGGAACTAGTTCGTTCGAAAAAGAAGGGGATTATTTTTTTATATGTTCCCCACACAACAGCGGGTGTTTTTATAAATGAATCAGCTGATCCTGATGTGGCTATTGATATTAATGAAAAACTGAGCTCCCTCATTCCGTATGGTGCTGGTTACAGACATTTTGAAGGAAATTCGGATTCACATATAAAATCTGTAATAGTTGGAAATGAGGTTTTTGTCTTCTTTGAAAATGGGAAGTTGATTCTCGGAAGATGGGGCGGGATATTCTTTGCGGAATTTGATGGTCCGAGACAGAGGAATCTTTATTATAATATTTTGGAAAATTTTTAGAAAATATAATAAAAGTATTGACAAAACCAATTATTTTTGCTAAATTTAGCCTGTTTTTGCTGGCGTAGCTCAATCGGTAGAGCAGCTGATTTGTAATCAGCAGGTCGTGGGTTCAAGTCCCTCCGCCAGCTGTTAATGGGTAGGTGCCAGAGCGGTCAAATGGGGCGGGCTGTAAACCCGTTGCCGAGAGGCTACAGAGGTTCGAATCCTCTCCTGCCCATTTTTAATGCGGGAGTAGCTCAGCGGTAGAGCTCCTGCCTTCCAAGCAGGAGGTCGCGGGTTCAAATCCCGTCTCCCGCTCTTAAATGCCCACGTAGCTCAGTCGGTAGAGCACATCCTTGGTAAGGATGGGGTCATCAGTTCAAGTCTGATCGTGGGCTTTTTGCACTTGATTTAAATTTTTTAGGAGGTAATAAAGATGGCAAAAGAGAAGTTTGAGAGGACGAAGCCGCATTTAAATGTTGGAACGATAGGGCATGTAGATCATGGGAAGACTACATTGACAGCAGCGATAACAAAGGTATTGCATATGAAGCACCCGAATGTAGAGTACAGGGATTTTTGGAGTATTGACAATGCGCCAGAGGAGAAGGCGAGGGGGATAACGATACAGATAGCGCATGTTGAGTATGAGACGGACAAGAGGCATTATGCGCATATAGATTGTCCGGGGCACGCTGACTATGTAAAGAACATGATAACAGGGGCTGCACAGATGGACGGAGCTATATTGGTAGTGGCAGCTACGGATGGACCTATGCCCCAGACGAGGGAGCATATATTGTTGGCGAGGCAGGTTAATGTTCCTGCGATAATAGTATTTTTGAACAAGACAGATATGGTGGATGATGAGGAGATATTGGAATTGGTGGAGTTAGAGGTAAGGGAGTTATTGAGTGATTATGGATTTCCTGGAGAGGAGATACCAGTTATAAAGGGGAGTGCATTAAAGGTATTGGAGACAGAGAGTAATAATCCAGAGGATGAGGCATATAAGGCGATATGGGAGCTTGCGGATGCATTGGATAGTTACATACCTGAGCCTAAGAGGGATGTGGACAAGCCGTTTTTGATGCCGATAGAGGATATCTTTAGTATAAGTGGAAGAGGGACGGTTGTGACAGGAAGGATAGAAAGAGGGATAGTTAGAGTGGGAGATGAGGTAGAGATAGTAGGGATAAGAGAGACGAGGAAGAAGGTAGTGACAGGGGTAGAGATGTTCAGGAAGATATTGGATGAGGGGATGGCAGGAGATAATGTAGGAGTGTTATTAAGAGGAACGGATAAGGATGAGGTAGAGAGAGGAATGGTATTGGCAGCGCCAGGTACGATAACGCCTCATACGAAGTTTAAGGCAGAGGTATATGTATTGAAGAAAGAAGAGGGAGGAAGGCATACTCCTTTTTACAGTGGATACAGGCCGCAGTTTTACTTCAGGACGACGGATGTTACGGGAGAGATAATATTGCCAGAGGGAGTTAAGATGGTGTTACCTGGAGATAACACAGAGATGACGATAGAGTTGATAAAGCCAATAGCAATGGAGAAGGGATTGAGATTTGCTATTAGAGAAGGCGGAAGAACAATCGGAGCAGGTTCTGTCACCGAGATTATTGAATAAAGAGGTTTTGAAGAATGGCAGATAACCGAATTATAGTCCATCTTAAATGTACTGTTTGTAAGAATAAGAATTATACTACAGTAAGAAATAGAAAAAATCAGAAGGGCAAACTTGAGCTTAAGAAGTATTGCCCTACCTGTAGAAAACATACAATTCATAAAGAATCAAAGTAGGCCAGTAGCTCAATTGGTAGAGCGTCGGTCTCCAAAACCGAGGGCTGGGGGTTCAAGTCCTCCCTGGCCTGCTTTATAAAATAAGGAGAGAGAAAGTTGTTAAATAAGACAAGAAAATTTCTTAGTGAAATTAAGTCGGAGATTAAGAAAGTAACCTGGCCATCAATGCAGGAAGTTTATTCTACCACAATCATGGTCATAATAGCTGTTATTTTCTTCGGCTTTTACCTCTGGTCAATGGATCTGGTGTTCGGATGGTTGGTGCAAAATCTGAAAAACTTTTTTAGGTGATGGAAATGGGATCTGAAGAAAAAAAATGGTATGTGGTTCACACAATGACAGGCTCTGAGGATTTTGTTGCAAAAGCAATCCGTGAAAGAGCCGAGAAAGAGGAAATTGCAGATGATATTGGTGAAATTCTCGTTCCTACTGAAAAAGTAGTCGAAGTTAAAGGTGGAGAAAAGAAGATTGTAACCAAGAGATCTTTTCCCGGTTATATTATTATTCAGATGGTTCTTAATGATAGAAACCAGAATATAATAAAGAGTGTTCCTAAGGTTACAGGCTTTGTTGGAGCGGAAGGCAAGCCTGTTCCTTTAACTGAAAAAGAGGTAAAAAGAATAATATCTCATATTGAAACCACAGATAAGAAACCAATGCCAAAGTACAAATATGAAAGAGGAGAAGCCGTGAGAATTATAGATGGCCCTTTTCTTAATTTTAATGGAGTTATTGAAGAGGTAGATGAAAAGAGACAGGTTTTAAAGGTTACTGTCACAATCTTTGGTCGAGCTACCCCTGTGGAGCTTGACTTTTTACAGGTTGAGAAGATTTAAAAAAGGAGAATAGAAATGCCACCGAAAAAGAAAAAAGAAATAATGGCGCAGGTTAGAATGCAAATTCCTGCGGGGCAAGCAAGCCCGGCACCGCCGGTTGGTTCAGCACTTGGCCCCCATGGAATCAGCTTAATGGATTTTGTTAAGCAGTTTAATGATAAAACATCGAAACTTGAAGCCGGTATTACTGTTCCCGTGATAGTTACTGTTTATAAAGATAGGAGTTTTGATTTTGTTATTAAAACAACCCCAGCCGCTGTTCTTTTAAAAAAGGCTGCTAAGATTGCCAAAGGCTCAGGAGAGCCGAATAAGAACAAAGTTGGGAAAGTTACAATGAAAGATATTGAAGAAATAGCAAAGTACAAAATGCCTGATCTTAACACAGATGATCTTGAAATGGCTAAAAGGATTATCATGGGAACGGCAAAATCTATGGGAGTGGAGATAGAAAATGAGTGAAACAACTGTTAATGTTAAAAGAGATAGTTCTGTTGTTAGAGTGAAAAAGAGAGGAAAGAAGTATTTAAATGCAAAATCCAGAGTTGAGGATAGAAAGTATGGTGTTGAGGAAGCTGTAAAAGTAATAAAAGAAATTGCCTATGAAACAGCAAAGTTTGATCAGACTGTGGAAGTTGCAATGAGACTTGGGGTTGATCCTAAGTATTCTGATCAAATGGTAAGAGGTTATACTGTGCTTCCTCATGGGACTGGAAAACAGGTGAAGGTTGTAGTAATTGCTACTGGAGAAAAAATAAAAGAAGCAGAAGCAGCGGGTGCGGATTTTGTTGGGGAAGATGATATTATTCAAAAGATTAGTGAGGGATGGCTTGATTTTGATGCTGTTGTTGCAACTCCTGATGTTATGAGAAAAGTAGGTAAGCTGGGTAAGCTTTTGGGTGCAAGAGGGTTGATGCCCAGTCCCAAATCTGGAACTGTTACTTTTGATATCGAACAGGCTGTTAAAGAAATCAAAGCTGGTAAAGTTCAATTTAAAGTTGATAAAGCTGGTAATCTTCACTCTGGTATTGGCAAAGCTTCCTTCCCTAATGAAAAATTAGTTGAAAATTTTAATGCTTTTGTAGAGGCTGTTCAGAGAGCTAAACCTTCTGGAGCAAAAGGAAAATACATTCAGAGAATATATTTATCAGCAACTATGACTCCATCTGTAGAAATAGATTTATCATCAATAGAGTAAAGGAAGGGAAAAATGAGAAAAGAGGAAAAATTTAAAATTGCAGAAGAGATAAGAGAGATTATTGAGAATAACAAAGGTATCTTTTTGGTAGCGTTTAACAATATTTCCGTGAGTGAGATTTCTGACCTGAGAAAAAGAGTTAAATCTTTTGAAAATTCCGGTTTTAGAGTAGTAAAAAACACTCTTGTAAAAAAAGCTGTCGGAGATGATTACCCTGAATTTCCTGTGGAGGTTTTAAATGGCTCCACTGCAATGGCTTATTCTTCAGAAAGATTTATAGAAGTTGCGAAAGTTCTTTTTGAATACAAAAAGGAAACGAATAAAATTAATGTTAAGGCCGGACTTGTTGAGGGTAAGAAGCTTTCTTCAGAAGAAGCAGAAGCATTATCAAAGATACCTTCAAGAGAAGTTTTGATGGCACAATTTGCTGGATTAATGGCTGTTCCTTTGAGGAGATTCCTCATGACATTGAGAGCCCCATTACAGAATTTTGACAATTTATTACATCAATTGAAAAATAAAAAGGAGGAAAAATAAAATGGCAGAAATAACCAAAGAAGATTTTTTTAATCACCTTGACAAATTAACAGTTCTTGAGTTAGTTGAGTACATTAAGGAATTTGAAGAGAGATACGGTATTGAAGCCGCAGCTGCAATGCCTGTAGGTATGATGCCTGCTGCAGGTGCTGCTCAGGGTGGCCAGGAAGCAGAGGAGAAAACAGAATTTGATGTTATTTTAAAGAATGTTGGTCCCAAGAAGATCAATGTTATTAAAGTCGTGAGAGAAGTAACAAATCTTGGTCTTAAAGAGGCGAAGGCTGTTGTTGACGAGGCACCCGGTAGCAAGATTGCAGAGGGAGTTTCTAAAGAAGAAGCAGAAAAAATCAAAGCCAAATTTGAAGAGGTGGGAGCTGAAGTAGAAATTAAGTAAGGATTAAAGATATTTACACTTTATCCTATTTTTCTATACTATTTTGTAAATTTAAATTTTTTTAAGAGGAAAAATGGAAAAAAATCCATATTTAGAAAGAAAATCTTTCCAAAGAACTAAATTTAATCTGCCTGTTGATGATTTAATGAAAGTTCAGAGGGAAAGTTATGAAGAGTTTTTGCAGATTAAACATTTTCCCGAAGAGAGAAAAAAGATAGGGATTCAAGCTGCTTTCGAAAAAGTGTTCCCTATTTCTAATTTTAAAGAAACAGCAGTCCTCGAATTTGTTGAATACAAACTCGGGAAATGGAGCTGTAAATGTGGGAAATTGCAGGGAGTTGAAAATGCAAGAGCTGTATGTAAACATTGCGGGAGGCCTCTTCCTGTTGATAAAGAACCTACTCCGGAGACTGTTTGTCCTTATTGTGGTACTGAAGGTGAATTTGAATATCCCACCTGCGAAAAGTGCGGAACAAGAGTGGAACTTAAAATCCCTCACACTCCAGAAGAATGCCTTGATAAAGGATACACTTATTCAATCCCTCTTTATGTAAAGCTAAGATTGATTATCGGAGAAGAAGAGGAAGAAGGAGAAAAGAAAGATGTTCCCACACACAAGGAGATAAAAGAGCAGGGAGATATTTTCTTCGGTGAAATCCCTCTGATGACTGAGACAGGTTCTTTTATTATTAATGGTACTGAAAGGGTTATTGTTAATCAGCTTCATCAAGCACCCGGTGTTATTTTTCATAGAGAGAAAAAAGGAAGGGAGAGTAAAAGTCCTTACAGGAGTGATTTGAAAGCTGTTATAATGGCTCATAGAGGTGCTAAACTTGAATTTGTAATAGATAAAAAAAGACTTCTTTTTGCAAAAATTAATGAAAAGAAGAAGATTCCTATTACAACATTTTTAAGAGCTTTAAAGATTGAGGATAATGCTGAGATCCTAAGAAAACTCTATACTGTGTTTAAGGTTAAGCCTGATGGGGAAAATATCCTCTGGGAATTTGGTCCTAAACTTTACAATAAAAAGAGTAAAGAGGAGAAAGTTCTATCTCAAGATGTTCTAAACCCTGAAACTGGTGAAGTTTTGGTTAAAAAGGGCAGTTCTATAAACAAATCTGTTTATTCAAAACTTGAGAAGATAGGAATCAAGTATGTGGCTCTTTCTAAAGATGAACTCAAAGGTGCTCATTTGGTAGAGAAGGTAGATGAAGTAGACCTTAACCCCGGTGATCCCATCGATGATAATAGCCTTGATTTCCTAATTGCAAGTGGGAAAGAGTTTGAAATCTTCTTTCCAGAAAAAGATGATATAGGTGCTTATGTATTAAATACTCTTAAAAAGGACAATGTTAAAACTACAGAAGAAGCATACAATTTCATCTTTTCCCAATTAAGGCCGGGAGAGCCTTTTCACCATGATCAGGCAAGACTTTACTTTCACAATCTTTTCTTTAATCCGAAAAGGTATGATCTTTCTCCTGTAGGAAGATATAAAATTAACCTAAAACTTGATTTGGATGAACCCATCACACAGACAACACTTACTGAAAGAGATATTATTGCTACTATAAAGTATTATCTTAGACTTCTTGAAAATAAAGGTGGGACAGAGGATGACAGAGACCACCTTGGAAACAGAAGGGTAAGACCTGTTGGTGAGCTTGTTACTGATCAATTTGTTTCGGGCCTTCAGAGACTTGAGAAAATGGTTAAGGAAAGGCTTATTGCATCGCAGGAACTTCATTCTATCTTCCCTAAAGATCTTATAAATTCAAAGCCAATTACCTCTTCTTTAAAAGAGTTTTTTGGCACTTCAGAATTATCTCAGTTTCTTGATCAAACAAATCCCCTCGCTGAAATTACTCATAAGAGGAGAATCTCAGCTCTCGGCCCCGGAGGTTTGAAGAGAGAAAGAGCAGGCTTTGAAGTCAGAGATGTTCACATTTCTCATTATGGAAGAATTTGTCCGATTGAAACACCGGAAGGTCAGAACATCGGTCTTATTGTCTCTTTAAGTACTTATGCAAAAACGAATGAATTCGGATTTCTCGTTACTCCTTACAGAAAAGTTGAAAATGGCTATGTAAAGGATTACTATACCATAGTTTCAAAAGGAGATAGTAAATTCAATGTGGGAGATATTGTTGAGAGAAAAGAGCTTTTTAAAGAGCTTGATAAACTTAAGACAAAGGGGTTAACCTTACCTAAATATTCTTATAAAACTTTTTATTTAACACCGTGGGAAGAGGAAAGACACATAATTGCACAGGCAACTATAAAACTTGATGATAATGGGAAAATTTTAGAAGAAAGAGTTCCTGTAAGAAAAGAGGGAAGCTTTACCTATGTTGACAGAAAAGAGGTTGAATACATAGATATCTCACCTCAACAGCTTGTTTCAATTTCAGCATCTTTAATTCCGTTCTTAGAGCATGATGATGCTAATAGAGCTTTGATGGGTTCAAACATGCAGAGACAGGCAGTCCCTTTAATCAGACCTGATTCTCCGGTAGTTGGTACTGGAGTTGAATATATAGCAGGAAAAGGTTCAAAGGGTGTTGTGATAGCTAAAAGATCCGGAATAGTTGAGAAAGTTGATGCTAATAGAATAATTATAAGAGTTGAGGATAAGGATGACATAGAAGGAAAGGATATTGGTGCTGATCTTTATGTTCTTAAAAAATTCAGAAGATCCAATCAGGATACTTTTGTTAGTCAAAGGCCAGTAGTTAAAAAAGGAGAAAAGGTTGTAAAGGGACAGGTTATTGCTGATAGTTCAGCAACAGATAAGGGAGAGCTTGCTCTTGGACAGAATCTTTTAGTAGCCTTTTTACCATGGAGAGGATATAATTACGAAGATGCTGTTGTTATCTCAAGAAGACTTGTTGAGGATGATTCTTTAACATCAATTCATATAAAAGAAGTTCAAGTTGAAGCAAGAGAGACGAAGTTTGGTCCTGAAGAGATTACAAGGGATCTTCCTTTAAAAGGAGATAATAAGGAAGAGAAGCTTAGAAATCTTGATGAATCGGGGATTATTAAAATTGGTTCATATGTTAAGCCTGATGATATTTTGGTCGGAAAAATTTCTCCCAAAGCACCATCTCAGTTGACACCTGAAGAGAAACTCTTAAAGGCAATTTTTGGACACAAAGCTCTTGAAATTAAAGATTCTTCACTAAAGTGTCCTCCGGGAGTTGAAGGGACTGTTGTTGATGTAAAAGTTTTTACTCGAAGAGGGGTCGAAAAGGATGAAAGAGCTAAAAGGATAGAGAAGGAAGAGATTGCGAAGCTTGAAAAAAACTTTCAAGATGAGATGGAAATAATAAACATAGAAGCAAAAAAGAGACTGAGACCTTACTATCTCGGAAGAGTTGTTGAGAAAGATTTTAAAAATGATAAAGTAAGTATAAAGAAAAAAGAGAAGATAAAAGCAAAAGTTTATGATAAGCTAGATTTAGATGAAATCATTAAGTTAAAACTTGTTCCTGATCCTGATAAAGATGCTATTATTGATGATATAAAGAGAAAAACAAGGGTCCAGATTGATTCTATAAAAATCAGCTTAAACAATAAAATCGATGCTATAAGGAAAGGAGATGATCTTTCCCCGGGAGTTCTTAAAGTCGTCAAAGTTAGTATTGCGATGAAGAGAAAGATACAGGAAGGTGATAAATTAGCAGGAAGACACGGAAACAAAGGTGTTATTTCAAGAATTCTTCCTCCTGAAGATATGCCTTTCTTACCCGATGGCACTCCTGTTGATATAGTCCTTAATCCTCTTGGTGTTCCTTCGAGAATGAATGTTGGGCAGATTCTTGAGACCCATTTAGGGTGGGCTGCAAAGGCTCTTGGTTGGAAAGTGCAGACACCTGTTTTTGATGGTGCGACAGAGGAAGATATTGTCGATGCATTAAAGCAAGCAGGTCTTCCTGAGGATGGTAAGATTACAATCTACGATGGAATGACAGGTGAGCCTTTTGATCAGAAAGCCACAGTCGGAATTATGTACATAATGAAGTTAGTTCACATGGCGGAAGATAAAATGCATGCAAGATCAACAGGACCTTATTCATTGATTACACAGCAGCCTCTTGGTGGAAAAGCACAGTTCGGAGGTCAGAGATTCGGAGAAATGGAAGTATGGGCACTTGAAGCTTATGGTGCTGCTTACTCACTTCAGGAAATGCTTACAGCTAAATCTGATGATGTTGAAGGTAGAAATAAAATATATGAGTCCATAGTTAAAGGGATATATGATTATAGCCCCAGCTTACCGGAATCTTTCAATGTTTTGGTAAGGGAATTGATGAGCCTTGCTATTAATGTTGAACTTGGTAAAAAAGACAGAAGAACAAAATTTGTTGAACTTCCTCGTGAAGAGGAAGAAGATTCCGGTACAAACATTTTCTAAAAAGGAGGGGAAATGATACCTAAAAAAAGTTTAACCATCCGAGGGATGAGTGTCAATGATTTTGATTATATGAAATTATCCCTTGCTTCGCCGGAGCAGATTATCGGATGGTCTTACGGAGAAGTAAAAAAAGCTGAAACAATAAATTATAGAACTCACAAACCCGAAAAAGATGGTCTGTTTTGTGCAAAGATTTTTGGCCCTATAAATGATTACGAATGCCTTTGTGGAAAGTACAAGAGAAAAAAATATAAGGGTATGATTTGTGAAAAGTGCGGAGTTGAAGTTACGGAAAGAAAAGTCAGAAGAGAGAGAATGGGTCACATAGAACTCGTATCTCCTGTAACTCATATCTGGTACCTTAGAGGTCCGGGTAGTAAAATAGCTTTAACCCTCGGAATAGATCAGAAAGACCTTGAAAGGGTTGTTTATTTTGAAAGATATATAGTTGTGGATCCGGGAGAAGCTTCAAGTGAAATTGATGAAAAAGATATTTTGAGTGAGAAAGAATATCAAAAATTACTTGAAAAGTACTCCGAAGATGAATTTGATATAAGAATGGGAGCTGAAGCTATCAGGGACTTTCTTAAAAAGACAGATCCTAAAAAAGAGGCTGAAAAGCTCAGAAAGGCATTAAAAAAGGAAAAATCAGCCCAGAAGAAGCTTAAACTTTCAAAGAGATTGAGAACAGTTGAGGCTTTTATTGAATCCGGAAACAGACCTGAGTGGATGGTATTGGAAGTTTTACCCGTTTTGCCGCCGGACCTTAGACCTTTGGTAAGACTTGATAGCGGAACATTTGCTTCCTCTGATCTTAATGAACTTTACAGAAGGATTATAAACAGAAACAATAGATTAAGAAAACTCATAGATCAAAATGCGCCAGAGATTATTATCAAGAATGAAAAGAGAATGCTTCAGGAAGCAGTTGACGCACTTTTTGAAAATGGGGCGAGAGGAAAGTATTACCTTGCTTCAAACAACAGACCATTAAAATCACTCTCTGATTCTCTTAAAGGTAAAACCGGAAGATTCAGACAGAATCTTCTTGGAAAAAGAGTTGATTACTCAGGAAGATCTGTTATTGTTGTTAACCCCAATTTGAAATTACACCAGTGCGGGTTACCAAAATTAGTAGCTCTTGAACTTTTTAAACCTTTTGTAATCAGACTTCTGGAAGATAGGTACGCTGTTTCAATTGCCGGGGCAAAAGATATGATAGATGAAAGAGCTCCAGAAGTATGGGAGTGTCTTGAGGATGCTGTTAAATATCATCCTGTACTTTTAAACAGGGCTCCTACACTTCACAGAAACAGTATTCAGGCGTTTGAGCCAATATTAGTTGAGGGTAAAGCTATTCAGATACATCCTATGGTATGTCCAGCATTTAATGCGGACTTTGATGGGGATCAGATGGCTGTTCATGTCCCTCTTTCTATTGAAGCTCAGGTTGAAAGTAAAGAACTTATGCTTGCTCCATTAAACATACTTTCGCCTGCAAATGGAAAACCTCTTGCTATTCCCACTCAAGATATGGTCTTGGGAATTTATTATCTTACAATTAAGAAAAATAAAGCTAAGGGTGAAGGAAGAATTTTTGCAACTCCTGATGATGTTAGGATTGCTTATGAGCTAGGTTATGTTGATCTTCATGCAAGAGTACTACTTAAGTGGAATGGTAAAGTAAAAAATATTGAAAAATATATTGAAGACAATCAGGATATAGCAAATTGTCCTGTGAAAGAGATTAATGGAATTATTGAAACAACACCGGGGAGAGTGTTATTAAACAATGAACTTCCACCAGAGATCCCATTTATAAATGGTATGCTTAATAAGAAGGGAGTTCAGAATTTGGTTTACTATGCATACCAGACAGTGGGACTCGAGAAAACAGTTGAGATTTTAAATTCTCTTAAGGAAATTGGTTTTGAATATGCAACACTTGCCGGATTTTCAATAGCAGCATCTGATATGATTACTCCTCCGTCAAAAGAGAAGCTTATAAAAGAGGCAGAGAGAGAAGTTGATAAGATCATAAAGAAGTATGAAGAGGGTGTTGTGTCCCCTGATGAAAAACATAATATGATAACAGACATCTGGGAGAGAGTTACTAATAGTATTACCAAAGAGATGAGGAAGAATATTGAAAAGAAAATGGAAGAAACACGTGAGCTTAATTCGCTTTTGATTATGGCACAATCTGGAGCAAGAGGTAAGATGGATCAAGTAAGACAGCTTGCAGGGATGAGGGGGCTTATGGCAAAGCCTTCCGGAGAAGTTATTGAAAATCCGATTAAATCCAATTTCAGAGAAGGGCTTACCTCTCTTGAATACTTTATTTCAACACACGGAGCAAGAAAAGGATCTGCAGATACAGCATTAAAAACAGCTGAAGCAGGTTACTTAACAAGAAGACTTGTTGATGTTGCACAGGATGTTGTTGTTACAGAGGAAGATTGCGGAACAACTCAAGGAATGGAAGTTTCAGCAATAATTGAAAATGGGGAGATCATTGAATCTTTTTATGATAGGATTTTAGGAAGGACCTCTTTAGAGAGGGTTGTTATCCCTGAAACAGGGGAAGTAGTAGTTGATGTAAATGAAGAAATAGATGAGGAAAAAGCTAAGAAGATAATAGCAACCGGTAAAAACAGTTTAAAAATAAGAACTCTTCTTACATGTAAAGCCAAACATGGAGTATGTCAGAAGTGTTATGGAAGAGATATGGCAAGAGGAAGAACTGTAAGTTTGGGAGAAGCGGTTGGTATTATTGCCGCTCAATCAATTGGAGAGCCTGGAACGCAGCTTACGATGAGAACATTCCACATCGGAGGTATTGCATCAGGCCTTGTTAATGTCTCTTCTTTAAAAGCCAGAAACGAGGGAACAATTAAGTTGACTAATGTGAAATTTGTCCAAAATGAAGAAGGTGAACATATAGTAATCAATAGAACCGGGATTATTACCATAGTGGATCACAAAGGAAGAGAAAAAGAAACATATCCTGTTGTTTATGGTGCCAAATTAATGGTAAATGATGGAGATAAGGTTAAAAAAGGCAATGTTTTAACTACCTGGGATCCTTATTCAAATGTAGTTTTGACCGAATTTGCAGGCTATATTGAGTTTAAAGATATTCTGGAGGATGTAACACTTATCTCAGTTAGAGATGATAGGACAGGACATGTTAAGAAACAGATAATAAAATCAAAAGATGAGAAAAAGCAACCTATGATTCTAATCAAGAATGAGGATGGAAATATAATAAGGGAATACCACATGCCTGCTGATGCATTTCTTGAAGTAAAGAATGGGGACAAAGTTAAAGCAGGGCAGATAATAGCAAGAATGCCAAGAGAAACTGCAAAGACTAAGGATATTACCGGAGGTCTCCCAAGGGCACAGGATCTTTTTGAAGCTCGAAAACCGCAGAATCCTGCTATTTTAAGTGAAATTGATGGCTATGTGAAGTTTGGTCCGGTCTCAAGAGGTTTGAGGAAAATTATTATTGAAAATGAAGAAACTGGAGATAAGAAAGAATACAATGTCCCAACATCTTCATATATTCTTGTTCAGGAAGGAGATTATATAAAAACAGGACAACCTCTTATTGAAGCACCTTCCGATCCTCATAAAATCCTTGAGGCGTCAGGAGAAGAAGCTCTTGCCAAATATCTTATAAAGGAAATTCAACAAGTATACAGATCTCAGGGGGTTGAGATTAATGACAAGCACATAGAAGTTATTATAAGACAGATGCTAAAATGGGTTAAGATAGAGGAAATAGGAGATTCTAAATTCTATTATGGGCAATTAGTGGATAAATTTACTTTTCAGGAAGAACTTCAAAGAATTCTTGCAGAAGGTGGCGAGCCTCCAAAAGCAAATCCGGCACTTTTGGGAATATCCAAAGCAGCTTTGAATACTGATTCTTTTATATCTGCTGCTTCATTCCAACAAACAACAAGAGTTCTTGCAGAAGCAGCTTTCTTTGCTAAAATTGATAAACTTTTAGGAATTAAGGAAAATGTTACTATGGGAAGACTTATCCCTGCGGGAACAGGATTTAAGGAATATCAGAAATATGAAGTGGTTGAAAAGATTGTAAAAGAGGAAGAGGGAGCATAAGATGAATAAAGAGAAAATGAACAGTTATATTTATGTTCTTGCAGTTTCGAAAAGAGCTCGGCAGCTTTTAAAAGGAAACAGTAAACCTCTTGTTCCTTACAAAGGGAAAGAATTCAATGCAATCAGAATTGCTAAGGAAGAAATAGACAAGGGGCTTGTAATCCCGATAATACCTCGTGATGTTATAGAGCAAATAGACTCAGAGGAAATAGAAAAAGAAGAATAATACTATTTATTGTAAAAATGCGGCTGTAGCTCAGCAGGATAGAGCATAGGATTCCTAATCCTAGTGTCGGGAGTTCGAATCTCCCCAGCCGCATGTGATTATTTTTTATAATAAGAAAAAAAGAGGGGGGATTTGACGAGAATATTGATATTAAGAGTGAAAGACTTCTTGACAATGGGTATAAAAATGTTTAAACTTATTATATAATTAAACTTTAAAAGGAGGTCTTAGATGACAAAGACAGAATTGGCTGAAAAGTTAGCAAAAAAGACAGGTTTGTCAAAAGCAAAAGCTCTTGAGGTAGTGAGCGCAATCTTTGATGCTCAGCCCGGTAAGGGGATTATTGCAACAGAACTGGATGCTGGAAAGAAGGTAACTATTCCCGGATTCGGGACATTTACTTCCAGACAGAGAAAAGCAAGGGAAGGAAGAAATCCCAAGACTGGCGCAAAAATTGAAATTGCAGCAAAAAAGTATCCTGTTTTTAAAGCGGGGAAAACATTAAAGGAAAGAGTCGCAAAATAACAACTCATTTATAATTTGTGCAAGAGAGGGAGGTTTCTCTTAAGGAAAAAATAAAGGATTTATCACTTTCAGGGGAAGAGATAAAGGAACTTTTAGAGCGGGAAGAGGTAGTAAAAAATCGGGAATATTTAATATTGTTATTAATTAAACCAGCGATGGTTTCTTCTCTTGCCTCTTCCTTTCTCCCTTCTCTTTTTCCAATGGATTTGGTAAGAGTCATTAAGGCTCCTACCACAAATATCTTTGTTAAACAAGCAGCTTTATTAAACCTTTCCACAAGATACAACAAGCTTCAAAAGGGGGAAAAAAAGGTATTGTGGAGGATAATTCCTCCTGAATTTGTCAAAATGGTAAAAGAGGAGGATCCTTCTGTTTTGGTTGAAATTTTAAAAAATTCAAGATTAAAAGAAAATGATCTTTTTTACATAATTAGAAAAACAAGGCTTAATCCTTCTTTTATTGCATCAATACTTTCGAACCCAAAATGGAAAGGTAGAGAGAGAATACTATTTGCTTTAGCTTCTAAAGGCTATCTTTCTGAAATGTTTTTAGTTAATATTTTATCAAGGTTTTCAAAATCCCATCTTAAAGAATTCTTAAAAAATTCTCTTATTCCTACTTCTCTAAAGAAAAAGATAAAAGAGATTATAAAAAAATAAAACTATACTATAAAACTATACTAAAAAATTAATAGTGTTACCCTCTGGGAATGATGAGTATGTATTTGTAATAAAGTTTGATTGTATAGAGGGGAGAAAATCCTGTTGAAAATCAATAGTTGAAGAGGGATACTCTTCTTTTTTGGCTTTTTCCATAGCCTTTTTTGCTTCTTCCTGCTTTTTTTTCATTAATTCTATTCTTGCCTCATTTTCCATCTGTCGTGCTTTTGCAGCTACCTGTCTGTCTTGAGGGGATGGGTCCTGAGGAGCAAGGGCACATCTCTGAATTTTTTTTGCCTTTTCAATTGTTGCTTCTGGGTCATTAGGAACCTCAGATGTGTCAATCTTTACTTCTCCTGCAACAGCATAAAGCTGACCATCGGGGCCTCTTTTGTATTGAAATTGAGCTGGAGTCACGGCGAGTCCCTGTGCAGCCATAATATGAGCCATTTCATGTTGTTTTACTTTTCTATCTATTTCTTTTAGTTTTTTTAATTCCTCTTTTTCTTTTTCAGAAAGTTCTCCGTCCTGTTTTTTCCCTTTTTTTTCTATTTTAAAATTTTCTCCTTCAGAATTATCTGTTGATTTAAAAGAATATTTGTAATTGTTAGATACATAAAAGCTGTTTATATTCCCTACATCCATCAATAATAAGATACTACTTTTCTAATTTTTGTCAAGTTTAATTTTTTGGTTATATTTACTTGCGAGTTCTTTCAAATATTTTATTTCTTCTGAATTAAGGTTGCTTTTTAGATAAACAAATACAATTTTATTTTGAAAAAGTGGATCATCATTTTCTTTTAAAATTCCTTTTTTTATAAGCTCCTGGTAATCTTCTGTTCCCGGAATTGGAGAAAAGTAAGAAAGGCTTATAGGAACTTCATACTGTGAAACAAAATTTATTGATCGTTCAATAATCCTTGCATTTTGGAGAGGATGTCCGAATAAAATATATGTTTCCAATTGCTTTTTTGAAAATCCTGCCTCCACTAAATTTATAACTGCTTTTCCAAAATCATTTAATTTTAATTTTGGTGCCAGTTTATCTGTTAATTCTTCAACTCCTATTTCGAGACTTAACCTTATCGTTTTAAAATTACTTTCATACATAATTTCAGCTGTCTCTTTGTCAATTTCTCTAATGTGAATTCCATTTGGAGTATGAAAAGTAAAATTTAATCCTCTCTTTTTCAGCTCTTTTAACATTGGAAGAAGTCTTTTTCTTTTGTTTACTAAAAGAGCATCATCATAAAAAACTATATGCTCTGTGCCGTATCTTTCTTTGTAAAATGCGAGCTCTTTAACTAAATTTTCAGGTTTTCTTTGAAAAAAAACAGGGGAGAGAATTCTGGTTGCACAATAAGGGCATCTAAATGGACATCCGATTGAAGTCATAAAGGGGAGATAAGGGTGTTTGCTTTGAAGGGAGTAGAGAGGATATGGAAGCTCATCAATGTTTTTAAAAAATGGGGTGTTTTTTATCTTGAAACCGGCCTCTTTTAACAAAGGAATAATCATATTTTCAGCATGGCCATTGAATACTAAATCTACTTTTGAGTGTTTTTTTGCAAACTCTGTTAAAAGGGATGGATATATGCCTCCCAACCAGACCTTTGATTCAGGGAAAATTTCTTTAATGATCTCAATTGCTCTGTGGACACCGGGATACCAGTAGGTCATTGTTGATGTTATTAGATAAAGATCAGCTCCTCCGATTTTTTCTAGCTCTTCTTTGAACATCTCCTCTGTTATTCCATATCTTGAATAATACCGAGGGATTTCTTTAAGAATAGAAGGTTTTTTTATTCTTTCTTTGTAAAATTTCCCCCTTCCATTTTCTTTGGATTTTGGGAACTTAAGCTTTTTTCTAACCTTTTCAGAGAACCTATCAAGGCAATCTATAAAGCAAAGCTCTGTGTTTTCTGTGTATTCTTTAATAATTGCAGCAAGATAAAAAAGTCCAACAGGTCTAGCCCAGAGATCAAAAGCGGTAAAATCATATATCCAAGGATTTATTAAAACTATTTTTTTCTTCAATTTAAATAAATTGAATAGGTCCTTCGGAAGAACCTTCTATAAACTGTTTTAAAATAGGGTTTGGGCTATTTTTAATTTCTTCTACACTTCCTGTTTCTATTATTTTCCCCTGATAAAGCATTCCTATTCTGTCTGCAATTGTAAAAGCACTTTTCATATCATGGGTTATAACAATTGAAGTAACTTTGTATTTTTCGCTGATTTGGTTTATCAATCTACTTATTGCATCAGACATTACAGGATCCAGCCCTGTTGTTGGCTCATCGTAAAGGATTATTTCAGGTTTTAGCGCAATTGCTCTTGCAAGCCCGACTCTCTTCTTCATCCCTCCGGAAAGCTCTGCTGGCATTTTGTGTTCAACATTGAATAGCCCGACACTTTCAAGTGATTCCTTAACAATGTCACTTATTTCATCTTCAGTATAATTAAAAAATCTTCTTAAACCAAAAGCAATATTTTCTCTTATATTTAATGAATCAAAAAGAGCGGCTCCCTGGAAAACATAGGCGAATTTTCTCATCTTTTCTAAGAGCTCTTTTTTACTCATTTTTACTATTGATTCTCTATCCACTAAAATATCACCAGCATCAGGTTTGATAAGCCCTACAATGTGTTTCATCAAAACACTTTTACCTGTCCCTGAACCGCCTATTACAACGAATGTCTCCCCTTTCTTTATTGTTAAATTAACCCCTCTTAAAACTTTCTTTTCTCCAAAAGATTTGTGTAAATTTATAATTTCTATATGATTCATTTTATCCTTTTAAACTGAATGGTAATACTTTACCCCAGATAAAATCGGCAACTAAAATCAAAACACTTGAAGTAACTACTGCAAAAGTTGTGGCTTTTCCGACTCCCTCAGCACCTCCCTCTGTTCTCATTCCATAGTATGAACTTACAGAAGCTATTATTGTTCCGAATGAAACAGCTTTTATTAAACCAGTTATAATGTCCCAAACTTCAAAGTGAGAGAGGATTGATTCAACAAAGTTTGTAGGATTCATCTCCATTACAAGGACATCCACAATATAAGAACCTATTATTCCAATTACATCCCCATATATTACTAAGACGGGAAGCATAAGCGAAGCTGCTATTATTCTTGGAGAGGCAAGAAATTTTATCGGATCTGTTCCAAGAGTAAAAAGGGCATCAATTTGTTCTGTAACCTTCATTGTTCCCAGCTCAGCTGCTATTGATGCTCCCACTCTCCCCGCAACCATGAGTCCCACTAATACGGGAACAAGTTCTTTTGTAATGGAAACTCCCATTATTGATGCTGAATAAGCCTCTGCTCCGAATTTTTTAAATCCAAGATAAGTTTGAAGAGAAAAAACCATTCCTGTAAATAATGAAGTTAAGCTTACAACTTGAAGTGAGCTTACTCCTATTTCAAACATTTGTTTTAAAGTTTCTTTTTTTTCAAAAGGAGGAGAAAAGATATTTTTTATTGCTTCAAATGAGAAAATAGCCATATCTCCCAACAGAAAAAAAATAGAACTATCCAAAAATCTTTTTATTAATTTCATTTTTTTAAAACTATCTTAAAAACTATTGTTTGTCAAGGAAGAAGAATATTTTAGAGCTTTATTTTTTTGAACTCTTCAAGTAAGATTTTTTTTATTTTTGAGGCACTTTTTTCTGAGTAAAAACCTGAAGCATGCATGTGACCTCCACCCCCGAATTTTTCTGCAATTTTACTTGAATCCACATTATCCCTTGATCTTAGAGAAACTCTAAATGTTCCATCATCATTTTCTTTTAAAAAGGCGACTATTTTTACCTTTCTTATTGACCTTACTATTGTAACTATATCCTCTGTTTCAACATCTGTTAGTTGGAGATCAGCCAAAAAACTTTTGTACATTGTTATAAAAGCTGCCTTATCCTCGAAGAAAGTTTCAAGTGTTGACAATACTTTGGATATTAACCTTACTTTTTGAGGAGTGTAATTTTCAAATAAAAGTCTGTTTACCTCAATGGGATCAGCTCCTTTTTCTATGAGTTCTGAACTTACTCTCAGCGCTTTTGCATTTACATTAGTAAATCTAAAACCGCCTGTATCGGATACAATACCTGAATAGAGTAAAGTTGCAATTTCTTTAGTTATCTCTACACCAAGATATGTTGAAAGTTCGTATATCATAATTGCTACGGCGCTTTCCTTTGGGTTTACCCAATTGAGTTCAACTTGCTCTTCATTTGAGAGATGATGATCTATTAAAATTCTAAAATATTTATTTAAATTCTTTTGGCCTGATCTTTCTTCTGTGGAACACTCAATTAGTACAACAACATCAAATTCCTGTGGATATATATCTCCATATTCTATTACTTCAAAGTATGGGAAAAGTGTAAGAGGAGGTTGTGGTATGTCTTTGTTTATATATCTGACTTCTTTACCCAGCTTTTTTAACATTAAATAGAGGGCTAATCCGGAACCTATTGAATCTCCATCAGGACGGATATGTGATGTTATGGCTATTTTTTTGCTATTCTTTAATTTTTCAGCTATCTCTTTTGCTTCCTTGGTCATCCGTACTCTCTCCCAGCACCGCTGTTTTTTCCTCTTCGTTGGAGAGGAATTCTTCTTCTTTAAATTTTAAAGATGGAGTATACCTTAAATTTAATTTTTTTGCAATCACTTTTCTGAAAAAGCCTTTCTTGTTATTTAATTCTTCGATAATTTCTGTGGCACTTTTATCCCCGAAAACAGTTATAAAAAAATTTGCATTTGACATATCGGGAGAGAGCTCAACCCTTGATAAGGTTATTAAATTATTGTGCTGAAAATTTAATAATTCGGAGGAAATAACATTTCTTAGAAGATGTTCTATTTTTTCCCTTTTTATTTGTCTACCTCTATTCATATCTTACCTCAATATTGTAGGGAGAAATCCCCACCTTTTCTTCTATTGTATCTATAATGTTTGAAAAAGTATTGTCTATAATCTTTTTCTCATTGTTTATTATGGCTACTCCAAACATGGTTCTCTGCCATAAATCAAAAAAATCCACTTCAGCTATTGAAACATTAAATTTTGACTTAATCCTGTCTCTTATCATATTTATAATTTTCCTCTTTTCTTTTAATGAATGTGAATGTGGTAGGTAAAGCTCAAAGGTAAAAATACCTACAATCATATTTTTTGTTTTATCTTTTCTATTTTAAATGCTTCTAAAACATCTCCTTGTTTTATATCATTAAAGTTTCTTATTTTTATACCGCATTCCTGACCATTTTTAATTACACTAACATCTTTTGTGTAGTGTTTTAGGCTTTCGAGCTCTCCTGTGAAGATAACAACACCATTTCTCACTACTCTGATATTAGCATCATTTTCTATCTTTCCTTCACTCACATAACAGCCTGCAACTGTTCCCACTTTTGGCACTTTAAACACTTTTCTAACTTCTGCTGCTCCCAAGAATGTTTCTTTTTCAATGGGAGAGAGAATTCCCTCAAGAGATGCTTTTATATCATCGAGAAGCTGGTAAATAATCGAATAAAATCTTATTTCAACCTTTTCATTTTTGGCAATTTCTCTTACTCTTTTGTTTGCTCTTACATTGTAGCAGATAATAATTGCATTTGCTGTTGATGCTAAGAGTACATCACTTTCACTTACTGCACCTGTTGAACTTTGGATAATATCTATTTGTACTTCCTGATGCTTTATTTTATTTAAGCTATCCTCTATTGCCTCAAGAGAACCTTCCACATCCGCTTTTATTATCAAAGGAAGTTTTTTCACTCCTTCTCCCTTCATTTTCTTAAAAAACTCATCAAGGGATAATCTTTTATCAAGTTTTTTCCTTCTTTCCTCTTCAAGTTTTTCTTTTCTTAATTCGGCAATCTGTTGTGCCTTTTCAAGGGAGGGAACTACTTGAAAAAGTTCTCCTACTTTTGGTGTTTCATTGAATCCACTTATTTCCACCCCTGCTACCATTCTTGCCTCTTTTAATCTTCTTCCGTGTTCATCTTCAATGGATCTCACTTTTCCGTATGTGGTTCCGGAGATAAATGGATCTCCCAATTTTACGACACCCTCTTTTATAATTACGTCTGCTATGCTTCCTTTTTTGGTGTCAAGTCTCGCTTCAAGTATGTACCCTTTTGCGGGGATATTTGGATCCCCTTTGAGTTCATTCATCTCTGCTACAAGGAGTATCATTTCCAAAAGCTCATCAAGACCTATTCTTTTTTTGGCAGAGATTTCAACTGATACAACATCTCCTCCATAATCTTCCACTGTAATTCCATGTTTTAAAAGCTCCTGCTTAACTTTCATAGGATTAGCTTCGGGTTTATCTATCTTATTTATAGCAACAATTATAGGCACTCCTGCTGTTTTTGTATGGCTTATTGCTTCTATTGTTTGAGGCATAACTCCATCATCTGCTGCTACTACTAAAATTACTATATCTGTTACATTTGCTCCTCTAAGTCTTAATCTTGCAAAAGCCTCATGCCCCGGGGTATCAATAAAAACAATCTCTTTCCCTTTATATTTTATCTTTGATGCTCCGATATGCTGGGTTATTCCTCCTTTCTCTCGATCTGCAACCTTTGTATTCCTTAAGGCATCTAAAAGTGTGGTTTTTCCGTGATCAACATGTCCCATTACTGTGACTAAAGGAGCTCTTTCAACTAAGTTACTTTCGTCTCTCTCTTCTGAGAGCTCATCCATTATTTTGGTTTCAAAACTCTTTTTCTCACCTTCAAAGCCGAATATCTCCAAAATTTTTTCTGCTTCTTCCATAGATAAACTTTTATTAACAGTTAAAAGCATCCTGTTTTGAAGAAGCTTTTGAATAAGATCTTTTGCTTTCATTCCCATCTTTTCAGCTAACTCTTTTACTGTAATCCCTTCATAAATTACTATCTTTCCGCTTTCTTTGCCTTTTTCAAAGTATTTTTTATCTCTTTTCTTTTTTTGAATTTCTTCTTTTTTTGTTTCTATTTTTTCTTTTTTTACCTCTTTTTTTTCTTTCTTTCCCCCCTTTTTTGTATCTATGTGTTTTTGTTTTGAAGGTTTTTCCGAATAAAATTCTTTTAATTTTTTTTCTTCTTCTTCGGTAAGACTATTACTTGAAGTCTTTTTTTCTATTCCTATTTTTTTTAAATCATCCAAAACCTGTTTATTCTCTTTCCCCAATTCTTTGGCTATTTGATAAATTCTTTTTCCCATTTAGTCCTCTCTTTGTAAATCTATGTGCCATCCTGTTAATTTGGAGGCAAGTTTAACATTTACGCCCTGTTTTCCTATTGCTATAGCCAATTGATCCTTGGGTACATAGACAATAGCCTTTCTCTCTTTTTCGCTTAAAATTTTAATTCTTGAAATTTTTGCAGGAGCCATCGCATTTTTTATGAAAATTTCCGGATTATCAGACCATATTACAACATCAATTCTTTCTCCACTTAATTCTTTTGTTACTGCTAATATCCTGTTACCTCTCATCCCGATGCATGCTCCGATTGGATCAATATTTCTTTCCTTTGTAAATACTGCAATTTTGGATTTTTCTCCCGGCTCTCTTACCACTGACTTTAATTCTATTGTCCCATCAGCAATTTCCGGAATTTCAAATTCAAGTAATTTTATTAAAAATGTTTTTGAAGTTCTTGTTAAAACTATTTGAGGCTCCTTACCTTCTTTGTACACTTTTCTTATTAAGGCTTTAAGCTCCATCTCCCTTCTGATATCATCAGTTTTAAGCTGATCCTTTTTGGGTAACAAAGCTTCGGCTTTTCCAAGACTTAAAACAGCGTCATTTCCTAAAAATCTTCTTACCTTTCCGGTGACTATAGTTCCGATTTTAGGGGTATATTCTTTGTAAATTTTATCTCTTTCCGCTGTTGAGATTTCATTGTAAATAATATTTTTTGCTACATGAGCTGAAATCCTCCCCAGGATTTCCGGAGGAAGGTTTATTTCAATAGTATCTCCCAATTTAACATCAGGGTTTGTCTTTTTTGCTTGTTCCCAGGAGACTTCTTTTGATTCATCTTTGACTTTTTTTACTACTAATTTTTTAGTAAATATCTTTATATCACCTTTTTCCCAGTCAAAAGCTATGTTAACGGGCTCATTTTCTTTAAAATATGTTTTTGCGGCTGTTTTTATAGCATCTTCAATTACCCGAAAAAAGACTTCTCTGTCAATACCTTTTTCTCTACTCACCTGTTCAATAATTTCAAGCAAACCCTTTGGCATAATAAACCTTCCTTATTTTTACTGCATATTATAATTAAATAATGAATAAAAAGCAACCTTACCAATTACATAGTCAGCCTTCTCGTTTGAAAAACGGTAGTATTAATAGTATAATTGGGGACAAAAAATCATAAGAAAGGAGTAAAAAATGATAAAATCTCATGGTGGAAAACTTATTAAAAGAATAGCAAGTAATGCTGAAAGAGAAAAGCTTTTAACCCAAAAAGGGGTTGAGCTTGAGATTACAAATGAGCATGCACAGGAGATAAAAAACATATCAAATGGGCTTTTTTCTCCTCTTGAAGGTTTTTTAACAGAAAAAGAGACTATCTCTGTGGCAAATACAATGAGACTTCCTTCCGGTATTGCCTGGACAATTCCAATCCTTCTTGATATTTCGGAAGGGGAAAAAGAGAAAATAAAGGGAGATAAGGTATTTTTAACTCTGGAAGGTAAAAGAATTGCCTTACTTGAGATAGAGGATATTTATAAAATCCCGAAAGAGCTTATTGCTGAGAAAGTTTATGGCACTCTTGATTTCGCTCACCCTGGTGTGGCAAGAACAATGGGACTCAAAGATTATGGTATTGGTGGAAAAATTACTCTTATTCAATCTCCCCCTTCAAAATTTCCTGAGTACGATCTTTCTCCTGAGCAAACAAGAGCAGAGTTTGAAAAGAGAGGCTGGGAGAAAATAGTAGGATTTCAAACAAGAAATGTTCCCCACCTTGGGCATGAGTTTGTCCAAAAAGCTGCTCTTACAGTTGTTGACGGGCTTTTTATAAATCCTATAATTGGCAAAAAGAAGAAGGGAGATTTTAAAGATGAAGTTATTTTAAAAGCTTATGAAGCTTTAAAAGAGAATTATTTCCCTCAGGATAGAATCTTTCTTTCAATACTTCCGACAGAGATGAGATATGCTGGTCCTAAAGAAGCAATTCATCACGCAATAATGAGAAAAAACTTCGGATGTACTCATTTTATAGTGGGAAGAGATCATGCTGGAGTTGGTGATTATTATCATCCTTATGCTGCTCACGAGATTTTCAAGGAATTTCCGGATCTTGAGATAGAGCCTGTTATTTTCAGGGCATTTTTCTATTGCAAAAAGTGCCGTGCGATTGCAAGTGATAAAACATGTCCCCATGGTCCAGAGCATCACATTAATTTTGCCGGAAAGGCTATGAGAAAGATGATTTCGGAAGGAAAACAGCCTCCTGAAGATCAGATGAGGCCTGAAGTTTCAAAAGTGATAATTTCCTTTGATAATCCTTTTGTAGAATAATGAATTTAATAATACACCACTGGGATACTGACGGTATAGCCTCTGCCGTAATTTTGACAAAACAATTGGGAGAGAGCTTTTCATATTTTACCCCGCCTCCGGGAAATTATTTTTTATCTGGATATGATAGAGAAGAGATAAAAAACAGAAATGCGGAAAAAATTTATCTTGTTGATATGAGCCTTCCTGAGGATGATTTAAGATTTTTAAATTCAATTTCAGATTTTCAGGTTTATGATCATCATTCGGGAAAGCTTGTTGAAGGTGTTAGAATAAAAAACCCTATTCTTTTCGGGGCAAAAGCCATTGAATATCCTTCGTGTACAACGATTCTCAGAGAAGAGTTCGGTCTTGAAAATGATTTGTTAATTTGGAGTGGTGTATGGGGAGATGTAGGCTTTAAATTGAAAGAGGATGATTCTATTTTTATTAATTTGAAAAATTTTCTTAATGAAAATAATATTGATTTTGAAGATTTTAAGCTTTTTGTTTCCGCAGTTGATTATCAGTACAAAACAGGAGATAGAGAAAAGGTTTATGCTGTGATAAATTTTCTTCTGAAGAATTCCCCTCTTGATATTTTAGGGAAAAAAGAATTTACGGATGTGATTAAAGAGGTTGAAGAGGCGAAAAAAGAGGAGTTTTTAAAATTTGAGGATTATGGTAAGCTTACCTTTCTTCATATAAAAAGCCATTATTATATTATTTCCGATCTTTGCAGAATGAAGTATAAGGAAACACCTGAAAAGTACAATGTTGTAATAGGTGAAAGGGAGCACTTTTTTAATTTTTATCTTAGAACAGCTTCCGAGGATCTCTCTCCTCTCGTGAAAAAAGTTAAAGATGAAGGGTACTTTGGCGGTGGGAAAACAGATGTTTTGGGTGTTGTTATTGAGCGTGAAAATTTCAATGGGTTTCTTAAGTTTATAAATGAATTTTTTATGGGAAAGGGAATAAATCTAAAGAAAGTTTGCAAAAAAAATAATATATTTTAACAAGAACATTAAAATTTGTTATTTTGAGATGAAAGTAAAAGAAATTTTTAAAGGTTTTTTTGGCAAAGGTACATATCCTTCTTTTTTATCCTTCTGGCTGGATTTCCCTCTTAGAAAGCTGATTATTTCTCCGAAAACTATAGCAGATCGTCTCTATTTGAAAGAGAATTATAAAGTTCTTGAAATAGGTCCCGGCCCCGGATTTTTTAGTGGAGAAATTGCACGGAGAATTATAAGAGGTCACCTTTTCTTACTGGATTTACAGAGAGGAATGCTTCTTAAGGCTCGAAAAAAGATGGAGAAAAAGAAACTTTTTAATGTTAGTTATATAGAAGGAGATGCTGTCAAACTTCCTCTTAAAGATAATTCCTTTGATATTGTCTTTCTTATTACAGTATTGGGAGAGGTCTCTTCTCCGCAGATATGTATGAATAATGTTTATAGTATCCTGAAACCTGGAGGGCTTCTGTCAATTACTGAGCAATTTGGTGACCCTGACCGAATATCATTTGAAGAGCTTTACACATTGGCTAAAAATAGTGGTTTTGAATTTTCTGAAAAATACGGGGGTAATAAGAATTTTACTGCCAATTTTAAAAAACAAGCCTAATTTTCTAGTATGGGGAAGTAATAAGTTATAGAAAAGTTTTTAATTAGTATGGTAAACCTTTCTTATTTAATTAACAAAAACTTTGTAAATTGCTGTATTGTTGGAATAATCTTTCTCTTTTATTTTGTCATTCAGATATCTAACAGTGGCTTTAATCGTATGAATCCCGCTTGTTTTGAATGTGAACCATATATCTTTTGTGATAGTAGAGGATTGTTCCAGGTTCGAACAGTATTTTACAAGTTTAACAATAGTGTGTTTGTAGAGCTTCCCGTCAAGAAAAACATTTAGTACTGAATCACCGGATGATAATGAGGATGTGGTTTTCTCTAATAAATAAAGAATAAAACGCTCTTTTTTGTTTGTTGGCTATATTTTAACTCCAAGATCAAAAGAAGGAGCGTATCTGAATCTTTTTTCAATAAAATTATTGCTTTCTCTTATTTCCTCAATATAATTGTTCGGATCAACTTTAACTCTCAAGATTAATTCATAAGGTTCATCATAATAAAATGAAGCTACATTGTGAAAATCAAGCCCTGCACTTTCCTTTAAGTTCGGAATAAATTGCGCATGCTTTGCATTATTTATGTGAATTTGATTCTTTCTGTAAATAGTCACATAGAGTTCCACAGGTATATTGGGAACATCGCCTGAGTTTTGATAATTTATATTTTTAATAATAACCGAAGGGGTGATAATCCCTTTGCATCTGTTCCCCTCTTGTTTATAATCAATCCACAGTTTATCCAGTATTTTAGCCGTAAAGTCCGGTTGTTTTGATATTTGGCTTGCGGAAGTCTGATGACTTAAATTCCTATTTTTTACAGTATTGGGGTTGATAGACTCTATTTTGAAAATGTCGCTATCGTAATAAACCCTGTTATCAACTGTTTTTACTCTAATAAAATATTCCCCTTCAGGTAATGAGTTCGGAACAAACCATGAGTAGCTGCCATCATTTTGAGTGTTATTACTAATATTCATAACCTTTTCATTCTGAACAAGAAGTCCTCTTTTTCTTTTTCTGAACAATCTTATTTTGACAAAATCATTCATCTGCCCGACCTTTATCCATGTTATTAAATAGGGTTTACTCTTTTTAAGTACAGAATTCTTTTTAGGGTTTGTGATTTTAATGGAAGAAGCGAAAACACTACTAACAAAAGTAAAAACAAAAAAAAGGATTAAAAATGATAAAAGAGTCTCTTTTCTCATCTTTTGCCTCCTTTGTTTGCTATGAATAAAAAAACTATCAATTTTTATACCATTGTCTTTTAATATTTACAAATAGTTTTAATATTAACGACTTTTAATTATCTTTTATTACTTTATAAAGTAGTAAACCATACAAAATTGTCAAGAATTAGACAATTTTGTATGGTTTTTTAGCTTTTACTAATTTATTAATATTTAATTTTTTTGTTTTGTAGAATACCCGAAACCTCGGGTAGGGAAGGGAAAGGCAGTAGATATAAAGAAGCCCAAAGCAAAAAGCTAAGAGTTTCAAAGTGTCCTTTAGGCTTGAGGGCTTTAAGCTCTGGGCTTTTAATACTCGCTTATTCAAGGTTTAAGGAGTGAAGTGGGTATTTGCATACATTGTTTTTTTTGTGTATTATTTATAAGGTAATAGCTTTAATAAATTGAAATGATAATGAAAAAAGCCGTTAAGATAATAATCTTAATAGGATGGTTTCTTATAGGAAATGAGATATATCTTTATTCGCAAGGAAAGCTTTTTTTTCAACATCTTGATGTTAGAAACGGGCTTTCGCAGAATGGAGTATACTCCATATTACAGGATAAAAGAGGTTTTATGTGGTTTGCTACGGAAGAAGGGGTAAATAAATATGACGGATACCAATTTACCACCTATACTTATGTAGAAGGGGAAGAAAACAGTCTTAGTAACAGTTGGGTATATGTTATTTATGAGGATCATAATGGCTATATTTGGGTGGGAACAAATGATGGTTTGGATAGATTTGATCCCGTGAAAAAAAGATTCATTCATTATAAATACGAAGAAAATGATCCGAAAAGTATAAGTAATAATCTTATAAGAGCTATTGCAGAAGATAGTAGTGGGAATCTTTGGGTTGGAACTGAAAATGGTCTCAATATATTGGATAGAAAAACGAATAGTTTTATCAGATATTACTCAAAGGAGAAAACACCATACGGGTTAAGCAATAACAGAATCAGAGCAATTTGTGAAGACAGAGACGGAAATTTATGGATAGGAACATATGGTGGAGGATTAAATAAATTTGATAAAAAGAAAAAACGGTTTAAGGTTTACAAAAATAATCCGGCAAATTCTAATAGTTTAAGTGATAATAAAATATTATCCCTTTTTTGTGATCATTATGGTTATATTTGGATAGGGACGGAAGAAGGAGGATTAAACAAATTCAGTCCCATCACGGAAAAATTTAAAATCTATAAGCATGATAAAAGAAATATTTATAGTATAAGTGAAAATAGAATAAATGCTATTTTAGAAGACAAAAATGGAAACTTATGGATAGGGACTGAAAACAGCGGATTAAATAAGTTCATAAGAAAAGAGGAGAAATTTATAAAATATGAACACAATCCTTCGGATTCTTATTCATTAAGCGAAAACAGGGTACTTTCTATTTATTTGGATAGAACGGGAACATTTTGGGTTGGGACCTACGGAAGAGGGGTAAATAAATTTTCGGAAAAGGGAATAAAATTTGTTCATATCAGACCAAATTTAAAAGATCCTAACAGTTTGAACGGAAGGTTTATTCGCTCTTTTTATGAAACGGAAGAGGGTAATTTATGGGTTGGTAGCGACGGAGGAGGGATAGAGGTATTTAACAAAGAGTTAAAGAAAATTAGGACATATAAGCATAATCCGAACAATCCTTTCAGTTTGAGCAGTAATAGTGTGTTTTCCATAAAGGAAGGAAAAAAC